>Ga0065718_1004984_pt1 | contig 122542 bp, 138 predicted proteins | sample GBSCel77sediment_2_FD_59105 | JGI IMG/M metagenome (GOLD analysis project Ga0065718, IMG submission 59105) | Hot spring sediment microbial communities from Great Boiling Spring, Nevada - cellulolytic enrichment CS 77C v3 (version 3) | ecosystem: Environmental > Aquatic > Thermal springs > Hot...
CAAGAAGTGCGCCCGCTATGGAGGAGGTTGATGCTATAAGGGCGAGAGGCATTGTCAAACGAAGATTTGCAAGACCCCTCTTCAGCAAACCTGGACCGGCCGCTAAGGCACCTGTCAGAGCCACAAACAACCCTGCACCTCTCACGTAATCCAGATGGAAGGGGAAAAAGCCGCCCACCAGTGGAACGAATAGAACACCACCGCCAACACCTGCCATTACTGCAAGTATCCCCAACAGAAATGTAAACACAAACAGTATTACTGACCAAACCCACCATGCAGTNGNTTCNAGCATGTTATCAAACCTCCACTACAGATCTCACGTGGAAATCTATATAACATTTACTAAAAAAGTTATACAATGATTATTATGTATGAATAGCACCCCATTCGTGAATATACTTTAATAACCTGACATTACAATTATTAACCCATCGCAGTGGCTGGAATGTGATAAACAGTGTCCTGAATACGGAATAAAAGATGAAATCAAGCAGATGATTAGCGAAGGTAAAATTATAGGCGCGATTACTGTTTATTCAACTTCCGAAACCTTTAACAATGAAGAGCTGNATCTACTTCAGACGCTTGCGAAAGATTTAGCNTTTGTAATCGGTAAGCTAATAAATTGGGAAGTATTCTTAAGAAAAAATTATGAAAGCCGTCGTTCTATGTTCAGGTCTTGCCACAAGAATGGGGGGTACTATCAAACCCCTGATTAAGGTCGCTGGGAGAGAGATAATTTACAGAACCCTTAAAATCCTTCAGGATAATGGTGTTGATGAATTCATTATCATTGCTAATAAAATCAACAAGAATGCTCTGACAAAATTTCTTGAAGAAAACGGATTTAAATTCAAAATAGTTGTCAACGAACAGCCGGAGCGAGGTAGCGGGTACTCGTTTTATCTCTCAAAGGATTTTGTTAACGGAAGATTTGTCCTAATCATGGGAGATCACATATTCGAAGAGGATTTCATAAGAAACGCGTTAAAGCTCGACGGATTGATTTGCGACTGTGATTCCAAATTCGTTAACGTAGAGGAGGCTACAAAGGTTCTAGTAAAAAACGGCAGAGTCACAGACATCGGAAAGCATCTAAATAATTTTACATGTATCGATACGGGTTTTTTCATTCTGACAAAGGATATTTTTACCATTGCTGAGAAATTAATCAAAGAAAAGAAAGTTGTGGAACTATCCGAAATAATTAAAGAAGCAAAAGTGAATGTAAACACGCTAAACGGATACTTTTGGATGGATATAGATACCCCAGAAGATGTAAAGAGAGCAAAGAAAATAATTGTCAGAAAATCCGTTAAGAAAGGAGAGGACGGATTCATCTCAAGACACCTGAACAGAAAGATATCCCCGTTAATCTCCGAGAAGCTCATCGACAGGATCGATCCGATCCATGCGACGATTATGAGTTTTCTCGTCGGGATATTATCTTCGTTAGTTGTATTTTACAGTATTCCGCTTTCGGGTATTATATATCAAATCAGCTCGATTCTCGACGGAGTTGACGGAGAGATTGCGAGAGCCGCCATGAAAACTTCGAAAACCGGTGGATGGCTTGATTCTACTCTCGACAGATATGTGGACTTCCTTTTTTTGACATGCTTGGCTGTTAATTCTCTCGTTAACTATGAATGGATTTTAGCCCTCTTCGCCATCTTTGGTTCATTTATGATAAGCTACACAACTGAAAGGTACAGGGCGGAATTCAAAGAGAGCTTTTACAAAAGACATAGACCTGTGGTATTCGGGAAGAGAGACGAGAGAATCTTTTTAATAATGCTGTTTTGCCTCTTATCTCCTTGGGTGGACATTTTTTACCTCTTTGTAGTCATTGCGATTGTGACAAACTTAAGGGTTGTTGAGAGTATTCTGAGAGTAATCTTATTAAAGAGATAAATATAGATCAGACGTGGACGACCTAACCAAATCATTTTTACGACAGAAATTCTCCAAGTATTATTCTAAATACAAACCATTCATACCGAGAGAAATCGAAAAAAGAGAGTGGGGTTTCATTAATTTTGACGGAATAATGATAAGACACATCTCACTTTCAAACGAACTTGAGTTAAAAGGTTTTCTTGCAAAAAATCCACCTCTTCACGCCTATTATTCTTCGGCATACTACAAAAAACCCGAAGCAAATATGGAGGAAAAAGAGTGGATAAAAGCTGATCTAATCTTTGATATCGATGCGGATCATCTACCCAAAGGAGGACTGAAAACGGCAAAAAGGCAGATAACAAGGTTATACGACCTGCTTGAGGAAGATTTTGGATGTAAAGACATGATAATAGTATTTTCGGGTAGCCGAGGATACCACATTCACGTATACGATGAAGACTTCCAGCAACTTGGATCTCAAGAGAGGCGGGAGATCGTGGATTACTTCTACCTTAACGGAATAAGTTTCAGAGAAATTCTCCCCAAAGCTCCTCAATACTTAAGACTATCAGACTGCATGGTCAGACGACTTAAAAGTTTAATCAAAAGAGGAGAACTCGAAAAATATCTCGGGCTGAAAAGGAAAGTCCCGGAGCTTGAAGAGATTATATTAAGAAAGGAGTTACGTGAGGGTGACTTCACTTCCATACCAAAAAGGATCTTGGAAAAGTTACCGCTCTTTTTCGAGGAATGTGTTAATCGTTCTCGAGTTTACATCGATCCTCCCGTTACATCTGATATTAAGAGACTTATAAGACTTCCAAACTCGATCCACGGAAAGACTTCTCTAAGAGTTACACCCATTAAAAGAGATGAGATTGATGAATTCGATCCTCAGAGAGATGCCATTGCCTTCGACAATGATCTAACAAAGGTCAGGGTTATTAGAAAGGTAAAGTTTAAACTCAAAGATACAGAGTTCAGACTTGAAAAGGGGAATCACAAGCTGCCAGAGTTTGCTGCCCTCTATCTAATCTGCAGAGGCGTTGCGAGATACGGGTGGTAATATGATTGATGAATTAATGATAATCGTCGAGAAAAGTAGAGGAGCACTTCAAAAGATTGATGATAACCTGTTTAATCAGATAAAGAGGAGAATAAAAGAACTTGAAGATATGAAAAAAACTTTGGATGATGAAGACTATTTGAGAATCGATGAGGAGATTAGAACCTTAAGAAAACTCCAAAAAAGGCTATTTGAACTGAGAACTATCAAAATCATAATGCAGGCATGGGCCGATGTCTGCGAAACCGAAAGCGGGATAGAAGGGGTTGAAAACATGACTTCCGTGGAAAGAGAACTCTACAATAAACTTGTGAACCTTCTTAAAGAATACAAAAAAGAAATATTAACTGAGTTTAGTGAAAACATTGAGATAAAGGGTGATAAAATCCTCGTTAGAGTTAAGCAAGATATACCCGAATTTGAAGGAATAGACGGAAAAACATATAAATTGAGAAAGGGGGATGTTGTGATAATCCCGAAGCTTAACGCTGATGCCCTGATAAAAAGCGGAGTTTGTGAGGAGATAGAGGTGAGAAGATGAAATATCCCAAGAAAGTTAGAACCTACTGTAAGTATTGCAACAAACACACAATTCACGAGGTGGAGAAGGTTAGCAAGGGTAAACAGAGCTCCCTTAAATGGATCAATCGGCAGAAAAAGAGGAGAGGTAAAGTTGGTAATCTCGGTAAGTTCAGCAAGGTGCCTGGAGGAGATAAACCTACAAAAAGAGTAAACATAAGGTGGAGATGCACTGAATGCGGTAAAGCGGAGCATCGCCCCACATGGAGAGTTAAGAGATTCGAACTTGTGGGGTGATGTTTAATGAATAAAGTTACCAAGAGCAAATTCATCAAAGTTAAATGCCCAGACTGTGAGAACGAGCAAGTTATTTTTGATCATCCAGCTACGCATGTAAAGTGTCTTGTCTGTGGAAGGACGCTAGCTGAGCCAACCGGTGGTAAAGGAAAGATAAAAGCTGAAATTATTCAGGTTCTTGGTTAAGATATAGCAAAAGAGAAAACTAATAAATACATTCAGTTCTAACTATACATCATGAAGATAGTTTTCCATCCGATTTTTTACACCGTTTACACATCGGATCCCGCAGCGGAAGCGGGAAGAATGGAAGCAATTGTAGAAGAACTAAAAGACTTCGAGTTTGTAGAACCTGAGCCCGCTAAGGAGGAGGACATCTTACTGGTACACACGAGATCTCATTACGAAGAGGTAAAATCAATGAAAAAGGTCTACGAAGTTGCAATTTACGCAGTCGGTGGTGCGATAAAAGCCGCCAAGATTGCCTTCAGCGAACCGGCATTTGCCGCCATCCGCCCACCGGGTCACCATGCAAGTCCGGGTCACTTTTGGGGATTCTGCTACTTCAACAATATTGCAATTGCCGTAAGAAAGCTAATAAAAGAGGGTTTGATTAAAAAAGCCGTTATCGTTGATTTCGACCTCCATTTCGGTGACGGGACTGCTAACACGTTTGGAAACGATCTAAATGTGACTTACTTCCACATGCCTGGCGGAGATGTAAACAGCATAGATGATTTCCTTAAAAAGGAGGAATACGACATAATAGCGGTCTCAGCAGGATTCGATCGCCACAAAGACGACTGGGGTGGAATACTCGAGACAGAGGATTACAAAGAGATTGGGAGAATTGTGAAAGAGAATGCTGAAGAAAAGTGTGATGGTAGGAGATTTGCAGTTCTCGAAGGTGGATACAATCACAAAGTATTAGGAAAGAACGTCAGAGCCTTCGTTTTGGGGTTGGATACATAATGTTAAAAATTTAAGTAACCTTCCCTCCAAAATTAAAAGGGTGTTAAAATGCCATCAACAATTGTCGTTGGAGGTTTTTGGGGAGACGAAGGAAAGGGAAAGATAATAGCCTACATAGCCTATTCTGATAAGCCGAAAATTATTGTAAGAGGTGGCGTAGGTCCCAACGCCGGACATACTGTAGAGTTCAACGGAAAGAAATTCGGTGTGAGAATGATCCCCTCAGGATTCGTATACAAAGACGCCCAGCTAAGGATAGGTGCAGGAGTTCTCGTAAATCCAGAGATCTTCCTCAAAGAAGTTGAAGTGCTCGAAGTCAGGGACAGAGCTAAACTTGACTACAGATGTGCGATAATCGAGAAGAAGCATATCGAACTCGATTCAACGTCAGAGCACCTTAAAGGGAAGATCGGATCCACGGGAAGTGGATGCGGACCTGCAAACGCGGACAGGGTTATGAGGATAGCAAAACAGGCGAAGGATATCCCAGAACTCCAGCCGTTCTTGACAGACGTTCCTCTTGAGATAAACGAAGCTCTCGATAAAGGTGAATTAGTCCTCGTCGAAGGATCTCAGGGATTTGGACTGAGCCTCTTTTATGGGACGTATCCCTACGTCACTTCCAAGGACACTTCAGCCTCCCAGATAGCCGCTGATGTCGGATTGGGTCCAACAAGAGTTGATGACGTCATAGTCGTTTTCAAAACGTTCCCGACGAGGGTTGGAGAGGGGCCGTTTCCAACTGAAATGAGTCAAGAAGAGGCGGAAAAACTCGGAATCGTTGAATACGGAACTGTAACCGGTAGAAGAAGAAGGGTCGGATGGTGGGACGGAAAACTCGCCCGTTATTCCGTAATGGTGAATGGCGCTACACAGGTAGCCATAACGGGAATTGACAAACTTGATAAAGAGTGCTACGGTGTTAGGGAATGGGCAAAGCTCACACCTAAGGCCAAGAAATTCATCGAAAAAGTCGAAGACGACGTAAGAATTCCAGTAACTCTAATTTCTACAGGCCCCTCTTTAGAGCAGATAATCGACCTAAGGAAGGAAAAACTCTAAATAAGCTGAACCTCCAGTTCCATTAATTTTTCTTTATAGATATAGGCTCTTACACCGTCCAGTCCTACTATTACCCATATCAAGCCAGTTTGCTTTAAACTCTCTAAATCGTGGGAGGATGGTCTGGCAAATCCGTGAGGATGTGTATGGAAGACAGCGAGGACTTCTAATCCCCGTTTTTCGGCATCCATCCACACCCGACAGAGTTCTTCAGGATCCATTCTGAACAGATAGGGATTTTCAGAAAGGTTCCGGATTTCCACGATCTCCTTAACTATAAGGGCCTCTCCATTCTTTTTTCCTATAAGAACACCACATCTCTCTCTATTTTGGATTATTGAAACTTCTTCCTTCTCATCTCGATTCTCGATAAATTTTTGGATTTTGCTTGGGACTATTAACCTCATCTAACTTCAAGTTTTTCGGGATTGTGGAGGATTGTTAAGCACAAGGCTATTAACTTGTCAAAGTGGGGAATGTCTTCTTTGCACTGAAAACATCTCTCCTCTCCGTTTATATAGAGTTTTAGAGACTCTATCTCAATTTTGTATGTTTTGTTTCCCTTGTTTATTGTTATGTAACCGTTTTTCGGCTTCGGTATTAGCTTGGATTCGATTAGTTCTCTAAAAAGTAGTTCAGCTTTTCCTTCCGGGGTTGAAAAATAACATGACAAAAGCTCTTCTTCACTTAATTCGAGGACATCCAACCATTCTTTTCCCTTGATTCTATGATCTCTGAGAAGGGTATCTAGCTTTATCAGCTTGCTAGGTTCAACTATTTTGTAAAGTGGGATGATTCTTTTATATTCATCAACTTCTTGAACGCAAATGTAGACTTCCTGCGTGGGTGTACCGGGGATATTCACACACTTGAGCTCCATTACCCTCCACTTATTTTTGGTATCAAGAGGATTTTGTCCGAATCTTTTATTTTTTCAATGTTTTCGGTCGAGATTTTCATTCCCTCCTGGGTGACGGCAATACCACCGGTCATAATGTGCTTCAGGATTTCTGAAACTGCTACTTCGAGTGGTATTTCCACCTCGGTATGTCCTCCACTACCTAGCCTTCTCAACCGAACCATATATCCGTTATGATTAACAATTATAAAAAATTTATGCTTGACACTCGGTAGATACTAACTCAATGGTTTGCCGCTCTCCACGTATTTATGCTTTCTCTGATCAAATTGTATCCCAATTTGGCTGTAAAATACAGAACGGCAATAAATACTACCCAAGAAAAGGAATTCGGCACAACATCGTTAAGGAAGACATAGGTAAACAGCATGTAGGGTGTAAGCAAGATAAAGAAGAAAGACATATTGAACATAACCCTTCTGAAAAAGATTAGCCAGTACATCTCGTTCATAATCTGCTGGAAACCTTTGTAGGCTTCATAATCTTTTGCAACCACTGCAAGGATTGAATAAAAATAGCATTCTTCTATTTTTTCTTCTGTTTTTTTAATGTTTTCCAAGTATCCTCTAAACAGTTTTCTTAAGAGAATACCCTCTACCCTCTCTGTAAAGATTACCACTCCAAAGGTGACCGCAAAAAAAATAATTGAAATCATGGTGGCAAATATATCCCGAAGAATCCAGACAGCGCGTATTTCAAGCCGACATAAAATGCCAGAACTCCGAAGAGAACGAACAATGCATTCATTGGAAGGTATTTCTGTGTTCTCGGACCGATGTAGCTTCCTATCAATATGCCGACCCACCCTATTACGATTGAGGGAGCGAACTCAACTCCCCTTGCAAGCCATCCAGCTAAGGCGGAACACTGGTTGAGAAAAACCGTCAGAACCGAAACTGCTGGTGCGATATACATCGGCCACCCAATTGCAACGTAGAATGGGACTATGGCGAAACCGCCGCCGATACCTACCAAGGCTGAAACGAATCCTATCAGCAGACCGTAAACGAACGGCAAATAGTTTTTAGCCACAAAGTGCTCACCGAAGAAGTCGAATTCAACCTTGCTTAAGGAATACCTAACGTTTGTGATACCTTCAAGCTCGTGAAGTCTTCCCTCTTTTCTTAGCTGCTCCACTCTTTCCCTGAATCTCTGCGCGGCTTCCCTTGCCTTCGACTTTGAAGCTTTCGCCCTTGGAGTGACCTGATAGAACATGTAAAATGCCACTACGATAATAACGAGGCCGAAGATACCCTTATACAACGCAACGCCCAGCTTTCCGCCCGTTCCCCAGACAGCTACTTGAGCACCGAGAACCATTCCTAAGCCCATTGCGATCGCGGCTGGCCATACAAGTCTCTTTTGCGTATACCAGTTTATTGTGCTTGAGAGAGCGTTAAGCCACGTGATGGCGGTGTTCGACATTCTGATGTTGTCGGTGATGTATTTGCCCGCATCCGTGTAAAGACCCTTGTTGATTTTTACGCCTTTCAGTTTACTCGCCCAGTCTCCTAATCCAAGAACTGTTATGTGACCGAATCCAGCCATTATACCTCCGAATGCTCCGACCGTTGAGAAAATCCAGCCGACCCAAATGCACCACAGAAGGTAAATAATGGGATTGATTGTTATCGTATGTCCAGCTATTTCCATCCAAGTTACGTCTATCATCACCCATCCACCTCTTTTGGTTCCCTAAATATAAGGAAGTTGCACAACTTGCATACATTGAATCCAGGGTATGTTTCCCCCGTCCTCGGATAGGAAGCTCCACCGTAGTGTGCTGTTCTCTCAAGAAGTCTCCTTACTGTGGGTTCGAAGTGCTCCCACGGGATGTAAACGTTTATCTCTCCTTGCTCCGTTTTTCCAGAGGTGTAGCTCGAACTGCACATCGGGACGATGTTGATCTTTCTGTTATTGTATGTCCAGACGGCCCCACCACAGACCGCTGAGTTCATCATTAAATTCGGCTGAATCGGATGGATGTCGAGAGCTGAGGCGTAATCGTTGTAAAGATGATAACTCTGAAGAACATCGCAGATTATGTGAATCAAATCAGGCTCGAACGTTGCCTTATGGAGAGGAGCAGTTGCAAAAGCTAAAAGCCCCTCTGGAAGCCTCGGCTTTGTCTTTACGAATTTCTCCGCCTGTTCCCTTCCCTTTGTATATTTTACGTGACTTTTTATTTCCTGTTCGTCCAGTTCCTTCCAGCTAAATATGTAACGGGCGTTACTACATCCGAGGGTTCTCTTGTCCCCCAAAAGGATATCTCCTCTCTGCCTTGAAGCCGCAGAAAAATGGCAAAACGTGAAGGGATTGTAGGCTACTTTGTATTTTGTGCTCCTTTTAAACTCCTCAAGTTCTTTCTCGTCGTAGAAGAATTTCATTGCTACGGGATAGTATTTCAGTTTCAGTAGATTCCTTAGAATGAAAACCATGTCCGCCTTGCTCAACTCTCCCTTTGCAAGCATTGCTTCGGCGAATCTTCTGTCGTCCAACAGTAGCTCGCTATCTATAACATACATTTCCTGCATACAGCGTGATAGCTTTTCAGATATTTATAGATTTCGAAAAATATCAAACCAGTTTCTAAAAAATCGAAATCAAGAAAAATTCGAAAACTACTCTCTTTCCAGTAATCTAAAAACAGAATCCGAAAAATAATTCTAAAAACCATAAATCAAACGTTATTTTAACAACTAAAGGAACCAGATTTTTCACTTATTCAAACACTTAAAGCTGATTTGTTGAATTCGAAAATTAGTGTAATATTTGCAAAATTTTAAAATTTCAGAAAATTCATTATCATCTCACTTCATGAAGACATTGTTCGTAAAAAGTTGCAAATAGTGTTCTCGCATTCCTTGTAATGAAATCTGCGTATTCTCTTATCCTCTTACTCTCCATAGAGAGCTTTGTCGAAACAAAGAATATTTTTCTCTCGCTTTCAAGGTCTTTTATATCTCTGATTTTGATGAGACCTATTTCACAAGCTTTGCAAACAGCGATGTAGGATGTGATAGCAACTCCAAGACCGTTGCTGACGCTGTTTATCTGGGAGAACAGATCCTCCACAACATAGGCTACGTTTAGATCATCGAAACTTACACCACTACTCTTTAATGCCTTTTTAAGACTTGTAGTTATTCCGTAGTAATCCGTGAGACTTATAACAGGATACTCCATTACATCTCTGAGCATGACGATCTCCTTGTCGGCGAGAGGATGATTGGGAGGCACTATCAGCACCAATTTATCCATCCCTATCTCCTCCACGTATAATCGATCTGAGTTGAGATGTTCCTCAAGTATGTCCCCTACAATAGCGAAATCGTAGTCGCCCCTCATTACACCTCTAACGCATTCATGGGCGCCCCTAAGCTCAACCCTAACATCAACTTCTGGATATTTCGCTTTCAAAAGTGTCTGAATATTGAAAACAACATTTATCCCAACCATTCCCGACGCTATAACGATCTTTCCGCCTCCAATATTCGCAATAAGCTTTTTTGCCTCCTCCAAGCTACTTAGAACACTTTCAATGTTTTTCAAAGCAATTTTCCCTTCGTCCGTCAGCTTTACACCGTCTACTCCTCTCTTTAGCAAAGTGGCTCCGTAAAACTCCTCAACAGCGTTAATCTGAAAGCTTACAGAACTAACGGATATTCCGAGTTCCTTTGCCGCTTTCTTAAAGCTTCCTGTCTTGGCAACTGTTAAGAATGTCTTAAGGAAATCGACTCTGACCATGATTTTCGAAATTTTGATAATGTATTTTAAATTTTTTGTGATTTTAAATTAATGGTAAAATTTAAAATTAATCGATATAAATTCATTTAATGCTACCAGACGTCCAACTACTGAAACCTGAAGTTGAGATAGGTTTAAGCAGGGTTGGTGCCAAAAATATCCGAAAACTCGTTCAGGTTAAAAGGAACTCAAAAAAGACCTATCATCCTAATCTCAAATTTTGATGTTTACGTCGATCTACCATCTACNAGGAAGGGAGTAAACCTTAGCAGAAATTTCGAAGCAGTCGATGAGGTGATTGAAAGTCTCACTCAGAACCCCGTTGAAAATATAGAGGATCTGAATCTCAGAATAGTTGACGAGCTTTTAAAAAGACATGAATACGCAACGAAAGCCGAGGTCTTNATGGAAGCCGAATTCATTTTGAAAAAGAGAACTCCTACATCCAATCAGAAAACTCAGGAGGTTGTCAAGATATATAGTGAAGCCGCAAAGTGGAGAAGCGGAGAAACAAAAGTCTTCGTCGGAGCCGAAGTCTACGGGATAACAGTATGTCCATGCGCCCAAGAGCTAATAAAAGCATACGTTACGGATGAATTGAAAAAAGCGGGATTCAACGAAAGTCAGATAAAAGAGATCATGCGGATTATTCCGTTCGCCTCCCACAATCAGAGGGGAAGGAGTTTTGTGAAAGTAGAGATAAAAGAAAATTTCAAGCCAAGAATCGAGGATATAATTGAAATAGCAAAATCTGGGATGAGCTTCGAGATCTACGAGATTTTGAAAAGATCAGATGAACTTGAGGTCGTTAAAGAAGCTCACATGAACCCACGCTTTGTTGAGGATGCCGTCAGGATTATGGCGAAAAAAGCGGTAGAGAAGTTTAGCGACGCTCCAAATGACGTTCTTGTATATTTCAGACAGATAAACGAGGAGAGCATCCACCAGCATGACGTTCTTGCCGAAAGATTTGCAACGAGTAGGTGAGCTTCGGGATGAATTGGGTTAACCTTTTCTTGATTTTCCTGATCATCGCACCGACGACTGCGTGTAAGATTCTTGAAGTCAATCCAAATCCCTACGGAGATGAGGGAGCAGAATATGTTAAGGTTTGGTGCGATGAGCCCTGCATTTTCACGGACGAGGAGGACAACTTTACCGTAACGGGGACTGCATACATAGCAAGGAACTCAACAGCTTTTAAAGAAAAATTTGGCTTTTATCCCGACTTCGAAGGAATAAAGCTGTCCAACAGTGGTGAGGATATCTACTTAATCTGCAGTAACAGAACGGACAAATTTAACTGGAAATTTTACAGGGATGAGGGGGTGATCTACTATAGAACCGATAGAGGCTGGGATTTCAGATATGAGGACTGGAGCGATTTCGATCCCGTTAGAGATTATGTCAGGGGATCGATAATAATAACACCGGCAGAATACATCTTAGAAGGAAAGGGTATCGTTGCGTCTTACTTTATAGCGGAGGACAACTTCAAAGGAGATTTCGAATTTATCGTTGATGCAAATCCCGTGGGCGGAATACCCATGGAGGAGTATATTCTCTCGAAAAAATACAAGTTTCACTTCCTTTCATCAAATTCCTACAAAAATTTCCACTATAAATTCGCCGTTATCGGAGACCGGGTTGTGATTACTACTGAGAACTGGAAATGGGATAACAGAGGAGTAATCGTTGATTTCAAGAGTGAGAAAATTGCGAATCTACTGAGAGATGTTTTCTACAACGATCTCAAATACGAAAGCGAAATGGGAAAGGTGGACGGATCCAAAGAAAGCGGAAGCGGAAAGGGGAAAAGGATCGACTTCGAAGCCGAAATCGAAGTTCACGTGATGCCCGACAGTAATCCCGTTTTCGATTTTATAGAAAACTCTCGGGGTTATCTCTACATAGCAGCTCCTTACATTAATCCTGAATGGTTTGAAGGATCACCCCTTATAGACGCCATAGAGAACGCATCCAAGAGGGGTGTCAAAGTAAAGATCATGCTAAACGATTACGATAGAAATCTGAAGGTGGCTGAACTTCTCAACTCAATCCCGAATGTCGAAGTAAAAATCGTGAAATCGGCGGAATTCGATGAGTTGCACGCAAAATATTTCGTAAGTGATGGAAAAGTCCTGATCACTTCCGCAAATCTGAACAAATACGGATTAAAATTAAACAGAGAAATTGCCGTTGTTATATACGATCATAAAGTAGAAGAGTTCATGAAGAATGTTTTTCTTGAAGATTGGGAGAACAAAAAGGAGCTTAATGCCGTTTTCTCGCTAATCTGCTTGGGATTTGTTGTATTGATTGCACTTTATTTCATAAGACGCATCAACAAATAATATATTCAGTCCCGCCTAATCCTCTGGGATGAAAGTATACTTGGAGACCTATGGATGCACAATGAATCAAGCTGATTCGGATCTGATCAGGGGTATTCTCAGCAGAAAATATCAGTTAGCTAACAGTATCGACGAAGCCAAAATTGCCGTCATAAACACCTGCGGTGTCATAGAATTCACCGAGAGAAAGATCCTCCGAAGGATGGAGGAACTAAAAAGAATGGGAAAGATTGTCATAGCAGCCGGTTGTCTCACGAGAATCGCAAGAGATAAGGTGTTAAAGATCTGCGATGCCTTAGTAAGTCCCGATAATATCCATCTGATCGATGAAGCTGTAGAGAGAGCACTGAACGGAGAAAAAGTCGAGTTGTTATCCCTGAACAGGATCGATAAGGCTTGTATGTACAGATTAAAGAGAAGACTGAATGACAACGCCATTGCAATAGTTTCAATATCCGAAGGTTGTTTGGGGAAGTGNAGTTACTGTGCCACAAAGATGGCAAGAGGTCATTTAAGAAGCTTCTCAATTGAAAATATAATATCGGAAATCAGAGACGTGATTAGCATTGGATACAAGGAGATTCAACTGACATCTCAGGATACCGGAGCTTACGGATTGGATAGAGGATACACCCTCGCAGATTTACTTGAAAAGATTTCCGAAATCGAGGGAGAATTCCGCGTGAGAGTCGGAATGATGAACCCGCAACATGCAATAAATATTCTCGATGATCTAATTAACGCCTTCTCAAGTGAGAAGATCTACAAATTCATTCACATTCCAGTTCAGAGTGGAGACAATAAAGTTCTCGAAGACATGCGCAGAGGATATACCGTAGAAGACTTCATAGAGATCGTCAAATCGTTTAGGAAGCACTTTGATGATGTAACGCTTTCCACAGATATCATTGTGGGATTTCCGACGGAGAGCGAGGAAAGTTTCTGGAAGAGTTACGAATTGATAAAAGAGGTTAAACCGGACATCGTGAACATAACGAGATTCTCGCCGAGAAAGGGAACTTTAGCTGCAAAAATGAAGGATATTCCTGATTGGATTAAAAAAGAAAAGGAAGCAGAAAGNTAACGGAATTAACGAGAAAAATCGGACTGGAAAATAACATTAAATTTGTAGGAAGACGGAAAAGAGTTCTGATTACAAGAAGGGGAAAAGAAAACACTCTGCTATCAAGAACAGATTCCTACAGACCCGTAATTATCGATAAGGGATATATAGGGGAATTCACGAATGTAAAGATTTGTGGAGCTACTTTCAACTACTTGAAAGGTCTTGTCCTTTAATTTTGGAGAAAGACCCACCTTTTTTCTCAGCTGAACGAGACTTTATAAAAACTGAAACTATTGGGAAAAAAATATCATACCTTCCACGAATTGAAAAGTCATGAAAAAAATCCTGTTAACAAACGATGACGGTCTTTATTCCTCCGGATTAAGAGCGAGCTATAATGTTTTGAAAAAGCTAGGTAAGACTTACGTCATAACACCCGCTGTTCAAAAAAGTGGTGTTGGTAGGAGCATCTCGATAATGGAACCAATAAGAGTGAATGAAGTAAAGATTAACGGCATCAAGATTTTTGCTGTGGATGGGACGCCTACCGATGCTGTGATAATCGGTATCCATGAGATAATCGGCGATATTCCTGATTTAGTTGTGTCAGGGATAAATTTGGGAGAAAATCTTTCAACAGAAGCGGTAACGACATCGGGAACTGTTGGAGCCGCTTTAGAAGCAGCAACTCAGGGAAGCAAAGCGATAGCCATAAGCATGGAGCTATCAGATCATCTTAAATTCGAATCCTTTTTAGACTCTGTAGACTTTTCGAATGCCGAAAGAGTTCTAGAAATTGTTGCATCCAAGATTTTAAAGGCAGGGCTTCCCGAAGGTGTAGATCTTTTCAACATAAACGTCCCGGAAAAGTGGAATGGAGAGATAGTATTCACAAGACTTGCGAAAAGGCTTTACAGAACAAAGATAGATGTAAGATACGATCCACGTGGGAGAAAATACTACTGGATACACGGGATCGAAGTAGAGGATGCAGAGCCCGATACGGATATTCACGCTCTTAGAAGTGGGAAAGTCTCAATAACACCCCTCTCCCTTGATATGACAGCAAGAGTGGATTTCGAATCCCTCAAGAGGTGGTTTTATGAAGCTTAAAGCAGCGAAAAAGGCTTTAGAGCTGATTAAAGACGGGATGGTAGTTGGACTCGGTAGCGGAACGACAGCGAAGCTCTTCATAGAGGAACTTGGGAAAATTGTCAGAGAGGGATACGATATTCTTGCAATTCCATCATCTTTCGATTCGCATCTGCTCGCCGTTGAGAACGGGATCCCGTTAACAGATCTTTTCCAGCATCCCGAAGTGGACATCTACATCGACGGCGCCGATCAAGTGGATAAGGATTTTAATTTGATAAAAGGAGGAGGAGCCGCTTTAACGAGAGAAAAGATCTTGGCTTATGCTTCGAAAAAGTTCTACGTGATAGTAGATGAGACAAAGCTTACCGAGAAGTTATCCATGCCAATCCCCATTGAGGTGCTACCCTTCGCATACGGATTTGTTAAAAGGAAAATCGAAGAAATGGGATTCCAATGCGAATTAAGGGAAGCCAAGGGAAAACTCAAACCGGTGATCTCGGACAACGGAAATTTCATAGCCGATGTGTACGCTGGAGTGATAGAAAACCCTAAGAAATTAGAGAAAGAGCTCAAAATTGTTGGCGTAATCGAGAACGGAATTTTCCCGTCAGAAATTGTTGACGGAGTGATAGTCGGGAGGAAAGATACTGCTGAAATCATATTGAATTACTAATCTAAATCTAATCAAACCCAAAAACATAACCAAACTTCCTTATCAAGTCGTATCCGTCATCAAAACCACCCGATACCTTTATCATAGCGAAATCTGTTCCGTAGACAGTTGTGGATCCTACTGTCACCAACAGCCCATCTTGTTCTGCTTTTAAGACTTTATACGGCTGGTGAGACCTTACCACGATTTTCAGATCTAGACACTCGAGAAATCTTTTTGTGGCTTTTTTTCCGAAGATAAATCCAACACCTCTCTGGAAATTGAGAACGCACCTATCATTTTCCCACGGGTCGTTCCACATTAGTTCGATTTTTGCTTCCTCTTCTTTTAAATCTCTTAGGGAAATGTCTTCTTCCAAGATACTGCATGATTTTGTGTAAATTCCGCCATGAACTGCAAATACTTCATTATTTACGATCGCACAGATGGGTAGAGTCTCCCAGAGCTCATTCAGTTTTGCGTACGTTTCTTTATCCAATTTGTCGGGTAAATCGTGAGGAAAAACATCTCTACTTTCGTGATTTCCTCTTAAGAGGATGAAATCTCCGTTGATATATCCCTCGAGAAGTGTTCGATAGACATTTACCGGATCATCTCCTCGATCCCCATAATCACCTAAAAATATTGTTAAGCCTTCTCTCTCTTTTAAAACTTTCTTTAAGGCTTTGTAATCTGCGTGTATGTCTCCGACGATTGTGTATTTTTCTGTATGGATCTCGATTATATCTTTACCCCCTATCTTCAGGGCTTCGTCTATTAGTTCTATCATTACCTATCGATAGCGGAGCTCTAATTTAAAGTTACCGAAAGATTAATATATTACCCGACTGATACGACCAGAAAGGTGGGTGAATTTGGATGAATGATACTATAAGGGAAAAAGCCATAAGCCTTGCAAAGGCAATAGCTGAGAGTGAAGAGTACATCAACTTCCTCAATAAAGAGAAGGCTCTAAAAAAAGATGAGAGAGCCCAGATCTTGTTGGCAGAATTCCAAGAAAAGCAGCAGGAATTTATCTCCAAGAGGTTAATGGGTGAAGTAGACGAAGAGCTTTTGAGCTCTTTAACCGAGTTACAAGCGAAATTAAACGAGTTGGATAGTGTTAAAGAGTTTATGGACGCTTATACAAAGCTTGTAGATCTCCTTGGAAAGGTTGGAGATCTAATAAGCGAACAACTTGAATTTGATTTTGGAGAAGCTTACAGAACTTAACATTTTTAAATATCTCTTTATTTTTTACCCTAAATGACCGAAGTATCTTTAAAGGAAATCGCAGAAGTCTTAGTTTCTATTAGAAATAGACTCATCCGTATAATTGCGGTCATCGTAGCCGGATGGGTTGTCAGTTTCACATTCATTGTAGATGCCATTATCACAGCTGTAGAGGCGATAAAACCTGAGGGCGCCAAGCTCATTTATAAAGCTCCTCTCGAAGGCCTAATACTTAAGTTGAAAATCTCTCTTTTTATGGGATTCGCTCTAGCGAGTCCTTATATTATTCATCTGATTTACAGAACGTTAAAGGAAAGAACTGATCTCTCTATTTCCGTGAAAAAAAGCAATCTGTTTCTATATGCCGTCGCATCCGTTCTTCTCTTCACAATGGGCATCGCATACGGTTACAAAATCATGTTGCCAATCTTTCTAGAATTCCTATACAGATCGGCAGAGAGTCAGGGGGTTTTGTCCTACTACTCTCTATCAGAATACGTGACATTCATTCTGTTAATGTTATGCGTATTCGGTTTGATCTTCCAAATACCGCTTATAATGTACATCACGGTAAAGAATGGAATTATAACTCTCAAAACCTTCAAATATTATAGAAGACATTTTTACGTAGCTTTTTTCATATTCGCAGCTATCGTAACTCCCCCAGATATTTTTACACAGCTTATGGTGGGAGTTCCTATGGTAGTCTTCTACGAACTCAGCTTGATTATCGTAAGGTTGACTACGTAACTTATTTATGCTGATACATCCCAAGTTATTAGGGGCTCGTAGCTCAGTGGCAGAGCGCCGCATTCGCAATGCGGAGGCCCCGGGTTCGAATCCCGGCGAGTCCATTTTAAATCTTTTTAGACTTTTTAGGAAAACATTTATCTTTTAATAGGTACTACCATCCACAATGAGTCGTGCGGAAAAATTAACCGACCAGATAATGGAAAGACTGAAAAGCCTCAACGTTCGAGTTAAAAGGGAAGAAGTTCTCAAAAGAATGAAACTTCTTATTGACGAATTTAAAGTTCCTGAAAGCGAAGCTGTCAGGACGATAATGAATTATCTCGCAAGGGAGTACGGAATTTCAAGGGAAGAATTATTTGTTAGAGAAGCTCCTTTAGTAAAGATCGCAGATATAACAAAGCCAAATCAGTGGATAAGCCTTAAAGCGAAGGTCGTTCAGCTGTGGGATTCTACATCACCTAACGTTTCTCAAGTAGGTTTAATCGGAGACGAAACTGGGATAATTAAGTTTGTAATATGGGCAAAGGCTGGAATGCCAGAGGTTGAGGAGGGAAAGAGCTATCTCTTCAGAAATGTCGTCACTGACAGCTTTCAGGGAAGATTGCAGGTAAACGTTACAAGAACAAGTAACATCACAGAGATTAACGAGGATATCCAGCTTCCGCCAAGAGAAATCGAGGTCGTGGGAGCTTTGGTTGCGTTCCAACAGAATAGCGGATTAATCAAAAGATGTGAGCACTGCAATCGTGTCCTAACAAAGGGTGTTTGTCCAATTCACGGGAAAGTTAAGGGATACGACGACCTAAGGATTAAAGGTGTTTTGGATGACGGAGAGAACATTTACGAAATCATATTAAATGAAGAAAACATCAAAGACTTAACTGGAATAGGATTAAAGGACGCGATAAAGATCGCCCAAGAAAATCTCGACAAGAGTGCCGTCTTAAACGAACTAAAATCGAAGCTTCTCGGTAGATACCTCAGAGTTAAAGGAATAAAGGGTAGCCGATACCTTTTAGTAAGAGAAGTTGAATTCTTTAAACCGAAAGTAGAGGATCTTGAAAAATTGCTGGAGGTTTTAACATGATCAGAAAAAGGGAAGTAGCAAAAAGAATCTTCGCCTACGAGCTCGTTAGATCCACGCATCAGATTGAAGATAGTGGATTGAAGTATGTTCTAACTCCTACAGGTGAAAGAGCCAACAGAATTTTTAGCGTTGCAGTTTTACTTGATAAAGAAGAAATCGGAGCAGACACGAATCTATGGAGATTAAGGCTGGCAGATCCAACGGGTAGCTTTTACGCTTACGTAGGGAAATATCAGCCCGACGCCATTGAAATTGTGGCAGACATAGATGTTCCAGAACTTATTGCAGTTGTCGGTAAAATCCGTGTTTTTGAGGGTATTTCAAGGAAATTGGTATCTGTCCGACCAGAAAACATAGCCGTCGTTGACATACCAGTAAGGGATTTCTGGGTGATAGAAACTGCAAAGAAGACTTTAGAAAGGATAAAAGCGATGGAAAAAGACAGAGGTGAAGACGCAAAGCTTGCTAAACAAATTTACAATCCAGATCTGAATGAATACAAAGAGATTGTACGAAAAGCTTTGGAAACCGTAAAAGAGGACTTCAAAATCGTTAAAGAGATAGAGAAAGTAGAAGTAGAGGAAGAAGAGAAATTTGAATTCGCCGGATTTGAGTTCGAGGAAGAGGATTTCGATCTCTCAGACCTTTTTGAGGAAGAGTGAAGATGACGAAGAGAGTTTCCGAGATTTCCACTTCTCTCATAAGGAAGATGTTTGAAATAGCAGAAAGAGCTAAGAAAGAGGGTAAAGATGTAATCTCCCTCTCAATCGGAGAACCCGATTTCGATACTCCCTTAGAAATTATTGAAAAAGCATACAGATACATGAAAGCTGGATACACCCATTACACATCAAATATGGGACTGGAGGAATTACGGGAGCAAATTGCCGAAAGATATGGAGTTGAAAGTGATGAGGTCATGGTTACGGTAGGAGCGAGCGAAGCCTTGCTCAACGCATCTTTAGCATTTATCGAGCGGGGATCGACAACTTTGATTCAAACCCCCGGATTTTTGTCTTACTTCACCTACGCCAAGCTCTGCGAATCAAAGATATACGAATTGAAGACTTACAAAACGGATTTTAAGATAACTCCCGAGATTATCGAAGATGTTCCGAGCGATTCGTCAGTCGTCTTTTTGAATTACCCCAACAACCCGACTGGAGCCGTGATGAATGAAAGAGAACTTAAAAAGATCTACGAAATCTTCTCCGAGAAAAATGTCCTCGTAATAAGCGATGAGGTTTACGACCAGATCTATTACGATGTGAAACCGGGAAGTTTAGCGGGTGAGGAAAATGCCATCGTTATTAATGGATTCTCAAAAACCCTTGCAATGACTGGATGGCGGATAGGATTTGTAATAGCAAGGAAAGAACTACTAAACGAAATGCTAAAGATTCATCAAGTCAACGGTGTTTGTGCTCCCGCCTACGCTCAAAAGGCTATAGCAGATATTCTTGAAGAAAAAAAGGACAAAGAAATCGTTAAAAATATGGTGAGCGAATTCAGAAAGAGAAGGGATTTCGTTTACAGTAGATTAAGAAAACATTTTGAAATCGTCAAACCAGAAGGGGCGTTTTACATGTTCCCCAAAGCCTACAATGGATTCGTTGAAGACATTCTTCAACAGAAGGGTGTTGCATTAACTCCCGGAGAAGCTTTCGGAAGTGATGCCAGAGATTACTTTAGACTTTCTTATGCCACCTCAATGGAGAACTTGAAGAAAGCAGTCGAAAAAATCGAAGAATTCATAGAGAATTCCGGTTTATAGATTTCTTTTATGAAAAGGGAAATAGATATCCTCCTAAAAAGGGCTGAAGGATTTTTGAAGGATGCTCTGGAGGATTTAAAAAGGGACGACTACGATTTGGCGATGTTTCATATAGAGCAAGCCTGTCAGCTAATAATAAAAGCTAAGCTCCTTGATCTTACTGGATACTTTGATAAGACACACAGCTTAAGAAAATTGCTAAGTGATCTATCAAGTGTTTTTAAAAAAGAGGAAATCGAAAAATTTGTTAACGAAAATTGGAGCACACTAAGAAATTTGGAGTTTGCTTATATAGCATCAAGATATTTACCGGAAGAATTTAAAAAAGATGAAGTGGATGAGGCGTTAAGAGTTTATGAAAAACTAAGAGAAATGCTATGGAGTTCTTAAGAGAAGTCTACGAAAGAAGAAAAAAATACTTCGAACAACTAGAAAAATACCTAGAGGATATAAAAGAAATCGTGAAGAAAGATGCTCCCGATGCTGAGATCTATCTTTACGGTTCGGTTGCGGAAGGTAATTTTTCAATAGGATTGAGCGATATAGATGTCGCAATAGTCTCCGACAGATTCAAGGACAGGGAAAAGAAGCTTGAGACGTTCGGCAAGCTAACGAAAGAATTCTTCGATTCCCCATTCGAATTTCACGTATTGACAAGGAAGCAATGGGAAACTCATAAAAAATTTATTAAAAACGCCAAAAAAGTCTGACGAATTTTTATCTCTGGCTAATATTTTTCAAGAAGGTAATACCGAAATAACAAAGAGATGTTATAAAAGCCGCAAATGCTCCCGCTGGAATTAAATAGGTCAAAGAGATCAAAATCCCCGCAATAAGACTCAAAAATGCGATGATAAATGAGATTAGTAAGATTTCATTTGTTTTCTTTCCGATTTCCTTTGCACTTGCAGCGGGTGCCACGAAGAGAGCGAAGATGAGAATGGCGCCGACAGCTTTCATTGCCGAAACGACGGAAGACGATATAAGGGCTATTAATAGCAGATCAATCCTTTTCACGCTAATTCCCATTGCTTCCGCCCCATCTGGATCGAAGGAAATGAAAAGAAACTTGTAATAGAAGAAAGAAGCTATCAATAAAAGAATTGACGTGAAGACAGTGATTATCACGATGTCGTTGACTGTGAGCAACAACAGATCTCCAAACATGAACTGCCAAGCTTTTGCGGCATACTCCCTCGTTCTTGATAGAACTATGACAGCAAGGGACATTGAAAGTGCAAAACTCACAGCAATTCCCGTATTTATGTCTCCAAATCTCGCCGAGAGAGTAGCTAAAATGGCGGCTAAGATTGCGAAAGCAACAGCCAACGGAAAGTAGTGGATCGAAAACCCGAAAGATGTCACAAATATCGCAACAGCGGCACCCGCAAATGCGGAGTGAGCGGCGCCTGCGATGAGAAATGAAGCTTTTCTGAAAACTGTCAGAGTTCCTGCAACCGATGCGTTCAGTGCTATGCAGAAAGAAGCTATTAAAGATCTTATCAAAAGTTCATCCATGATGATCACCGTAAAGAGGGTGTGTATATCCCTCTTCACAGATTACGAGTGGTATCGAGCTTCCATAGGCTTTTACGATGTTTTCTTCAGTAAACACATCGTTCGGTTCACCAAAGGCGATTATCCTTCTGTTTAATAGCATGACTTTGGTCACGTGATGTAAAATCAGATTTATGTTGTGGACAACAACGATAACGGTAGTCCCCTTTTTTGCTAGCTCGTTAAGAAGGTCAACAATTTTCTCTTGAGAAGGGACATCAACCCCGTTAAACGGCTCATCGAGCAGAAGAAGCTTCGGCTTTCCTATCAACGCCCTTGCAAGCAGAATCCTCTGTTGCTGACCTCCGCTTAGTTTGCTGAATAATGAGTCGAGTTTATTTTGGAGATTCACCTCTGACAAAGCTTCGATAAGTTTTTCCTCGTTGATCTTAATACCTTTCGCCTTGAATGGAATTGAAAGAACCTGACGGACTGTTAGCGGAAGATCTAAGGAGATTACTTCCCTCTGGGGTAGATATCCGACTAATTTCGCAATTTTCTCTCTATTTCTTGCTGGATCATATCCAAAAACTCTGATCACACCTTCGTCGGGTCTCAAGAGACCCATGATTAGTTTTAACAGTGTTGTTTTCCCGGCTCCATTCGGCCCCAGAATTGCAACAAATTCACCCTCATCTATCTTAAAGTTTACGTTTTCTAAAACTTTTTCTTTATAAGAGAAATGGACGTTTTCTGCAGTGATCATCATCTCACCTTTATTATGAATATCAAAGCGGCCTCCAAAACACAAAGAGTCCCGAGGATGTAAACAGCAAAATCGGAACAGTTACAGGGTCTCGTTGCGTATGCTATTCTTGCGGCATTTGATAACAGCTGGGTGTCGTAAGCGATATCTCCGGAAGCAAATTTCACCCAAGCGATTTTACATCCGGTCTCTTTTGCGAGCATTTCAGCGGTTTCTTCACCTTTTGTTCCTTTCATGAACTCCGGTGCTAAAATCCCCTCGATTTCTCCTTTCTTAAGCTTTTCTTTTACTTCTTCAAGCTCCTTTCCACTTAAAAATCCGGCTCCCTCTGATAAGAGGATGTGGGTGATCTCGATATTAAGAGAGGATGCTATGTAGCAAACTTCGGGAACCATGGCGACGAATTTTCCACCTTTTACGAGTTTCTTAGCTTCTTTTTCAGCATTCATCACCCTTTCAACAAAATTAGCGTAATTCTTATCGAAATAATCGCTGTGTTGTGGGTAGATTTCTGAGAGCTTCTCCTTCACAGCTTTTGCAATGGATATGGCATTTTTCGGATCCATCCAGTATCCGTGAGGATTTTGAGGATAACCGGGAAAATCTCTCAGCTCAACACCGTAATCTTTGAAATCCAAGGTGTTATCGAAATTTTCGGCAATTTTCCTTTCAAATTCNATCAGATCAGAATTAGCGAGAACTATGAGCTTGGNGTTTCTGAGCGTCTCAATATCTTTCCCGCTTAAGCTGAAAGAGTGGGGATCTCCAGAGGTCATGAGCGAGATTACTTCATCCTTATCCCCTACAATATCCTGAACAATGGGCTTAAAATCGGGTATCGTGACGACGATCAATGCTTTTGCCGGAAAGATTATGAGAATCAGCAGTATCAGGGTATTGACTTTCCACATGGGCACACCTCCCTGTTTTTGTATTTCTGCTCTATTATCCTCATGAATTCGTTTCCTATTACTCCCTCAATTCTTTCGGCTTCGTAGCAGAAGTTGGATACACCAAAATCCTCAAGCATGCACTCAATCAATCTATGTCTTCTCGTAGCTTCTTTAGCGATTTTCAGACCATCTTCATTTAGCATAAAACCTTTCTTTGGGATGTATTCCCCGAAACCCTCTTTTGATAGATCTATCAGCATTTTTTGAGCTGTAGATTTTGAACAGTTCAGATTAGATGCGATATAGCTTGGGCCTACAATTTTGAAACCTCTACTGAACGCCTCGTATAACACACGGAGTAGTATCGTTCTTATAGAAAACAATGTTCGTTGTGAGAACATGTTAGATTTTTCACCGAAATGTTTTTTAAGCTTTTTGTATATAGTTGTTATAAGCGCGGGTAGTCTAGGGGTAGGACAACGCCCTTCCGAGGCGTTAGCCCGGGTTCGAATCCCGGCCCGCGCACTTTAGTATTTTTCTCAGATTGATTTGTTTCCGTAGAGGATTAAGATTAAGCCGATTAAGATATTCGATAAACCTATCGAGTTCTTCAAGTTAATTGCAAGCGAGCTACCAGTTCATTTCATTACGAGCACACCTCTATCGATACTTCTCGACATAGGATCCTGTCAAGGTTTTCAGAAATGATACATCGTCAAAAATAAGCAGACAAAATGAAAAGCTTCCAAGAGAAGTCTTGCATAAGAAGTATAGTCGCAGAGGTGTTTGAATGCTGGAAATAATCGGTGTAACCCATCCAACTATCAATCGCAAAGTCCATAAAGCCTTCCTTAAAGAAACTTTGGAGTATGAAGATAATTTTCATCTGCTCTCCGTTTCAAGGAAAGCAGGAGAACATCGAGAAAGCAAAGAAATACTGCAGAATGCTCGTTGATATGGGCTGTATTCCAATTGCTCCTCATGTCTACTTCAGCCAGTTCATGGACGATTGCAATCCAGAGGACAGAAGAAAAGCCTTAGAGATGAACAAAAAGCTCTTAGAATTCTGCGACGAACTATGGATCTTTGGAGATGAAATAACAGAAGGGATGAGGGAAGAGATCGAGCATTTCAGGAAAATTAGAGGGGAAGACAAGATCAAAAAGTATAAAAAAATTTAGAGTTTGTTTTCTAAGATTTTCTTTATCACTTCATCTCTCGAAGTTGCTGCAATCCTTGAAACTTTAGAGGGGTCGTGTCCCTGACATATTGCGAGTAGCTGGTTATAGTCGAAGACGGGGATTTTGTAATTAATCATTCTCTGCTTTCTCATTTCCTCCTGAGCCTCATCCATCCACATCAAACAGGTTATGCACGATACCACAATGCAGTCGGGATCAACCTCCTCTTTCATTGAATCGAGCTTGAGCTTTAAGAATTCCATCGCCGCCTTTCTGTTGTGCCTTGCGAAACCTCCAGCACCACCACAGCACTGTTTATCTCTTGTGAAAGTCGGAACTTTAGCACCTAACGCTCTTGTGAGCTCCTTAAGGACTTGAGGATTCTCAGGATCGTCGAATCCCAAAATCCCACTCGGTCTTATCGTGTGACAGGGGACTTGAACTACTGCCGTCAGACCATCCATTGAGAATTTCAGACTTTCCTTGATTTTATCAACCCCGATATCGTTGTAAAGAAAGTCTGTTATGTGTTTCGTCGTAACCTTTCCCTCGAATTTTCTTCCCACTTTGGACAGAAACCTTTCGTTAATCTCTTTGAGCTTTCCGTTAAGGAGCTTGTGCCTTCCTACCCTCAGTGTGGAGTAACAGCTTCCGCACTGAACTATCATGTCAACGCCAAGACTCTCGGCGATCGAGTAGTTCCAAGCACATACGGCGAGAGCCGCGTCCTCATCAGCAGACCAGAAAGTTCCGTAAGCTGGACAGCATGCTACACCCACAAGATCGACAACCTCGACGTTCAAAGTTTCTAAGGATAATCTTATGCCTTTTTCTACATCAGGTCTCAGGGCGGGCATGTTGCATCCTAAAAACAGTCCGACCTTCATGCTATCACTCCCGTATTCCGAAAATGTATCCATGCTTCTTCACAACGTCTGTCTCCCTCAGAAGCTCCCTGAATTTCTTCAACATCTCTTCGTTAGCTATGACTGTCTTTATCGGTGGAAGATCTAGCTCTTCTCTGAGAGGATTGATCACGTTCTGAGTGTGCCCCCTCTCGTATATCTCAGACAAAACTTGTGGGATATAGGTTTCATCCTCCAAGCACTGCCATCTCCTTATCGCAAGTATTATCTCAAACGGTTTCGCATCTCTCGGACATCTCTCCTCACAAGCTGTGCAAGTTACACACATCCATGGGGACTCGTCATCGATCAACAATTCACTTAATCCAAGTTTCACCATGTGAATGAGCCTTTTGGGGCTCAGGTTCTCCTCAGCAAAGCCAGTAGGACAATCGGCAACACAAGTTCCGCATTGATAGCATTTTAATAGATCCTCGCCCCCCAACTCCACGAGGGTCTTTAACAGACTTGGATCCCTTTCTTTAAGATAGATCATGATATCACCTCTCAAGTAGTGATGCGAGTTGATCGTATCTGAAAACGGGTCCGTCACGGCAGACGTAAAGGCTGTCCATCTTGCACTTTCCACACTTTCCAATACCACATTTCATTCTTCTCTCAAGGGTTGTATAGATTTGATTCTCTTTGAATCCGAGATCTTTCAGAACGTTCAGNGTGATCTTTATCATTATCGGAGGACCGCATGTGATTGCAATCGNGTTCTTTGGATCTGGCTTGATTCTCTTAACATTATCGGGAACGAATCCAACAAAATACGGCCAGTCTGGTTCTGGGTTGTCGATGGAAAGCTCAACTCTGTATCCCTGCTCCATGAGCTGAAAGAGCTCTTCCTTGTAGCACAGATCTTTCGAAGTTCGGGCACCGTAGATGATCGTTAGATCGCCGTAGTCATTTTCGTTATCGATCACATATTGGTAGATTGATCTGAGCGGTGTCTGACCGATGCCTCCTCCGATTGTCACAATGTTCATTCCTTTCCACTCCTTAAGTGGAAATCCGTTACCCAAAGGTCCTCTAATACCGACAATGTCACCAACTTTCATTTCGTGGAGCTTTGTGGTGACCTTTCCTGTCTTCAGAATACTGAACTCAAGGTCCGGGCGGGTTGGAGAGTTCGCAATCGTAAACCAACTCTCACCTCTACCGAAAACCGATATCAAGCATCCCTGACCCGATATATAGTCGAAGCGCTCTCTGTCGACTAATCGTAGCTTGAAAGTCTTAATAGGTCTCGGACCCTTTACCTCATCTCTTATCTCGACTATTTCAGCTTTATTAGGAACGTAAGGATTCTCCATTATTTCACCCCCGTGATGACTTCAGCAATGTCGATTCCAACTGGGCAGGACTCGATACATCTACCGCATCCGACGCAGTAGATCTCGCCCTTTCTTATGACCATTGCGTAAAATTTGTCGTAAAATCTGTTGCGGAGCCTCTGCCATTTCTCCGGACGGGGGTTATGACTGGAGCTTTCAAGAGTGTGTAATGGAAATTGACAGCTATCCCATGCCCTTAACCTTACACCCTTGTGCTCCCCCTCGTCATAGATATCGAAACAGTAACACGTCGGACACAAGTATGTGCAGGTTCCACAGCTTATACAGTTTCGGGCAACCTCCTTCCAGTATTCACTTTCGAAGGCTTCCTTCATCCTGTTGATTAATTTCTCCGTATTCACGGACTTCACGAAGTCAAGGTCTTTCTCTTTTGCTTTTACATCTTCATCAACCGGCTCTTTCAGTTCGAATTTCTGTGCAATTTCTTTACCTTTCTCACTTACGAGATCAACGAAGGATTTTCCGTCCAGCTTGGTCACGAAGATATCGACATCGCAACTTCCCCTCGGATTTATTCCAAAACTTTGGCAGAAACAGTAATCTCCCGCTTTATCGCAGGCGTAACCAATGAGCAGTAAATTATCTCTTCTCGCCTTGTAATACGGATCAACAATGTCTTCCAAGAATACTCTATCCATGAGCTTTAACGCTCTCGCATCGCAGGCTCTTATTCCTACGACTGCGGTCTTTTCGTTGCTGATCGGGACCTCCTCGATCCATTCACCGTATTTGATCAAAATCTCATTTTCAGGGAGTATAATCTCTTTCGGGGAAAGTTTCGTGTTGATGTAGTTGAAGTCGGCTTCCTCCGATTTGCTCACCCTCTTGAAGACGTGGTAGTCACCTACTTTAACGGGTGCGTATACTGTGAAACCCTCTTCGATTAACTTGTCTATGACATTTTTAAGGAAATCACCCTCATAGATCATCTTAATCACCCCATATCAAGTTTTGAAAGGAACGGGATATCCTCATCAGGACTGTAACCGAACTCTTCCTGAACGACCTTCCAGAGCTTCCTTTCGAGCTTTGTTAGAGGTAGCTCCATTGGACAGGCTCTTTCGCATTCTCCACATCTGGCACATCTTCCAGCATGATGCAGAACCCTGACGAGATGGTAAATCAGATTATCAGAGGAATTCACAGTCTTTCCAAGAACCCTCGGATAGCTTGCCTTCTCTTCGGCAGGTGTCATTGGAGATATTGCGAGATTGACGGGATCGACGAGACACTCTTCACAGTAACAGACCGGACATACCTGCCTGCAAGCGTGGCAACGGATGCACTTGCTGAAAATATCCATCCAGTAGTTCCATCTCTCTTCAGCACTCATTTTCTCAATTTCTTCTATGTCTGAGAAGTCCTCTTTTCCCTCCTTTGGTTCCCCTATGAGCACATCGTAATCCTTTGGTGTTGGATTCGGACAATGCTTGCAAACTTCACTCATCACGTCTGCAAACTTGAATCTCTGCTCCTTCCCGTTTGCCTTGACAATCAGGTCTTCGCCATCAAGTTCAACGCTCTCGATCTCGTTTAATCTGAATTGAACAGCCCTTCTAAACTTTCTGTAATCAACGACGCCGTCACATGATACCCCGATGATGTAGATTTTGTTCCTATCGATCTTGTTCTCCTTTACGAGCTCTCTTATCGCCCTTACATCACACCCCTTTGCAATTACTGCAACCTTGTTCATTGTGGGAAGAATCTCCATAAGCAGTCTTGCGGGGTTATTGGATGAAAGGGGCGAGAAAGTTATCTTATCAATCTCATCTGGCTTGAAAACGTGTAAGATCTCCCTTGGTTCTCCCTCTTTCTTCCTGTATCCGATTATGGCGTCAACTTCTACCTGACGGCAAGCTTCCCTAATCTTCCCGATCATTCTATCTTCCTCCTGAGCTTTTCCTGTTTACCCATCTCCCTAATCTTCTCGGTAAATTTCGTCATTTCTTCAGCGAAAAGTTTTCCTTCGGATGCGGAAGCCCAGATAAGCTTGAATCTCTCCTGATCAAATCCAACGAACTTCATGAGCTCCTTTAACAAGGTGTATCTCTTTTTCGCGTAGTAATTACCCACTGTGTAGTGGCAGTCTCCGGGATGGCATCCAGCTATGACCACACCATCAGCGCCCTGTCTGAACGCTCTGAGAACCCATGCGGGATTTACCATCCCCGAACACATAACTCTGATGATCCTGACGTTTTCGGGATACTTCAGTCTACTCGTTCCGGCGAGATCCGCTCCGGCGTAACTACACCAGTTGCATGCAAAAACAACTATCTTAGGTTCGCTCATTCTACCACCTCGGCAAGCTCATCCAACATCTCCCTAATCTGGTTGAAAGTGAATCCCTTCACGACAATCGCAGCTTTAGGACAGACGGCACTGCATACTCCACATCCCAAGCAAATCGCTTTGTTGACCGAGGCTTTTCTCTCCTTCCCAGCTCTCGTCTCAATCTCGACGATCTCGATGGCACTGACCGGACATGCTTTGGCACACATTCCGCACGCATCGCATCTTTCCCTAACCACTTCAGCCTTAGTAGCCTCCATGATTATTTTTTCCTTTGACAGAACAGTCATTGCTCTCGAAACCGCTGCACACGCTAATGAAATCGTTTCCGGAATTAGCCTTGGGCTGTGAGTGATTCCGGCAAGGTAGATGCCTTCAGAAGCGAAATCAACCGGTCTAAGCTTCGGATGGGCTTCCAAGAAGAATCCGTTCGCATCGAGCGGAACTTTGAGCATCTTCGAAATCTCTTCGTTATCCTCATTGGGGATAGTGGCTACACTTAAAACGACAAACTCTGGCTCGGCGATGACTGTGTCCTTCAAAATCTCATCGTAGAATTCAACGACGGGGTTGCCGTTTTCTCCCTTGAATACCTTGGGAGGATTGTTCTCATCGTAGTGGACGAAAACGACGCCCTTTCTGGCGGCTTCTTCATAGTACTTTTCAAGGAACCCATAGGTTCTGATATCTCTGTAAAGGATTATCACGTTGGCGTCGGGATTCTTCTCCTTAATCTTGAGGGCGTTCTTTATAGCAGCCTGACAGCATATTCTACTACAGTATGGTCTCTCCTCATTTCTGCTTCCGACACACTGGATCATTATCACGTCATTCGGGACGTTGTCGTTTGCGAGCATCGCTTCAAGCTCAACCTGTGTTATAACACGCGGATGCTGTCCGTAGAGGTATTCCTTCGGCTTGTATTCTTTGGCTCCCGTCGCCACCACTATAACACCGTGCTTAATCTCTTCGATGCCGCTTTCTGTCAGGATTTTCGTGGTGAAGTTGCCTACAAATCCCTCAACGCTCTGGATCCTCGCATTCTTGAACACCTTTATCAACGGATTGCTTTCAACCTTTTCAACGAGCTCCCTTAATAGTTTCTGGGGATCCTTTCCATCGATTGTGTAAAATATGTGCTTTAGATTGCCACCGAGTTCGCACTCCTTCTCAACGAGATACGTCTCGATTCCCTGATTTGCGAATTCCAAAGCGGCAGTCATTCCGGCGAGACCTCCACCGATTACGAGGGTTCTCTTAATCACATCGACCTCGATGTATGAGAGGGGCTCTAACAGCCTTGCCTTGGCAACTCCTGCGGCGACAAGCTCCATTGCTTTCTCCGTTGCCTTTTCCTTATCCTCGTGAACCCAAGAGCACTGCTCCCTGATATTTACAAACTCAAAGAGATATGGGTTCAATCCAGCTTCCCTCAGGGTGTTTCTGAATAATTGCTCATGTGTTCTCGGAGTACACGCCGCCACAACAATCCTGTTGAGGCTGTAATCTCTGATAGCTTGCTTTATCTTCTCTTGCGAATCGGCGGAACACGCGAAGAGAAGATGATCCGCATAGACGACATCGTCTAGAGTCTTGGCAAACTCCACTACCTTCTCGACATTGACGACTGAAGCGATATTAATTCCACAGTGACACACAAAGACTCCAATTCTCGGAGGCTCTCCGGTAACATCCCTCTCAGGAGGATACTCCTTCTTTGTGACAAGCTTTCCTCTTTCTGAGGCGATTATGCTTGAGGCTCTGGCGGCGGCACTGCTGGCTTGCGCAACGCTTTCCGGAATATCTTTGGGTTCACAAGCAACACCGGCAACGAACACACCCGGTCTTGAGGTGGCGATCGGATTGAATGTGTCAGTTTTAACGAATCCGTAATCGTTCAGGTCTATGCCTAAGATTTCAGCATATCTCTTCATATCCTCCNGAGGTTCGAATCCGACTGAAAGGACAACTAAATCGAACTCATCCTCGTGAGTTCTTCCGTCTTTCTCGTACTTGAGGATTAAATTACCGTTCTTTTTTGGGAGGATCACCGAAACCCTCGCTCTGTGGAAAATGACCCCGTATTCTTCTTTAGCTCTCCTAGCGTATTCTTCGAATCCCTTTCCAAATGTTCTAACATCCATTGCAAAGATGTGGATTTCCGCATCTGGAATGTGCTCCTTGGCGATTATGGCGTGCTTCGTGGCGTAAGTACAACACACTGATGAACAGTAAGGATTCGTCTTATCCCTACTGCAAACGCACTGGATTATTGCTATCTTTTTCGGAACTTTACCGTCCGATCTGATGACATGTCCTTCGAAAGGTCCCGTTGCTGATAACAACCTCTCGAACTGAATACTCGTTACGACGTTGGGGTAAAGACCGAAGCCGTATTCCTTCCTTTTGGAGGCGTCCGCAAGCTTTCCACCCGGAGTTAGGATGATCGAACCCACTTCGATCTCAATTTCTTTCGGCTTCTGGTTGTAGTCAACTGCGTTTGCTGGACAGACGCTTGAGCATATCCCGCAACCGATGCACTTATCTTTATCAATTACATAGACCTTTGGAACTGCCTGCGGATACCTAAGGTAGATTGCCGATCTGTAAGACAACCTCTCGTTGTATTCGTCGATAGCATCTACGGGACAGACCTCGCTACACAGTCCGCATCCGGTGCATTTATCTGGATCAACGTAAAGTGGATTCCTCTTTATCCTCACTTTGAAGTTTCCAGCTTCTCCCTCAACTGATAGGAGATCCGCGTTCGTTATCAGCTCGATGTTCTCGTGTCTATCCACCTCGTTCAGCTTTGGCGATAGGATACACATCGAACAGTCGTTCGTGGGGAAGGTTTTGTCGAGTTGAGACATTCTTCCTCCGATTACGGGATTCTTTTCGAGCAGATAGACCTTGAATCCCGATTCAGCCAAATCCAGAGCCGCTTGTATTCCCGCGATACCTCCCCCGATAACGAGGACGGCACCAGTCATGAACTCACCCCTTTCACGATTAATTCGTCTCCAACATCAATCTCGATGAGATTCCTCTTCTTCATCTCAAGAATTGTGTCCATAATATCTTTGTAGCTTAGGGAGGTCTTCTTAACTAGTTCTGAGACCGTAGCAATTCCATTAAGGTTCTTCATTATGATGGAGATTTTCAGTGCCCTATCGATTGCATTGTCAAGGATTTTTTCGTATTTCTCCCTCGGGATCTTCTCTCCGTATGCGTTGCCTTCCTCTGTTATCGATCTCATTTTCGCGATTAACGCTCTTAAATCTCGGTTAAGCGTAATAGACTTGAGAAGATCCGCTTTCTCCACTTTTTCTGTGAACTTCCCCTTCACGGATTCAACCGCTTTAGCGAAATCTCCCTCAACGAGAAGGATCCGGTCTTTGGATTCTCCAATTGCTTTGAGAATCTTCTTGAAGGCATTTACTTTGCTCTTAGCCTCTTCACTTCCGGGATAATTGCGGCAATTCTTCCCGCAAGTTGAAACTATTACGCACTTGGCACCTTTCATGAAAGCATCCGCTATTAGAGAGATGTCGATCCTTGCAGAACACAGAAGCGAAATCACGCAGGCATCGGCTGTACTCTTAATCCTCCTACAAGAGAAAACAACGATATCTCCGTCAATCTCTTCCGCGAGGCTCTCATCTCTGAATTTTTTGGCTGCCATTGTTATAGCTTTTGGAGGGCAACTTGATGCACACAGACCACAAACCCTGCACTTTCCTGTTACTTCCGGGACTCGATCGACGATTGTTAGAGCATCATGAGGACACAGCGAGACGCATATACTACAAGTTATGCACTTGGTGTTATCGATTAATAACGACTTTACTTGGGTTTCTGGCATGAAAGTAGTTAGCTCTTGCGTTTATAAGATTTTTGTTGAAATATTCATGCTCCATTCTGCTATAAATCCATTTTTAATTATTTTAGATTTTTCAAGATAATTACACATGTTAATCTTTTCTGATGATCTCTCTCAGATGATCCCAGACCTCGTCTATCTTTTTCTTTACGTTTTCATCCATCTCAATAATGTCGGGCCACTCTCTTTCGTATCCTTCCTCCTTCCACTTTTTCGTTGCATCGATTCCAAGTTTCCCTCCCAAATTTGGGAGATAGCTTGAATGATCTAAGCTGTCAAGAGGTGCATTGGGGATGATTACAACATCCCTCGATGGGTCGAATCTGCTCGTAACAGCCCATATAACCTCTCTCATATCGTGGACATTCACATCATCATCTACGACGATCACAATTTTCGTAAGGGATAGCATCCCAGTTCCCCATATCGAAAACATCACCTTCTTTGCGTGACCGGGGTATCTCTTCTTTATTGAGACAATCGCAAGGTTGTGGAATCCACCCTCAATGGGTAAGTTGATGTCAACAATCTCAGGATGTATCATTCTGAGAATGGGGAGGAAAATGCGCTCTGTAGCCTTTCCAAGCCATGCATCCTCCATCGGAGGTTTCCCCACGATTGTGGTGTGATAAATCGGATCTTCCCTGTGGGTTATGCACTCCACATGGAATACAGGATAGGGCTCAGGAGGCGTGTAATATCCTGTGTGATCTCCGAATGGTCCTTCAATCCTGAATTCGTCTGTCCTGACATACCCCTCTAGGACGATTTCCGCATTCGCCGGGACTTGGAGATCCACGGTCTCGCAGTCGATCATTTTTACTCTTTTGTTTCTTATAAATCCGGCAAACATGAACTCACTCAGATTTTCGGGAAGGGGTGCTGTGGCAGCGTAAAGGATAGCGGGATCCACACCGATAGCTACAGCAACCTCTATTTTGTCTTTCCCCTCCTCCTTTGCCTTTTTATAGTGGAGAGCTCCATGCTTATGGATTTGCCAGTGCATACCCGTTGTTCTCTCATCAAAAACCTGCATTCTATACATTCCGGCGTTTAAAACACCAGTTTCGGGATCTCTCGTTATTACAACGGGAAGTGTAATGAAGCGGCCACCATCCTTCGGCCAGCATTTTAGTATCGGGAACTTCAGAAGGTTCGGTTTATCTTCGATTACCTCTTTCACTGCTCCCTTTTTCACCCTCTTCGGGATGAAATTTACAAAATCCTTGGCTGCCTTTATTCCATCGAATAGAGATTTCGTCTGGATTTTTGCGAATTCAACAAGCCTCTCACCGATACTCTCAAATCTATCAGTCTCAAGTGCGAGTTTCATTCTCCTTTCAGTTCCAAACGCATTGATCAGGACAGGAATACCATATCCTTTCGGTTTCTCGAAAAGAAGTGCTTTTCCACCCATCTTTACGGCTCTGTCCGCAATTTCGGTAATCTCCAAATCAACACTGAATTCATCCTTTATCCTTGCGAGTTCGTTTTCTTCATCAAGTCTCCTTATGAATTCTCTTAAATCTTCATAGGGCATAATCGGACAACCTCTTCTGATTAACCTTTAATAGGGTTTTCCATTTTCGTCTGACTATTTCAGCGTTCGAATTTTCTTTTAACCATTCTACGGTTTTTTTATCCGAGGGGTAACCGCTACCGAAATCTCCAAATTCTTTTTTTAGTTCTTCGATTAATCTATCCCTCTCGTACTTCGCTATTATAGATGCGGCAGCTACCACTTCGTATCTCTCACCCTTGTGGATTGCAAAAACCTTTTTGGATGTTCTTTCTTTAAACCACTTACTCAGACGCTCGGGATTAACGTCAAAGCTGTCTATATAAAAGATTTGGGCATCAATCTCATCTATCAATCTAAGACAGCTATCTCTAAGGATTTCGTTTATCGTTTCGGTTTCCATCCTTCTATTGATTTCCTTTGCACTGATAACAAGAATTCTATAATCAAAACGTTTCATAAGTTCTTTTGCAATGAGCTCACGTTTCTTTTTCTGAATTTTTTTTGAATCCTTAACTCCCAGCTCCCTTAAAGTAGTAATTTCATTTTCTTCGCAGGCGAAAACGCAGACTACCATGGGGCCTATCACCGACCCCTTTCCCGCCTCGTCAATCCCGGCTATCATAAGAACTTCATCGAAATGTCTTTCATTTCGTTTCTTTTTGCGAGATTAATTAAAAAAGGCGTCAGCGATTCTACGAACGCTGAATTCTTAAGAGATCCTCCGTCTAAAGCCCGTAATCCTTTTATTTTTGAGATCATATCCATGACAGTTTTTTTGGCATCTTCGTCATCCGAACAAACTATAACATCCCATCCGAGTTCCTCTTCGGGATCGGCGAAACGCTTTGCCGGAATGTTGTTGAACGCTACGACCACTCTGCTTTCTTTCAAGATTTTTGCGAGCTTTAGTGCTGCTGAACCTTCCTTGGGAGGAGTGTAAATCGCTTCCCTCTCGAACTTCATTGGAACGATTGGCGAAACAACGATCTTTCCCTTAAGCTTTTCCCTCAGCCTTTCAACTGTATCAAAGGTGTGCCTCCAAGGGATCGTTATCACGACGATGTCAGCGAGTTCTGCCGCTCTTTCGTTTGTCATCCCTTGGATGTCGGGAACACCCCCCATCTTCTTAACAAGGATGTTATAGTGCTCTGCTCTTTCTTTAGCTTTCTCTTCATCTCTCGATCCCACTATAACTTCGTATCCCGCAAGCTTAAGTCTGAAGGAAAGTCCCTCCCCTAATTCCCCGGTTCCTCCAAGTAATGCGATTCTCATACTTACTTTAAGGTGTTTATTCTCTCTACAACGGCTTCGGCAAATTCCCTTGTTCCGACAAGGGTTCCACCACGATGTCTGTGCAGATCGTAGGTGACAATTCCATCGTTCAATGTCATTTCGATCGCTTTCTTGATCATTTCCGAAGCCTCCTTCCATCCAAGATATTCGAACATCAGGGCTCCCGTCAAGATCTGGGCTGTTGGATTCACCTTTGTTTTGTCCCGCATATTTGGGAGCTGATCCATGAACAGGTTCGAAGACACCCATTCCATCACCTATGTTGCTACCCGGTGCTACTCCAACGCCCCCCCAACGACGAGCGGCAGCAGCATCACTTAGGTAATCTCCGTTTAGGTTTGGCGTGACAAGAACATCGTATTCCGCCGTCCTCGTCAAGAGCTGCTGGAACATGTTATCTGCTATCCTATCCTTGATCACGATTTTTCCTTTCGGTCTCTCACCGTCGTAGATGTTCCAGAGCTCGTCCTCTGTGATAACTTTATCGCCGAATTCTTCTTTTGCCACTTCGTAACCCCAGTCTCTGAAGGCTCCCTCAGTGTATTTCATTATATTCCCTTTATGGACGATGGTAACACTCTCCCTGTTGTTTTCTAAAGCGTATTTTATCGCAAGTCGAACGAGTCTTTTCGTTGCAAACTCGCTGATCGGCTTTATCCCAATCCCAGAATCTTTTCTTATTTTGATACCAAACTCCTTTTCAAGAAAATCCATGAGCTTCAGGGCCTCTGGACTACCTTTGGGCCACTCTATTCCGGCATAAACATCTTCAGTGTTTTCTCTGAATATTACAAGATCAACGAGCTCCGGATGCTTTATAGGACTTGGAAAACCCTTTAAATAGAAAACGGGACGGACGTTAGCATACAAATCAAGAACCTGTCGGATAGTCACATTAAGGCTTCTGTAGCCAGTCCCGACAGGAGTCGTTAAAGGACCTTTAAGAGCCACTCTGAATTCTTTTATGGCGTTTAGTGTATCCTCCGGAAGATAGCTTCCGTAAAGCTTGTAGGCATCCTCTCCTGCATAAATTTGGAACCAAACAATTTCTTTACCTATCTTTTCAGCGGCGGCGTTCAGGACCTTTAAAGCTGCTGGAACAACATCCTTCCCTATCCCATCCCCAACAATGTAGGGAATCACTGGGTTATCGGGAACTATCAGCCTTCCGTTCTCGTATCTGATTTTTTCACCCTCTTCAGGTGGCTTGATCTTTTTGTACTGCATGCAGATAGTAAGAGGTTCGTTTAAAATGTTTGTTGCTAAATGTTTTATTCAGCCCTTTCCGTCTCTTTTCAATGTCAAAGGAGATGTTCAGAGAGATCAACAGAAGGTTCGTCGAGAAGTACGAGAAAATAGACGACTCAGATGAATTCTATCAATACATGTCCAAGCCTCTGAGAAAGAGCTTCAGGGTGAATCTGTTGAAAACAGACGTGAAAACCGTTATCGAAAGACTGAAGAATTATTTCGAGATAGATCAGATCCCATGGTGTCCAGAGGGTTTCTTTGTGTCAAGCGATGAAATAACGAACACACCAGAATTTTCCTTAGGATTGATATTTATGCAGGAGGCAAGCTCTATGATCCCCCCAATCGTTTTAGATGTCAAAGAAAACATGAACGTTCTTGATATGGCGGCAGCTCCTGGATCCAAAACAACACAGATAGCCGCTTACATGAAGAATACGGGCTGCATAATAGCAAACGACGTTAAGTTCACGAGGATTAATATCCTTATATCAAATATCCAGAAGTTCGGAGCGATAAACGTGAAGGTTACCATGAAGGACGGAAGATATTTCAAAAGATTTGAGAACAGATTTGATAGGGTGCTTCTAGACGCTCCATGCAGCAATGTCGGAATGATACGGAAGAATTACAAGTACCTGAAGCTTTGGAGACAGAAAGAAGTTGAATCCCTATCCAGACTACAGAAAGAACTAATTTTGGCGGGATACAGAGCCCTTAAGCCCGGTGGTATCCTCGTCTATTCGACGTGCACATTGGATCCCGAGGAGAACGAAGAGGTAATCGATTACCTCCTGAGCAACACAGATGCTAGGCTTGAGAGAATAGAGCTGCCTTTAAGATCTCACGATCCCATCATCGAATTCAGTGGTAAAAAATACAGCGATGAAGTGAAGAAGTGTCTCAGAATTCATCCTCAGGATAACGATACTGAGGGGTTTTTTGTTGCAAAAGTTGTTAAGAATTAATCTAAGGACAGCTCGTCAAAGGTTATGTACTCCCTTGGAATTTCCCATATATATCCAGCTTCCTTAAAGACTCTTTCCTCCACAAAAATCTGAGCATTAAATCTCAAAGCGAGAGCTATGCTATCACTGGGTCTTGCATCGATTTCGTGAACTATGTCGTCCGATCTTAAGAATATCCTTGCGTAAAAAGTGTTCTCAACCAAATCGTCGATAACGATCTTCTCAATTTTTGCATTTAGTCTCTTGAGCATATCAACGATCAGATCATGAGTCATGGGTCTTGGAGGAATTTGATTTCTCAAAACGGAGTGGATTGCTAAGGCTTCGGCAAGTCCTATAAAGATTTGCAATATCCTTCCGTTATCATCTCTGAGCAAAACAACGGGAGTTGCTCCAAACACACTCGGTGCCGCATACACACCCAATACTTCGACTTTATTCATCTTGGATAAGTTGGATTTGAAAAGTATTAATACTTTCCCCTCAAACGGGTTGACATGATTGAGGAGATCATAAGGGAGCATGCAGAGGAAAATTGAGAATTCGATAGCTCCTTCATATCCGATGGCGTTTGCACTATTCCCCGGCGGATGCGATCTTTGCGATGAATGTGAGTTTAAAAAAAAATGCGTACACCTGAAAAGGTCAGACCAAGTATTTCAGCGATGGGTATGGGAGACGGAAGGGCTGTTGCAGTGATCTTAATCCATTAACATGTTCAGACCTTCGATAAACGCCTCCACACTCGCCATTACGATATCGGTCCGGGCTCCCCTTGCCGTAACGATTTTGTCCCCTCTGCGGAGTTGGACGATCACATCTACGAGAGCATCTGTTCCCCCAGTTATCGCTTCGACTGTATAGCTTACGAGCTCTACATCAGCGTAGCTGCTGATAGCTCTTTTGATTGCATTTATTGCGGCGTCAACCGGTCCCACACCAACTCCAGCCTCGATTATCTCCTCTCCGTTAATTTTCAGCTTCACACTCGCCGTTGGCATTATATGGGCGCCGCTTACGATTGACAGATCTAGAAGTTTGACTTTCTTCTCTCTTTTGATCTGGAGGACAGTCTCTATTATAGCTCTCACATCCGCATCAGTCACCATCTTTCCTCTGTCGCCAATATCCTTAATTCTATTCAGTATCTCTTGCATCTGCTCTTTTGTTGCCGTATATCCTAAATCTTTCATTATCGCTTCAACACTTGCTCTTCCCGCATGTTTTCCGAGAACTATAGATCTTTTTCTCCCGATTATTTCCGGAGATATCGGTTCGTAGCTCAACGTGTTCCTCAAAATGGCTGATGTGTGGATACCGCTTTCATGTTTGAATGCATTTTCACCAACTATTGGTTTGTTTGGTGGGACTTTAACCATCGTAAGCTTTTCTACGAGCTGAGACGTTGGGTATATTCGCTCCTTGTTGATTTTCGTTTTGATTCCGTAAAGGAATTCTAAAGCCATTACGACTTCTTCCAAGGCGGCGTTTCCAGCTCTCTCACCAAGCCCATTCATTGCAACGTGGATTTCGTCAGCACCACCCTTTACTGCAAATACCGTATTTGCGGTTGCCAATCCAAAATCATCATGGCCATGAAATGCTATGGGGACTTTAAATCTCTCTTTTAACTTTTTCATGATTTCATAAGCTTTTTCAGGAATTAGTACTCCAACAGTGTCCGTGAATGTAAGCCTATCAGCTTTTGCATCTAATGCGTTTTCGTAAAGCTCCAAAATGAAGTTGAAATCTGCTCTTGATGCATCTTCTCCACCAAATTCGACTATCAAACCACGCTCTTTTGCGTATTCTATTGCTTCTACAGACATCTGAATGATATCTTCCCTACTTTTTCCAGGGAATTTTGTTGAAATGTGAATATCCGAGGAGGGAGCCACTATGAATACAGAATCGACACCAGCATCTGCTGCAGCGTCAATATCCTCAAATTTAATCCTACCAAAACTACAGATTTCCGCATTCAATCCAAGCTCACTAATCCTCTTAATGGCTTCGAACTCTCCTTTAGAAGAAATGGCCGTGCCAGCTTCTATTATGTCAACACCGAGCTTATCGAGAGCCTCAGCTATCATTACTTTTTGCTCCACGCTCAGAGAGACACCGGGTGTTTGCTCACCATCTCTCAGGGTTGTGTCAAGTATTTTCAGCATTGTAGTTAATGTCATTGATAGGATTATATATTGTTTGCTCTCACTTTTTTAAAAAGATTTAAAAAGATTTTATTAGATTATCATCTCAGCCCTACGAGTTCTTCCAAAGCTTTTTTAGGATCACTTGCCTTCACAACACCGCTTGCTAATAGAACTCCTTCGGCACCTAAATCCATTGCAGCTACGATATCTTCGTATTTGCTGATTCCAGCACCGCACAAAACCTTAACATTCCTGTTAACACTCTTTGCAGCTTTAACAGAATTCTCAACGATTTCGGGCTCCGCTTTGCTAACAGGAATACCACTCCCGATAAGCTCTGGAGGCTCTACGGCAACGTAATCTGGATTAAGAGCCGCAGCCGCTGCCGTTGTTGGAGTGTTATTCGTGCAAACTATAGAAACGAGATCTAATTCTCTTAATTTCGATACGATGAATTCAATGTCTGCAAGTTTCAGTCGTCTCTCGCTGTGATTGATTAAGCTACCCTTTAATCCTCTCTCCTTGAGCATTTCCGGTGTAATTCTTCCCGTGTAACTCCCGTAAGTCACTGCATCGACATGCTGAGCAAAAACGTCAAGGGAAGTCTCCTTAATGATGTAGCTCACGTCCAAGTAGTTTGGAGCTACGGCGAGATAGAAATCAGTCTTTTTGGATACTTCTTCGACTGCTTTTGCGAGCTTTAAGGCTCTTTCTCCACTACTCTCTCTATACGCTTTAAAATTTATTATTACGGTGAACATCCCACCACCCTAGAAATCCGTCATGATTCTGAACTGATCTGTATCCGGCTTCATATATTTTAAAAACTTTCTCGTTGCACCCTCTATATCCCTTGCCTTTGTGATGGCTCTACCAACAATCAGAATGTCGGCGCCCTCTCTGATCACTTCCTCTACGTTCTCAGGTCGAATTCCTCCAGCAACAGCGACCAAAACGTTGTACTTTTCTTTAATCTCCTTGGCAAACTTCCAAGGTGGCTCTTCTGTCTCAGAATCTATGGCTCTGTGTAGCTCTACAACATCGGGGAGAATTCCAGTCTCTACGATCTTATCTAGTCTCTTAACTGGATCTTCGACGTTCAGCATGTCGACTACGCTGTAAATTCCGAGCTTCTTCACCTCTTCAATAGCTTTCTTTATCGTATTCAAAGGAGCCAATCCTGAGATTACGACGGCGTTCGCAGTAGCATCAGCCGCCATTCTTGCCTCTAAATTACCCGTATCAAGTGTTTTTAGGTCGAGAACATAGAAGGCATCGGGTCTCTCTTTCCTTAACTCTAAGATGACTTCGGCACCATATCTCTTTGCAAGAGGTGTTCCTACTTCAAAAATTATGTGATCACTCTCAGGAATCTGTCTAATTATCTTAAAGACCTCGTCCAAGTCAGGTATGTCAATGGCGATTTGAAGATAAGGGGGGTCCCAAAGTCTTGTAAGTTTTCTACCAACAAGTGGGTGGAAGCTTCTATCCTTCTCCCATATAACTTTGTCTACGTCTGGGAATCCTTCCATAGCTCTCTTTAAAGCGAGTTTTGTTGCACTGTAGTTATAGTAAAAGACCTTCTCTTTGTTCTCAGCTTTCGGATGAATAAACACGCTAACAATGACTACGAGGTCCTCCGCCTTATCTTTGGGGATGATACCATCCTCAACAGCATCTGCGATAGCCTTTGCAACTGCCATCTGAGCTTGACCGAAGATAAGTTCCGCTTGCTTCATATCCTTAATCGTGACTTTTGGGATGATGACGGCGGGAGGCTTCGTTATCAGGTTTGGTCTAATCACAGCCAGGAGCGGAGTGTGTCCGGCTGATAACTGTGAGAGTGCATTCGCAAATGCGTAGCCGACTGGCCCGTCTTTGCTGCCTATTAGCAAATCTATGTGAGCTACCTCGTTTCCAGTTCCCACAAGAGCTTCCCCTATTCTGAACATCCTACCACCTCAGAATTCGAGAACATCTTCGTAGAATCTTTTGATCATTTTTTTGTCCATTAAAAGATCTTTTTCTTTTAATATCTCTCTTTCAAGTTTTTTGAGTGTAGCATGGACGGCAAATTCAACACCCCATCCCTCTCCAGTAGCGAAGAAGATCCCCCTGTCCGATGCAAGCTTAATCCTCACGTGGATCAGAGGCAGTGCTCTGAATCTTTCTTTATGCTGCTTTATGTAAACAAACATGACTGCGTCTCCAATGAAGTTCGTAAATTTCCTCATAAACCTCTGGATGTCATCTTGTAACGCCATCTGGTCAAATTCATCGATTTCCGTTCCCCTAACGATGATTTCTACTCTTAACTCTCCTGATGGAGCTTTTTCAGCCACAAATTTCTCAAGTATGTCTTTTTTGGTGATTATTCCTTCAGGAGTTCCGTCCGGATNGACCACGACAATGCTTGAAACTTTGTGCTTAATCATCAGGTCTATGATGTCCGCTAAGCTATCGTCCCTGTAACATGTTNTTGGAGGATAACTCATTATGCTTTCAACNATTATTGCCATTGTTTTCTCTTTTTCACCCTTTACGTCACCTATTCTTGCCTTTCTTCTTGGGGCTATGATCCTATCAACGATGTCCTTCCCAGTTATCACACCGACTACCCTGTGATTGTCGTCAACTACCACAAGCCTGTCGACACCGTTAGTTCTCATTAGAGAAAGAGCCTTTCCCGCCGAATCATGAGCATTCACAACAATAACGTCGGGATTCATAACATTTCTCGCTCTAACACTTCCGATTTCACTTTTGATCACTTCAAGGAAGTCGTTTATGTAGATTATACCGTAGTTACCATCCTTATTGATAATCACAAAAGGTGTTGAATCTTCTATAAACCTCCGAACGACTTTTTCAACATCAAGATCGCGGTAATCGATTATTCCCGTTCTTATTGTAAAGCTCTTGATCTTAGTTTCGTGGGGATTCGTCATTGCACTTCCTCTAATCAGATCGCGTTCTCTGATAACACCTATGATTTTGCCGTTCTCTTTTACAACTAGCGCACTCGCTTTGTCTGGATCTAGTTTGTCTAAGAGAGGAAGTAATTTTGATATCGTATCGTTAGCGTCCACGACCTCGTAGTCATACTTGATTAAGCTTTCAAGGGTTTCTCTGTCCAATTTACCACCTCCATCCATTAATTAGTTTGTTGATTTAAAAACTTATTCAGGAATTCCATCAAAAAATTTTTACCTATGAGAGTGATAATCGGCAGGGAAGTTTTTAATGAGTTCAAAGTTAAATCGAAAGGAATCCATCAAAAGCTTGTGGACACGTCTAACGATCGTAGATTGCATCATTGGAGGAGAGTACTCAGAGTTACTAGCAATTAATTTTTTTAACATCTCGTGAGAATCTGATTTGATGATGCCTCTAAACCCAAAACAGATGAAGAAGATGATGAAACAGATGGGAATTGACATGGATGAGATTGAAGCGGAGGAAGTTATAATCAGAACGAAAAGCGAAGAACTCATTTTCAAAAATCCCACTGTCACAAAAATATCGGCAAAAGGTGTTGAAAGCTTTCAGATTATAGGTAGCTACGAAGTGGTCGAGAGAATTGAGATAAGCGAGGAGGATGTAAAACTTGTTGCAGAGCAGGCTGGAGTGAGCTTGGAGGAAGCAAGAAAAGCTTTAATTGAGAGTAAAGGAGATATAGCGGAAGCTCTCTTGAAACTGACAGAATGAAGCCCCCCGTTATTCTGAAAAGCGGAAAAAATCAGTACCTCATAAACAAATTTAACGGAAAACTTCATACCCATAAAGGGATAATAAATTTGGAAGAACTCAAATCCAAGAACTTTGGAGACACAATCAAATCCCATTTAGGCGTTGAATTTAAGATCCTACCTTTCAAAGCTTCAGATTTTTTCAAACTATTTAAGAAAAGTGCTACTCCTGTAATGCCGAAAGATATTGGAGTCGTAATAGCTCACGCGGGTCTCCAGCCTGACTCTTTAATTCTTGACGCCGGAACCGGGAGCGGAGTGACCGCCGCCTACTTCGCTTATTTCAACAAGTATGGGGAGGTCATCACGATAGAAAAGAGAAAAGACTTCGCAAAGGTTGCCCGTGAAAACTTCAGAACCGCCGGTTTGAAGAACATCCATCAGATTATCGGAGATGCTGTTGAAATCGCTGACGGATTTAAAAAAGAGTTTGATTTCGTTTTCTTGGATATGAAGGATGACGTCAAGATGATCCCAAAAGCATACGAGATTCTGAGATACAACGGATTCATCGCCGTTTACAATCCGTATATTGAGCCGACAAGGGAAGTTTACGAGCAAATGATAAAGACCGGATTCAGAGATGTTGAAGGTTTCGAGGTTGTGAAGATAAATCTCGAATTCAAGAGGGTCGGGACGCGCCCGTTCGTAAGCATCTACCATACGGGATACATAGTTATGGGACGAAAGATTTGAGCCAGTTAGGTAAGCAGAAGCTTGCGATATGAATTTCTGGGTTGTAGTGGATTGTTTTGATATTCCTTTTATGGTATCTTCTTTCTATCTCATCTTTAGTGGGATACTTATCCGAGTGGATCAGATAGCTCCAAAGACCTAAAGGATAGAGAGGAACGTAATTAATGTAAACACGAACGTCCATGACGCTTCGGATATTCTCATAAATCATTTTGAAATAATCTGTCTGGATGAAGGGTGACTGGCTTTGAGTTACAAAAACATCCGAAATTTTCTTGCAGGCTTTGTAGAATTCCCTAGAAAGTATATGTTCGCTGAAAAGATTAGGATCAGTTCCATCCACTATTACGATATCAAACTTATCTTCGCAGTTCATGATGAAATCGAAGCCGTCTTCGAAAACGATCGTGACTCTACTGTCGTTGAAGGCGCCCTTATCTATCCCCAAATATTTTTTCGATATCTCTACAACCATTTCATCTAACTCAACTAACACCACTTCGGACGGGTCGTGTTTTAAAACTTCTCTTAAACTTCCACCATCCCCTCCGCCAATAATAAGAACTTTTTTCGGATTTCTGTGGGTTAGCATCGGAACATGAACGAGCATTTCGTGATAGAAGGGTTCATCCCTTTCGGATAGCTGTATTTTTCCGTCCAAAACAAGCATTTTTCCAAAGTCGAACGTGTCAAACAATTGTATATGCTGATAATCGCTTCTAACATCAATAATTTTTTCCTTGATTTTGATTGTTAACCCGACACCGTTGTAGATTTCGGTGAACCATTCCATGCTCTCACACCTAATGTGAGATTTAAAAATAGTAGTCCCTCAGATTGGCAACTTCTCATCACTATTCAGTGGCGGGAGTAATCATCATCGGGTAATCAAAATACACTAGAAGATTTAAAAGATAAGTGGAGGCCTTGGAACATTTGAGAGATGACTTTGCACAGCAGTCATTTTGTCAGATAATGTGTATTAACGATGAGCTTATCAGTTACACGAGCGCAGTTGATCACTTATTACCTTAAAGAATGAAAACTTAGCAAAACTTGGAGAGAAGAGCTTAATTCAAACGAGTGCCGAGGCCGGGATTCGAACCCGGGACCTACGGATTATGAGTCCGTCGCCCCAACCAGCTAGGCTACCTCGGCTTGAATATATGTCGACTAGCGGATTATTAAAATTTTTTGATGTTGGGTGGTAACTATTTTAAATACCATACTATACAAGATAGAGTGAGGTGTAAAGCATGGGATTCATAGAAAGACTATTGGGTAAGCAAGAGAAGGTGCGTGTTGAGGAATATGAGGAACTTGATCTGAGCGAATTTGAAGCCGAACTCGAAGAAGACACCGAAACATACATTAAGGTAGCCGAAATTACGAGCTTTAACGATATTCCCGAAATAAGAAGACAGATTTACGACGGAAACATTATCATAGCGGACTTAGCTTTCCTCAAACACGATAAAATCACCCTCGATAGGATACTCAAAGATTTGAAACAGCTTGCTGAAGATGTTAGAGGAGATATTGTCGGTTTAGGAGAAGATTACATCATCATAACACCCATGGGAATTAAAATAGACAGAAACAAAATAAGGGGTTCAAGAACATGATCCCCTGTCCCATTTGTGGAAAGGAGATCAAAATCTTAACGGCTACTTATGATACGCCATACTTCGGCAAAGTTCTCATTACAACGATAAACTGTGAATGTGGATTTAAGCACGCAGACTCATTTATCGCTGAGATCAAAGATCCATTAAGAGTTATTGTGGAGATAAACAAAAACACATTATTCTCAAAAGTTATCCGATCAACATCGGGAACAATAAAAATCCCAGAGCTGGGATTGGTTATGGAGCCTGGACCAGCAAGTCAAGCATTTATCACAAACATCGAAGGAGTTTTGATAAGATTCGAAGATATTGTTGAAGTTGCGAAGAGATGGAACAGTGATGACTCGAAAAAGGTTGAAAGATGCGAATACATCCTGTCGAAACTGAAAGCTGCAAGAGAAGGTAAAGAAACTCTTACATTGGTAATCGAGGATCCATTCGGAAACAGCACGGTAATAAGTGACAAAGCGTTCATGGAAAAAATGAGTGAGGAGGAGGCCTCAAAATTAAAGACTGGTCTAACGATAATTGATATCGCTGGCGATGAGGTTTTGAACAAGTTATATGAAAGTTAGAGGCGTAAACAGTGTTGCGGAGGCCATTAAGGCGGGAGTTGTTAACAAAATCTACGTCGACGAAAGAGCGAAATCAAAAAGAATCGAATTAATTGTCAAGCAAGCGAAAAAGTTAGGAATTCCGGTGATCTTCGGAAGATTCGAAGAGAGGATAGAGGCAGATATCTCCCCAGTAAAGTATAAGGATTTCGAATACGTCGCCGAGAAGACTCTCAAAGAAGGGGCCTTCCTTTTAGCTCTTGATTCGGTTCAGGATCCTCAGAATTTAGGCGCCGTTATTAGAGCCGCAGAATTCTTCGGATGCGGTGGATTAATCATCCCAAAAAGGAGGAGCGCCCAAGTAAACGAGACCGTTGTTCGAGCGTCTGCAGGTGCAGCCCTTCACTTGGATATCGCGAGGGTTGCAAATCTCGCAAATACACTAAAATCCTTAAAGAAGATGGGTTTTTATGTGGTGGGTGCGGAGCTCAACGGAAAAGATATCGAAGATGTTTATCTCGATCCGCCCCTTGTTATCGTCATAGGCGGAGAAGACAGGGGAATTTCGAAACCCGTTTTGAAGCAGTGCGATGAGATAGCAACCATAAAGCCTTACGGAAAAATTAATAGCCTGAATTTATCGAACGCAGCAGCTATAATAATGTTCGAATTCAGAAGAAGACTATCACCAAAAGGTTTTTCTTAAAAGGAGGCTAAGATCGATATGGATTTGGAAGGCTTTGCAAGAAAACATCTTAATGACGAAAATCTGAAAGAAAAACTCGCCGAGAGAATTCTTGAGATCAAAGACACTTCAAAGGAGTTTGCTTTAAAATTAGCCGAAGCCGTTATCTTAGAAGTGAAAAACGCTTATTCTAAAACAAATTACCTCCTCGACTACTACAAAACGGGAGTCACGATGGGAAAGTTCGGCGTTGGAAGCCGGGGCATCGGTGACTTCTACGTTCATTCAAAGATTGCTGAAATGTGCGGAGAAGCTATTGTTGGATCCAAGGATCTTGACGATGCCGGAGTTGTGAAACACAACGGTCTCTACATTTCAGTGGCGATAGATGGTATCCATTCGAGATTGAGCGAATTCCCATTCATAGCCGGATTCCATGTCACAAGAGCAGCTATGAGAGACGTTTACGTCATGGGTGCCAAACCAGTTGCTCTATTCTCCGACATTCACATTGCTGATGACGGAGATGTCTCGAAGATTTTTGATCATCTCGCCGGAATAACTGCGGTCAGCGAGATCACTGGAGTTCCTCTCATAGCGGGTAGCACTCTCAGAATCGGGGGCGACATGGTAATTGGGGAAAGAATGACTGGTGCCGTCGGATGCGTCGGTGTTTCCGACCACATCACACCAAGAAAGAATGCCAAAGCCGGAGACGTTATAATCTTGACGGAGGGTGCCGGCGGCGGAACTATTGCAACAACAGCCATATATTACGGAATGCATGAGGTTGTCGAAGAGACCATAAATCTCGATTTCATATTCGCCGCTGAGAGTGTTATCAATTCAGGATTGGTGAAGAACATCCATGCAATGTCCGATGTAACGAACGGAGGGATTAGGGGAGATGCCGAGGAGATCTCGAAGACTTCCAATACAGCTTTGTATTTTGAAATAGAAAAGATAAGGAATCTCATAAACAAAAAAGTTCTGAACATGCTTGAAACTCTTCAAATAGACTTCATGGGCGTTTCTATTGATTCTCTGATGATAATATGTCCCGAAAGGTTTGCTGATGAGATTATCAAAACCATCAGGAAGACGGGTGTTCGAGCAGACATAGTTGGATGGGTATCTGAGGGTCAGGGTGCTTACGGCATCGAAGATGGTGTTCCGAAAAGACTAAAGCCGAAGTTTAGAGAATCCGCCTATACGCCTATAAAAAAGTTGGTTGGTGAAGAGATTCCCAAAGATTTTGAAGAAATGAGAAAAAAGGTGGAAGAAGCTTTCCAGAAAGCTCTCGAAAAAAGAGAAAAGGTTGTGAAAAGGCTAAGGAGGAAGATCCCATCTTCCTGATGGATCTCCTTTGATGTATTTTTTCACCAATAAATTCTCCAAATTGACGTCAAAATAGTTAGCTAAGCTTAAAACCATGAATAAGACGTCGGCAAGCTCCTCTTCAATGCTTTTGAGTTCTCTTTTCCGAACTGCTTCGGCAAGCTCACCTACTTCTTCAAAGAGAACAGCTAATAGGAAAAGCTCCCCAGATCTTTTATCGATCTCGTAGTATTTTTCTTTAATTTTTTTACGTAACTCTTCGAGCTCCATAATCAATAATGAGCCGGACTTAAAATAGTGACTATCACAAGGGTTACTATGCCCGCCAACACCAATCTTACACCGGATTTTAGCACATTCTCCTTGGAGACATTTCCAAGAGCTATCCCTACAATGAACAGGAGCAGAAATCCTATCGCTAAGGTAAATAGGAACGCCAAGTTCTCTGGAAGAAAGATGTAGGGAATTAACGGAATTATACCTGCGGGGATCGGTGCGATCGCATGGATGAGTGAGGAAACTCTCATTGCAAACGTGTGAGCCTCTTCTATTAGACACTTTTTTTCATTCATCATTAATAGAGCTCTTTTCTTTTCTAATGCTGTGAGCTTTTGTTCAACTCTTTCGGCTTCATAAGCACCCCATCCGCTTGATATTCCAAGAGCAAGGGAGGTTGCAATTCCCGCTGACAGAATGATCTCTTTGGTCGCCTTACCGCTTAAGTGAGCTCCAAGAACCATTCCCATTACTGTAAGAACTCCATCAAAAAAACCGATTACAAAATATCTTCTCGAAATTGAGAAAAGATCTGTTATCTGAGTGTAAATTTTATATTTTTTTATCTTTTCTTCGAATAGATAACGTATTCGCATTTTTTTCCTCATAAGATTATTTAAATCAAATACGTGATCTGGGTTTATGAAACTTTTCGAAACCATGCGAAAATCTATCGTAGATCTCAATCTAAAGGATGAAGTAAGGATTTACGTTTGCGGAATAACGGCATACGATTATTCGCACATTGGACATGCTAGGAGTTCGGTCATTTTCGACACCTTAAGGAGATTTCTTGAATTCAAAGGCCATAAAGTAATAATGGTTCAGAACTTCACAGATATAGACGATAAGATTATCAGAAAAGCCTTAGAAGAGGGGAAAACTGCTCTTGAGGTCTCGGATAAATTCATAAAGGAATTTCTGAAAGATGCCGAGGATTTAAATCTCAAAGAGTGCATAAGACCAAAAGTCTCAGATTACATTCCTAAAATAATCGAAGCTATTAAAAAGCTAATCGAAAAGGGGTTTGCATACAAAATCAAGAGGGAAAGGGGATATGATGTTTACTTTCACGTTCCCAACTTCGAAAGCTATGGGGCGCTATCTGGTTTCACAACAGAGGAAACGAATGTTCACAGAATCGAGCCAGATCCTTTAAAGAAAGATCCAAGAGATTTTGCTCTTTGGAAAGCGGCAAAAGATGAAGATATTAAGGTAAAATCGTATTTTGAATCACCTTGGGGTTTAGGAAGACCGGGATGGCATATTGAGTGCAGTGTTATGTCTTCGGATATCTTAGGAGTCCCCTTCGACATTCACGGCGGTGGTAAAGATTTAATCTTCCCTCATCATGAGAATGAAAGAGCTCAAAGCTACGCTCTATTCGGTGTGGAACCTGTCAGATACTGGATTCATAATGATTTTGTTACAGTTAAAGGAGAAAAAATGAGCAAGAGCCTTGGCAACATCGTCAGAATCAGGGATGTTGTGGAAAAGTTTGGTGGTCTCGCACTGCGGTATTTTCTTTTAACAGCCCACTATTCTAAGCCTCTTGACTACTCCGAAGAGAAGATAATAGATGCTAAAAAATCCTACGATTACCTGCTTAACACTCTCAGAAATATTGACATGGAAATAGCTTATCTAAAAACGTTTGATATTAATAGAGATGAAAAGGATTACGAAAGTCACCTTGAGAAATTTGTCGATGCTTTGGAGGACGATTTCAATACACCGAAAGCTCTGTCGATCCTGCATAGCTTTGCTACCTACATTAATAAGAAAGTTTATACCCTCGGCTTGGAAGCTCTTAACGATCTATTTAAAGAGTTCTACACAATGCTCGATATCTTAGGTCTTATTAAAGATTACAAGAGAGCACCAGTTTTGGATAACGGAACGAAAAACCTAATAGTTGAAAGGGAAAAAGCGAGGAAAGAAAAGAATTTCAAGAAAGCAGATGAAATAAGAGATTACCTAAAAAGTAGAGGTTTGCACCTGATTGACACAAAATGGGGAACTAGATGGTTTATTTGATCACTTTTTCTTTTTGATTACAACGATATCTCCCAAAGTCGGAGTGAGTTTTTTCGAGAGATTTACCTTGACTTCTTGAACTTTCTCCCTCAGCTTGATGTTAAAGATTTTTTCAAGTTTTTCTATTATCTCTTTTTCTGGGGTGATTTCGGCGTTTTCTATTTTTCTTATTAGAGATTCTTTTTCTTGAATTCTTTTCGCAAGCTCCTTTTGACTCCAACCTCTTTTCTCCCTTTCCCTTCGGATTATCTCGTTAAAATTCTCTACGAGTTCTTCTGTAAATGTTATAGGCTTAATTGAGGGTTTTTTCTTTTTGACAATCCTAACAACATCGTGTTGAATTGTCTTTGAGACGTCCTTGGTTCCGTAATTTTTGCATTTAGTACAGACTGTTACTTCACTTCCCTCAACAAGGATTGTGTAGCCTCTACCTCTTATTTCTTCTCCACAGATCTCGCATTCCATTTTGGGTCACTGAGTTCTGTTAGTTTTGGGATATATTTAATACTATCGCAGCGGGATAATTGTGAGCAGTAAGCACAGCTTGCTGTTAACCTCCCATCTTCTCTATGTCCTCGATAATACACTTAGCCTTTTCTTCCTCCACGACTTTACCTTTCTCCTCAACGACTCTTAAAAGCTCTTCCTCTAAGTTCTCCATGCTAATTCTAACCTTCTCTATAACAACAGGATTGGGCTTTACTAGAGCTCCTCTGACTATTCCTTCACCATCCAAGGGCGTCAAGACCAAGGATCCAATCTTTTCATCCCCAATTCTTATTTCATAAACGATATCACCCAGATCTGTCTCACCGACTCTCTCAATTCTCATTCTAACCTCTTCAACCTCTTCAAGTTCCTCAATTCTCTTAACACTCTCCTTAATGATCTTGGTATACTCTTCTTCAGGTATTCTCTTAAACACTTCTACTTCGAGAGAATCCAAGTTCCAAACTACATCCCCATCCTTAATGTCGTAATCTACAACTACCCTTACAACATCACCCTTGTCAAGATTCAACCTGTTCACGAATATCTCATAGAGTAGTTTGTTCAAATCTCCAGCGGCTTTTGCAACCATCTTAGAGTCAATTTCCTTGGATTTGATCTTGTCCTTCAACTGAGCAAATAATGTTCTTCTGACTTTGTCTGCGTAAGCTCCGACTATAACAAAGCCCGTATTCAATCTTGCCATGTTATAATAGTTAACTTTACATATATATCAATTTGTCGTTCTCTCTTGGTATTGAAATTTCTTCTTTAAAGCCTTAACACGCCTCTCAAAAACGTCGTATATCATCGCAACCCAAAACGGAATACTTTTTCCAGCGAGCTTTCTTAATCTCAGCCTTTCACTGTAACTCTAACCGCTACTTCTTTTGGTAGTAAGGTTATCAGATCACAAGGTAAAAGAAAGGAAGAACTCGCTAGGGATGGCATGGAAACCAAATCTAAGACGCCGGGGGAGGGACTTGAACCCTCGCGCCCTTACGGGCAGGGGATCTCGAATCCCCCGCAGTGCCTCTCTGCAACCCCGGCTAATGAAGCCTGAATATTATATTTATGGTTTAAGCAGTTTATAAAGGTAGCTATATCCGGTTATTTTCATAGATGCAGTATGCAGAAATTTTAAAAAACTAAAGTTACTGAATGAGAGAAAGAAACTGTATTGTCCAGGTGATAAAATGACTAAAGGGTCAGATGTAGAAACTGCGAATACTAAGAAAAGAAATATAGAGGTTGTTTCATTCACAAAACTTAGAGAGGTATGTTGCTCCGATATATTGTTAAATTTTTGGACGATTACCTAAATATAAACAAGTACCCAGATTCGAGTATCAACGGATTACAGGTAGAGGGTTCAGATGAAGTCAACAAAATAGCTTTTGCCGTTGACGCTTCAATGGAATGCTTTTCTAACGCATTGGAAGCTGATGCTGACATGATTATATGTCATCATGGGATTCTATGGAAAGGTCTAAATAGGATTACAGGTATGTTGAAAGAAAGAGTGAAGTTTCTGCTTGAAAACGAATTATCTCTTTATGCCGCCCACATCCCCTTGGACGCTCATTTTGAGGTTGGAAACAATGCGATGATGCTCAGAGCTATCGGAGTGGAGCCAGAAGGGGAATTTGGAGAATATCACGGAGTAAAAATAGGATACATTGGATACACAGACATGGAATTTAATGACATTCTTTACAAGCTCAAAAAGAGATTCGGTAAAGTCGAATACATGAAATTTGGTAAAGATCGTATCAGTAGAGTTGCGGCAGTCTCAGGGAGGGGAGCAGGATACATCGATGAGGCAGAGAAAGAAGGTGTAGATCTCCTGATAACGGGAGAAATCGAACATTCGGCATACCATCTTGCAAAAGATGCGAGAATGAACGTAATTTATTTGGGGCATTATAACAGCGAGATTTTGGGAATCAAGGCTTTGATGAACGTTGTAAACGATAAGTTAGGTGTTGAGACTGTATTTATCGATATTCCAACGAATTTATAAACCCCCGTCAGGGAGCCGCCCCTTCACAGCTCAGCTAAGCTTTCACAGCTCGGAACGGAGAGGGCTGTAAAAAATACAGTATTTGGGTAGATAAATTTTATTGAATCTTCAAAAAAGGCTGGGTCTCAAAAGTATCGAGACGAATCTAGAAGGGACTAAATAAATGGTTTGAAGCTGCTAATAGGAATTTAAGGTAACTTTTAGATTAAACGCCGGGGGAGGGACTTGAACCCTCGCGTGCCAAACGGCACACGGGCTCTCCAGGCCCGCGCAGTGCCTCTCTGCAACCCCGGCTTTTTTAATCGTTAGATTATATTGTTTATGAAGGTTTTGGTGTATTTTTCTCAAAAAAAAAGAAAATTATTTAAATTAATCAATTAATAATTAATCATGAACAAATGCCCTCGATGTGACTCTGAGCTGTCAGTAGAAGAAGAAGAACAGGTCGATATCAAAAGAGTAATAAAAAAATGCAGAAAGTGTGGCTTTGAAAGCATTGAATATTCCCATTTATAGTGATTCTTCATCGTTACCTAAAACTACAGTCCACCACCATCTTGCCATATCTACCAAGTCCTTACTAAACATTCCAGAGAGTTTGTATTCTCCACTTCTTATAATGATCAGGCCAGCACCCAGTAGCTTGTTCCTCATTGAATAGAAAGAGGACTTTCCCATTTCAAGGAATTTTATTGTTTCTTTCCATTCCTCAACCCTTAGCGGATCTTTGTTTTTCTGCCTTTCTTCAATTAGTGTAATAAATTTCATAGCTTTTAAAGCTAATTCTTCCTTTCTGAAAATTCTTCTCATTAGTTCGAGAAATGGATTTTTTGACTGTGTTATCCTCGCATTTGCAGAGCTTCTAACTACTATCGATGTCGATGTTTTCGGAGCATCACTAACTTTCATGTTAATAGATTACGCAAAAAGATTTTAAAAACATTAACAGAAATCATCGAGATGATAATTGCTCTTCCGAACAAGGGTAGACTTAGCGAACCCTCAATAGAGATACTCAGAGAAGCCGGAATCAAGATAGATTACGAAAATCGGAGGTTAATTGCTCCAACAAACAAGGAAGGGATATCCGTTCTTTTTGCAAGAGCACGGGACATCCCTGAATACGTTCACAAAAAACGCCGCACAGGCTGGTATCACAGGTATCGATTTAGTGGAAGAAACGGGTGCTGATGTTGAAATACTTGTAAGGTTAGGATTCGGAAAAGCAAGACTGGTCGTGGCAGCACCCATTTATTCAAGGATAAAAACGATATACGACCTAGAAGGAAAAACTATAGCGACGGAATTTAGAAGAATTACCGAAAGATTCTTCAAGGAGAAGGGAATAAACATAGATATTATAGAAGTTGCAGGAGCCTGCGAGATTGCCCCATCTATCGGAATAGCAGATGCTATTGTCGATCTTGTTTCAACGGGAACAACTCTAAAGCTTAACGGACTAAAAGTAATCGAAGAGATCATGAAAACAGAAGCCGCCCTCATAGCAAACAAGAAAGAACTCAATAACTTCAAAGTCCAAGCACTGAAAACAGCAATCCAAAGTGTGATAAATGCGAAGGGAATGGTTTACTTAATGATGAATGTTCCCGAAGACAGGCTTGATAAGATTAAAAGAATAACTCCGGGACTGAAGGGTCCTACCGTAATGAAGGTAGACGCTGACGGAATGCTCGCTGTTCACGTAGTTGTCCATGAGGATCATCTATTTGAATTAGTGGAAAAGCTGAAAAACGCTGGTGCACGGGATATTCTCGTCGTTCCAATTCAAAGATTAATTTTCTAACGAAAATTATTTAAATTGCACTCTTGCGCAAATATTCAATGTTCCGCAAAATACTCATCGCAAATCGTGGTGAAATCGCGATAAGAGTAATGCGCACTTGTAAAGAAATGGGTATCAAAACCGTTGCTGTCTATTCTAAAGCTGATAAATATTCTTTCCATAGAGTATATGCCGACGAAAGTTACTGTATTGGAGATCCAGAGCCTAGCAAGAGTTACCTGAACATAGATGCGATTATCGAGGTAGCTAAAAAAAGCGAAGCCGAAGCAATCCACCCCGGTTACGGTTTCCTTGCAGAGAACCCAGAATTCGCAAGGAGATGCGAAGAAGAGGGAATAGTTTTTATCGGACCGCCTGCAGATGTTATAGAAGCAATGGGTTCGAAAGTAAATGCAAGGAAGTTGATGAGGAAAGCTGGAGTCCCTGTAATACCGGGAAGCGATGAGATAAAGAGCTTTGACGAGGCAGTAGAATTTGCCGAAAAAATCGGTTACCCTGTTGCAGTAAAGGCAAGTGGCGGCGGTGGAGGAATTGGTATAAACGTAGCGAACAATGAGATTGAACTTAGAAAGGCTTATGAAAGAAGTAAAAAACTTGGAGAGACCTACTTCAGAGATCCTACGGTTTATATTGAAAAGTATTTCCCCAAACCAAGACACATCGAGTTCCAACTCCTTGCCGATGATGAAAAAGTAATTCATCTAGGGGAGAGAGAGTGCAGTATTCAGAGAAGACATCAGAAAATAATCGAAGAAGCTCCTTCTCCGATATTCAACGAAGAAATGAGAGAAAGATATGGAAAGATCGCTGTAAAGGGTGCCAAATATATCGGATACAAAAACGCTGGAACTATGGAATTCCTGTATTACGACGGGGAGTTATATTTTCTCGAAATGAACACGCGACTACAGGTTGAACATACCGTGACAGAAATGGTAACCTCCTACGACATGGTTAAACGGCAGATTATGATCGCTTACGGTGAAGGAATTGGTCTCGATCAGGAAGATGTCAGAATCAGAGGTCATGCGATTGAATGTAGGATATATGCCGAAGATCCCATCACGTTTCTGCCAAGAAGCGGTAAGATTATCCATTACAGATCCCCGGGTGGATACGGTGTCAGGGTGGACAGCGGAATTCATATGGGTTATGAGATCCTACCGTATTATGATCCGCTAATATCGAAGTTGATTGTATGGAGCAACACACGCTTGGGTGCAATCGCAAGAATGAGAAGAGCTCTATACGAATACGTAATAGAGGGTGTCGAGACGAATATACCTTTCCATATGGTAGTAATGGAAGACGAAGAATTTGTAAAGGGGAACATCCACACGAAATTCATAGAAGAAAGAAGGATTCCTGAAAGAGTTCTTGAATCAATTAAAAACATCAGAAATCTAAAAGCAAGACTCGATGAAATTTTCAGAGAAGGAAGAAAGGAGAACCGCAATGATTTGGTTGCCGCCGCAGTCTCCGCAGTTATGGCATACATTCAGAGCGAGAGGAGAGTGCAAGGATTGATTCAGGAGAGAACGGATAGCAGTTGGAAGATGTTCCACAGACTCCGGCAATTGGGGAGAATCTGATGCCAGACGAAAAGCTTGCAAGGGCTTTAAGAGCAAGGATAAGGAGAAAGATACTGAAAGAGATAATCAAATGTGGAAAATTAAGTGTCAGGGAAATCGCAAAAAGGTTAAACATCACAGATTACTCGGCTTCAAGACATCTCAGGCTTCTTTACGACCTTGGAATCGTTGATTTCGAGTTAAAACATCCGGAGAAGTACTATTACGTCAAGTTAAAGAGTTTAAAAGACTTACTGGATGCCTACGACAAGGTCGTCAAAGAAATGGAGGTGAATATAAATGAAAGCCGTGATAATAATGGGATCCTTCAAAGATCTCGATTACGGTAAAAAGGTAGCTGAGAATCTTTCCCTCTTTGGAATACAATCTGAGTTAAGAATCGCTTCAGCCCATAAAACTCCTGAGAAGGTTCTTGAAATTATAAAAGAATATGAAGAAAGTGACGTCGTCTTTATCACGATAGCAGGCAGAAGCAACGCATTAAGCGGTTTTGTCGATGCAAACACTACGAAACCAGTTATCGCCACACCGCCCATAAGTGATAAATTTGCAGGGATGGATGTCTTATCCAGCCTGAACATGCCATCCGGTGTCTCTCCGATGGTAGTCCTTTATGCTGAGAATGCAGCACTTGCCGCAGCGAAAATCCTTGCGGTAAAGTATAAGGAGATTGAAAAAAGGGTTAGAGAGTACCAAATGCGGAAGAAAAGGGAAATTGAAGAAGCTGATAGGAGGGTGAAAGATGGGCAGCGTGAAAGATCTTGAAATCATAAGAAAGCCAGATAAGGATAAACACGGAATTGGAAGATTCCACTTTTCGGACAGATATTCCGTTTTCGATTACGGCGAAATGCCCGATACAATCGAAAATAAGGGAAAGGCTCTATGCATGCTCTCAGCATACTTTTTTGAAATTCTTGAAAAGGAGGGAATAAAAACCCACTATATTGGTCTTATAAAGGATAGTAAACTCTATCGATTCAATGAGATTGATGAGCCCACCAATATCATGGAGATAAAGCTCGTTAACGTTGTAAGAGATTACGACGAAATCAAAAAGCTTAAAGGGAATTTCTTAATCCCTCTAGAGGTTATTTACAGAAATACGCTTCCAGAAGGAAGTAGTATTTTCAAGAGACTTGAAAGGGGAGAGATAAAGCCAGAGGATTTAGGTTTAAAGGAAATGCCAAAACCCGGTCAGGTTCTTGAAGAGCCGATAATTGACTTTTCGACAAAACTTGAGGACATCGACAGGTATCTGAAAAGGAATGAAGCCATGGAGATTACGGGATTAAGTGAGGAGGAGATGGAAAATCTCATTAAGGTGGCTAGAAAAATTGATGAAATCATAACGAGAGAGACTAGAAAAGCCGGAATCTTGAATGAAGATGGGAAAATTGAGTTTGCATTCGATGAAAACAGAGAGTTAATGGTGGTGGACGCTGTCGGAACTCCTGACGAATGCCGTTTCAGATTTGAAGAAACGGAAATAAGCAAGGAGATACTTCGCAAGCATTACAGGAAGACGGAGTGGTATAGACGGATCCAGATCTTCAAAGGAGAGGAAAACTGGCGGAAACTCGTTGGAAAACCTCCGAGATTGCCAAAGGAGCTGAGGGAGGCAGTCTCCCAAATGTATATGTCATGCTGTAACGAAATTACTGGAAGGAAGATTTTTGATTCCCCTTCGCTTAAAGAGGTAGTCAGAAAGATTAGGGAGGTGTTGGATGGTTAAAGCCTATTTAGCCTTAGAGGATGGGACTGTAGTTGAGGGGAGAGCCTTCGGAGCTCTAAGAGATGCTGAAGGTGAACTAGTTTTCAATACCGCAATGACGGGATACGTCGAGGCATTGACAGATCCAAGTTACAAAGGACAAATACTTATGATGACTTATCCCCTAATCGGAAATTATGGTGTTTGTAGGGAAGATTTTGAAAGTGACGGAGTTAAGGTCGAGGGATTTGTCGTAAAAGAACTCTGCAGGCATCCCAGTAACTGGAGAAGCGAAATGAGTGTTGATGAACTTCTTAAAGAATTTGACGTTCCTGGAATAGAGGGGGTTGACACAAGAATGCTGACAAAGAAGACGAGGATTTATGGATCTATGAAAGCCGTGATTGCAGTTGGAGAGCAAGATAAAGAAGAGCTTGTAGAGAGAGCAAGAAGCCAACCTTCGATATCGGATAAGGATTTAGTTGATAAAGTTTGCGTAAAGGAACCGAAAAGGATCGAAGCTGAGAGATCTAAATACGAGGTTGCTCTAATCGATCATGGAGTTAAGAGGAGTATAGTTTGGAATCTTTTAAAGAGAGGTGTTAGCGTGACCCTTTATCCTTTCTATTATGATGCTAGGGAGATCCTAAAGGAGAGGTACGATGGGATATTCCTATCGAATGGCCCAGGGGATCCGATGAGAGTAAAGAAGTCGATTGAGAATATCAGAGTCTTCATCGGAAAACTCCCGATCGCTGGAATATGTTTAGGACATCAGCTTATCGCATTGGCATTAGGTGCTAAGACTTTTAAGCTGAAATTCGGGCATCACGGTGCAAACCAGCCCGTAAAGGATTTCGAAACAGGGAGAGTCTTCATATCCTCCCAAAACCACAACTTCGCAGTTGACGAGAAGACTCTACCGAAGGATGTTAAAGTAACTCAAATCAATTTGAACGATTACACGATCGAAGGAATCGCCCACAAGGAGCTTCCGATAATATCCGTCCAGTACCATCCAGAAGCTGGACCTGGCCCTCATGATACCTTCTTCTTCTTCGATGAGTTCGTGAAAATGCTGAGGTGATTGAATGCCAAAAAGAGAGGACATAAAAAAGATCATGGTCATAGGTAGCGGCCCGATCGTTATTAGTCAGGCAGCAGAATTCGATTACTCAGGAAGTCAAGCTTGTAAAGCCTTAAAAGAGGAAGGTTACGAAGTTGTCCTCATAAACTCTAATCCCGCAACCATAATGACCGACCCAGAAATGGCTGACAGGACTTATATCGAACCGTTAACTCCAGAGATCGTTGCAAAAATAATCGAAAGGGAAAATCCAGACGCACTCCTTCCGACTTTGGGTGGGCAGACTGCCCTTAACATAGCGGTGAAGCTAAGCGAGATGGGTGTGCTGGATGAGCACGGTGTAGAGCTAATCGGTGCCAAAGTTGACGCTATCAAGAAAGCCGAGGATAGAGACCTCTTCAGAAAAGCTATGAAGAATATCGGCCTAGAAGTTCCGAAGAGCGAAGTAGCTAACAGTGTGGATGAGGCTTTATCCATCGCCGACGAGCTCGGCTATCCCGTTATCGTTAGACCCGCTTTTACACTTGGAGGAACCGGAGGTGGTATAGCCTACAACAGGGAGGATCTAAAGAGGATTGCCGAAAAAGGNTTNAATCTTTCGATGATCCATCAAGTTTTGATAGAAGAGAGNGTAATCGGATGGAAAGAGTTCGAGNTAGAGGTAATGAGGGACAAAGCCGATAATGTCGTGATCATATGTTCCATAGAGAACTTCGATCCNATGGGAGTCCACACAGGAGACTCGATAACAGTAGCTCCGGCTCAGACTCTTACGGATTANGAGTATCAGAAACTAAGANATGCGGCTATTTCCATCATCAGAGAGATAGGTGTGGAAACGGGAGGAAGCAACATCCAGTTCGCTGTAAATCCTGAAAACGGGAGGTTCTTAGCGATAGAGATGAATCCAAGAGTTAGTCGCTCGTCCGCCTTAGCGTCCAAAGCGACAGGATACCCGATAGCGAAGATTGCCGCAAAGCTCGCAGTCGGATACACTCTTGACGAAATTCCGAACGATATCACGAAGGGGACGCCAGCAAGCTTCGAACCCACCATAGACTACGTTGTAGTAAAGATACCTCGCTTCGCTTTCGACAAATTCCCGACGGCTGATAAGACTCTTGGAACTCAGATGAAGAGTGTCGGAGAGGTAATGGCAATAGGAAGAACGTTCGAGGAGGCACTACAGAAGGCTATAAGAAGCTTGGAAATCGGGAGATACGGTCTGGGTGCTGATGGAAAGGACAAAAAAGTCAGCAGAGACGAGATCGTTAGGAAGCTTGTAATACCAAATCATGAGAGGATATTCTACATAAAATACGCCTTGGAAAACGGATTTAGCGTCAAAGAGGTTGCGAACCTGACAAAGATAGATCCGTGGTTCATAGAGAAGATCAAAAACATAATCGAAGTGGAAAAAGAAATCAAATCGAAAGGATTGACAAAAGAAATGCTTAAAAAGGCAAAACAGTATGGATTCAGCGATTACCAGCTTGCAAAGATGTTTAACAAAACCGAGAGGGAGATTAGAGAACTAAGAAAGAAAATGGGTATCAGAGCAGTCTACAAGATGGTGGATACTTGTGCAGCCGAATTCGAGGCGAAGACACCGTATTATTACTCCACTTACGAAGATGAGAACGATTCAATTCCAACTAAGAGAAAGAAAATCATAATTCTTGGAAGTGGTCCGAACAGAATAGGACAGGGTATTGAGTTTGACTACTGCTGTGTTCATGCGGTTTACAGTGTCAAAGAAGAGGGTTACGAGGCGATTATGATAAACAATAACCCAGAGACGGTATCGACGGATTATGACACTTCCGATAAGCTTTATTTCGAGCCGATAACTCATGAGGATGTTATGAACGTTTACGACAACGAAAAGCCCGAAGGCATTTTCGTTCAGTTTGGCGGTCAAACTCCGCTCAACATCGCTAAGGATCTCGAAGAGAGCGGAGCCAAAATCCTTGGCACCTCTGTTGACTCTATAGACATAGCAGAGGATAGAGAAAAATTTGCAGAGATCTGCAGAAAGCTTGGAATCCCACAACCAGATAACGGAATCGCTCACAGCGTAGAAGAAGCAAAGGAAGTAGCGAAGAGGATTGGATATCCAGTCCTCGTGAGACCGAGTTACGTTTTAGGCGGAAGAGCAATGGAGATCGTTTACGACGAAGAAACTCTTGAAAAATACATAAGCGAAGCTATTGAAGTTAGTCCTGAAAAACCAATACTAATTGACAAATTCCTAGAAGATGCGATAGAGGTGGAGGTGGACGCCCTTTGCGATGGAGAAGAAGTCCTAATCGGGGGAATAATGGAGCATATCGAGGAAGCGGGAGTTCACAGCGGAGATTCAGCATGCGTTCTACCACCGCAGAGTATTCCGAAGGAAATAATCGATACGATAATCGATTACACGAAAAAACTTGCGTTGGAGCTTAAAGTCATCGGTCTAATCAATATCCAGTATGCTGTAAAGGATAATACTGTTTACATCCTCGAGGCAAATCCAAGAGCAAGCAGAACGGTCCCATTTGTGAGCAAAGTAACAGGGATTCCTTTAGCGAAAATTGCGGCGAAACTTATGCTTGGAAAGAAATTAAGGGAGCTGAATATAAAGGAGAAGATTTTCCCGAAGCATGTAGCGGTTAAAGAAGTCGTATTCCCCTTCGCAAAGCTACCTGGTGTTGACCCTGTTCTAGGGCCAGAGATGAAATCCACAGGGGAGGTTATGGGTATCGATTACGATTTTGGAATTGCTTATTACAAGGCTCAGTTAGCTGCTGGGATGGAGCTTCCTCTAAGCGGCACCGTATTCATAAGCGTCAGAGATAAAGATAAGCCAAGAATTCTGCCGGTAGCGAAAAAGCTTAAAAGTCTTGGATTCAACATTGTCGCTACTGAGGGAACAGCGAAGTTCTTAAGAGAGCATGGAATCGATGCGAAGATCGTTTTAAAGGTCAGTCAGGGAAGACCGAACGTAGTTGATGCGATAATCAATAGAGAAATCGACCTCATTATAAATACACCGAGCGGAAAAAAGGGTAGAAGCGATGGATACGCTATAAGAAGGGCAGCGGTCGATTACAACGTCCCCTACATCACAACCATAAGCGGAGCTTACGCAGCTGTTAAAGGAATAGAGGCGATAAGGAGAGCAAAGATGACAATAAAAAGTCTTCAGGAATATCATCGGGAAAATGAAGATTGAGGATATCTTAAAAAAAATAAATGGAAAAGAGCTCTCAAAGCTATTTTTGCTCAAAATATCAGAAATAGCGAACTTGGATAGCGGAAGATTCGAACGGATCGGGAAGCCAGAAGCCGTTCTCGCTGAGTTCAAATCGAAGGATGAGATAAGGGAGATAGTAAAGAAATGCGTCGAAGAAGACAGACCAATACTGCTGACGAGGCTTAGAGAGGAGCATTTCGAAGTCTTAAAGGATTTCGATCTAAGAGTGAACAAAAAGGCGAGAACAGCATCCTACAAAAGGATGAGCGAAAACGAAGGGAAAGTTGCAATACTTGCGGCTGGAACTTCCGATATCCAAGTCGCCGAGGAGGCTAAGGAAACAGCGGAATTTCTAGGATTGAAAACGCTGACGTTCTACGATATTGGGATAGCTGGAATCCATAGGATGATAGAACCGCTTTCGAAGATCAAGGAGGAGGATGTGGACTCGATTATTGTGGTTGCTGGAATGGAGGGGGCATTACCCTCTGTCGTGGCGGCTCTTGTTGATATTCCAGTCATAGCCGTTCCAACATCGGTAGGATACGGGACACATCTTGGCGGCTTCACAGCCCTATTCTCAATGCTTCAAAGCTGCTCCTCCGGTGTTGCCGTCGTGAACATCGACAACGGATTTGGTGCTGCCGTCTTTGCCTACCTGATTTCAAGGAGAGTTAACAGATTCAGATCAGTTTAACCCTTTTAAACACTCGGGACATATTAGGCATCATGTTTGTTATAGATTCAACAGTAATATTCCTAAAAAAGGCTATCTTCGATAAAATGATAACAATTCCCGAAGTAATCGAGGAGATAAAAGACTCGAATTCCCGTTTGTATCTCTCCATAATCAATCTCAAAGTTGAAGAGGCAAAAGAAGAATTCATAGAGAGAGTCAAGGAAGTTGCGAAAAGGACTGGTGACATTTACCGACTCAGCGATACAGATATAAAGTTGCTGGCAAAAGCTCTTGAGCATAACGCTGTCATAGTCACCGACGATTACTCGATCCAGAACGTCGCAAAAAAACTAAACCTCAAATTTGAAAATGTTATTCAGAGAGGAATAGAAAAAGAATTTAAATGGATCAGAGTATGTATTGGTTGTGGGAGGCGAACCGAAAAGGAAATTTGTGAGGTATGCGGTAGCCCGACAAAGCTTAGGAGGGTGAAAAAATGAGTAAAATTGATGAGCTTATTGAAAAAGCCAGAAAGTTGAAGGAAAAAGGTTTAACAACTGGCGAAATTGCTGATGAACTTAACATATCAAGGGAAACCGCTTTGTGGCTCTTAACAAAAGCTAAGACAGAATTACCACCATCCGATGTTTACATTAACATAAAAACAATATCCTCATCATCTTCAAGACTGAGAAACGTGGCGAGAATTCTTGCTGATATGATTAGAGATAGGGGAAACCCAGAAGTTGTCGTGGGAATAGCCACCTCGGGGATTCCCGTCGCGACCATGGTTGCGGAAGAACTTGGATGTGACCTTGCGGTTTATTTCCCAAGAAAATTAAAGTGGGATGGTGTAGAAAGCCACGTCAGCGGAACTTTTAGTGAGAATTTCGCAGATGTTACAGGGAAAACCTGTGTTATTGTAGACGATATAATTTCCACAGGTAGAACGATCTCAGAGGTTGCGGAGAGCATAAGAAGGAGAGAGGGCAAGATCCTCGCCGCTGCTGTTATAGTTGATAAGAAAGCTCAAGAAGAAATCGAAGGTGTCCCGATTCTCAGCATTCTTAGAGTGTTTAGGCTGTGATGAGAGTTAAGATAGTTATTCCAGCGCTGAACGAAGAAAAAAGCATAGGAGATGTGATAGAGCGGTTTAAAAAAATAGGTTATTTCGACATCCTTGTCGTTGACGGACACAGCACTGACCGGACGAGAGAGATAGCTAAGGAGAAGGGTGCCGAAGTGATTGTCCAGAGCGGAAGTGGAAAGGGTCAGGCAATAATGGAGGCTTTTAAGCTCGTCGACGACGATGTTATCGTTCTGATAGACGCAGATGCAACATACCTTCCAGAAGAGGTTGAAAAGCTTATAGAACCTATAAAAAAGGGGATAGCAGACCACGTTGTGGGAAACAGATTTGCGAATTTTGAGGAGGGATCATTTACACGGATGAATTTAATTGGCAATAAGATCCTAAACTTTTTTTTCAGAGTTCTTTACGGAGTAAATCTCCACGATATACTTTCGGGATACAGAGCCTTAACGAAAGAAGTGTACAAGTCCGTGAATCTCGAAAAAACAGGATTCGAGGTGGAGACAGAGCTAACAGTCGAGACAATATCAAAGGGTTTCAGAATCCTTGAAGTTCCCATAAGCTACAAAAAGAGGACTGGAAAGACAAAGTTACATCCCCTTAAGGATGGTTACAGAATTTTCTCAACGATATATAGTTTACTGAGCAGGTACAGTCCAAGTCGTTACTTTTATCTTTCAGGATTTCTTCTCATGGTGCTCGGATTAATCGGTGGCATCTACGTCGTTTACGACTGGCTCCGAAATGTTTCGCATTTCCTTCTCGTGACTCTCGTTTCAATGCTGATAATTTCTGGATTACTGCTCTTATCAGTTGGTTTGCTTAGCGATTCTCTTTTTAAAGTAAATATTGAGATCAGGAGGGAACTTAGAGAAATCAAAAGGAGACTTGATGAATATGAAAGTAAAAGAGATTGAAGAACTATTTCGCTCTGATCTACACGAGCTTGGGATGAAAGCTGATAGAATAAACGGAAAACTTGTAACTTTCACAATAAACAAGCACATAAACTACTCCAACGTCTGTGCATCGAAGTGCCCGATATGTGCATTCCATCGGATGAAAAATTACACAATGAGTGTCGATGAAGTGGTCAAAGAGGCTCTGAAAGCTGTAAAGCTTGGAGCGGTCGAGATTCACATCGTCGGTTCCCACAACCCAGAGATAGGGATAGAGTATTTCGAAGAGATTTTCAGAAGAATCAGTGAAACAGGTGCCACGATCAAAGCCTTAACAGCAACCGAAGTGAGCTATTACGCAAGAAAAGAGAGGATAAGTATTAGAGAGTTTCTTGAAAGACTAAAGGATGCAGGTTTGAGACTACTACCGGGAGGTGGTGCCGAAATCCTCTGCGATAGGATAAGAAAGATTATCTGTCCGAATAAAGCGGATTCAGATGAGTGGCTTAGAGTAATGAAGATAGCCCACGAAGTTGGTATAAAGAGTAATGCGACGATGCTCTTTGGACATATTGAAAGCTACAGGGACAGAGCGATCCATCTCTACAGATTAAGAAAGCTTCAGGATAAAACTGGAGGATTTCTATCCTTTATACCTCTCGTTTTCCATCCCGAGAATACATCGTTTAATTATCTTAGAAAAACGAATCCAGTTGACGTGTTAAGGACGATAGCAGTCTCCCGGATAGTTCTTTCAAACTTCAAGGGGATAAAAGCATATTGGGTAATGCTCGGTGAGGAGATTGCCAAGATCGCTCTGAACTACGGAGCTAACGATCTCGACGGGACAGTAATGGGAGAAAGGATCGCCCACTCCGCTGGAGCAAAGACACCAGCGGAAATGGCGAAGGAGAAACTGATAGACATAATAAGGGAGGCCGACAAGATCCCGGCAGAAAGGGATGCTTACTTTAACGTTTTGAGGGTTTATGAGAGTGGGTAAGTTCGGTTTGATAAATAATTTCCTTCCCTACTATTACGTGGAGAAATCGGGAAAATACGAGATTATTGAGAGCTATCCGAAAAATCTTGCTAAGATGCTTCTTGATGGTTCAATAGACTACGCTCCCGTTCCGAGTTACTTTTATTTAAAGAACAAAGATAAGCTGAAGAAATTAAGGTTCTGTGTTGGTGCTGATGGTGAGGTTTACAGCGTGATAGTGGTCTCTAAAAAGAAAAGGTTCGATGACTCTCCAATTGCCGCAACAACAAAATCCTTGACGTCTCTTAACATGTTAAGGATCATAAAAGAGGAGAAGGGGCTGATAAACAAAATAGTTCCGTGCAATGGAAACTTCTTCGAAATTTTAAGGGATTTCAATCATGCCCTCGTTATCGGAGACGAGGCGATAAAGGCGAGAATGATCTTTAGGGTTGTCATGGATATCGGAGAGGAGTGGAAGGATATCACTGGGTTTCCAGCGATATTCGGAATAGCGGCGTCTTTAATCGATGCTGAGAGTGTTGACAAGGATATTCTTGATTCATACAAGAAGGGTCTAAAAGATATTGACAGGATAGTCGAGGAGGCAAGTTTAAAGTTCAGAATGCCTCCTGAATTTCTCAGAATGTACTTCAAAAAGCTCATTCACAGAATGGGTAAAAAAGAAGAAAAAAGCCTTGAGATTTATGAGGAGATGTTAAATGAGAACGGATTACTTAGAGAAGAATCTTAAAAATGAGGATCTAAGCTTTGAAGAAGCTCTGAGTCTGTTCGATTTTAATATCTATGAACTCGGAAAAATAGCGAACGATATAAGGAGGATTAAATGTGGTGACTTGGTTGCATTTGTAATTGACAGGAACATTAACTACACAAATGTCTGTGTTTCAAAGTGTAAGTTCTGTGCTTTTTACGCAAGAAGGAAGGAAGATGAATATACCCTCAGCTACGATGAGATCCTCAAGAAGGTGGAAGAGGCCGTAAAGTGCGGAGCCACCCAGATAATGCTTCAGGGAGGGTTAAATCCCGATCTCGGACTGGAATGGTTTGAAAAACTGTTTAGAGAGATTAAAAAAAGATTCAACATTCACATTCACAGTCTTTCGCCTCCGGAGATAATCTTCCTCTCGAAAATTGAGGGATTATCATACGAAGAAGTCCTTGAAAGGCTAAAGAAATCGGGTCTGGATTCCCTGCCGGGAGGTGGCGCTGAAATCCTTTCGGATGAGATTAGAAAGAAGATTAGCAACAAGGGAAAAAGCGATGAATGGATCGAGGTCATGAGAACAGCTCACAAACTCGGAATGAAAACAACTGCTACGATGATGTTCGGACACATTGAGAGAGAAGAGCACATAATCGAGCACCTTTTCAGAATAAGAGATCTCCAGAGTGAAACAGGGGGATTCACAGCCTTCATTCCATGGACTTATCAGCCGGGGAATAACGAACTCGGGAGGATCGTGAGGAAAAAGGCATCACCCGTTAGCTATCTCAAGATTGTGGCGATATCGAGGATTATCCTCCATAACATAAGAAACATCCAAGTCTCCTGGCTAACTCAAGGAATGGATGTGGCAACCCTCGCCTTAGAGTTCGGAGCAAACGATTTTGGAGGAGTGATGCTTGAAGAAAACGTCGTCAGAGCAACTGGAAAAGATTTTAAGCCAGCTAATGTTAATGAAATAATTTCAAGGATTAAATCCATCGGGAGGATTCCGGCAAGGAGGGATACGTACTACAACATTCTTGAAATATATTGAAACGACTGGATAATTCTTTCAGAATATTTTGAGAGAATTGTGCCGAGTATTGATGTGAATATTATCACCAGCATTACGATCGATATTACGCTGGGATCACCGTAAGCGTAAACTAAGAAGGCTGAGAATTCACCTCTCGCGATCGTGGACATTCCGATCTCCATCCCGGAATTGAAGGATCTGTGAATTTTAAATCCCGTAAGAATTCCGGAGAGAATCTTCCCAACTATAGTGACCAAAATCATNAAAAAGGATTCCAACCCTTTTAAAGTGATTTCGNCCGATAATCCGAAAAAGAAGAAGAAAATAGCCAAAAAAACTTCCTTGAAAGGCACTATAATCTCGCGAACTCTCTTTATACCCGAAAATATTAAACCTAACATAATGGAGGCATAAGCCAATGGAATATCAAAGAGTTCCTCAAAAGCTATACTTAGAAGGGCGATCGAAAATGAAAAAAGTATTGGGACCTCATCATCCCTCGTGAAAATGCCTTCTATCCCCTTAACCCTTTTAGATAGATACATCGCCAAAAGTGTGAAAACAGACAGTTTTACAAAAAATACAGTAATAGATGTGAAATTGAGGCTGTTCAAAACAATTAAAAGTGCTATAACAATATCTTCAAAAACCATTATCCAGACAATCGTCTCGGCTTCCTTGTAAATGAGTTTTCTATTCTCTATCAGCGACTGAAGAACGATTGCAGAACTCGATACATACAGAGCCGATGCTAGAATAAAAGCTTGAGAATAACTGAATCCCAACGCTAATGAAACAAAAAATATCAGAGGAAAATTGACGATCAAATCGAACATTCCTGCAGAAAATATCATTCCCTTCTTTTTACGAATTTCTTCGGGGTTTATGTGCAACCCTATGTAGAATAGCAGGAGTATCACACCTATCTTGGACAGGAATTCAGAGATCTCACTTTGAGTTAATACACTCCATTCACCTAATACCAATCCAGCTAAGATGTAGAGAGGTATCGTGGGAAATGACAATTTCTTTGAAACTAGTGCAATTAAAGAACAGATTATGGCTGCAAATATGATTTCCATTCACATCCCTAGTATTTTCTCTTCAAACAACTTCATCTGATCCTTGCTTCCAATTACAACTAGCGTATCTCCTTCTTCAAATATGAAGTGAGGTGGAGGATTGATGATTGTTTTCCCCTTTCTTGAGACTGCGATAACGGTGACGCCTGTTCTCTTCCTGATAGCAAGTTCCTCAATCGATTTTCCCGCAATGTTTTTCCCTACATAATATGTATGCATTGCGACCGTTAATTCTGGGATTCCAAAGAAATCCACCTCAACACTCTCCCTTTCCCTTTCAATCGGGGCTCCCCCAAGAATACTTGAGATCCTCTTGGCTTCGCTTTCTGTAAGTTCAGCAGAACACATCTTTTTGCATTTTTCTTGAATGTAGAGCTGAATTTTTTTGTTCATTAAAAAGATAATCGCTATCTTCTCACCGCTTTTGGTTTCAAGCTCGTATTTTGTCCCAATTCCATTCATTTCGATATCCATGTTTCATCTTGAAATCAGAAATTTATAAACCTAATCAATTCAATCCAAAAACATGAAGGAGATCAAAGGATTACTGCTCGATGTTGATGGAGTTATTTCGAGAGGAGGGAAACCTATCGAAAAAGCCGTGGAAGGTTACAAACTCCTTAAAGAGCACGGGATCAAGACTGTCATCGTATCCAACAACTCAACGAGGAGCCGTAGGTTCACTCTTGAAAGATTCAGAAATTTCGAACTTGATGTGACCGAAGACGAAATTGTCGTAGCTACTCACGCAACAGCAAAATTCATCGCTGAAGAAAAACCAAGTGCAAAAGTTTACACCACAGGAGAAGATGGATTAAAGGAGGAGCTAAGAAACGAAGGATTGAAGATCGTAGAATACACTGAGGCGGAATATCTCGTCGTGGGATCCAACAGGGGAATTAATTTCCGGATCTTCACGGAAGCCCTCAGACTTGCTTTAAAGAGGGAAATAAGATACGTTGCAGTTAATCCCGACAAGATATTTCCAGCCGAAGACGGGCCAATCCCTGGAACTGGGTTAGTGATAGGAGCGCTATACTGGATGACAGGAAGAGAGCCCGACGTAATTGTAGGAAAGCCTTCTCGGATTATAATGGAGCAAGCCCTTGAAAGGATAGGACTGAGAAAAGAGGAAGTTGCAATTGTTGGAGATCAGATCGATATTGATATAATGGCCGGCAAGAATGTCGGAATAAAAACTATCCTCGTTCTGTCGGGCGTGACGACAAGGGAAACCTACAAAGAAATGGTAGAGAAATACGGGGTGGAACCTGATTGCGTTTTCGAAGATCTATACGAAGTAGCTCAAATACTAATATCCGAGAAGTAATCCTTCTCATAGCTTTCTATTTCACCCATGCCCGAGAGTTCCGCAAGCTCTGGATCTATTGGAATCTCTGCGATTATTTTTAGATCGTATTTTTCAGCCAAATCCTTCGCTTTCCTCTCTCCGAATATGTGTGCGGTGTGACCGCATTTCGGACACTTATAGTAGCTCATGTTCTCCACTATCCCTATCACGNGTGCCTCCATCTTCTTAGCCATGTTCAGAGCCTTTTCAACGATGAGGGANGTGAGNTCATTTGGAGAGACAACCATTATCACTCCGTCNAGCTGAACAGACTGCATCAGAGTGATTGGAATGTCTCCGGTTCCCGGAGGCAGGTCNAATATCATGTAGTCGAGAACTCCCCAGTCNGTTTTTGCGAGGAGATCTTTTAGGGCGCCTGATATCAGGGGTCCTCTCCAGATCACTGGGATCTCTTTTTGCGGTAGTAAGAACTGAAGTGACATCACCTTTATTCTGTATCTTCTTGTTTCAACCGGAATCAATCCGTATTCGGATGATTCGGGCTTCTCATCATCCAAGCCAAATAGCTTAGGAATGCTTGGCCCTAAAAAGTCGGCGTCAAAAATGGCGACTTTCTTATCCTCTCTTGCAAAGTGAACTGCTAAAAGGGCGGATACAGTGGATTTACCGACGCCACCTTTGCCACTCATTACTGCGATTTTTTTGCCGACCCTGCTGAGTCTGTTCTGGATTTCCCTTTCGATTGCCTCCTTTCTCTTTCTGAATTCCGTTTGCATGATTTCGGGTATCCGAATGTGTAAATATGCTTTACGTAATTTAAGGGCTGAACCAGTCCATACTGTGCATTTCTATCTCCCTCTTCTTTTTCTCCATAAATCTCTGGACTGTGGAGTGTTGGGCACCCTCTATGAGCATCATTATGGCTTCCCTTGCAGCAGCGACGTTCTCAACGGGCCCGATTATAGATACAAACTTATCGTAAACGGATACGTTGACATTCAAAGTTTCCTCGATAAGTCTTCTTATCTTCCCCTCCTTCCCGATTATTCTACCCTTTATCCTGCCTATAGATTTGGGAGAAATGTATTCACTCAGATCTATGCTTTCGAATACTGTGAAATCGTCTTCCAAAATCTTCATCGCAATCTCGGGGTTGAATCCTCTTGATATAGCGTTTATCACATCCCTAGCTTTTAAAAAACCGACTGCGTCTTCTCCTCTCGTTATTTTGATTACCCCGCTTTTGCTGTCTATCTTGATTTTGCAGCCCGTCTTCTCCTCAAGCTTTTTCTTTACTTCACCCTCTTTTCCGATAAGGACTCCTATACGATCGGATGGTATTTTTATCTCAATGGTTTCCACTTCAATCACCTCTCACGTAGGATAGAAAGCTCTCAAAATCCTCTTTTATCCTGAATTTTGAGAAGAATTTTATGATATTTTTCAGATCTCTTTCAAGATATGAAGACGCAAGGGGATGATCTATTAAAACAGATTGTCCCATATCAATGAAATACGGATCTTCCCCCTTTAGAATGATATTGTATTCGCTTAAATCTGCATGAACGAGCTCGGCATCCTGATAAAGCTTTCTTAAATTCTCCTTAATCTTTTCGAAAAGTTCCTCTAAATCAACAATATCGGGAAGATCCTTCCTTAAATCGAAAAGGGTCGGATAAGGCTTTTCGTCCTCACCCAAAAACTCCATTATTAGAACATTTCTAAAATACTCGTAAGGTTCAGGGACGTTCACTCCAGCAGAAAAGGATCTTTCAAGATTTCTAAATTCCTTTTCCGTCCAGATAAAGATGAGATCTTTCCGTGAGATCTTTCTTAGATCGAATCTTTTGTCACCGAAAAGGTATTCATCCATTTTGAAGAATTCGCTTGTCTCTATCCTATAGATCTTAACGGCTACCGGCTTCAGCTCGCCGTCTATTTTTCCATCTGCATAGAATACGTTAGCCTCCTTTCCTGTGCTTACAACCCCTCCAAGGGCTTGAATTAATCCCTTACTTGCGAGTTTGTAAAGGGTTTTTAATGTCTTTTCATCAAATACCTCAGCGTAAATCTTTCTAGATTCGCTGTCCTTTTCCTTTATCCTTAGTTTATCCAATATCCTGTCGATATCCTTCATCAGAACTTAAGGTATCCTCTTGATTCCAACCATTCCACTTGCGGATTCGTGTATCTCCAGATTACGTCCGCTCTATCATCTTGGAACTTCCATGGGACTACAATGACGACGTCACCCTCTCTGATCCATATCTTCTTTCTCATCTTTCCGGGGATTCTTGCAAGCCTTTCCTTTCCGTCTTCGCACTTCACTTTGATGTGTCCAGCACCGAGCATTGATACAACTATACCAAACATTTCTCCCTTACTTTTATCCGGCAGTCTTACTCTTACGACCTCATCACTCAAATCACCACCCCATTTCTTTTAATTTCTTTCGAGTATCCTTTAATATTTCATTGAGATATTTCGCAACACTTATTTTTAAATCTAATGGGTGCAGACTTCCCTCAGCGTAATCTTTAGCGAGATCTTCAAACGATTCGTATTCAACATCCCCTCCGAACTTTTCATCCCTTTCGATGACGATTTTACCAAATCTTGGGAAAATGTGATATCGCATTATATCCATAACGGGATTATTTTCTACAACCTTTTCAGGGCAGAAAGCTTTTTTAATCTTTCTTTTAACTTCCTCTTCGCTATCTCTTACGGAGATATAATTCCCCTTTGATGAGCTCATTTTTTCCCCATCAAGTCCCACAAGGATGGGTGTATGAATGCAGATTGGCACCTTATATCCCAACTTTGGGAGATTCTCCCTAGCGAGCATGTGGATTTTTCTTTGATCCATTCCACCTACAGCCACATCGATCCTTAAGTGAGCTATGTCAAGAGCCTGCATTAACGGATAAATCATCTGAGATACCATTGGATCTTCTTTCCTTCTGCTGACTTCGTCCATGCTTCTTCTCGCCCTCTTTATCGTTGTGATTCTAGCCATCTTTAGGACGTCAAGGACGTAATCCTTTTCAAGCTGGAATTCGCTCCCCAAAACGAACTCTGTCTTTCCTTCATCAAGTCCGAGGGCTATGAAGGCGGCTTTGTTGTATTCAGCGATCTCTTTGATCTCGTCAAAATCACCCTTTTCATTCAAATAAGCGTGAATATCTGCAAGAAGGACAACAATTTCAAATCCAGCATCCTGAAGATCCATAAGCTTCTGAACTGTCATCATGTGACCTAGATGGATTTCGCCGCTCGGTTCGTATCCCACGTAAGCTCTCGGTTTATCTTTGGTTTCGAACAGTTCTTTAAGCTCCTTAAGGGTAACAACTTCCTCGACGTTTCTTGTCGCCAGTTTGAGCTTATCCTTAATATCCATGTCAAGATGTAGGAGAGTGAATTTTTAAAGCTTCCCGATTACAATATTCTATGGGTTCAGATATCGGTGAAATATTCGAAAGAGAAACTGTTGAACTGGATTACTTTTCAGGAAAGAAAATCGCAATAGATGCGTTTAACACCCTTTATCAGTTTGTGACAACAATAAGACAACCTAACGGTACACCCCTTAAAGATTCTAAGGGTAGAATCACCTCCCATCTGTCGGGGTTACTTTACAGAAACGCCAATCTAATTGAAAACGGAATAAAACCGATTTATGTTTTTGATGGAGAGCCACCGAAGTTCAAGGAAAAAGAGCTCAGAGAAAGAAGCGAAAGGAAAAAGGAAGCTGAAGAGAAATGGAAGATCGCCCTTGAAGCTGGTGAGAATGCAAAGAAATACGCAATGATGGCGGCCAAGGTCGATGAATTTATTGTGGAATCTTCCAAGAGACTGCTGAAGCTTCTTGGAATTCCTTACGTGGATGCTCCGAGTGAAGGGGAAGCCCAGGCGGCTTACATGACGAGAAAAGGCGACGCCGACTACACAGGAAGCCAAGATTATGACTCGTTGCTTTTCGGATCACCTGCTCTTGCGAGAAATCTAACCATAACTGGAAAGAAAAAGCTTCCCGGAAAGAATGTCTACGTCGATATAAAGCCTGAGATTATTGAGCTTAGAAAAAAATACTGAAAAAGACTTAAAAATCACAAGAGAACAGCTGATAGATGTTGCGATACTCGTAGGGACGGATTACAACGAAGGGATTAGGGGAATAGGTGTTAAAAAGGCTTTGAAATATATCAAAAGTTATGGGGATATTTTCAAAACTCTGAAAGCTTTAAAAGTTGAAATCGAGAGTGTTGAAGAAATACGGGAGTTTTTCTTAAATCCTCCCGTCACAGACGATTATGAGATCAGATTCGGAAAGCCTGATAAGGATAAGGTTATAGAATTTCTATGCGAGGAATACGATTTCAGCAGAGATAGAGTTGAAAAAGCTGTGGAGAGAATNNAGGAGAACATCTCAACGAGCCAAATAACCCTTGACAGGTGGTTTTGATGCATGAAATGGACGTAGATTTCAAAGTAGATATAATAACAGTATCAACGTCAAGATTTGAGAAATACGGAAGAGTTGAAGGAAAGCAAGCTGTTGAAGANGACGAATCCGGTAGAATTCTGATCGAGGCGTTCAGAGATAAATTCAACAAATACTATTTGATCCCCGATGACATTCAGGAAATACGAAATACCGTTACAGGGAGTGACGCAGACGTGATAATAACAACGGGAGGGACTGGATTAAACCCAAGAGACGTGACCATAGAAGCTCTCGAAGATCTGTTCACAAAGAGAATCGACGGATTCGGCGAATTATTTAGAATGGAGAGCATCAAGCAAATAGGGTATCACGTCGTCCTATCAAGAGCCACTGCGGGAATTATCGGGAGTAAGGTGGTATTCTGTCTACCGGGTTCGAAAAATGCGGTTCAATTAGGGGTTAAAATCATCAAAGAGGTGATTAAACACATTTTGTCTCACGTCAAAGGCTTAAGATAATCCTTTTTATTTCATCAATGTTTGCATCTGTTTTGAAGGAAGTTCCGCTGAATCTCGTTCTTGAAGCCCTGTATCCCTCATCAATCAGCTTTTCTAAAATCCTTTGGATGGGTGGGGGTGATACACGGAGCATTCTCGTTAGATTATGGAGCTCGTAATAAGTAATTGTTTCGAGTTCTCCCTCAATCGTTTCGAAGAGCTTTCCGGTTTCTCCCTTTTTATCAAGCTTTTTAACAAAATCAGCGTTGTGGAGTTCACCAATCCAAAGGGGACCCAACCTGATGAAACGAGAACCACAATCGCACTCACAGGGCTCTGCTTCGAAAACGCTTTTTGCAAACCTGTTTCCGCATTTTCTGCAGTGGAATATGTATCCGATTTTTTCGTAGATTTCACCAGCCTTTTTACTTGATCTGCCTATCTTTAAGTGAACCCGATAGTAGTGCTCCTTAGCCCAAGAGACAAGAACCTCGGCAAACTTATCGTATTTTGTTAGAGTCGACACAATCCTACCAATCAAGACTCTCAGCCCTGTCTCGTGGTAGTATTCTGTTTTCACAGCGTATGTCGAGTATTTTCTTAGACCCGATGTTGTTGCACTTCCACAGAGGGCTGCCGTATCGGTTGCGGTTACGCTGATATATCTTCTCGCAGAGTAACATGCAGACTCCAAGAACTCCACAGGAGAACCAAAAGGGTCTAAATCAACGTGATCGTATTTCTTCCTCCTCATCAGAATTGCCGCATCTTCATTATGGACTACGGCTTTGATTCCGTTAAGTTCTAAATTCTTTTTGATAACCTCCACGGCTCTTGGGTCTATATCGTTGAATTCCACAGTGAATCCAGCTTCGATTGTTGCACGGATTCCTCTGATACCTGTTGCGGCGAGGGCGTCAAGGTATATCCGGCTATCTAGATTTCTGAATACTACCATGTCGGCATCTCTGCAGAACCTCATTTTCGAATTGTAAAAAACGCCGTTTGTCTCGATCTTAACCATACCCTCGTGTATCAAGCCTACTGACCACATCTTCAACTATCCTGTCCCGGTTGCTTTGATTCAAAAGGATTACTTCGAAAAGAGATCTTATCTTCTCCAAAAGAGGATGTCTAAGCTTGTAATGTATCGTCAGAATGATGTCCCGATCAGAGTGGATGAGATTTTCGATGTTTTTAACAAATAGGGGGCTTTTAAGTTCCATTGGACCGACTTCATCGATTATGAGAAGATCTGCTTGATATTCAGGAATTTTCTTTGCAATTTCGTCGATATTCTTGATGAAGACCTTGTATTTTCCCACTCTTGGATAACCCTCACCTTTTTCCGCGAGTTTAAATCTACGCCCACTATCGAGTTCGATTATCTCAAATCCTATTCTTTCCCGATTTCTTCGGATTTCCTTTGTTACAAAGCCTTTTATAGTCAGTCTATCCTTTAAAGCTTCGTATATTTTCAAACAGGCTGTTGTCTTTCCAATTCCCGGTCTTCCGGTAATTGCCACCTTCATTCTATAACCACTAGAACGTCTCCGGTCTCAACTCTCTGACCCTTGGATACTTTGATCTCCTTCACGACTCCACTCGATAGTGCGATGATTTCGTTCTCCATTTTCATTGCCTCTAAAATCAGGAGAGTGTCCCCGGCACTTACCTTATCTCCGGGAGATACAAGAATCTTTGTGATTGTTCCAGGTAGCATTGCTTTTACAACCTTTTGACCAGTATCGAAGTATCTCACACTCTCAGTTTTTGTGGTCTTTATGACTACCTCCTCAACGTTGACTTCTAATGTTTCTCCGTCTATTTTTACTTTATAGAGGGTATCCGATATTTTATCAACTTCAGCATAATAGACATTGCCACCTACGGACACTTTAAATCTCTTCATAATCGGGAATCACTGTTAATTTTAAAATTTTTTTCGATGGTTTTGTTTATTCCACCTCTAATAAGACTTTTATTAGATCCTTATCCGATACGATTCCGACAAATCTATCGTTTACATCAAGGACGGGTATGTAATCGAGATCGTTCTTAACCATTTCCCTCGCAACTTTAGATACACTCGATTGCGGACTCGCGAACACGGGCTTTTTCATGTATTTTTTGACGGGTTCCTGAGGAAGCTTGATAACACTAACTTCGAAATACTTCACCGTATAATCTCTTATACCATCCCAAGCCCATGAGTCATCGGAATCACTTGAAGATGCATACTGCGTTGATTCGATAAATTCCTCGATCAGCGTTTCGGTAAGCAAGATCTTCTCATCGATTATTCCCACAACCCTCATGTTGTCGCCGAGAACTGGACAGACCTCCACATTCGCTATCCTCATGATTTCTCCCGCAACATTGAGTGGAGTCTCCTGCCAGAGACATACAGCGTTGTAACGTATGAAATCCTTGATGGGCTTATTAATTTCTTTATCAGCTATAAGTTTAATCAAGTCTCTAACCGTGATAATTCCGACGAGTTTTCCGTTCTCAGTTACGGGGAGTCTTCTAAATTCAGTTGACGTGAAGATTTTCGCAATCTCTTTGATATCAGTATCGATCGTGACGTAAATCGGGTTAGGTGTCATGAGAAGTGCAAGCTGATCCTCAGCTATCTTTCTTAAAATATCCTTTCTCGTTACTATTCCGACGAGTTTACCATTTTTCAGGACGGGAACTGCAGAAATATTATATTCCTTGAAGAGTTCCAGAACATATTCCCTAGTATTGGGTAACTCAGCGTAGATTACATTGGGATTCATTATATCCTTTGCCTTCATGTCAGGGTATGAAAGGTGAAAACAAAATATAAATATTTTTGTAGTTATCTGAATCTGAAGTCTATCTTCTCGATTCCGGCTATTCTCTTTAACTCCTCTACAAGACTATCACAATACTTCAGAAATTGCCAATATTCTTCAGCCGTTATCAGTCCCATATCAAATAGTCTTCTAACGTAGGGCTCTGCATATTCCAAGTCATCTACGAACATTTCAACAGCCATTTCATCTCCTTCCTCTTTATATCTCTCAAACCATCTGTTTATAATTTTAATAACCTCTTCGAGCTCAGGGTTCAACGCTACCACACCCCTTGGATCCTTCTACAATCGCTTGATACATTTCACATTCCCTACACAAATCGCGACGAGGCTTTCCCTTTATGCATTCGATCACGTTGTCGTATAAGCATTTCATAAGAGAGAAAAAATAAAAAATCAAACTCTCAATATCTGGTCTTCGCTTCTCGGCTCGAACCACTTGCACTTCTTGACGATAACGTATTTACTTACACACCAGTAGAACGGCCAGTGAATGATCTTGCAGTAACCGATCAGGTCTGGGGGAGGCAACGTTGTTCCTGGGACAATCGGCTTCAGCCATTTACAGTCTTTGCAGACATGTGGAAACTGTTTAACGAATTCTTCCTGATCTGGGAAAATGATCGGTGGCTTTGGTCCGGCATCAGGTCCCGGAAAGCTGTATTGGATTTTCTTCTCGCTCTCCATTCTATCACTCCTCCTTCTTCATTTTACCGTATACAGGCTTCCCAGGATACTCTTCCTTTAACCAGACTTCTTCGCCTTTTGTTCTGCTGAACCATGCAAATCTTCTCGAATCACAGAATCCATGCTTCTTGGGCTGTGGACCCCATGCTCTGACAAAGTTTCCTCTGAGGTTGACACGAGTCATCGTAGCTGTTCCCGTATATGTAGCGGGGTCTCTCATTAATCCGTAGTACGGTCTTGTCATGCCCTCAGTTCCCGGTCTTACATATGGGTTTTTCGATGGATATTCAAAGTAGTATCCCTTGTCAGGGAAGTCTGCAAGCAGCGGCATAACATCATAGGGCTCGTCAACCTGCGTGGGACCTTCGACAGCTTTACCGTTTATGAATCTCATTTTGTAGACCTTATCGCATCCAGCACATTTCACTTTACCTTCCCAGTTCCAAAAATAATAGGGATCAAGGTAGTTGTAGGCTCCGCAATCACATTTCAGGACGTAACACATTTTTACCACCTCAGATTATACCCTTCTCGTAAAGCTCCTTCAGCTTGCTGAGCGGGTATCCAAGAAGCTCGTGATAGATTCTGATGTTGTCGGCACCGAGTGGTCTCCAGACCCATTTCGTTCTTGGCGGTGTTTCTGAGAGCTTTGAGGTAGCTGCATGGCAGAGAACCTCACCGTATAACGGATCGTCGACCCAGTAGACAGAGCCTCTCACCCAGAAGTGCTCGCATTCGTAGATATCCTTAGCTGACATCACAGGAACTGCTATCAACCCAGCCTCATTGAGGATTTCAACGACCTGATTTCTGTTCTTGTCAGCAGCCCACTCCTCTAATGCCGCGTAGATTTCGATCTGAGCCCTTGGGTTCACTCTGTCCTTGAAGTACTTGTATTTCTCCCAGAGGTCTAGGCGTCCAATGATTCTGCAGAGTTCATGGAAGTCTTCGTCTTGGAAGGCGGATACCATCACGTATCTCATTTCCTCTCTGACCTGTGGGTTGTCGTGTTCCGGATCGATTGACTTTCCACAGTATATTATCCCGTGGACACAAAGCAGCGTATCCCAGTTGCCCCATCTCTGTCTGACGACACCGAACCTACCGTAGACTGGGAATGCATACCCAGTTGCTCTTGTCGCACAGCTGATCTGCGACAGATCGACGAACGTTCCTAAACCAGTCTTCTTTCTGTAGTGGGCGGCTGCGAGAACACCTACGAGACCAGTGAGACCGGAATACCAGTCAATGACCCAGTTTGTCTGCTTTGCTGGGTGACCTCCGAAATCCTCGTGGAAGCCTGTAATGGCAGCTAAGCCACCGCAAGCCTGTCCGAGGATGTCGTAGCTTCCTCCGTATCTCCTCGGTCCGTAGTTACCGAAGCCACCAAGCCATATGTAGATCAAGCGCGGATTGACTTCCATAACCTGCGGATAACCGATACCCCATCTGTAGAACGTTCCGGGTCTGTAGCACTCTGCAAGGCTGTCTGAGATTCTCCAGAGATCTTCCACTATCTCCCTTGCCTCTGGGGCGTGATAGTCAATCGTGACAAAGTATTTGTTGGCGTTAGCCTGCAAGAAACCCCATCCAGTTCCAACCATCGGTCTATGATCCGTTTCAGGCCACAGGTAAGCTTCGTTGAAAGGTGAAGTGTGTCTCATCGGGTCTGCGAGTTTCGGCATTTCGAATTTGATCACTTCAGCACCGTATTCAGCTAGGGTGGCGCCGACATGGGGACTGAGGATATACATCGTCTGGCTTAGGTGCCTCCATCCCTTTAGAGCCTCGGGTTTATCCCAAATCTTCTTGGGGTCGAAAATCTTTCGGCAGTATTCTTCGAAGGGGATCTTTTCCATATCCTCTCCAGTTTCCGGATTCTTATCATAGGGTGGATCGAAGCTCCAGCTACCGGGTGGTTCGGGATTCCACGCTTTTTTCGGATCCGGATACCAAACCTCTTTCATAAAAACACCACCTCACTCATACTCATGATACCATTTAATCACACCTTCTTGAGCAAGCTTCTTCATCTCCTCAGGACCGATTCCGCAGTAATATGCTAGGATCTCGGCAGTATCCAGGCCGAGAGGTCTACCTACCCACTTGATTCTTGCTGGCGTGCGGTGCTGGTGAGCCAATGGCGAGTTGCTTATCAGGACCCTACCGTAATGCTCATCATAGACCTCAGTGACGTGTCTTCTATAGATGAAATGCTCGTATTCCGCGATTTCATCGATATAGAGGACGGGAGCCGCAGCAACCTCTCTTTCAGTAAGCTTTGTCTCGGCCTCCTCTCTGTAGTTATCGGCGAGCCAGTGAGCTGTGATCGTGTAGGTCTTGATAAGACCTTCTAAAGCGTTCCTTGCAGCCATTTCCTTCAGGAAAGGATCCTCGGCAATAAGTCTGGCACCCTCTGGATACTCCTGACCGATGACCTGAACGATTCTATACCAGAGTCTGTCTGTCTGACCACCGATCATCATGTATCCGTCCTTGCACGGGTTCCAGGCATACTGGTTGAGACAAGGATCCCAACCGCCCGTTCTCGCTTTGATGCTTCCGTTCAAGCCATACCAGCTAACGTTGAAGTCATCAAGCTCCATATAAGCCTCAGCGTTCGTTACCTCGATGAACTGACCGCGACCGCTCACGTTCTCTCTGTAGTAAAGGGCTACTAGAATAGCAACAGTGGCGTGGATACCGCAGACGTAGCTACCGGTCCATTCTCCCGCTCTTGTCGGGTTACCACCCTTCTCTCTGGGTAACAGGTCAGCGGGGAATCCTGTGGAGTGGACGTATTCTGAACAGCACAGACCTATGGGATCAATCATGGGCTGCCCAAATTTAGATAACCTGTCCTTCATCGGTCCCCACTGTCCAAGCTGACCGACCCAGCAGTAAATCAGCCTCGGGTTTATCTTGCTGAGCTGTCTGTATCCGATGCCCCACTCATCAAACTGGCCAGGTGGATAGTTTTCGATCAGAATATCAGCTTTTGCAGCGAGCTTTTTCAGTATCTCTCTGCCTTTCTCCTTCGTCAGATCGATGCAAACTGAGAATTTATTTCTGTTCTCATGGAGGAATGTTGGGCTGACCTTCTCTCCGGTGTAGATGTCTTCAAAAGCGTATTCTTCTCTGCCGAATGGATATAGATGTCTCAGGGGATCACCGCCATTAGGAGGCTCAATCTTGATGACTTTGGCACCTAATTCAGCCAAGTAGGATGCGCAGAAGGATGCGTTGAAGTCCCAGAGGCTGCATTCGATTACGACAAGACCATCCAAAGCCCAAGGCTTTCCTTCAGCTTTTTCCCAGCTTATGTTTTCTTCTACGAAAGCACCGTATTTTCCCTCGGGGTCTCTCGGATCTTTAACCCATGGAGCGTAGATTTCTTCCCTCTTTCGGACTTCTCTTACGGGCCAAGGTCTCGGTATAAGGGTGTCCTTTATGTCTTCAATCTCTATTTCAATATACTTCTCTTCATATTTTACTTCCTCACCCATCTGACCAACCTCCCTAATCTTCAATAATAATTCAACACAACTACTATAAAAACTTAATGGTTTATAATGACTGAATCACCTTTTTAAATTCTTCTATTTGCAAGGCATCCTCCACTCTACCTGACTCGTAGAGGGCTGTTCCGAGCATGATCTTTATTCTTCTGTCCTCCCTGATCGAGAGAGCTTTTTTAAAGAAGTTTATAGAATCATCATAGTTCATTACTTTTAATGCAGCCATTCCCGCTATGTAAAGCGACTGAAAGTCATTTTGATCGATGAAAGGTGAAAGCAACTCGATGACTTTGTCATAATCGCCTTTGTCCGCCTTTATGGATGCGAGGGCTTTGACTGCCTCTTCGTCCATGAACTCCTCGTTCAGATTTTCCAGAACGAACTCTGCCTCCTCAACCATCCCGAGCCTAAGAGCGGTGAAAGCTGCATCCTTAAGAGAAGTATCGGATAACTCACCTATTGCTTTTAGATAAACCGCATCCAAGATCTTATCGCAGTCCTTTTTTGCGATGTATCCGTGTCCTGGGAGTATCGCATTTACTTTAAGCTGTCTAAGAAATCTTACTGAGATTATATAATCTGTGAGCTTTCCGCCAAGTCTTTCGTCGATTACAGGATTCATTACAACCGAATCCCCTGAAAAGAGAACGCCAAACTCTTCGTTATAAAGACTTATCGAATCTATTGTGTGTCCCGGAGTATACGCAACTCTGAACTCATATCCACTCAAGCTCAGAGTTTCACCGCCCCTAAGCTCGAAAACCTTGATGTCATCTCTTTTTATTCTGCTGAGAATCTTTTTAAGACCATCACTTACGGATTCGTGGAGGTATACTGTAAAGCTCAGGTCATCGTATCTCTTTAGTAGTTCAAAGAGACCGAGAGAATGATCGTTGTGGGAATGTGTCAGGAATATGTTTTCGATATCATAGATGTTTCTTTTATCCTGTAGTTCAAAAAAAATTGTGTAGTCATTTCCAGTGTCTATCAGAGTTATATCGTCGCCGTTTATTAAGTATACATTGGATGAGTTCCCGTAACCCTCTACGAATAGGATATCCTTAAGTAGCCCCTCGTCTCCAACTCTCTCCCAGCTCTGCATCATTCCACGTAATCAAGAGCGAAGTGGAGCACCAGTCTGTCCTCTGGCCACATCCTTCTCACTTTTGTTTCTCCGGGATAGACCTCCTTTTCCTCCCCGTCCTGAATCACGGATTTTACTGTGAGTTCAAGGAAGTGCCACGCTGTCAGCTTATACTTTGCTATAAAGTCCCAGTCAACGACGACCGCAGTCTTACAGAACTGTGAGATCGGCCAGACGACTTCCTCATTCGGCTCTGCCGTCATTTCTCCCGTCTTTCCTGAATAAATCTTCTCGATAACACATTTTACTTTGTCCCCCCGCTTCAAGTTATAATCCTCCGCCAGAGCTTCTGGGAGGTAGAACCACAGGGCTTCCTCGTTCTTCGCTCTTATGTATCCCCTAACAAGCACTGGGTCGTAACCGCACAAAACTACACGCATCTTCTCCGGCATGTATTTCACCTGTTTAATAATTACAAAAGGTAGTATATATAGTTTACTTTTTGTAGCTATTCGAGAAGCTTAAAACTTCTTGGATAGAGACTCAAACTTAACGCTTGAAAATCCCCTCTCTCAGATCTTCTTTATCCAGATTATTTCGTTTGGTGTTAGAATAACGTCTGCCTTGACATCATGCTCGTCCATAAGATAGCTGAGATCGTCAAAAATCTGGATAGGATGAGCCACAACGATATAAAGGCAGTTACGTGAGAGTAAGCCGCTATCCTTTAGGAGATGAAACTCTCGATCTCCGAAACCGCTACCCTTCCCAATTCTGTTACCTTTTCTGTCAACCGCAACGCAACCTTGAAGAAAGATATCTACCTTTAAATTTAGCTCATCGAGATTGACTTCTTTACCGTAACGAATCATCTCCTTAATCGTCCCCGCTCTCCCCCGGTCTATTATTAAAAATCCAGTCATCTTCGGTTTTACGGCAAGCAAAATCTTTCCATCTTCAATAACGATTTCTCTCGCCCTCTTTAAAGGAGAATCTGGAGCCGCAAAAACTACGCGAACCTTTCTGTAATTTTCGATTTCTCTTAGCTTTTCACATGCTTTTTCAGCTCCAATAAAGTTTGGAATCCTTCCAAAAGGCGGCGGAAACTTTGAATACTTCCCAATAGCTTTCCAAACGAATTCTCTAGCTTCTTGTTTGCTTTTGAATTTCATGTATTTATCAGAGGTAAATTGTTTTTAATCTAAACGGGATGGATAATCCATGAGACTAAAAGACGTTTTCATAGAGTTCTTGAATTCAAAAGATATCCGCTGTATCTCAACTAATTCAAAAAAAGTTCTCCGAGAAGACCCGATCCAGTTCATTGCGAGGAATTTTGCTTCGGGAAAATTCGAAATATGTCGGGGAGAAGGAAGGTTTTCCTTCAATCTGAACGGTGAAAGAATCGACAGCTGTGAGTACGTTGCTTGGAAATGCAAGGGGATCAGCAGGGAGGAAATTAAAGATAAGCTAGATAAATTTCCCTATATCGTGGTAGATTGTTCATTGAAGCACTTACATAGTGATAAGGAGCTCAAAAGCCTGATTAAACAAATCGAAAAAACATTATCTGTTGTCAGAAAATACATGTGGGATGAAAAGCTCGTGATTACCGGAATGGAAACGATGACGTCAGCCTTGCATTACAAGAGTGTTGAAGACTTCTTAAGGGAGAAAAAGCCCGAAAAGGTGATATTGCTCGATCCGAATGCTGATGAGATATTCCACGGGGGGAAAGCGGATTGCTACATAATAGGTGGAATTGTGGACAAAACGGGGGATAAAAAGGGAACTACATCACTAATATACAAGAGGCTTGTCGAAAATGGATTCGACATAGATAGAAGGAAAATATTGCTAAGAGGTGATTTACTCGGAGTTCCCGACAGGATTAACCACATTACCGAGATAGTCCTTAAGACTGTTCTCGATGGAATAGAGCTGGAAAAGGCAATTTACGAAGTCCAGAACAGGAAAATCGCAAGATGGAGACTGAGGAGAGAGATAGTGAAAAATTCTCAGAAGATTTATGTGAACGGAAGACCATTCAGAATAATCAGGAAGTCCTTTTATGATGAAGTTGTCGGATGGCTGAAAATAAACAAGAAAGATTTTTACAGGTGCGCAAGCGAGATGGGAGTTATAATCGTTAAGGATGATTTTGTAAGAGATCTCCCCGATTGGCTTTTAAATACTTCGCTTAAGTTATCTCTAAAGCATTATACCGAAAAATTCTAAAGCAAATTCGAAATCTATAAAACTCATGGACGATTTAGAAATGATAAGACAAAAAAAGATAAAAGAATTGCTTGAGAAGGTGAAAAGAATGGATAAACCTTTAAAAGCTGATGAAACAAACTTTAACAAGATCTTATCCCAATATGAAAACGTAGTAGTAGATTTCTGGGCTGAATGGTGTATGCCCTGCCGCATGATCTCACCCGTAATCGAAGAGCTCGCCAAAGAATATTCGGGGAAAGTTGTGTTTGCCAAACTTAATACGGACGAAAATCAAAGCATCGCCGCAAGATACAATATCTCCGCAATACCAACGCTAATCTTCTTCAAAAATGGAAAACCCGTTGATATTTTAATAGGAGCTTTTCCGAAGTCAGAGATCAAAAGATGGATTGAAAAGAATCTTTAATGCTGAGCAAAATCAAACCAAAAGTTGGGGAGCTATTGAAACCCCTAACTGAGAAAATATCATCCATAGGAATAAAACCCAATCACATCACGGCACTTGCCTGCATTTTTGGATTTTTTTCGGCATACCTCATCGTAAACGGCGAGATAACAATCGCATTGGTCTTTCTTATTTTAAGTGGTTTTTTTGATGCTCTCGATGGAGCTCTCGCAAGAAACGAAAGACTAAAAACAGATTTCGGTGGCTTTTTGGATTCTGTTCTCGATCGATACGTTGACGCCTCAGTGATTTTAGCAGCCGGGATATATTCGGGACACCTTCTTCTATCGGCGATAGCCGTAGTGGGTGCTCTGCTCGTAAGCTACACAAGAGCGAGAGCCGAGAACATAATCGAAAGATGCGATGTGGGTATTGCGGAAAGAGGGGAAAGAACTGTTATCCTGATTATGGGTCTCCTCTTCAACTACGTTTTTCATGCGTTAGTCATAATAGCCGTTTTATCTCACATAACCGCCGTTCACAGGATTGTCTATACCTACATCCAAACAAAAAAGTAGCTTTCAATCCCAAGAAAGATAAGAATACAACCCAGAGCAATGTTTCTGTTAATATTTTCGATACTCCTGAACAATATTAACGTTAAAATCAGTGTGAAAAGTGGATATGTACTCAAAAAAGGTTCAACAACACTTACGGGATACTTTTGAAGTGAGTAATACCTCAGATAATGCCCAAGTCCTGCAAAGATGCCAGCTAAAATGAAAAATCTTTCTCCGCCTTTTTTCTCCCACTTAAAAATAAGGGGGTAAAATAAGAGGGAGCCCAAATATCCTAAAGCACTTCCGTAAATCGGATCTCCGTGAATTTTCATGCCCTCTTTCACAATACCCGAAGAGAGTGCCGTTATCAATCCAGTCAGAATGCCGAGGGAGATCCCCTTAAAATCTCTGACACCCTTCGGAGTTGACATGAGATAGATTCCACAAAAAATTAATAATGCCATTAGGATGACGTTAAGTCCAATCGCCTCACCGAGAAAAGCTCCAATCATCACAGCGAAAAAAATTCTTGTAGCCGCTAAGCTTCCTGCTGCATTTGCTCCTATTCTGTTTACAGCATTGTAAAATGCAGTTCTTGCAAATAGAAAGTGAAGAACTCCAGAAAAAATCATCAGAAATATGAATCTCGCATCTATATATATTCTGTTAATGGATAGGAAACCGAAAATAACAGCACCAGTGAATATACTAATAAAGGCACCGTAATTCGCATCACTATAATTCATTCCTTTTTTTATAAAAATTTGGTGAAAACTAAAAAATAGAGCTATTAAAATTAGTTCAATCATTCTTTTAACGCCGTTATAAGTTTAACATTTATCACACCTTTCGTTGAGGATACTCGATCAACAAGTTGCTTTATCTCTTTCATATCACCCCTTACAAGAATCATTTCAAGACACATATCCTTGTTCAGGTGGATGTGGAGTGTTGTTGTGATTATGTTGTGATAATCGTGCTGTATATCTACAATCACGTCGTTGATCCCCTTCACGTGATGGTTATACAGGACGTTCACGACACCGACAATATCTCCCTCTTCTTTCTCCATCCATTTGTATTCGAGGATGTAGTTTCTAATAGCATCTCTTATCGCTTCGCTTCTTGAGGAATATCCTCTTTTATAAATTATCGAATCGAACTCTTCAAGAAGGTTCTTTGGCAGACTGACGCCAATTCGGGTAATATTCTCCTCCATAAGTATAGAACTTTGTAACAATTTATAAAATTATCTTATCATGAACGGCTACCGATCATCTGCACCTTATGATAAAATTATCAAAAGAAGAAGAAAAGAAAAATAATCGTCGGAGCTCTAAAATCAAGCTTTCTTGTATTCCTTCAAGATTGCGTTGACGATCTTCTCTCGTGCTTCACGAGTTGTTGGGTGAAATATATCCTGATACGAACCATCTTTCGCTTTTCTACTTGGCATGCTAACCCATAGACCTTTCTCACTTTCCAAAATTTTTATTCCCTTTACTACAAACTCCCCATCCAAACTAACCGATGCGTAGGCTTTTACAGCTCCATTCCCCTTCGATTTGTATATTCTAACTTCAGTTATTTCTACCAATTCCGACTCCTCCCAGATTTTGTTTCATTACCTTCTTTACCAGATTATTTAAATCTTTTGTTACGTTATCGAAAGAAATAAATATCCAAGAAATTTGAGACAATATCAATGGTATTTGACTTTAAGGTATTTAGATATACGATTCCATTTGCGGTAGTGTTGATAATAGCTATAATTAATCCACTTTTAATAGGGGCCTTAGTAGGTTCTTTAATAACGTCTATCAAAGCATCACTCGGGTGTAGATACGGGAGAGTTGGGAAAAGTGGTATTTTCAGTTTAGCATTAACATACATTTCTATCTCGGTTTTAATTGGCTTTCTAATGGATAGATTATTAGAATATGTCTTTGTTTTGTCTGAATTATACATTAATATTTCACGGAATTATTGCATGTCTTTTGATATATTCTGGATATATCACTTCAAAAAATTTCTTTTGTCACTCAAAGGATATATCTGATAAAACGTTTTCTTGCAATCTCCTTACCTTGCCCAGTTTGCATTGCTGGGACATTACTTTCCTGCTACTTTCTGTCTCAAGTTGTAAACATAAACAACTTCCTTACTGGCGTAATCGTCGGAGGGATAATTTCCATCGGAATAATCTCATTTTCGATTGGAAGCAGAGAAAACCCAGAGAAGCTTGGAGACATAATGATAATTTTAGGAATCTACTACATTTTCTCGATTCTGCTGATCCCTGCCATCCTTCAAGCATCGAAAATCAAATTCAACACATTATCTTTCGAAATTAGTCCATATTCTCTGGTTTTAATCGTACCGATTATTCTCGGATTCGTAAAGGGGTGGTATAATGATAGTTGAAGCTCTATACATTACTATGTACACAGTATCCACTTCGCTACTCTATCCGGTTATACTTTCGTTAATCGTCCTCGTAGTTTATTCCTTAATGAAAATCGGAGAATTAGTAGCAGAAAGTGCCAGAAGGAGCAGAGATTTTAATGTGTTAAGAGAAATTTGCAAGACCTTGAAATTCAGAGAAGCTTTGGAGGAGCTTAGCAAAATGAATCTGAACAGATTACTCAGAGATTTTGTAGAAGATTTGAAAAGAATAAATCCAACGAAAGAAGATATCGAAAAAATTCTTCAAGATTACGAATTAAGGATAGCAAAAGAACTCGAAATCCCAAGGATACTGGCAAGAATTGGTCCAATGCTGGGTCTAATGGGGACTTTGATCCCATTGGGTCCCGCTTTAATGGCTCTTTCCGAGGGAAACGTGGAGCAACTTGCAACTAACCTCATAACAGCCTTTGCTACAACCGTTCTGGGATTGATTGTCGGTGGTGTGGGATACGTATCTTTCCTCATTAAAAAGAGATGGTATCTTCAGGATTTAAGCGATATGGAATACATCTCTAAAACATTGGGTGGTTTCCATGAGGAAATTAATCGAAGAGATTGAAGAGGAAGATCCGTTATCGTTTATTGCAAACCTGTTTGATATAGCACTTGTCTTGGCCCTCGCCTTTATGGTAATGCTCCTGATATCCTACAATATGGAGGATCTCTTAAATCCAAAAGCTGAAGTTACTATGGTTAAAAATCCGGGAAAGGACAACATGCAGATTATAATTAAGAAGGAGGAGGAGATTAAAGTGATGAACTTGACCAAGGAGATCCTCGGAGGAGAAGGCGTGAAAATAGGAACTGCTTACAGGTTGAAGGATGGAACGGTAATATATGTCCCAGAAAACGAAAGTAAATAGTTTTTGATATCTCATCAAATTAAATGGATAAATTTAAGTACTCGAAAACAAATTCTATTGACAAGGTGTTAAAATGATTGGATATAGGATCCTAGCGATACTAGTGGTATTATCAGCAATTGCCGAGGCGGAAATTACGAACTCAACGGTTGAAAACTTGACTGTATACGTCATGCATAATGGAACCAAAATCCCGTGCAAAATATGCGTTGATGGGAATTGTATGGAGAGCAACGGAACAGCGATTTTCGAGCTTCCTTTAGGGAACTACACAATAAACGTAACCCATGAGCTCGTCTTCAACCAGACATACATCAGCCTAACGAATGATACGGTGATAGAATTAGAGCTAAACTATACAACCGTACTGATCAGAATCATAGATACCAAGGGAAGCCCCATAGGTAACGCAACAGTCGTTGCGGAAAATCTCACAAAGTTTACCAACGAAAGCGGATTCACTACCATAAACACCACAAAGCTCGGATTTAACGTAACTATTTCGAAAGAAGGTTACGTAAGCAGTACTCTAAACGTATCCGAGTGCAATCTTACCGTAGTCTTAATGAGCAAAACGATAACGTTCTATCTCGGAACGAATGAGAACTACGAAATCCTAAAGGAATTGGAAAACAATACTCAGATCGAAGTTTATAAAGTCGGTGAGGCAGTGGATTTCGCGAACAAATCTTTGATATTTCTCGCAAATGTCAATAATACGATTTGCAGTCAGATTGTGAATGAGACAAACGCGACGATAGTTTCTTTTAATGCATCAATCGGATACACTGACGAGAACATATCGAAATACTGGGTTTACGGTGGCAAGGAAAATCTAAGAAACTTGATAAACTACCTTATGGCTAAGTTCTTCGAAGAAAACATTACGTACGATCATCCCGAGGTTCCAGAAAACAGAAATAAAATTGTATTCATTCTGGATGAAAATTCAAAGCAGATACTATGGATAATCAACGCAAGCAAGGACTTGTATGTGGAAAAGAACCTGAACGTTACTGTGTTGGCTTACAGCGATTGGAAAGATCTTGAAAACAATTTCTCGGAATTCAAAGTGATCCTCCTTTACATGCTCAGTTATTCATCTCAGGAAGTTTTGAAAGAAAAGCTAAAAAATAGTGATGCAAGAATAATCGGGTTGGTGTTCACAGACTTGTTCAACTTAACAAATGTCAATCTCTCAGACCCTGAATACGAGAACATAACAAAATACTGGAATTATGGTGGGTCGGAGAACTTCAAGAGGTTGTTAATATTCTTCGGGGTTAAATTCTGTGGGCTGAACGTATCAGACTTTGGATTGGAGGAAATCCCGCCTCCGATCGAAATTCCGCCGTTTGGAATATACCATCCAGATGCGAGGATACAGGGCGCCGGTTATGCTGGAATGGGAATATTCAGATCAACAAAGGATTATCTCGAATGGTATAAAAGCGTAGGGAAGTGGAAAGGTGACGCACCGACAGTGGGAATCCATTACTATTATGTGAACGATCCAGCAACATATCCCGTCATCGACTCTTTAATTCGCAAGTTAGAGAGCCTCGGAGCCAACGTAATCTTTACATCATTCACTTACAAGGACGAAAATTCAACGAAATGGTTTTTGGAACTTTCCAACGAAACAAGAAAGTCTATCGATGTTCTGATAACCCTAACGTCCTTCAGATTATGGTCTCACGATGAGGATAAAGGGATAGAATATCTGAGAAATCTAAACGTAACGCCGATAAAGGTTATAATGGAGTACTACTACAACATCAGCGAATGGGAGAGTGCAGGCGGATTGGCTCCCTCTTCTATAGCTTGGCAGATTGCTCTTCCAGAGCTTGATGGGCTGACAGAATTCGTAATCGTCGGAACGAAAAACAAAACGACAAAGGAATATGAACCGGTAGATTACCAAATCGAATGGATTGCTAAGAGAGCCATAAAATGGGCTGAGCTTCACAGAAAGCCGAACAATGAGAAGAAGGTGGCGATAATTTATTACAACCACGGAGGGGGAAAAGACAACATAGGTGCATCCTACCTCGATGTTCCGGCAAGCCTTGAAGTTCTCCTGAAGGCAATGAAAGAGAGAGGATATAATGTGAACGCAAGCTTTGACAAAAGCGAGCTGGTGTATTTATTAACTCACCAAGGGATAAATATAGGAACTTGGAAAAAAGAGGAGATTGAAAATCTCCTCGACACAGCCGTTCTGATTCCCGCTGAAAAATACGAAATCTGGTTTAGCAAACTACCAGAAGAGAAGAAAGAAGAAGTTGTAAGGATGTGGGGAGAGCCACCCGGAGATATAATGGTTTACGAAAATGAGAGTGGCAAGTTTATCGTTATCCCGCTGATAGATCTCGGAAACGTAATTTTGGCTCCGCAACCAACGAGGGGTTATCTGCAAGATCAGGAGGCTTTATATCACGACAAGTCACTTCCACCCCATCACCAGTACATAGCATTCTACTTCTGGCTTGCAAGGGAATTCAAAGCAGATGCAATAATTCACTTCGGAACGCATGGAACTCAGGAGTGGCTTCCAGGCAAGGAAACAGGTCTGTCTTCAAAGGACTGCTGGCCGGCAATCTTGATCCAAGAGCTCCCAGTCGTGTATCCTTACATAATGGACAACGTCGGAGAGGGGACTCAGGCGAAGAGAAGGGGTCAAGCTGTTATAGTCGATCATCTAACGCCGCCGCTGATTTCAAGCGGTTTATATGGAAATCTATCCGTTTTGCATGAGAAGATACATGAATACGGGCAAGTTCAGGACGAAACTGTAAAGAAAGAGCTTAGAAAGACGATAGAGAATCTTTACTACGAATTAGAGCTTGACAAAGTATTGGGGAATGTAAGTCAGCTCAACGAGATAGAGTTTGAGGAGTTTCTAAGGAATAAGCTTCACGAATACCTCCATGAACTTGCGGATACTTTGATGCCGTACGGTCTTCACGTCCTCGGAACTGTTGACAACCAGCACATCGTAGATTTTGTGAAGTCGATGTTAGGTGAGAAGTTCAAAGAAAGCGTAAGCAGGATTAGACCGTTGGAAGAACCCGAAGATGAGAAAATCTTATACAAACTTCTTGAGGAAGTTATCATAAACGGGACAGATCCGATCGAGGCACAGAAAATTATTCTGAACGCAAGCGATGAAAGGGTAACGCAAGATCTGAACCTCGCCCTCAAGTATTACCACGATTTGCTCAGTTGCACGATAGAAATTCCAAGAATCCTCGACGCCCTCGAAGGTAGATACATCCCACCCAAAATAGGCGGAGACCCAGTTAGAAAGCCGGATGCTCTGCCGACTGGGAACAACTTCTACTCCTTCGATCCGAGAGCTATACCGACGAAGGAAGCTTGGGAAGTCGCCAAAAATATTGTTGACGATCTGATAAGAAGACACTACGAAAAATATGGGGAGTTCCCTGAAAAGATAGCCTATATCTTGTGGACAACTGAAACTATGAGAAATTACGGGGTTATGCAGGCTGCTGTCCTTTACACGATGGGAGTTAAGCCCGTTTGGGATACAATGGGAAGGGTTAAAGATGTTGAACTCATTCCATTGAGCGATTTAAAGATAACACTTTCGGATGGATCCACAATTCAAAGACCAAGGATCGACGTTTTGATTGTCAGCTCAGGGCTTCACAGGGACACTTTCCCAACACTAATGCAGCTAATCGATAAAGCCATCAAGATGGTAATTGCTGCTAGCGAATCATCTGAGTGGAACTACATATACAAACACTACTTGGAGATCAAAGAAGAGCTGCTAAAAGAGGGATACAGTGAGAGCGTCGCAGAAAACCTTGCAAAACTAAGGATATTCGCTCCAAGTCCCGGAAACTATGGTACGGGACTTCCAGATGTGATAGCAGCGAGTAATACTTGGGATGATGAGAGCAAAATTGCGGAATACTTCATAAACAGAATGGGATACGCTTACGGAGAGAGTATTTGGGGCATTGATGCATCGGATTTGTTCAGACTTAATTTAAAGGAAGTGGACATTGCAGCTCATTCACGCTCCACGAATCTGTACGGAGTTCTAGACAACGATGACTACTTCCAGTTCCTCGGAGGCATAGCTCTTGCTGTCAGATATCTGACAGGAGAGACTCCAGACACGTTTGTATTTAATCTGAGAAATCCTGATAAACCGGAGGTTCAGACGCTTAGCGAATTCCTTATGACAGAGCTTTATGCGAGATACTTCAATCCAAAGTGGATAGAGGGAATGATGGAACACGACTATGCAGGTGCAAGGGAGATGGCGAAGGTTATAGAGTACCTGTGGGGATGGGAAGTAACAATACCCGATCTGATCTCAGACAGTATTTGGAATAAGTTTTACGAGATATACCTACAGGGGCTCAAAGAGTTCTTCGAAAAGAATCCATACGCGAAGCAGTCCATAGTGGCAAGGATGCTTGAAGCAATCAGAAAGGGCTACTGGAATGCTCCCGAAGAAATTAAGAGAGAGTTAGCAAAAGAACTCGAAAGACTGCAGCAAACTTACGGGGTTACATGCTGCCACCATACATGTGGAAACGTAAAGCTAATGGAATTCAAAGCTGGAATACTGAGCTCTATAAAGGAAGAGGAAAAGATAAGAGAGAAAACAAAAAAGCACCACGTCAGCGGAGGAGGGGGAGGCGGTTACGTCATAACCCCAACAACTGTGATAACGACAACTCCGACATCAGAGCGTAGAGTAAACGAATCCAGCGGAGTCGGATTGGAAAGTCAAAAGAAGCCTGAAGAAGCTGAGAAATCTACAGAAGACGTCAAGGGTTACAAGATTGAGAAAGTCGAAAGAGCTCCCGTTAGAATTTCGACGACTCCGATTGTTGTTTTGATAGTAGTAGCGTTAGCGGTGGTGCTGTTCTACATTGGAATGAGAAGAGGAAAAAAATAAGATTTTTTAACTAACGGGCTCGTATACAATCCCAAGCTCTTTCGCGTATCTGTAAGCTTCTTCCATTTCTTTAATGCCCGGTCTCATGTTGATGTCTTTATACTTATCGGGATATTTGGGGACTTTGAAAAGGGGTCTGTACTGCTCCATTATATTCACTAAAGCTCTCGGACAGTTTTCCGAAATCCACTTCAGTACGGGTTTCGTACAACATTCCACATGGTTCGGCAGGACGAGATGCCTTATGATTATGTCACTCCAGTCGTGTGCCCACTTGATGTTCCGCGTAGCGATGTTCCAGTAGTTCTTCACCAAGCTCAGCCTCTCGGCACACCTGTCGTTCCCATATTTCATATCGGGTAGCCATATGTCGATAACCTCTCTAAGGAGTTTCATCGTCTCAACGCTACAGTACATGTTACTGTTCCAGAGTTGGGGAACGTTCACATTCAAATATTTAAGACTTTCAAGAATAACGTGGAGGTTCGGTGTCGGATCTCCCCCGACGTGGTTTATGTTTCTCGCTCCGCTTAGTCTTAGCTCCTTTTGCATTAATGCGAGCTTTTTCGCATCCACAACGGCGCCATCGTTTGGATGTTCCTGACTTATATCGTAATTCTGACAAAAAACACATTTGAAATTGCATCCGCCGTAGAAGATCGTCCCGCTTGGGACTAAAGGAGCCTCCTCGCCGTAGTGATGAAAGCAACTGTGGACATTTGGAAACTTAACGCCACAAACGCCCACCTCGCCCTTCTTTCGATTAACTTCACACCTTCTCTCACAGAATTCACAGCTTTCGAGCATTCTGTAAGCGATCTCAGTTTTTAAATCGAGAAAATTTGGGTTTTCATCAGGAAGCTTCTCTATTTTTATTTTCTCTCCTTTCAGAGATTCCAGGAGTTTATCGAAGAGCTTTGATTTTTCTTCGTGGATTTTCCATAGCTCATTAGTATCTTTTTCTTTAAAATCATCTTTAACGGCTATTTTCTTGCATATCATGAATTTGGCGGGCATTTCGTTCTTCATCACGCTGTAATACCAGCTGAGTCTTTCTCTCACAACGGGATCTCTCCACACGGATATTGCGTCGGGTCTTAAGATATCCCACATGGTTATCAGACATCAAATTTGAATCTTCTGAAGATTAACTTTTCTCTTATTTCGTAGAGATCAACTGTGATCACGTTCCCTTTAACATCCAAAACCATGAAACTTGGGATGCCTGTTCCTCCACCGCCGCCCCACGCTCCTGTTGCCGAACCGGGGTTCAGGATCAGGGCGTCTCCGTTGTAGACATCAGATCTATGGGTATGTCCCGTGAGCAAAACGTCAACTCCCAAATTTAATGCGATTTCCACTAACCGCTTTCTGTCCCCCCTTGGATAGATGCCGTGCCCGTGATAGACACCGAACCTGATCCCCTCGGCATCGAAGAGTCTTTGCCTCGGTAGATCTAAGTAATCCATGTTGCCTTTTACCGCAATTAAATTTCCAAAAGATTTTAACTGATTTAAAACAAGTTCATCTGTCAGATCTCCGGCGTGGACGATTAGATCGCAATTTTTTAGGAAGTGGATTATTTCATCCGGGATTTTTGATGCCCTTTCCGGGATATGGGTGTCACTTAATACAACAATCTTCATGGTAGCTATTAATATCAATCAACATAACTAAAGCTTTTTGTTAACAACCTCTATTATGTCCAAGACTTCCATGCTACCCTCCGATGATTGTTCCAAGTGTAGCTTGCAGAAAGGACAGCAGGAGATGATGTATTTCGCTCCAGTCCTCTTGGCTTCCTCAATCCTCTTTTTTCCGATTTCCATTGCAATCTCCTTGAATTGGGATCTCACACCTCCACCGGCACCGCAACAGAGTGCGTTTTCCCTGTTTCTCTCCATCTCTACGAAATCTGTGTTAAGAGCTTTCAATACCTCTCTCGGCTCTTCGTAAATTCCCATATGTCTTCCGAGATGACAGGGATCGTGATAGGTGATTTTCTCCCTCCACTCTTTGAGCTTTATCTTCCCCTCCTTCAGCAGTTTGTGGATTATCTGGACGGTGTGAAACACCTTGAAATCCCATTTGTATCCGAGTTCTTCAGCGATTTTAGGATAATCTCTCGAAATGGTTCTGTAGCATCCGGCACATGTTGTGACGATTGTTTTAACTCCCCTCCTCCTCCATTCGCTGTAATTTTTCTTAAAAAATTCGTAAACGATTTCCCTCTGTCCAGTTCTCAAAAAGGGAGATCCACAACAAACTTCGTCAGCACCAGCGTAGCAGAAATCTATTCCCACCTTTGTGAAGAATTCAACCGTATTTTCCGCCAGTTCCTTTGTCCTGTAGCTTGCTGTGCACCCGGCAAAATAAATGATCTCAGCTTTCTCTTTTGTCTTATACTTTTCAGCCCACTTTCCTCTGTCCTCTCTTTTCTCTTTATAAGGACTTCCTGTCTTTTCCGCAATTTCTCTAAGCATTTTGTGAATGTTGAGAGGAGCGAAACCTTTTCTAACGAAGTCGGCTCTCGCAGTTTCCCAAACGTCCACCAACGGAATTGAAGTCTGACAAACAACTTCACATGCACCACAGGTTGTGCACTTGTAAAAATCTTCGACTACAATCGATGGCTCAAGCTTGCCCTTAAGAATGCTTCTCAGCATGAACATTCTTCCCCTTGGAGATACACTTTCCCATCCGATTACAGAGTAAACTGGACAAACTCTACAATAATGGCATTGAGCACATATTAAAGCTTCTTTTTCTAAAAATTCCTTCAAGAGAACACCTCCGCTATTGCAATAAGCTTTGGAAGCAATCCAGATGGAAAGACCTTGTTGGGGTTTAATAGATTGTTTGGATCCACTTTTTTCTTGAATTCGAAAAGATCCTTGAAATTCCTGAGATTCTTTGATTCTTTACTGAGATAATATCCGGTAGAGTAGCTCTGCCCGCCCAATTTCTTCGCTATCTTTAAAGCTTTCAAGATGTATCTCCAGTAGAGTACGTAGCTCCAACGCCTTTCGTCGCAGAGGATAAAGGAGAGAACTGCTGCCTTACCTCCTTTTATAAACCATACCTCGCTTCCGAACTGCGCCTTCGGATTAAATTTCCTAAAGAAAAGCGGTAGCTTCTCTGAAGGGACCAAAACCTCAGCAGGAATCAAACTAGGACCGAGTCTCTTAATCCTTATCGGATAGAATCTTGACTCCCAGATCTCCCTTCCAATCTCCTCATTACCGTCCATCTTTTTCGTAGTTGCTATTACAAGGGTGTCCCTTTCCGGTAGATCAGTGTTTGCTACTTTGTTTTTCAATTCGATATAATTGCGGTCGATGAAGAGAGCCGAATAGTAATTCGATGCGTATGCCAATTTAACCGCTTTCTCTGCGTCTACGTGAAATGCGTAGTAGTTAAAGTCTTCATAATCCTTTACCCTTATCCAAGCCCTCGTGATTATACCGGTGGTCCCCTCCATCCCCACGTAGTATTCTATCTCCTCTGTATCCCGAATACCGCTGAAATCAGCAACTCTAAGCTTTACAACGTTATCAGCTATGCTACCGTATGCAAGACTACCCACACCGTATCCGTTCTGAGAGATCCATCCGCCGACCGTAGAGGATGGGGCGCTCGTAGGATAAACCCTTAAGGACAGGCCTTTCTTGTTTAATTCCTTTTCGATATCCCACCAAACTGCTCCCGGCTCTGCTATGAGAATCTTAGAATCCTCATCCACATTGAATTTGTTCATTCTGAAGAAATCAACAACTATCCCTCCCCTAACGGGAAGAACTCCTCCATATCCCGATGTTGCCGAACCCCTCGGTATGACGGGCTTTAGATTGTCCCGAGCAAACTTCAGAATCTTCAAAACATCTTCTTCATCCCTCGGCTGGAAAACTATGTCGGGGGTTTTCGTTCTAATAAACGGCAGAAAAGATATATCGTGAGAGTATAAAAATCTCTGTAAAAAATCATTGCTTGAGGGAATGTCATTAAGCATGTCAAATCTTTTTCAAGAAAATTAAAAATTTTTCTCTTTACAAAGTCACATCAAGGATACGGGAATCTCTATAATGGGTTTTCCATCTTTGAAAATAGTGATGTCCCCACCACTACTTGAAACTACGATTGCTATGCTTTTCGTTGTCTTCGTTATAGAGGCACATGCAATGTGCCTTCCTCCCAATCCGTATTTTAAGACGAGTTCTCCCTCTATGTCCAAGTATCTCCCAGCCGCTAAGATATAACCTTCAGAGTCGATAACAAAAACTCCATCAAGTTGGGCAAATTCTCTAACACTTTCCCAGTTTTCGGGATTTTTGATATCTCTTCTCTCCTTCGGATGCCCCTCGTAAGGATTCAGAATTGCCTGCCTCGATTTCTTCATGACGTTTTCTTCGTCGCCAAGAACAAATGCGGTCCCCGTTTTTCTACCTTCTCTGCCCTTAAATGCGATAGATAGAGCTACGGCAAGGGTTGCTCTCAGAGCTTCTGGCTTAACGTACTCAGAACATTCTTTTAAAATTTTGCTGAGCTTGCTCTCTGAATCGATAACAAAAACACCCTTCAGACTTGGCAGGTAAACGCAAACAATAGCTTTACTACTTTCTTCAGTTACTTCAAGAAAAGTCTCGATAAATTCTGATATTCCTGGAATCGACATTACACTTTCGGTTAATCCGCAGGATCCCGTTATTGCAAAGGTATTTTTTATTGTTTCAATATACTGCTTTGGGGCTTTGATCACCCTTAGATTATCAAAATTAATATCGATATCTGAAACTAAGACAACGTTATTTATTTTCAGTTTTTCCGAGATTAGCTTGATGAACTCAATGATGTAATTCAACATGCGTGATAATTGGCAAGTTATTAAATAAAAATTTATTGATGGTCATATCTCCATAATTTCGTTGTATAGCTCTCTGAGGGTTTCTGTGTAATCTATTATGCCTCGTTCAATCTTATCCATCTTTTCCTCCAGGGCTCTTGTTCTTTCCTCAGATACAAACTTTACATAATTCTTCGATAGATATTCAAAAACTCTTCTCCCGATATCTGTTGGTATAAGCCTCCGATTCTTTTCAACAATGTAGTGCCTTAAAAATAGCTTTTCAAGTATCTTAGCGTAGGTTGATGGTCTTCCTATCCCTTTCTGTTTCATGAGAGATACCACATCTGACTGTGTGAAAAGGGGGGCTTTCGGGACTTTCATTATTCGGGTTTTGAATTTGTGCTTACCCTCTGGAAGGGGTTTTTTAACCCATACACTCTTGTAAAGCTCGTAAGCTCTCCCCTTAGCTTCGATTATTCTTTCCTCCTCCAATTTATTGCCGTCGTATTGTATAGAGTATCTTGCCACTCTGACTTCGAAGTTCTTGCATTGACTCGCCATAAATCTCCTGAATATCAAGTCGTACAGTGCTAAATGTCTCCTTGTTATGTTCTCGGCGAGAATAACACCTTCCTGAATCAATCTTTCAAGGTTGTACCTGTCGAGAGGTCTTGTGGGTCTTATACACTCGTGGGCCCCTTCACTTTCCCATCTCCTTCCCACGAAATCGTCACCGAGATATTCCTTTGCGATTCTCAACCCAAAATCGCTAACGCGAGTTGAATCGGTTCGGTGATACGTGCACAATCCAGATTCGAAGAGATCCTGAGCCAGTTTCATCGTCTCGTTGACTGGGAACTTCAGTATGGCGTTGGCATCATTGAGCATTGTATCGGTAGTGTAGGGTGGCAGGGGTGCACGGCTTTCAACTCTCTCTTCGATGAAAGTAATTTCGAGATCGACTTCCTCCTTATCCCATCCCTCGATCATTAGCCCAAGATCCTCGATGAAGGCAACCTTCTTTTTCTCTTTATTCTCTTCAGCTCTCTTTATAATCCACCCTAAAACTGGGGTTTGAGCTCTTCCAGCAGATAGATTTCTGTTATTGAAAACCTCCCAAAGCTTCTGACTCAAGACGAATCCAATCCATCTGTCCTCTATTCTCCTTACGATCTGGGCTTTCACAAGGTTTTCGTCTACGTCCCTTAAATTTTCGAGAGCGTTTACAATTGCTTTCCTTGTAACTTCGTGGAATTCTGCTCTTTTTACATCTCCACATCCGGCCAGAAGATTCTTTATATCCCAAGCTATCTTTTCTCCTTCAGCATCTGGATCGGTCCCGATTATAACGTATCCCGCTTGTTTTGCAAGTCTTCTTAAAAGAGCTATCCTTGTTTTTGAATCGTCTACATCACCCCCACATTTTGGACAAGTATCTCTCTCTTCGGTGAACTGGTGAGAGCACTTACGACACCTTTTTATCGAAGCGTAGATGGGTCTGAAGATTCCATCAACTTCAACACCGTGAAAAGCCCTGTTTGTGATAAGATCGGTTAAATGCCCCAAGCTTGCCGTGATCAGTAAGACTCTGTCGGCAGTTGGGACCTCATAAGCTATCGCAACGCTGTCATCGTATTTAAAGAACTTTAAGGTTGGCTGACCGAAAAATCGAGAGATCTGCTTGGCTTTTGTCGGGCTTTCTACAATGAACAACGTTGGCTTGATTATGTCTTTTATTTCTTCCCTTTTTCTGAGCTTCTTCCTAGTTTCGTCTATCTCTTTTAGAAGGGAATCCAAATCAACTTCTTCTAATCTCTTAAATTCGATGTCGTAGATCTTAGCCCTCTCAATAAAGGCGTTCACGATCTCTTCATCGTCCTCTAAGAGAAAGCTTGCTCCCTTCGTGATTCCTCCCGCAAAGAGTCTGGAAGCTCTACCCGATCCTTGGATGTATGTTCTCAGGTCGGGGAAGATTATTTCGTTCTCTCTTACAACAACATCCTTTTCCCTCTTTTTTCCCTCTTTAATAACTTCTCTCAGCACTTTTCTGAGTTCACTTTCACGATCTTGAGATAAGTTGCTGAGATACGGAACAAAGGGTTTTACACTTTCATCATCTCTGAAAATAAGAGCCAGCACTCTCAACATACTTGCCGAAACCTTGTTGATATCTTCGATGCGAACTCTAAAGACTGGTGCCTTAAAGAATACAACGAATCTTATTCTCTCTGGAAGATCCAAACCTCTAACAAGGGTTCCGTAAAAATAGGCAGTTCCTACAAGATAATCGAGATCTCCCTTTTCAAAGAGTTTGTAATCCTTTTTGCTTGTCGCTGTTACAATTCCAATTTTGAATTCATCCTTAAGCTGCTCGTAAATCCAAGAAGCTTCCTCGCTTCTTTGGGCGTAAATTATCCCTCCAGTTCCCATAAGTTTCAAAATCCTTTTAAGATCTGATATATCCGAGGATTTCAAGAATATATCCTCTATGTTCCTTACCGAATAGCTTGTTGATCCGACATCGAAGTTGAGAAGTTCTCTGAATAGATTTGCCTTCTGTCCCTTCTTAGCCGTTGCCGTCGATACCATTAGGACTCCCTTTGCCACCCCTTCCCACTTTTCTTTAGTTTTGTAGAACCCAAGCAGTTGTAGAATCCTGTCAACATTTTTTGATGCCTTGAGCACGGCATCAACATCGTCAACAAAAATGAAATCGAATACGTTGTCGATTTCTCTGAAATTTTTAGGGAGAAAAGCGGTTGTAGTTATCAAAATGTCGTAGCTCTTATTCCTCAAAATCTCAAAAAATCTCTCCCTTTCATCTTTTTTTAGATTACCATGATAGTAGGCTACTGTGATTTCGCCGAGCTCGTTGAATTTGACATCAATACCGAGATTTCTTGAATATCCTTCGATTTTTTCAACAGCCTGATTTACGAGGAGTGTTGTCGGAAAAATCAGATAAGATTTTTTCCCCTTTTTTGCAAGGAATAAAGCCATCACTAATCCGAAAGATGTTTTTCCAATGCCGGTTGGAGCTACGGCTGCAAAGCTCTCTTTAAAAAAGATTCTTCTCATCCAAAATCTTTGAAGTTCCCTCAAATTTCCTATAGCTTTTTTAAAAAACTCTTCGAATTCCCTTTCGAGTCTATCGAGATATTGTGAGCATAATGTTTGCTTTTTATTTCGGCAAAATCCTCCTTCAATCTCGAAATCTGCTAAAGATCCGCCACACACGCCGCAAAGATTTTCGTAAGCTACTGGAATCATCGAGAGATTTTGTTCGATAAAATTTTTAAAAGTTGTTGCTCCCACATGATATGAATTTGAATGAAATCATTAAAAAGAGAATAAACGAATTCGAACTGCTTGGAGAAAAGGGTCATGTCGCATTCGATTTTAGACCCTTTTACAACATTAAAATCAAGGCAACAGTCGTTAGCGAGCTTGCCTTTTGCATATCCACTGCTAACTCTAGTGCCCTATCGGGTTTGAAGTTCCAAAAATTGATTGAAGACAAAAATTTAGAGAGGTTCGAAACTAAAGATTTGGAATTTCTATTAAAGAAGTCAGGAGTGAGATTCTACAAAAGAAAAGCCGAATACATATGTAGTGTTGTAACCAATTTCGACCATGTTGAGAGAGCATTAAGAAAAGACGATTTTTCCGCAAGAAAGGATCTCCTGAAGATAAAGGGGCTTGGATTCAAGGAGAGTAGCCACTTTCTAAGAAATGTTGGTAGAAAAAATCTTGCGATTATCGACCGTCACGTTTTAAGATGGTTGGGAGTAGATTGTCATCTTTCTCCGAAAAGTTACATCTCGATAGAGGAATCCTTAAGAAAGATCGCTGAAAATAGAGGAATAACCTTGGCGGAACTTGATTTATTCATCTGGTTTGATATGACGGGGAAGATTTTAAAGTAAGCGCTTGCAAGCGACATTTATTTTTATGGAACCCCTACATCTATTGTGAACTTAAGGGAGTTCCTTATGCAGAAAAATGTGGCACCCTCAAAACTCAGAAGGGGATTTGAAATTATCGGAGACATCATCATCATCGATCTTCCAGACGAATTAATGAGCCTAAAAGAGGACATAGTCAACTGGATACTATCGAAGCACAAGCATGTAAAAACGATAATGAGAAAAACGGGTGAAGTCAGCGGGGAGTTCAGGGTTGCGAAATACGAAATAATCTACGGAAAGGAGACCGAAACAATTTCAAAAGAGTTCGGATGCCGATTCAAGGTTGATCCGACCAAGGTCTATTACACCTCAAAGCTTTCGGGGGAACGTGAGAGAATAGCAAGGCTAGTTAAACCGAATGAAAGGGTTTTGGTAATGTTTGCAGGAATCGGACCCTACGCCATTATCATAGCGAAGCTTGCGAAACCTAAGGAAGTTGTGGGTGTTGAAATAAACCCCGAAGCTGTTAGATACTTTAGAGAAAATATAAGACTGAATAAAGTTGAAGGTCTCGTGAAGGTAATAGAGGGAGACGTCAGAGATGTCGTTCCGAAGCTCGAAGGAAAGTTCGACAGAATAGTCATGCCAGCCCCCTACAATGCTGAGGACTTCATAGATATCGCCGTTGGGAAGATAAAAAAAGGAGGATTCATCCACTTCTACACGTTTGCCGGAGAAGAGGAGGTTAAGGAAAAAGCTGAAAAAATAAAAAATAGATTTTCAGATCTCGGCGCCGAAATCGAGATAGTCTATTGGAGAGAGTGTGGGAATTTCGCCCCGCGAGTTAACAGATACGTTTTCGACATCCGTGTCATTTCTGTCCCTTAGAGGATTTGAAATACTCTAGAAGTTCCACTGGTATTGGAATGACTATTGTAGTATTCTGGGACGTGGATATCTCGTTTAGCGTTTGCAGTATTCTCAGCATCATCGCTCCTTCACTCTCCGCAAGAATTTCGGCAGCTTCCTTTAATTTAATAGCGGCTTGATATTCACCGTCTGCTCTGATGATTTTGGCTCTTCTTTCCCTTTCAGCTTCGGCTTGCATAGCCATAACTCTTCGCATTTCTTCGGGTAGCTCAACATCCTTCACTTCGACAGCGGAGACCTTTATCCCCCAAGGATTTGTGGCTTCGTCTATTATTTGCTGGAGCTTAAGGTTGATTTTCTCTCTTTCGGAAAGGAGTTCATCAAGTTCAACCTGACCTATAACGCTCCTTAAGGTTGTCTGAGCGATCTGTGCTGTGGCGAATCTGTAATCGTATACTTCGGTCACAGCCTTTTCGGGTTCGATCACCCTGTAGTAAACAACAGCGTTAACTCTCACCGTGACGTTATCTTTCGTAACGACCTCCTGAGAGGGAACATCGTATGTCACCGTTCTCAGATCTACGACCTGCATGCTTTCGAGTAGGGGAATTACAAAAAACAATCCGGGACCGCGTGCTCCGACAAGCCTACCGAGTCTGAAAATAACGCCTCTTTCGTATTCCTTTACGATTTTAAGTCCTGAAAGAATGAACAACAGGACTACTACAACCAGCCCGATTAATACTTCAGATACCATATATAAGATTGGGATAATATATTAAAATCTTTTCGTTATCTTAGTTCCCACATCCTCACCACTGAGAAAGCGGTGGATTGCGCTCTCTTCTTTTCCGTCGAATATGTAAGCATCGCAAATATCGGCAATTCTGTAAGCTTCTGTGACTTTTCCTTTCATACCGCCCGTCACGTCCTCTTTATCTGACGCTGTTCCGATTTTCCTTATGATTGTATCGAAGTTCCGGGGATTGATTTCCCTTACGATTTTGCCGTCAACTATGACAGCTGTATCACATGCAAATCCGACTCGTTCAGCTCCAAGGTGCTCTGCAAGCACTCTTACTATCTCATCACCGCCCATCACTCTAAATCCTCTGTGATAAACGATATCTCCGTGCAGAACGGGGGTGAAACCCATTGAGATCAAGTCTTTCAGAAAATCGTAATCGGGATTCAAAAAGAACTCAAGTGGATGTATTGGTACTGGATGCAATCCCGCTTTTTCAAGCTTTGAACACACGATGCTATTTAATCTAAGGCAGGCAAGATGCGTTTTCGATATCCCCTCTACGGTTAATCCGTATCTCTTGACGTGGGGGTGACCAAAGCTTCCCGCACCGTGAACTATTATTACATCTCCGAAAATTTGTTTAGCTATTTTCTCGATCATATCTTCTCTTACAACTTCGAAAGCTTTTTTATCGGTTATCAGAGAACCCCCAATCTTCAGTATCTTCAATTCTGACACCCTCCCCTCCGATTGATATTTTGTCTCCATATCCCGTTGTCAGGATGTATCCACCTCCTCCTGCTCCCGTTATCTTTGCGGCAAATCCCTTCTCTTCGATATCTGCGATAATTCTATCGATATTCGAGGTGCTAACACCTAATGCTCTCAGAAGACTCTGATTTATCCTGAAAAGTTTCTTAATCTCTGATAGATCATTTATTTCCAAGCTTTTTGCACCCTCGACGGCAATACAATCCATGGCATCGAGTATCGGATCAACTATGTCTGGATGATTCCTCTTTAACTCTGCAACTTTTCTGACCATCTTAGAGGTAACAGATTTCTCGCCGCTGTCCACGAGACCGAATTCCAAGCTTGTCTTAAATCTTCTCTTTTCCGGGATAATCCAGTTTCCGCCGTAGGTTGAAACGAAGGAATCAACACCACTCGCAATCCCCTGAACATCTATCTCAACAGATTTCGCTAAGAAGAAGATATCCTCTTCGCTTAATCCTGCCTCGAATTCGGCATTTAATGCGGATAAGGTTGCAACTGTGACTGCGGCTGAGCTTCCGAGACCGGAATCTGGAGGTATTTCGCTCTTCACAATTACTTTAGCTCCCGAGATTTTTTTGATTTCAGAGAACCTCTTAATAGCGTAGGAGATGTAGGAGTGCTTTCCAGTAAAATCGAGTTTCGTTTTCCCGAATTGGGAGATTATTAGGAAATCACTACTTCTTTCAACATTTACGTAGCATCTCCATCCGATAGATGATACAACAGCGTGCTTTCCGTATACGACGGAGTGCTCTCCGAAGATTATTACCTTCCCCGGTGCTGATGCAATCATTTTTCTACGTTTTAGAGGAGATGTTGAAATTTTTTTCTGTTGTTGATGAAGTTAAGGCTATAGGAAGATTTAAGTTAACGTTAAATAAAGATACTTTCTCATGGACAATAAAGCTTGTGGAACTTCTTGTAGCTTCCAATTACGATTTCATGGTATTTTAATATATATTCGGCGTTGCAATTTTGAAAAAGGTTTTGGAAGAACGTAAGACTTGGAACATCCACATTCAATTTTCTGGAGATTTCACATTAAACTCTTTATCAATCGGGCCTATTTCTTTAATCTTTTTCACAAAGTTGTTGAAGTCCTCAGCGATGCCGCGCGCCTCTCCGGCGGAGTGCCAGATTGCCGTGACCCTTTCAGGATTTATTCCGATCTCTTTTAGGGCTTCTTTTATCGCTTTTACTCTTTCAAGAGCGTGATAGTTTCCGATTTTGAAGTGGCACTCTCCAAGTCTGCATCCGGAGACTATAACTCCATCAATACCTCTTTTCAAAGCTCTTAAAATCCATTCGGGGTCCACCCTTCCAGAGCAAATAACTCTGATAATGCGAATGTTCGGCTCGTATTGAACTTTTGTTGTTCCTGCAAGATCGGCGGCTCCGTAGCTACAGAAGTGACACGCAAACACCAAGATCAGGGGATCTATGCTCTTTTCTTCCGCTAACGCATCTATCATTGCAATTATCGCTTTCTCGTTAAAGAATCCCATATCTATCGCATCCGCGGGACATGCTGCGGCACACACCCCGCACATCATACAGGCGTTGGGATCTATTTTTGCCTTTTTGTCTTCCATAAAGGCTGCATTGAAGTTACAAACTTTTGCACAGAGACCACAACCAATGCACTTCTCGGTGTCAACGTAAGCGTTGTAGGGATCAAATTCAGCTCTTTCTCTCACAACAAGTTCTATAGCTTTTGCGGCGGCTAATCCAGCCGATGCCACACTGTCTTGAATGTCCTTAGGACCGCTTGCTGTTCCCGCTAAAAAAATCCCCTTCACATCGGTCTCCGCAGGTCTCAGCTTCGGATGAGCAACCTCGTAGAATCCGTCCTCTCCAACGGGTATTCCGAGCTTCGTTGCTATATCTGTGTTGCCCTCCATGCCTATCGAAAGGACAACCAAATCGAATTCCTCTTCGAAAACCTCTCCGAGGAGTGTGTTTTCATAGCACACGACTAAGTTCCCGTTATCTTTTTCATAAATCTCTCCAACCCTAGATCTTATGAATCGAATTCCCTTCTCCTGAACTCTATTGTAGAACTCTTCATACATCCTGCCGAAAGCTCTTATATCAATGTAGAAAACCGTGATTTCGCTCTCGGGATAACGCTCCTTTATAGCAAACGCATTTTTCAGAGTTGCCATACAGCAAACGCGGGAGCAATATCTGTTCGTCTTTTCATCTCTGCTTCCAACGCACTGAATGAATGCAATCCTTTTGGGGATCGTGGAATCCGAAGGTCTTAAAAGCTCGCCCATTGTAGGTCCCGAAGCTGATAATAATCTTTCGAGTTCTAAAGTTGTTATGACGTTCTTGAACACACCGTATCCGTATTCCTCTTTTCTTCGAGCGTCAAACGGTTTGTATCCGGTGGCAACGATTATTGCACCCACTTCGATCTCGATCTCCTCCGGCCTTTGGTTAAAGTTGATTGCTCCCGGTTCACAAGCTTTTTCACACAATCTGCATCCTATGCAGTGCTCCCAATCTATCGCAGCATACAACGGAGTCGACTGGGGGATCGGGAGGTAGATCGCCTTGCGAGTTCCGATGGTGTAATCGAACTCGTTAGGAACTTCAACAGGACAGACGCTACTGCAATCGTCTATGCATCCTTTACACTTCGTTTCGTCGACGTATCTCGGGTGCTTGATGATCTTAAGTTTAAAGTTGCCGACGTGTCCTTCGCACTCCTTGAGTTCGGCGTTCGTTATAACCTCTACATTCTCGTGGCTGAACGCTTCGCTCATTTTTGGTGCTAAAATGCAGATCGAGCAGTCATTCGTAGGGAAGACTTCGTTCAGCGTCGCCATCTTTCCTCCGATCGTTGGTGCCTTCTCGATTAAATAGACCTTTATCCCGGCATCCGCAACGTTTAAAGCGGCTTCTATCCCTGCAACGCCTCCGCCGATGACGGCAACTGCTTTCTTCACGCTCACATGTCTCCTTGAGAGAGGTTGCAAATTCCTGACAGCAGCCACAGCCATTCTGACGATATCCTTAGCTTTCAGTGTCGCCGATTTCGGTTTTTCTTGGTGAACCCATGAGCATTGCTCCCTTATGTTTGCCATAAAGACCATGTAGGGGTTTAAGCCAGCACGAATAGCTGCTCTTCTAAAGGTAACTTCATGAAGCTTCGGACTACAGGCAGCGATAACTATCGCATCGAGATTGTGATCCTTAATAGCTTGGATAATCTCTTCTTGACTGCTATCGGAGCACGCGTATTTTAAATCGATGACGTAAACAACATCTGGAAGATTTGAAGCATAATTTACAACTTCTTCGACGTTAACGACCCTTGCAATATTCAGACCACAGTGACAGACAAATACACCAATTCTCATCTATGGCTAGGAGATCGAGATTATTATTAATAATTTTGTTTTTGTTTAATGTGTCGCCACCATTATAAAATCAGCTCTTCCAAATTCAACTGTAATCTAAAACTTTAAATACAATCACACAATCACACCATTCATGGCAGAAGAGGCAGTAGTGTATGTAGGACAAAAACCGATAATGAATTATGTCTTGGCAACCCTGACTCAGTTCAATGAGGGAGCGAAAAAAGTTGTTATAAAGGCAAGAGGAAAAGCAATAAGCAGAGCTGTCGATGTGGCAGAGATTGTCAGAAACAGATTCATGCCGAACGTAAAGGTCGAGAACATAAGTATCGATACAGAGGAACTTGAAAGCGAACAGGGAAGGATTGTAAATGTCTCTACGATTGAAATAACTCTTGTAAAAGAGGGGTAATTTTTGTTTTTTATCTTTTCATTGCTTGGAACTAAACAGCCCCAACCTTGCTCCACTCATAGTTAAAACCAATCTTAGCAACTACTTTTACGTTATTTGGAGTTTAGGAGATGGGACGAAAATCCCGAAGACCGTAAATTACTCTTCTTTCAAAAATTCTCTTAAAAACGTAGTTGCAAAACATCCCTTAGGTAAGAAGAACTCGAATTCGGCATCTCTGTTTCTCACTTCATAACGAAGATTTTTGAAGTCAAATGGAATATCTGCAACCCTAAAACCACCCTTTGATGTGAATTCCGGGTATTCTCCTTTGAAATCCTCTAATTTCACACCTTCAGCTTCTAACAGATCCTTCAGCTTTTCACCACACCATCCAACTAACTTGGTCTCGTATCCGGGGAGCGGAAGAGCCAAGAAAGCGTAACCATTTGATAAAAGGAATTCAACTCTCCTTCGATTGAAAGAACTGACAACGGATATTTCCTCTGCTGGTATTACGTGTCCTCTTACAGTTTTGAAATCTACAAAATCATTCAAATCGATTTTTCTTAAGGGTTTTAAATTCAATTATCCTCTCTGATAGAAGCAAAATTAAAAATATACGACTGATAAGCATGAACAAACATCATCTTTAAGCTCTTCGGAAGAGATAAAAGAGCTTCAAGTTCGCTTTTACCCTCCCTCAGTTTCTGTAGCAAAGTTCTTTCGTAAATAAGATGTTTGGGAAACTCCCTCAACCCAATCGCGGGCTCTCTTTCGTTCCATAAATCCTCTCTTATCTTCCTTATCTCTTCATTCTCCGTTTCAACAGGTTTCGCAACATAAATCCAAAACGCTTCTTCGTAATTTTTCAAAACTATTTGCTTTCCAACCTCATGGGTGATATACCTCAGAGTCCCGAATCTCTGCTTTCCAAAGAAGTTTGGAATTCCCTTTTCTTTTAGTTCTTCCCTAATCTTTTCTATCGCCTCCCCGTCTCTTGTGATATCTTTGACAAGTATCTGGAATTTGTTGCCGATTAAATCTCCGAGATCGATTCTTTTCGGAGAAAATCCAACAATCTCGATTTTTGCATCTTTTAATTTGATCTTTTTTAGCTTTTCGATCATCTTCTCGTCGGGTTTTGAAATCGAAAAATACTGGATTGATACGGATCGCTTGTCTTTTGTCCCCGCAAATCCTATTCTCTTTCGACTTATACCAAGAACATTCGACAAAATTCTAATAAAATTCAAAGTGTCCCAATTCTTCTTTTCAACCTTTAAGATGAGGTAGTATCCACTATTTAGCTTGATCTCGGCTATCTCCTCAACCCTGAAGTATTCGGGGCTTTCCTTGATTTTTCCGCCGATTCCTCTTTCCGATGTTATGTAGGCTTTTATCCCTATCTTTTCCTCGATCATGTGAAAAAGTCCAAAGTAGTTTCCTTAGTCTTCTTTTCTCTTTTTCTTTCCCTCTTCTCCTTTTTCTTTTCTTCTTTTTCCTCAATTTCTTCAACTTCTTTTTTCTTTTCCGTTATCGCAAAACCCTTTAAGAATTCTTCGTCTTCAACTCTGTGAATCCTGTGCTTTTCAATGAATTCATGAATTTTCTTACCATTCTCTTCTCCCACTAGGAAAATTATTTCATCTCTGTTTAAGGAGTAGAAGGCGGCTATTTTCGCAGCTTTCTCAATTTCAAGCGAATTTAAAAGGAATTTCAAATACGGATAGAATTCCTTAGCCTTATTTGATGACATGTGGCTGTATTTTCCAATTTTTCTCAAAATGTTTAGATACATCTCTCTTCTCTGCTTGGCGTAGANCAATTTACTCCAGAGAGATGGATTTCTGTAACGGNTAAATCCTCTTTTTGCTTCTTTTTTCATTTGCTGAACTCCCGTTGTCATAAGATATGTAGCATACCTCCAAAGTCTGTAAAACTGTCTTCTCCTGACCCTTCCCAAAAATATATCGGCATCCGATAAGATTTTGTAGGCGTTCACGAGATCCTCCCCCAAATACTCCAAAGGTAGATTCTCTTCAATCCAATCGATAAGATCTTCGGGAGACTCATCTATCAGCATTGCATCTCCGTGGGCTGGAATCTTTGTTTTAAAAATCTTCTGCATTAATTTGAATACGTCTATCTCCTGAGTTCTCTTTGATGTTATGACATCCCCAGCTTTTATTGAATCCCGACCTTCGGCAATTGCCTGTAAATCGTTTATTGCCGCCCTTAAATCTCCACCAGCATTTTCTGCAATCAGATTCAAAGCTTCAGGGTCACACTTAATTCCTTCCGTTTGGCAAATTCTTGAAAGAGCTTTGACAATCTGATTTTTGTTCAGTCTCTTGAAAGTGATCATTATCACGTTTTTTCTCAATTCCGCTGAAAGAGCGTATGGATCATTCGCTATAAGTATCATCGGCTGTGGAGGATTTCTCTTGATCAGCTTTAAGAGAGTTGCCTCACCTCCGAAGTCCTCCTTTTTGTGAATATTGTCCACCTCATCTAAGATTATGAGCTTCAACTTACCAAATTTAGTGCTGTAAAACTCTCCCCCATCACTTATGGTTTCGTTAAAGGCACCCTCACCGACGATCCTGTAGATTACCTGCCAACTCCTCTGATCACTTGCATTTAGCTCGACAACCTCCCATTCCATTGTGTTTGCAAGGGCAAGGGCTAAAGATGTTTTACCTGTTCCTGGAGGCCCCGCTAAAAGGAGGGGCTTTTGCCTTATTCCCCGTTTCCAGTTTTCAGCCCATGTTAGGACGTTTTCTATGATTGTTCTGTCTGCTATAACATCTCCAATCTTTTTAGGTCGGTATTTCTCGACCCACAGCATTTAAAGAACTTCCTCCATCCTGAATATATATTTTAGGAAATCTTATATTTCCAGAACCAAATGGGTGGACAATGCCAGTTATCACGCTATACTGGGACGAACTCGAAAAAATGGTCAAAAAAAGCAGAGAAGAGATTTTAGAAAAGCTACCGATGCTCGGATGTGATATCGAGAGAGTAGAGGAGGATCATGTTGATGTTGAATTCTTTCCAAATCGTCCCGATCTTTACAGCGTTGAAGGTGTCGCAAGAGCATTAAGAGGTTTTATGGATGTAGAAACTGGCTACATAGAATACAAAGTCAGAAAAGGTGATTGGAAGATTTATGTAGATGAAAATGTCCTGAAAGTCCGCCCAAGAATAGTCGGATGCGTTGTCAGGAACATCGATATCAACGAAGAAGTTCTTAGATCGATAATCCAGATACAGGANGATCTCCACTGGACGATCGGAAGAAACCGAAGAAAAATGGCTATAGGCATTCACGATTTAAGTAAGGTTTACTTCCCCCTGAGATACACCGCCGTGGATGGGAGCTTTTCATTTGTCCCCCTTGATTTTAACGAAGAGATGAGCGTTAAAGAAATCCTCGAAAAGCATCCGAAAGGTGTCGAATACGGACACATTTTAAGCGGTTGCAACCTCTACCCGATGATTGTGGATTCAAAAAATGAGGCGATATCATTCCCACCCATTATTAACGCCGAGAAAACGAGAGTGAAGGAGAGAACGAAAGACCTCTTCATAGATGTTACAGGATTTGACGAGAACGTTGACAAGGCTTTAAGAATTCTTGCAGCAATGTTTAGCGACAGAGGTGGAGAGATAGAAAGTGTTGAAATAATCTATCCGGACAGAACAGAAATCACCCCAGACATGTCTCCAGAAGTTATGAGCATTGATAAGAACGAAGTATTCTCTTTGTTGGGTTTTGAAATTAGCGATGAGGAGATTGTCCGATCGCTTGAAAGAATGAGGTTTGGAGTCAAGATTATAGGAGAAAAGATCGAAGTGAAGATACCACCATATAGAGCGGACATCATGCATCCATGGGATGTGATTGAGGACATTGCAATAGGATATGGATACGATAGGATTCCCTTGGAATACCCGAAGACCATGGGGATAGGAAGGGAACACGAATGGAACTATCTTAGAGATTTAATTAAAGAAATCATGATCGGTCTCGGATTTACCGAAGTCATAACGTTCACACTGACAAATGAAAGAGTTATGTTCGAATATATGAACAGAAAAGCAAAACCGTGGGAGGATTACGTTCCGTTAATGCACCCGTTAACGGAGGATCACACGATACTTAGAACAGATATCTTGCCAAAGCTTATCGAGGTTCTGAAGTTTAACAAACATGAAGAGATGCCCCAAAGGATATTCGAGATAGGAGATGTCGTCGTTAATATGAAGAACCGTTTGAGATTAGCGGCTTGCACAATACACGCCAAAGCCAACTTCTCCGAAATCAGGAGTGTAGTTCAGGCGATTATGCACGAACTTGAACTCAAATGGGATGTCCAAGAAAGCAATGACAATGCATTCATAAAGGGGAGAAGAGCAGATATAATCGTGAATGGATCAAAGATCGGAGTTTTCGGAGAAATTCATCCTTCAGTCCTCGAGAAATTTGATCTAACAATGCCAGTTGCTGGTCTCGAAATCGATTTAACGGATCTTTTTGATACTGGTCAGATAATTTAACGCTGTAAAAATTAGGGATTAGGCAGGAAATTACTCTTAAAGATGGAACCGTAAATTCTTATTTCGGGGATTACTCTCGCAAGTGTCAGTATACTTAACCAACCCCTGCCAAAGGGAAGAAACGTAGCTATAAAGCCGAGATAGTCGATGTGAGGATAAGACTCCGCAAATGACAAAATTTTTGTAATTTATTGTTAAGTATGATTATGTGTGAATCTAAAGTTGTTTTGAGGGAAAATGGAAATGAAAAGATACTGATGGAAGATGTCATCAAGATAGAGGTAGAGGGAAAAAAATTAAAAATGTTTGGACTCCTTGGAGAGTATAAAGAGATCGAAGGTAGAATTGTTCTGCTGGATTTCAAAAACCATAAAATCGTTGTGGAGGGTTGAATATGATTAAGGTTGCCATAAACGGTTACGGAACGATCGGTAAAAGAGTAGCCGATGCCGTATCTCTCCAGGATGACATGAAAGTTGTTGGAGTTACAAAAACGAAGCCAGATTTCGAAGCGAAGCTTGCTGCGAAGAGATATCCCCTCTACGTTGCAATTCCCGAAAACGTGGATAAGTTCGAAAAAGCTGGCGTGAAGATAGAAGGAACGATAGAAGATCTCCTCGAAAAAGTTGACATCGTTGTGGACTGTTCCCCTAACAAAGTAGGTGCCCAAAATAAACCGATGTATGAGAAAGCGGGAGTCAAGGCAATATTTCAGGGAGGCGAAAAAAAAGATGTAGCCGAAGTATCATTCAACGCCTTGGCGAACTACGAGAAAGCTGTGGGTAAAAACTTTGTCAGAGTTGTTAGCTGTAACACCACCGGACTGACAAGGGTTATTTACTTGATTAAGGAGATGTATAGCATCAAGAAGGTCAGGGCAACAATGATTAGAAGGGTTGTGGATCCTAAAGAGGATAAAAAGGGACTCGTGAACGGAATAATTCCTGATCCTATCAAGCTCCCATCCCATCATGCGGAAGATGTCAAAACCGTAATCCCAGATGTGAATATTGTCACGATGGCATACAAGGTTCCTACAACATTGATGCACCTCCACAGCATAAGCATAGAACTTAACGAGAAGGCTGATATCAACGATGTGATAAGCAGGTTCGAGGAGGAGCCCCGTATCCTTCTGGTATCCGAAAGCGATGGATTCACATCCACAGCTAAGGTCATAGAATACGCAAGAGAATTCAGGAAGAGATACGATATCTTCGAAAACGTGGTCTGGAGAGAGAGTATAAATTTCGAAGACAACGAACTTTACATAACCCAAGCCATCCATCAGGAAGCCATCGTCATTCCGGAGAACATTGACGCTATAAGGGCGATGTTCGAGATCGCAAGTAAGGAGGACAGTATTAAGAAGACAAATGAAACCCTTGAAATAGGGAAACTAAAACTTTAAATTTTTTATTCCAACTATTTTGTTATGGAGACCTTACTGCTTTCTAAAGAAGACGTAGAAGCCATTCTATCAATGCAAATGGCTCTTGAAGTGGTTGAACACGCTTTTAAGCTTCATGGCTTGGGAAAGACGCAGATGCCACCGAAAGTCTACCTCTACTTTGATAAAGGTGATCTAAGGGCAATGCCAGCCTACTTGGAAGGTCACGCGGGTGTGAAATGGGTCAATTCCCACCCCTTTAACAAAGAGAAAGGTCTTCCGACAGTTATGGCGATTCTTATCTACAACGATCCTGAGACAGGATTTCCTCTTGCTGTAATGGATGGCACGTTTATCACAAACATGAGAACGGGTGCCGCTGGTGGTGTCGCCGCAAAATACTTGGCGAGAAAAGACAGCAAAATCGTTGGATTCATTGGATGTGGGACGCAGGCGAGAATGCAGTTCTTAGCCTTGAAAGAGCTCTTTGATTTAGAACAAGCAAAATGCTACGATATAAACGAAAACGCTGCTGTAAACTTCATTAAATTCGTCGAAAAATTCGGTGTTGATGCGAATGTAACAAGAGTGGAAGACGCCTGCGACTGTGATATTCTTGTCACAGCAACCCCATCAAGAAAACCCGTTGTGAAATCTGAGTGGATTAGAGATGGAACTCACATAAATGCGATAGGAGCTGATGCCCCAGGAAAGCAGGAGATTGACGGAAATCTTTTGAAAAGAGCGAAAATCGTCGTTGATGATTACGAGCAAGCTAAGCACAGTGGGGAGATAAACGTTCCCCTATCTCTTGGGATAATCACTGAGGAGGACATCTACGCATCGATCGGTGAGATAATCGTAGGCAAGAAAAAAGGTAGGGAGAGCGAAGACGAAATAACACTATTCGATTCGACGGGACTAGCCATTCAGGATATAGCGACTGCCTCGAAGGTATACGAAGAAGCCGTAAAAAGAGGAATTGGAAAGAAATTCAGGTTCTTTTGATGAGATTGGCGGCTTTTATCTCCGGAGGCAAGGACTCGATCTTGGCGATGCACAAGGCGGCTGAAGATAATGAGATATCCTGTTTGATTTCAGTGGTTTCGGAAAACATCGATTCCTTTATGTTTCATACGGTGAACATACATCTAACAGATGCCATAGCTGTAGCAATGGGAAAACCACTATACAAAGTTTTTGTAAGCGGAGAAGAAGAGAAAGAGGTCGAGGAGCTTAAAAAACAACTTTCCATCTTAAAGGTCGACGGAATAGTGATAGGTGGAATAAGAAGTAAATATCAGAGAAAAAGATTCAAAAAAATCGCTGATGATCTTAGTATCGAATTGATAACACCTCTATGGCATATAGATGAAAGAAAAATTCTTGAAGAGGTGAAAGAGAAATTCGAAGCTGTGATAGTTAAGGTATCCGCCTACGGTATGGATGAAAGCTTTTTGGGAAAGAAGATCAATGATGAGGTTATCGGAAAGCTGGTGGAATTAAACGAAAAATACGGGATCAATCTCGCAGGGGAAGGGGGTGAATTCGAAACTCTCGTTGTAGATGCACCCCTATACAGAAGGAAGATCGTTATAAAAGATTACGATATCATAAGGGAGCCCCTGAGTGCCACGATGATCGTAAAGAGCTTTTATCTCGCACCTAAATGAGGCAAAAACTCAAAATAGCGAGACTCGGCAGGTAGAAAAAACTTTGAGATTGGTGCTTACACCAAGAGATCTTCGAAACGATCAAAAAGCTTAAAGATGAATCTCAGACTTTGGTTCTCAGATACGTTAAGACAGCAGAAAAAACCAAGGAAATTACGACGGATTTAGTTAATTCAACGTGGGAGTAAGTGAGAACGATCAATCCGATCAGGAAGCTTAAAATTGCAGTTCCCGCAACTGCCATCAGGTTTAAGCTTTTAAAGAGAGTTGCCTCAGGCTCTCCCCTTTCATCACCTTTCAGATCGCCCATCATTCATCATCGGCATTCATACTGGAACGAAAAGATATAAAACTTTTCGTATCTGTTGAATTATGACTCCCGAGGAGATTTTAAAAAAAGCAATTGAACTCGAAAAGGAGGCAATTCAAACCTACAACGAGATGAAGAAAGATGCAGACCCTGAAACTTCGGAGCTTTTAGATTATCTTATTTCTCAGGAACAGGAGCATATAAGATTGCTGAGCGATAGATTAAAGGCTGTGAAACTCATGAGAAAATAGAAGAGGTAACACAGCCATCAAGATCAGTATAATTAAAAGAGTTATACTGGACAATAAAAATTTTTTGTTTAACTTTTTCTCTCTTATGAACTCCGCGAGCACATCTGTATAAACAACTACAGCTGTCGCAAAAAACGCAAGTAAAAGAAAGGAAATCTGCGGAGGCATCTCCTCAACTGGCAGGAAAGTTTCCCAAACTTTCATCGTGTAGTAGAATACGGCGACGAATTCCACTATCGCCGCAGCGGCTTGTAGGGCGGATGTTCTTTTTTGCAGTTCGAGATTTTCCTTACTTCTGAGCATTTCGAGCCGGAGGTGAACTACATTAAGGGCGTCTCTAACTCCGTTAAGAGTTTGTTCAAATCTCGATTCGTAATTCCTCAAAACATTGAGCTCGTTCAGAAGCTCATTAACCTTTTCTTTAAGGAATCCGTCAAGGTAGAGGGACAGTGTTCTCGCATGAGTAATCGATTCAAAAGCTCTCTCAAAAGTACCCTTAAGTCTTAGGTAACTTGTGAAAAAGGATGTTCTGAGTTCTGAGATTTTCATGGATATTTCCTCGAGTTTTTCTTCATTCAGAGTCTTTGCTTCCTCTGAGAGGATCATTAATTCTCTAACTATTTCAGACTCTCTTTCTGATAGATGCTCGGATCTCGCTTTAATTTCTTTTAAGAGGATTTCAGTTGTAACGATATAGGATAGGATTGAAGGGATATAGTCGTAAAAGAGCTTTTCGTCAAAAGTTGCATCAATTTTTAAATCTTCTTCGAAGGCGTATCTCCCGTATTTGAAATTTTTTCCGTTTTTCAGTTTAGTTATCTCGACATTAACGGAGTAGAGAGGCTCCAAATCTAAATCGAAATCTTTATCTTTCACGATGATGAAAACGAGTGCATCACATTTACCCAGGAGAACACCTTCAGCTTCGGCTATTATCTCGCAATGAGCGTATTTTCTGAAAACGGGCTTAACTTCCAAACCCTTTAAAATATCTTTAAAATCTATGAAATGAAAAAATAAATATTTTAAATTAGAACAACTCATTCAGGTAGATTAAATGTTTTCCTAGCTTTCCGCCATAATTTCCAGCAGTTATCTTAACGACTCCCGGAATCTTCGTAGCTGCCAAAATTCCAACTTTCATTGCTTCCTTTACTACATCGATGTTAAGTCCGTTAATGACAATCTCGTAGATGGCTTTGACACCCTCTGGAATCTGAGTGTCGGGAACCTTATCTCTGATTGTTGGAGCGAATTTTTCGTTGGTAGACGCTTTGAGGAACTTGTATTTGTTCGCTCCCACCTTTGATCCTGAGGCCACTATTCCCCCAGGAAATGGAGTGATCACACCCTCCACATCTGCGATTGCATGGACTGCCGCCTTAGCTGCAGCAAGTGCGGACGGTTGCGTTTCAGCCAATATGAAGAAGTTTCCTCCAGCAATTCCATTTGTGTAACCTATTTCATTCTCGATAATAAAGTCACCTTCCATCATTGGAACCGCCCAGCATTTTCTTCCACCCACCTCGACCTCTCTTTCGTACCCATCTCCGAAGAATCTGAGTTTAAATCCAGTATCGAATTTCTCTTCTGCGTCTGGTAGACCGTTGAATACAGCAGTCGTTGGGGCTGTAAGCACACACTGTCCAATTCTTGCGATAAGTTGTTCTTCAAGACCCTTCTTACTCATATGGCATATTTGGATGTAATAACCTGGTCTTCCGTCAGGAGTTTCTGATGGAAGAGCTTTCTTTTCAATTCCGGCTTCAGCGGGACACATTATGACTGAGGTTCCAAACCCTGTTGCTTCGTTTGCCGCAATATATGCCCAGTCGTAGTCATATGCAGTTATTAAAACCCTTGCCACCTTTATATCAAAGGCTTCTGCAAATGTTTCTTCTACTTCAACCCCATTCACTTTCATAAAACCACCCGTACTTAGTTTATCAAAGATAGTTATTAATTTTTCTGAATTTATCAGCAATTATTGTTCGAATACCTTTATAAATTTCCGCATCCACAATCCTACATGAAAACGTATGCCGAAGCAGGTGTGGATATAAGAAAAGAAGAGAAAGCCATAAAGAGTCTAAAATCTGTTTTGAGATTTGTTAGAAAAGGAATAGGAAAACCAGTATTGACTGATCACTTTGCAAGCGTAATCGATTTTGGGGATCTTTGGATATCTATAACAACGGATGGTGTCGGGACGAAAATAAAGGTGGCAGAAATTATGAACAACTTTAAAACTATAGGAATCGATTGCGTCGCCATGAATGTAAACGATCTTTATGCGATTAATTCCGAACCCATTGCCATGGTCGATTATATTGCAACAAATAAACTAGATGAGAGAATTATGAAGGAAATCGGGGAAGGACTGAACAAAGGATGTGAAATCGCCAACATATCCTTAGTCGGTGGTGAGACTGCAACTCTAGATTTCGTGAACGGATGGGATCTCTCTGGAACTGCCATAGGGATCGTCCGTAGAGATAGACTAATTACAGGAGACAAAATATCAGAAGGAGACGTTATCTTCGCAATTCCGAGCAACGGAATCCACAGCAACGGATTAACATTAGCAAGAAAGCTGATAGAAGAAAACGGACTTAGTTACTTCGATAAATTCGAAAACCACACAATAGGAGAGGAGCTTTTAAGACCCACGAGAATTTACAATGGAATTTTGGAGATCACGGAGAAATACACTGTTCACGGATTAGCCCACATTACAGGTGGTGGCTTGTTAAATCTAAAAAGACTAAAGAATGTCAAATACGTCATAGATAGACCATTAAAACCCCCGAAAATCTTTGAGTTCCTGCAAAAGCTTGGAGACATCGAGATCGATGAAATGTATCGGACTTTCAATATGGGGATGGGATTCATGATCATTTTGGGAGAGGATGACGCAGAAGAGCTTAAGAAGAACTACGATGGAGACATCGTGGGATACGTTGAGGAAGGAGAAGGAGTCTATCTCAAGGATATACGAATAGATCAATCACACCTATCATAACCGGATGACGAGCTTCTCCGCAATATCTTTGGCATTATCTCACAAAATTTACGCTTTTTATGAGCTCTAGATCTATGAAGAAAAGAATATCTGCTCAAATTCCTATAGGCTTTTCTTAACGTTAATCAGCTAAGAAGCTCTATTCATAACGGATTTAGACAAAAACTTTAAATATACCTTTCAAGATAATGATAATGAGGTGATTTGAATTGACGAGAATCGTCCACGCTCAAACTGTATTACCCGAAGAGGTCTTAGAAGAATTAAAAAGGAAGACAGGTGAAATGACAACAAAAGATGCCCTCGCTAAAGCGGTTGAACACTACCTAATTTGTCCGTATACCCATGAGGAACCGCTTGGAAAAAGACTTGAGGAGATCATGAAGAAGAAAAGAAGATAGATGCCTTTCATTTTTTAACTCACGTTACTGATAAGTCCCCGACTCACAGCCTTGCGGTTGCCTATCGCAACGGTTAAATATTTCATAGGCACATATCACATTTGATAGGCGATGGTTGAAAAGCTGTATACGATGAAAGAGGCATCGAAGATACTGGGCGTGCACATTAGGACGATTCAGAAGTGGGACAAGGCAGGAAAGATAAGGTGCATCAGAACAATAGGTGGGAAAAGGAGAATCCCTGAATCGGAGATAAAGAGGATTTTAGGAATTCATGAAGAAAGAAAGATAGTCGGC
>Ga0065718_1001238_pt1 | contig 108417 bp, 80 predicted proteins | sample GBSCel77sediment_2_FD_59105 | JGI IMG/M metagenome (GOLD analysis project Ga0065718, IMG submission 59105) | Hot spring sediment microbial communities from Great Boiling Spring, Nevada - cellulolytic enrichment CS 77C v3 (version 3) | ecosystem: Environmental > Aquatic > Thermal springs > Hot...
GGGCAGGAATTAATTATCACGAATGGGCTTAGGATTATTTCAGGGCTTACAAATGTATCGGTTCTCTTGACTGGAAAATGCGAGTTGAGAATTACGGGGTCGAGCAACCCCATTCCAGGTTGTACAATAAATTTGGCTTCGCCAGATTCTTTTTTAGCGTTTACTTCGATTCGTCCGTCAGTTGTTCGGACAACCCTGTTGACACAGGTCCGAGTTGGGGGAGCGTTAGCAATTCCTGGCACCAACATACGGCTAGCCCAATATGGAATGGGTACTATTTTACTTCCTCATTCAAATGGGTTTGCCCCTTTGGAGGTGTACACAGGGCCCAACTTTACCGGTATTTCAACCAACTTGCGACCTAATGTGTATTACACAAACACGCTTTTGGGGGCGTGGAATTGCAACATTCGGTCATTCCGTTTGAAGCGTGGGTATATGGTGACCCTGGCACAGAATTTCGATGGGAGTGGTTATAGTGTAGTTTTTGTGGCTCAAGAGGATGATTTGGAGGTGGGNGTTTTGCCAGAACCGCTTTGGGGATCTTGCTAGTTTTGTGCGGGTTATCCCGTGGCGGTGGGTTTCTAAAAANGGTTGGGCTNGGGACTTACAAACAAAAGTTGCACCGTATTGGTTTTACGACTGGGATAATACTGACAATTCAACTATTGATGTTGAATATGTTCCAATGCGGTGGGGACGCTGGTGGAACTCGTACGATAATATCAACTCTAAGCAAGATGTGACTCATGTGCTTGGGTTCAACGAGCCTGATAAAAGTGATCAAGCAAACATGACAGTAATGGATGCTATAGCCGAATGGCCCAACTTAATGAAGTCAGGTTTGCGAGTAGGATCACCTGCGGTTTCTGATTCAGCTACTGCTGGCATGGGGTTAGACTGGCTTTATTCATTTATGGACCAGGCGGATGCCCTGGGTTATCGAGTCGATTTCGTANCAATCCATTTTTACAAATGTGATTGGTCGGCCACTCAATTATCGAATTACTTGTGGGGGATTTACCGGCGTACGAGACGCCCAATTTGGGTGACCGAATTCAACAATGGGGCTAATTGGTGTAGTAGTACGCCCACATACGAGCAGAACGCCAATGTTATTAGCAATTTTTTGAATGTTCTTGAAGGAGCCCCATTTGTGGAACGATATGCAATCTATAATTGGGTAGGCACGAACCGGGCTTTAGTGCTTGATGACGGGACCTTAACCCCGGCTGGAATAGTTTATCGGGATCGAATATCACTTCCGGGCTACAGTCAAACATACCCTAGTGGCTTTGGACGCGGATTGGCGCAACTTAGTTTTGAAGGAGATTTGAGAGACAGATCAGGTTTTGGTAACAATGCGTTGGCAGTTGGCTATCCCCAGTTTGTGACTGGAAAGGTAGGTTTCGGGGTTTCCCTTGATGGTTCCAATACCTGGCTACAGTTGCCGGCGTTAATTGCGAAGTCTAACGGGTTTACGTTTGCAGCTTGGGTATACTGGAGAGGCGGCCCAATCTGGCAACGGATCTTCGATTTTGGGAACGACACGGTCGAATACATGTTTTTAACTCCGAATTCGGGGGCAGGTACTCTCAGGTTTGCAATAACCACAAATGGTTACGGCGAGCGAACAAAAAATAGAAATCGGAGGTTTCTCTTCTAACCGTTGGTATCATGTGGTTGTCACAGTAAGCAATAACGTTGTTAGGCTTTACACTAACGGCGTGCTCTGTAGCGCCTCAAGTACATTTACTATTACCCCAGCTAATGTGAAACCTACGCGGAATTACATTGGTAAAAGTCAGTTTATGGCAGACCCCCTTTTTAATGGGATTATCGATGAGGTTCTAGTATTGGATTATGCGCTTTCACCTGCACAAGTTGCAGCATTGCTTAGCAATCAACCCCCGAGGTTTACAGTCCGGTATTTAGAGTTACCGCCAGCGACGCATTTGCAGCCTTACTCAAATTCAGTGGCCGGATTGGCCTTTGATCCAGACCCTAATGATACGTTAAGTTATTTCAAGGCAATGGGACCCAGTTGGGTCCAAGTATCTTCTGATGGTACAGTTACAGGGACGCCAATGATGTGGGACAGTGGTACAAATTATCTTGTGGTTCGTGTGGAGGATAAGGCTGGGTTGAGTGATTACATGGTTGCATTGCTACCGTTACCAGTTACGGTTAGAGATAGTCGATGGGTTGTAGATAAAGATGGTGCTTGGAGCGACACGACCAATTGGGAGAATGGATTCCCAGCAAACGGATTTGGAAAGACCGCAGATTTTAGCACAGTCAACATTACCCAGAACAGGACGGTGGTTGTTGATTATCCTATAGCTATAGGAATCTTAAAATTTGGTGATTTGGTGGGGTCTCAGTCCTGGACATTGGTAGGCACAAATCGGAACACATTTACATTAGGCACAGGCACTAGTGCAAAACCGACTGTAATAGTGACGAACACAGTTACATTGGCGGTGACCATTGAAGGTACAAATGGCTTTGCTAAAAGTGGACCTGGCACACTCATTTTAGCAGCTAGTAATTGTCTTTCGGGCGAGGTAGATATTGATAATGGACGCACAAGTGGGTCTGATGGAGTTGTGCGGTTTGCCTATCCTGGGTCGGTTGGTGCCATCAATCGAATCCGGATAAGGAACAACAATGACGGTGTATCAACACTCCAATTGGATGGTGTGTCAGGCCCTGTTGTGGTTGGGGGCGGAATTGCGGGTCAATTGCAGGAATCAGGCCACGCCTATACTTACTAAAACCTTTCTGGTACAAACAGAATAACGGGCCCTATATATTTAGATGTAGGTGGGAACCGATTTAACATTCAATCTGACAGTGGGTTGCTCGAGATTGCGGGGCTTAGCCAGTATATTGGAAGCTTAACAGGAGCAAGGTCATATGTGTTTTCGGGAGGTGGGGATCATTTGGTCACAGGTCCCATCTTAAATTCCACTAATGGCGCCCCCATAGGCTTATATAAAACTGGTTCTGGGACGTTGACTTTAGCAGCCACAAATACATTTACAGGGCCTATAAGCAACATGGCCGGAATACTCCGGATAAACGGAACGGGTCTCAAGTTCGAACACTTTCATCCTGGGTGGTATTCTTAGCGGTCGAGGGCGGATTGACGGTAGCGTGTGGATAGGACCCGGTGGGCGTCTGGCTCCCGGTAATGAAGAAATCGGTGCTTTGGAGGTGAGAGGGGCTTTAACAAACCTCGGAACTTGGATAGTACGTGTCTCGAAATCCAGCGGAACTTTGAAAAACGATACGGTTCAGTTCGCAACGAATGTGGTGTTTGGTGGGTATTTGATCGTTAGTAATGTATCTCAGGAGATTCTTACAGCTGGTGATAGACTCANGATTGCAATTGCTTCTAGGTATAGCGGACAGTTTGCTGGTATTGTCCCGCAAATCCCTGGGGCAGGCCTTGTATGGGACACTTCACAATTAGTCGTTGATGGATCTATTTTGGTGCGATTAGGGGTACTCACGCCTAAGTTTACACTAGTTGACTTCGCTAGGGACGAGCTAGTTTTCGGTGGGATTGGAGGAGCGGCAGGTTATAAATTTACAATCCTTGCCTCAACAAACTTGAGTTTACCATTAGACAAGTGGGAGCCAATTGCTACTAATTTATTCGATGCTGAGGGGAAGTTTGAAGTGCGGATACCGCGTGATTCGATCACTCAGTTTTTCACGATTAAAGTAGAATATTAAGGCTAAGAAACGCCTAAGCGTTGCTTGTAAAAGGAAAGCTATTAAAGGTCCTTAAGGAGTTCGTGCGCAAATTAATGTATTTTATAAGTCCGGATGTATGTGAAAGCAGCCAATTTACCAATATCCAAGATCGTTTCTGGTGGCCAGACTGGTGCGGATCGGGCAGCTTTGGATTTTGCGATTAAGCATGGTATTCCACACGGTGGATGGTGTCCTTTGGGTAGATGGGCAGAGGACGGTTGCATCCCTGCGCGGTATAACTTAAAAGAAACGCCTTCTTCTGATCCGGCACTAAGAACCGAAGTGGAATGTTCGTGATTCGGATGGGACCATCATTTTTAGTATTCACCGGAATTTGACGGGGGGAAGCCTTTGGACGGCTGAATGTGCGGTTCGGTATGGAAAGCCCTTGCTCCACCTGCACGGTGGACTGGGGTGGGAGGAGATATTGCGACAGATGCACCGGTTTACTTTTAAGAACTCAATAAAGTCTCTGAACGTAGCAGGCCCTCGTGCATCTAACGAACCTCAAGTTTACGACTTTGTGAGTTTCTGCCTGGAAAGGTGGTGGGAATCCATACTCGCATTTTCTAAAGGTATGTAGAGATCACAAAGCGGTGTGTGCCCGTTGATCGTACATGCTACACCCTCAGAGCCTTTGGGTTATGTGTGGGGGATTCGTATAAACTAGCCTATGTCTTTAAAACAAGTTTATTTCAGTAAGACGGACTAGCCATTTCGCGACTCTTTTATATGGACAGGGTTTTGGGGCTGTGGCTGGAGTCTAAATTGCAGTGTGGTATAAAAGACGCTCATTTGGTTTACGGATACTAGGTAATTTGCCACTAGAGGTGTCCCGGACTTCGTAGTTTTGCACTAGTAGAGGGATGAACGAGAATTCACCCTGCGCCTGGTAGTAGGATTGTCGGCAAAGCCAGTCTGAACTTCTGATAGCAGGTTTAGGATTTATAAGGTTTTTGGTATCGTTGGTTCGACATTTTTAGGAGTTTGTTGATCGTATCGCAAATACACAGTTTGAGTCGGGAAGGCGAATTCGATTCCTTCTTGGTCAAATCTTTCTTTAATTTTTAGGTTCAGCTCTTGCATCCCTTGCAAATAATCCTTGTAGTCAGTCGAGTCCCACCAATGGATTACGGTTATGTTGAGGGAAAAATCGGCAAATTGATTAAACCCAATTATAACGTCGTGAGTTTTTGGGTGGCTCCTGTAAATTTCCTCTAAAATTTCTGTCGCGCGCTTAATCTTTTCAGCGGGGGTATTGTAAGTAATGCCGATTGTCATGACCGTACGTATATTTGGCCTCCGGGTTATGTTTGTAATGATGGAGTTGCCCATCATTTTGTTAGGTACTGTAATTAAGTGCCCGTCCAAGTTGCGGACGCGCGTGCTGCGAAGGCTGATCGATTCTACAAAACCATCGATATCATTGATTTTTACTCTGTCGCCTATTTTAAACGGTTTATCAATGAATACTGCGGCAGCGCCAAAGATATTAGCTAGGGTGTCCTGCGCAGCTAAACCTATGGCTAGGCCGCCGATTGACAGAGATGCTATTGCTGCAGTTACATCGATGCCTAGGTTTGTTAACGTCACAAGTGAAGCTACAATTATTATAAATATTTGAAGGGACTTGCGTATTAGCGGGATGAGTTGTTCATTAATGTTCTTGTCTTCTTTGTTCCTCGATCGCCAATAGCCGAAAAGTAGGTCAAGGACTTTGATGATCGCGTAGGTTATCGTGGCTGCAACAATGATTGTGAAAGCCTTGGACAAGATTGTTTGGATGATTTCAGGCCACTCAAATACGTCCAAGCCAATACGCAAGAAAATCACGAAAAATACGATTTTTAGGGGGTTCCGAAGGGTTTCTATTATAAGATCGTCAAGCTCAGTTGTGGTTTTTTCAGCAAGCTGCTTTAATACCCTCCGGAACAAAAAGTCGGCGCCTTTTGCAAGCATAAAAGCAAGAAAAATGTAGATAAGGGATAAGATATATTTCCAAAGTTCGTTGCCAAAAATTTGGTATTTTAGGAACGGAAGGCTTTCCGAAAGCTTAATAATCCATGTGGGTGTTACATGCTTTTGGCTGATAGCACTGGCGGAGGTCTTTAAGGATGTGGTTTCGCTGTTTGTTACGGTCGTTTGGACGTTGTTGGTCTCAAGTGCCAAAGCCAGGGCTTGGTGTGCTCCAAGCCATATGACTACACCTACCATTAGAAACCACTTAGAAGTTGTTGCTCGAAGAACTTTTTTGATCATGGTGTGCAATAGTTTAAGTGAAGTCAGTGCAGAGACAAGCGAGATGTACATTTTAGGTCTTTGATGAACGCAATTTTGACACAATGGAGGGAGGTTTGATAAATTGTAATGTATGGACGTACTACATGCACCTTGGCGTATTCAATACATTCTTACTCCGAAGCCGCCTCGTGGTGATAAATCGCTTTTTGCAACAATAGCTGAATCTAACGAAGACGAAGCAAATTATGTAATAGCAAGAGGACGAACATGTTTTGCTTTGTTAAATCGATATCCTTATGCAGCCGGTCATCTTATGGTGGTTCCATATAAGCAAGCGGCAGATTTGAATGACCTTTCGGAAGAGGAATTAACTGAACTCATGGTTTTGATTAGGCGTTGTGTTAACGCATTGCGGGAGGTTATGCGCCCAGACGGGTTTAATATTGGAATGAATCTGGGGAAAATTGCGTGGGGCGGGAGTAGAGGACCATCTACATGTCCACGTTGTTCCGCGGTGGCTCGGCGATACAAATTTTATGCCTGTTATAGCGAATACTAGTGTCCTATCGGAAGCACTGGCTGAAACAGCGGCCAAACTCCGAGCTGCGTTGAATAAAGCCAACCAGAATGCATGAGCTTCTATCGTGTTCCCTAACCCGTCGAAATTTCCGCGTAAAGATCCATTGAATAACGTGAATTTTGAGGTAATTATAGTTACACCCAATTTTGGTAAGTATGCCGGTTGAAACGCTACATTTTGAAAACGCACGAATTGCGCAGCAGCTTTACGACAACGATACTCGGAACTTGAGGGTGCTCGAGGAAGAGCTTGGTGTTAAAGCAGTTGCGCGAGACGGTTGGATACGGCTCGAAGGTGCGCCTGAGAATATTAAGCTGGCAAAACAATTTTTTCAGCAGCTTGAGATTCAGTTGCGGGCTGGTGCGCCTTTACGAAAGCGTGACTTTAAGCATGCTTTGGAGATAATCAGGGATCAAGGCGTGCAAGCACTTGAGGAATTGCTTGCTGAGAAAATTTGGACTTCCGATAAGAAGCCATGTGTGGTTCCTAAAACTCCTGGGCAGAAAAAGTATATCGAGGCGATCAAGACCCACGATATTACATTTGGTATTGGTCCAGCAGGTACCGGGAAAACATATCTTGCTGTGGCAATGGCGGTAAACGCATTACGCGAAGGCAAGGTATCGCGGATTATCCTTACTCGTCCTGCGGTTGAAGCAGGTGAGGCTCTAGGTTTTTTACCGGGCGACTTGTATGAGAAGATATTGCCCTACCTGCGACCATTGTACGACGCATTGCATGATATGTTGCCGGCTGATGAAATTCAGCGTCATACTGAGCGTGGGGTTATAGAAATAGCGCCTTTGGCTTACATGCGCGGGCGTACTCTTAACAATGCGTTTATTATTTTAGACGAGGCACAGAATTGTACCACGGATCAAATGCTGATGTTTTTAACTCGGCTAGGGCATGGTTCAAAAGCGGTTGTTACAGGGGATGAAACACAGATTGATTTGCCGCCGTCTAAACGTTCGGGCTTAATTGAGGCCCACCGTATTCTCAAAGGCATTAAAGGAATAGCCATAATCGAACTTAGCAAAAAAGATATCTTTAGACATCCATTGGTAGAGCGAATAGTTGAAGCATACGAACAACATCGGGCCCGGACACGGGCTTCCTACGAGAGGCTGGAAGATCATTAAAGGCAGTTTTTGTGAGAAAGCCTAATTCTCATTTTGAAATTAACTTTTGTTCCAGAGACAACGATTTTAAGATTAGGATCCCCCTTGCTCGGAAAATAATAAATCACATTCTGAACGAGCTCGGCATAGAAAAGGCTCTTATAAATGTACAATTTGTCGGATTGGATNAGATGGTTGGCGCAAACGAAAAGTACCTTAGACATAAGGGGCCAACGGATGTAATAGCATTTGAGTACGACCCTATGGAGCTAGGGCTCGTGTGTAGATCTCAAGAGTCAACCTGCCAGAAAGTAATAGCCGGAGATATTTTATTGTGTGTTGATGTAGCGGTCACTCAGGCTCAGGTGTACAGAACTAGTCCTTCGAAAGAATTGGTGCGTTACTTAATTCACGGAATCCTTCACATATGTGGTTATTCAGACTCAACTAAAGAAAAAAGAGCACGGATGAAGGCTCGGGAAGATAAAATCCTCGAACAAGTAAAGCGCAATTTTAACATCGATTTGCTGATTCGGGAGGTTAAATAGCAACATGAAATACAGCAGCTTTTTTTTGAGGTGGCGCCGGTGTTTTACTACAGGGCTGGCTGTGGTTTTGCCAGTGATTGTAACCTTGGCGGTTGTTAAGTGGTTGTTTGGGACTGTAGCCAGCTTTACTGACACGCTTTTGTTTTTCTTGCCGCGGAATATAACCCATGCCGATAACGGTCAGGGGCCGATGCATTGGTATTGGAGCGGAGTAGCATTTGCGCTTGCCATAATCGTAATAACGGTGGTGGGTCTATTCACGCGCCACTATGTGGGCAAAAAAGTAGTTAGGTTTGTCGACGAGACTATGCTCAAGATCCCGTTGCTGAATAAACTTTATGCAGCAGTAAAACAGGTTAACGACGCAATAACCACCGGGAAAGGTACAGCGTTTAAAACCGTGGTATTGGTGGAATTTCCATCACCGGGCCTTTGGATGATGGGTTTAATTACCCAAGAAGCTGAGTCTGAGGCACATGGACAGGGGGATAAAAGATTTGTAGCTGTGTTTGTACCTACAACCCCAAATCCCACCACAGGATTTCTTATTTGGGTTCCGGAAGACAAGGTTAAACGACTGGATATGTCTGTGGCTGATGCGATCAAATGGATCATGAGCTTAGGGGCTGTGCGACTCCAAGATGGTTTACCAGCTTCCGAGTTAGCAAAACTAATTCCTTCGTCTTTAGGGAGAAGTCGTGAGTGCCACTCGGCTAAATTGAATGGAACGTGCGACGGGTATAATTTTTAGGGTTTTGCCTGTTACGGAGAGCAGCTTAATTTTAAACTGGCTTACGCTCGAGCATGGGCGAATAACAACTTTGGCTAAAGGAGCTCGGCGTCCTAATTCCCCGTTCAGAGGTAAACTCGATCTTTTCTATAAGCTTGAGTTGATTTTCTATAAGAAGCGGGTGTCGGATTTGCATCTTTTAAAAGAGGTTTCAGTACTGGAAACACATTCGGCTCTCCGGCATAGCATTGCTAAAATTACGCAGGCTTCTTATTGCGCGCAGCTTGTTGAAAAAGCTACCGAGCCGGGTGCACCAGTTCCTGAAATTTTTAATTTGTTCAATTGTTTTTTACTTCACCTTTGTGAGGCGGAAGCGAAAGCAATTAATGTGTTAGCATTTGAGTTGAAACTTTTGGGGTTGCTTGGTTTAGCGCCCGATCTAACCGCTTCGCATTTAACTCAGGGGGTGAAACGGGTTGCAGCTCTGATTTTAACCTCTGATTGGGATTTCATCCGAAAGATAGTGCTCACACCATTCCAGGAAAATGAGCTTGGGAGTTTTTTGAGGGAATTTACGAGAAGCCAGCTGGGGGAATTGCCTCAGACACGGTCTGCGGCTCTTCAAGGAGAATAACGGTTGGGTTTCACGCGAAGGTATAAATTTCATAGGCGGCGATGCATTAAAACAGTTTTCAATTTAGAGTCTTTTTGATAGGGCAATTGATAGTCCCACTAAAAGGTTTGCACCTCCACAAACACAACATGTCGTTATTATCCCATAAGTTGGAACCAGTATAATAGGAGCCAAAAGCATTCCCATACATCCTCCAAGAAAATCAAGGGAGAATATTTTGTGCGGCATTGGCTTTGATTCGTTACTAGTAAATTGTTGGATGAGACTTGCGAGAGCTATTTGCCATCCTAAGCATGCACCTGCAAATATCGAAAACAATCCCAATACCAGGGTCGTGCCGACAAAACCTAGGTATGTGTAGCATGGTTTAACGGCCAACGGCATGATCATAAGCACACTCACACATACGAAAGTGATAGCGAAATAGCGCTTGGCATTTGAAATGCATAAGGTTGTGACAGATTTACCCTGACTCGTCAGGGTGGAAAATCCAGCCCCTAACCATGATCCAAGTGCTACGCCTGCCATAAAAGCAGTAATGAGAGCTGTCAATTGATAGTACAAAGCACCAGTGATTATTTGGGCGAGGATTAATACAATGATTTCAATCACTGCAGCGCTGAATCCTGAGAAGAATAGGGCCGTGCTAAGCCGGCCTTTAATGAGCGTGTAACCTACAGCGACCAGAGCGGCTAATGAAACGAAAGTAGGAAAGGGTGATCGGAACTGGGATGTCCAGTGTTTTAGTTTTAGATTGACCAAGTAAGGCCTGTAATCAGTGTTTTTGGGTACTGATAAAGTGGTGGCAGTTTGAATTTCGCCGAGTCTTGAGGGTGTCAATATCGCTTCGAGGTACTCTTTTCTAAGCCAGTTAACTGTAATTCCGCGTTCCCTCAAAAGTGTGACGATTATTGGTATCAAGNGGGGCTTGGGAGGAAATAAAATAAAGCCTTAATCCTGGCAAAATTGTGACGTGAGAAAAGACAGTTTTCAGTGTGGCCGCTAAGCTAGAAAACATCATAAGGCTGTCTTTGCTAAGATAATTTTGGTACGAACCTAATTGCGTAATACACACTCCATTCTCAGAAAGTCTTGCACACACATCGTTGAAGAACTCTAACGTGTACATTCGATTTAATTGGAGTGAAGCTGGATCCGGTGTGTTTAGGATCACGACGTCATACTGATTGGTAGTCCGTTTTACAAATCGACGTGGGTCGTCACAAACAAAGGCTACTTGGGAGTGGTTAATTAACTGTGGGTCGCAATCGCTGTATGGCTTTAAGCAGTCCAGGGTCTAATTCAACACAATCGATATTTTCGGGGTTATATTTAAGGACTTCTTGGATTAGATTGCCTATGCTTCCGCTAAGAAGTAACACCCGTTTAGGAGAAGTCCTCTGACACATTGCGTAATGAGTTAATTCCTCGCTGTGAGCCACGTCTGGTATTGAGTATACGACGACTCCATTTTGCCAAATGTTTGTTTGGCTACCGGAAGTGCCAATGACAACCCTGCCGTACGGGGAATTGGCTTTAAAAATCTTTGTTTGCGGGGCTATCATTGCTTGCGTACTGGCTTCTTCAATATCGAACAATAGAACGCTCAGATAAACCCCCAGTACGGCAATTTGAAATAGAACCCATCTGCGCTTGGTGTTAGAACTAGGATTAGATTGTGATGTTGAACTACCCTTGGGGATAATGAAAAAAGCGATTAGGCACGCGCCTATACAAGCAAGTGCCGTAATATGATCCAGCAACCAGACAAGGCAAAAGGCAAAAAGGATGCCGCCAATCACCCACCCGAGTGAATCTGCTCCGTAGGCTCTTCCTACGCTAAGGGACGGTAATCCCTGCAAATCTTGTGTTTGGAGCAAGAAAGCCCCAGCAGTGAGTAATAACCCATTCAGTATGCAGAATGGTGAAAGTACGGTCAAAGTAAGCACTGTGCAGAAGCAGGGAGATACTTCCAATCCTCCTAGGCCAAGTATGACTCTGGCAAGGCGAATAAAAATTACCTGTATAATTGTAATGAGGGGTAAAAGACACAAAAGCGCTATGTAAATTTGGCTCGACTTGCTGATTGCAAGAGCGAGGTTTTTCAACGCAGTTCCGAGGGCTGTGATAATCATCCAACCGCCTAAGACTATTCCCAATACAATTTCGTTCCCTGCAAGCGTTGAAGTAAGTTCTCGTCCAAGTATAAGTTGAGTGACGGAGCTGATAGCCCCAAGGATGATTAATAACAGCACTGGGCCCATAACCGTCGCACAATAAACTTGTGGAGCATTTCCCGTTTTAGTCGAGATAATATCCTAGACTTAATGTAGCTATTCTTCTTCAAATGCGGTTACAGTGTACACTTCCACTGTTGTATCTTTCCCCTTCCATGCATCGGGTGGGCAACCAGCTTTCATGGAAAGGCGGGATAGAAATTCTACTGGGTCTGGTAGTTGCTCCCATACCTGGGGCAAGAAGGTAGCTACGCGCGAGCCAATCCTCAGAACTACTCCATGCTTATGCGGCTGTAGTTTACGAAGGAGTTCTTCAGGAGAGTTATACTGAAGCCTTTTCGGGTTTGCTTAGTACGCTGATTTCTATTTTTATTTCAGGGACTTCAGACGGTGTTACCGGCGGGAACCTAAAATCGTATAAGGCGGCATTTCTTGCATTCTCTATAACAGCTTCGTAAAGGGGTTTATCTGGCAAAATGTTCCCGATGCAGCCGCGGAGTTCACCACCTTTTTTGAGGGTCACGAAGCATCCATAGGGAACTTGAAGGGCTGAATCAACCTCGGCGGGATCAATTTTGGGCATTGGTCTACTGGCAGTAACCTCGCACAAGGTTTTTCGTGCCAATTGTAAAAGAAATTTTTTCTGTGAAGGGCTGAGCTTTATCGGTTCAGCAGTTGTTGATACGCGATTGGTTTCAGACACCGCATTTGAAGAGCAAGAGCGCTCCACATATGCAATAGCCGCGTAACCTACCACTGCACTTTTATCACCAGCTGTACTCCCCACTGTTCTTATATGAGAGTAGCTTAGGCTCCCAGCCTTTAATTTTGGCTAGGTACATTAGGGCTAAGATTGGCATTCTCCCGCAGGCTGTGTTTTCAGCGGTTGGGTGTGCCAAAGCTGCCGTATTACCCTCGCAAATCCACTTGATTGTGGTTTTATCAACGTTCACAGCCTGTGAGTATGGGAGGTAGTGGCTTAAATCTGAACTTACCACCAAAAGTGACGAGTCATCGAGAAAGTCTGCAAGGACTTTAGCTGCGTCTTCTGGGTCTGCTTCGCCGTAGATTAGAGAAACCAGCTCGAAGTTTTTTAATGTAACTTGCAAAAAAGGTATCTGGACTTCTACAGAATGTTCCCAGGTTTCGGGCGTTTCTTCGCCGGGTAATGGCAATGGTCTGGAGGCAATCCTTGCCCAGCTAGGTTGGTAAACCATGCAATGTGGTTCTGGCACGAATGGTTTGATCTTTGCAAGTTCCTTAGCGCGTGCAGAGATTGGCACAGAACCCAGAGGTGTTTTGTACACCACGCTTGTACAAACAGAAACGCCCTTAAACCTGGCATAGTGACTAGGCCCTAACACGAATACGGTTTTGAAAGATTGACCTGGGATTGCATTATAAGCCACGGCAGCTACTGGCCCGGAATATTCATAACCTGCATGGGGTGAAATTATTGCTCGCACTTTCCCGATTGCAGGCTTCTCAGCGTCTTTTTAAAAGTTTTTCCACCGTTTCGCGTAATAATGATTCTGCTTTTGGATAAAATAAGCCAGCTACCGCCGGTAATCGCACATTGTTAGTCGCGTTCATAAGTTCAGCCTCTCGGTTTGTAGAATTGCTCCCGGATATTTCCTCCGCACATGTAAATTTAGCACTGCATATTGTTACAAGGAAAAGTAGAAATAACTGGTGCATCATTTCATAAGATGCGTTAACGCTGTCCTACGTCAACACAATAACCGAGTAGAAAAATTTTGCAACCCGGAGTGAGTTCAACTCAGGAACTTCGGAATGACGCCTTGATAAATGCAGCTGAGGCAAATACGATAACGCCAGCATCCCTTTCGTTGTACCCATGGGCCTGTTCTGGCTAATAGGTCAGAAATGTCAGTGCCAACGAAGTCGCGTGTGTATGGAATCAAAGACTTAGCTAGTCTTGCACCTCGTCGCCTCGGTTAGGGTAAACCATACGGTTGTGATTTCTAAGTGTTTGGGCTAAACAATAAATCTTCCAATAAAAGGAGCAAAGAATACAAAAAGTTAAACTGAGATAGGTTCCTTTTCATGCTACTCATGCGTATTCTTAAAGCCTTGTGGGGATTGGATGGCACCAGGGATGGGGGGGGTACAGAACCGATAACCAAAAAATTACGTAATGCGTGTGGTACATACGCATGAAGACGGCGTTATAACATCCAATGCTTAACTCCGGCACGAAACGCTTATTGCCACGTCTTTCGTACGGCCACTAAAGGTTCCAATTTCAGACGTCCCAGGAGTCGTAGGAATAAGTGCCAGGCGGTGAGCCCATAACAAATGGATGTAACGCTTGGATGAGGAATGCCTAAATTTAAAAAGTATTTGTATTGGGAATGCTTTGGATTTACACATTTAGTGGCTTCTGATAATCCAATCCCCAGCGTCTTTTTTGGAACTGCGGTAGAGTTGTTTTGGGAATGAGCGAGAGAATTAACGCCTTATTGATTTCGAGTACGGTGAGTTAGTACAGGGATGTGGGGAACCTGAGTGCTTTTTGTAGAGGGCTATCCGGAAACTTTGTAACTGCACATCCCACCTCAATATAATGCTAGGTCTTAGAGTGTTGGTTTAGTGTGGATACACGAATGGAGTTTAAATTTAGGGAGAGGAAAAGTGTGTCGAGTCCAAATATCTTTTGCTTGGGCACATTTCAACAGATGGCTTTTGCTTTCCCCATTAGGCAGTTTTTTTGGGGCTTAAAGTACCCTAATTATGAGGCAATTGCTGGGAAGCACGTATGTGCTGCAAGGGTTACAATAACAGCAATCAAAAATGAAATAGGAGAACAAAGTCCATTGACAAAAGGTTGCTTACATGTAGTCACGGGTATGGGCATGCATGGTTTAGGGTTTGCTAGACTAAAATTAGAGTAATTTGGAGTTTTTGTACTTAGATGGGATCTTGAGGGCGCTGTGGTACACCGAGTGCGACTTTCAAAGGTGTTCTTGGTTAAAATAAGCAAGATTATTGGGGGATTTAAAATTATCACAGTGTGTTGATGGATTGTGTGGAGGCACCTACAACTTCAATTCCTCGGTTTAGCGCTTTGATGCAACGACGTTTTCAGTAGCGTTGACAATGTCGAGTACACCCATATGAAAATGATCGAATAATAGATTAGCCTCTCCTGATTCTGGATACACATCTNGCAAGCCTACCCGCCTTAGCGGTACAGGGTAATGTTCCGCAATTATTTCAGCTATCGCACTTCCAAGACCCCCAATGATGTTGTGATCCTCGACAGTCACTACTGCTTTAGTCCGCTCGATTAAATGGAGGAGGTTTGGTAGGTTAATGGGCTTGATAGTGTGGACTTCGACGAGTGTAACTTGTATCCCTCGTTCGTGAAGCAGGTCGGTTGCTTTTAATGCCCACAAAATTATAGGCCCACATGCAAAGATCACTGCATCATCCCCGTATTTCTTGATTATTTTTGGTGTACCGAATTTGAATTCCACTGGGGGGTTGTAGACTATCGGATCCTTTCCACTGCCTATGCGAATGTAGGCGGGACCAGGCCTAGATGCTACGGCTAAAGTGGCTTGATATGTTTGGTCTGCATCTGCGGGCACTACGATTTCAATTCCTGGAATAGCTCGTAATATTCCTAAGTCTTCAAAAACCATGTGTGTAACTCCTTCGCGTTCGCCCCCAAAAATACCCCCGTTAAACCCCACAAGTTTTACGTTTAAACCTGGGTATGCCACGAATGTCCTGATTTGTTCACAACCACGCATGGCAATGAACCCACCATAAGTGCAGAAAAAGGGTTTCAAACCGGTGCTTGCAAGTCCTGCTGCAAAACAAATCGCGTTCTGTTCACATATCCCTAACTCAAAACATCGGTCTGGGAACCGTTGGGCAAACTCTTCAGCGCGAGCAGATTTAAGGGAATCAGCCAAAACAAGGCATACCGTGGGATCTTTTTCAGCAAGTTTGATAAGGGCTTTAATGAAAGCAGAGCGTGTGCACGCGTAAGATGTGATTTCAGGTTTAGTCGGATATAAATCAACGGGTTTACTCATGGTTTTTGTGTGGAAGTAGCCAGACGCTCTAGACGTGCTTTTTCGGATTCTAGGTAGCTGATTGCCTGTTTAAACTCTTCTGGGCTGGGGACCCGTTTATGCCAGGAATTGTCCCCCTCCATGAATGGGACTCCTTTGCCTTTCACGGTGTATGCCCGGATGACGGTTGGGCGGTCTTTCGAATCCGTTGCAATCTGAATAGCCTCAAATATCTGGCTAAAGTCGTGGCCGTCNATTTCTAAGGTTNTCCATCCAAAAGCCTGAAATAATGANCAAATATTATCTAGGCCNCTNACNAGTTTAATTGGGCCGCTGCTTTGCCAACCGTTGTTGTCAACAATTACGATTAAATTCGAGAGTTTTAAATGGGAGGCAGATTGGGCAGCCTCCCAGTTAATACCCTCGTTTAATTCGCCGTCTCCGGTGAGGACGAATACGCGATACTTATATCCTATGAGTTTTGCTGCCGCCGCCATGCCAGCTCCAATAGCTATACCGTGTCCAAGGGAGCCGGTGGTCATATCTACGCCCGGGGTTTTTTTCATGTCGGGATGTCCTTGAAGGGGGGAACCTAAACGGCGAAGTGTTGGTAACCATTCTACTGGGAAGTATCCGCGTCTGGCTAGGGCTGCATAGTATGCGGGGCAAGCATGTCCTTTCGAGAGTATAAATCTGTCGCGGTCGGGGCGGTTAGGGTTTTTGGGGTCTACGTACATTACCTTAAAGTAGAGTGTAGTGATGATATCGACGGCTGAGAGGGCTGGGGCGGGGTGACCATCACCGGCCAGGAAAATCATTTTTATGACATCTTGCCGGATGATGTTAGCGATGATTGGCAGATAATGGTGGTTACAAGTATTGAAAAACATGCTCGACTACTAAGGGGATTTTCTCATATCTTCACATATATCGCAAGCGCTGTTTTGTGTAAGGGAGATGTTTTTACCCTATGGCCAATGCGCCAAGCGTTTTTTAGGCTATTGATTATATGAGTGTTAAAAAAATTGGCTTTGTACATACCTCGACGTTGGTAGTACCCTTGTTTACGTCGCTAATGGAACAACGGTTGCATGGGGTAAATTTTTTCCATTTGGCAGATGACAGTTTGATTAGGGATGTTATTGAAGAGGGGAATGTGGGCCCAAGAATTGCATGGCGGGTGCTTCAGCACATTATTCTTGCTGTTGAGGGAGGAGCTGATTATGTGATAGTAACATGCTCTTCGGTGGGCGAAGTAGCGGAATGGGCGTCCAAGTTTGTTTCAGTACCTGTAGTTAGGGTGGATAAACCAATGGCTGATTATGTGGTTCAAACTGCTTCAAAGATTGGGGTTTTAGCCACCCTACGAACAACGCTTTTACCTACCATGAATTTGATAAAAAGGAAGTGCTAAATCGGTGGGTCGGGAAGTTGAAGTGGAATTTGAGGTTTGTGACGAGGCATTTAACTACTTACAAGCGAGGCAATATTTGGAGCATGACGAATTAGTACGAGATGGTATTCGTCGGTTGAGTAAGAGATGTGAAGTGGTGGTTTTGGCACAAGCCTCTATGGCTCGGGCTGTGGAAGGCATGAGGCCCAGCGAGGTTAATGTGCCTGTTTTGAGCAGTCCACCGCTTTTGATTGATTATTTGAAAAAGGTTTTAAACTTATGACATGAGTTCAATCTCGCGCATTTGGAGGTATGGAGGGGAAGCTGGAAATGTAAAATTGGGATCCATTTTTTTGGGGAGATTGAAGGCCTGGGGATTTGTCGCTGGAATCTTGTTGATTTTGATGGGAGGGGTGGGATGGTTAGGTAGTTTGGAGGTCCTCGCAAGACCTTGTACCGCGGTGGGTGTCGTATTAGTAGCTGTTTGCAGCAGCGCCTTTAGCCAATTGCGGTGGCACCAGTTCACCTTTTGGATAATTGCCGCAATAATAGTGCCATTAATATATCCAAGTGGCTTTCAAAGATTGTGTGGGATTGAACTTCGGTCTCCTTGGTTAATGCTTCCAGTTATCCAACTTGTAATGTTTGGGATGGGAACACAAATGAGTTTACGTGACTTTGCGGGAGTAGTTCGGGCTCCTGGGGGGATTTTAGTTGGTGTGATAAGTCAGTTTACGATAATGCCACTGGTAGGCTACTGCCTGGCAACAGCGTCAAAATTGCCTGGAGAAATCGCAGCAGGTATAATTCTTATTGGCTCGTGTTCTAGTGGGTTAGCCTCTAACGTGATGAATTATATAGCCAGGGCCAATCTAGGCCTTTCAGTGACTCTTACTGCAGTTACTACTTTGCTTGCTCCTATCGTGACTCCCTTTTGGATGAAAGTCTTAGCTGGTCACCTGGTTAAAGTAGACTTTCTTTCAATGATGGCTGACATAATCAAAATTGTGATTGTGCCAATTGGCGCGGCAATGGTGCATGATTGGTTGAAAAACGTGGAAAGCCCAATGCGCGCCAAGGTGGCAGCATATTCCTTGGCGTGTCTAATTTGGCCAGCCATATGCATTAATGACGTTGTTACTGAAGGGCTGTTTGCCATTACAGGATTTGGGGAGATCCTCGAAATTACAGCGTTTTTGGCAGCTGTGCCAGCTGTTGGTTGGTTATTCCATGCGCTTTGGCGACGCTGGAATCGGATCCAGCAGATTATGCCTATTTTGTCCATGGTCGGCATTATTTACTACAACGCTGTGACGACGGCGGCTGGCCGGAATGAACTTTTATCTGTTGGGGGAGTGTTAGTAGTCGTGGCAGTAGCTCATAATTTAGCAGGCTATTTGCTTGGTTATTGGTTTAGTCGGTTATTGGGATTGAACAAAATTGATGCACGAACGGTTTCGATTGAAGTGGGAATGCAAAATGGTGGAATGGCCACGGGAATAGCAGCAATGATGGGGAAGTTAAATACGCTTGGCCTTCCCGCTATTGTCTTCAGCCCATGGATGAATTTTTCCGCATCGTTGCTTGCTAATTACTGGCGAAAGAAATCGGAAAAAGCCTTAGATGCAAGCAGGTAAATAGGATGAGTTTTTCGAACTAAAACTTGTGAAGTGCACCTTTACTTGGACCCTTGATTTTTAGATGAGTGCTGGATTTTATGGGTTTTTATAGCCGGTAAAGGGTTGCCTACTCTCTTGTAAAAACTGGCTATTGCATCTCTCTATTTGTGAAGACTAGTGGTTAACTTAGAAATGCAAGCAGAGTGTGATCTTTCCGGGCCCTGTGCAGCTTATTAACACTATGCTCAGCTGTTAGCTTAGAATGGAAGAAAGTAGACATTTGTTATGCCATGGACGTATTCAGTCAGCGATTTCGTTGTTTTGATTAAGTTGTGTTGGCCAAGAAAAATAATTGGGATCACTTGCTGGTAAACGTGTAAGACCCGTTACCAAGTTTACAGATCGTGTAACCTGTTCTGTAGCCTATGAGTTTTGCGTACGTTGATTTGCCCAGGGTTTTGCCGTTTATTTTGACTGTGTTTGGGTGGGCTGAAGGAATCCATACAGTAGCTGATGTATTTGGTGGAAGAGTCACGTGCCAGGTGAATTCCTGTCCACGGGTTTCCCATCTGCTAGTGATAAGGCCTCGGATAGACTTATAGCTTGCTTCAACATAGGTGAGTCCAGGGATTGGAGTTGGTTTCATGATGATGTGCTTGAATCCTGGGATTTCTGGGTCAGGCCGTATGCCAGCTAAATCCTCAAACATCCATACAATTAGGTCACCTATTAACATTACGTGATTGCCTGAGTTCATTTGTGGATCGGCAGTATCACCATTCCAAAGCTCCCAGATAGTTGTAGCCCCTTGTTTGATCATGTAACCCCAACCAGGGTAGGTCTCATTAGTAAGAATCATCCATGCTATATCCCCTCGGCCGAATTGGGTAAGAGTGCGCATAAGGAACTGGCACCCGATTACCCCAGTTGGGATATGACCTTTGAAATCGTTGAGGATTTTGTCGACAAGGTTACCAAAGACTGGGCCACGAAACTCTTCTGGCACCATAGCAAAAGCCAATGGCAACAGGGAAGAGGTTGCGGTGCCATTGTCGTAACGGCNTTTGTTTTGATCGAGGAATCTTTCGTTAAAACTCTTTTTTAATGCTTCTGCTTTTCCGGCGAACATGGTTGCTTGGTTTGTTTTGCCAAGCATGGTTGCGTATTCAGCCATAAGTTTAAGGTTCTGATAGAAATAGGCCGAAGCCAGTAGGGCCCCGGATGTGATACGGTTCGTGTCTTTAGTGTGAATTAAGTTTGGATGTTCTGGCGGCACACACCAATCCCCATAACTGTCTCGATCGATAAGGTTATTTTTGGAGAACTGTTGCATGTAATTAATCCATTTTTCCGCTGGCTCGTAAATTTCGCTTATGATGTGCGTGTCACCATATTGTCGTAGAAGCATGTCAGAGACGAAGATGAAAGTGCTTGGCCAAGTTACATTATCGGTGTAGATGGGCCAGAATGGCGGAGCTACATTGGGGATGGACCCGTTTGGCCGTTGTGAATCTATGATATCGTATAACCATTTTCGGTAGAATGGAGCGACGCAGAATAGGTATGACTCACCTATGGATTCTTGAGAGCGGTCACCTAGCCATCCTTGTCTTTCATCGCGCTGTGGGCAATCGGTGGGTATGCTCCTGTAATTACCCCGAATTCCCCAAACTGCAGCTTTGAAGATTTTGTTTACTAGGGGGTGGGAGCAAGTGAATACACCAGTGGGCTCAAGATCGTCGTGCACTACCCGCCCCTCAATTGAATCCAAAGTAGGTTTTCCTGGATAGCCTTTAATTTCAACATACCGAAAACCTCGGTATGTAAATCGCGGTTCGTATATTTCCAAGCCGGATCCGCGCAAAATGTATAAATCAGTAGCCCGTGCGCCCCGGTAATTTGCCATGTACAACGTGCCATCCGGATTTAATCGTTCAGCGTGTCTGATTCGGACAGTAGTGCCGGCTGGCCCTCGGACTTTGAGTCGGCACCATCCCACGATATTTTGGCCCATATCGAAAACGTGGATGCCGGGTGCTACTTCCCGTACTGAGATGGGTTTAATTGTTTCGATTACTTTTATAGGTGGAGTCATTTGTGGAGCAAGGATTCCAGCGGGCGGGCTTACTATTTGGGCTTGATACCATTTGGAATCGTCAAAGCCTGGGTTTGCCCATCCATCCATTTCTAGGCGCGCGTCGTATTCTTCCCCATCAAACTCGCTATTGGCACGAATTGGCCCTTGATCCGTTATTTTCCACGACTCATCGCTAACTATTTCAGTTGTTGATCCGTCTGTGTGTTGGATCCGCATTTTGAGAAGAAGTTTAGGGAAACCGAAGTTTAGCGTCCCGGCATAAACCCGGCTTCGGTCGGCGTAGAATCGACCGTTCCCTAAAATTACTCCGATCGCATTTGAACCGCGTTTNAGGTACCGGGTTACGTCCTCAGCGACGTAGTAGACCCTGTTGCTGTAATAGCTTAAGGCAGGGGAGAGGACCTTATCGCCAACCTTGTGCCCATTGATGTAGAGTTCGGAGAGGCCCAGTCCTGAATAATACACTTTTGCTGTGGAAATTGGTTTTTTTACGTACAAATTCTTTCCGTACCCAACGGGCGGGTAGTGTACGATCTTCAGCAGCTTGGACTTTTCCCCAGGGTTCCATTCCTACGGGTCCGATTATTTTAGCGTTCGGCCAAGATGAGTCATCAAAATCCTTTTTTAGCCACCCAGCGACTTCGTTTGTCCAAACGCGCCACCTTTCATCAGTTGGAATGAGTTCAGTTGTTCCATCCTCATATTCTATAAGTAATGAACCAACGATGCCTGCTGAATGGCGATTAGTGTCCCATTTATAACCTGTCAGTCCGAGTACGTTTGTGCCAGGAACAAGCCCGTAGGTTATATCGCAATATTTGACTGTGCGGTAACCTTTACGGGCTCCCAAGTCGCTTCCGTTCAACCACCCTCGACACATGTCATCTCCTGCATATTGGAAAATTGCGCGTTTCACATTCTTATGTGGATGAACAAATATGAGGCGGCGGAAATAGTTGGTAGCCTTTTGTGGCTGGACTTGAGGGTTAGGGTCGTTAGGGTGCCAAATCCACCAGGTATCTGATAGCCAGTTAGTTTTTTCTATTCCGTCAAGGCCGATCCACACTGCATTACCCCAGTCCTGAATAGATGCAGGCCCGGTGGACCATTTTGCGATTTTGCTCCATTTAGACGGCCGGTTATGTGAATCCCAAACCATGACCCGCCAGTAACATTCGGCAAATGATGGCAACGGTTTGCCGCCGTATACAATGTGGGTCGTTTCATCAGACTGCACCTTTCCTGTATCCCAAAGATCTGGTTGCTCCTTTTCTAAGAGGGAAGGTGAAGAGGCGACTATTATTCGGTAAGCGGTTTGGTATTGGTTGGGTTCTGAGGATTCTAATTTCCAACTAAGTCGCGGCCGGGAATTTACAGAGCCTAAGATACCCTCGGGGTTACAGAGGTATTCGCAGCGCAGATCATACACAGTTAGCGTAGCTAGGGCATTTGCGCGGAGGGTAATGAGGAATGCTGCTAAGATGAATCCGCAGAATGGGGAAAAGAGAGGAGGTAAAGCTGGTATTGGATAGATTTTAAATGGGTTTTTCATATTTTTTGGGCTGCGCTTCTTAGTACATAGATGCACGCGAATATAGCCGAATACGTGTCCATCCGTCAAACGTCATTCCGAACGCGATGTAACGTCCTCTTAAATGTTTGCCTGAAAATGATCTTTGGAGCGATAGGCCTTGCCCATTGGTCATCACCATATGTAGTGTGTGACTGAAACGTGCAGCTGTTCCTTTGGGAAGTGGAATCGCTCTTATGGCAGGCAAGTGGATTGAAGGGAAAATTTAGTGGTACCACCGATGGAGTGTTTAAAACTAAATTTGATTTGCCTTCTCCACTGTCTAAGCTGAGAGAAAGTGTGCATAAAATTCGGTATGTGCTTTGAGGCTATGTTGATTGGTTAATGGTAGGTTGGTTATTTGCTGGGTCTTCAGGTGGTGTAGATTCCGATAACAGAACCCTCCGGTCAATTGTAGTTGTGTCTGGAGGAAGTTGAGATGCGTGGCTTAGCTCCATAAACCGTCGTAGGCGGGGCAATAGCGCTTTTTCAAGGCTGGTCACAGTATCGTTGTAAGCTTTTACGGTGGAATCGAGGTTCCGGCCGACCTTGTTGAAGAATTCGAGTAACTTGACGAGGTGCTTATGAAGTTCACGACCGGCATCAGCAATGAGGCGAGCGTTTTCCTCGAACTTGTGTTGTTGCCATACAAATGCGACGGATTTGAGAATGGCAAGAAGTGTGACGGGAGTAGCGGGCAAGACTCGCTGTTCCAGGGCGAACTCGAACAATCCGGGATCGCGCTCAAAAGCATAGCTCAGNCACGATTCGCTTGGTACAAACATGACAACGAGCTCGGGAGAATTTTTGAATTGCGCCCAATATTTACGTTGGCCCAGTTCCTTGAGACGGTTTCTTAGCGCTTTTGCATGTGCTTCAAGAAAACTATTTTTTTGATCATCTGGGGCTTCAATGGCTTTAAGATAATTTTCCATAGGGGCTTTCGCATCAACAGGGACGACACCGCCATTAGGTAGGTACACAAGCAGATCAGGACGATTTAGTTCTTCGGTGACAGGCTGTTCTTGAAAATCTACATGTTCAGTCATGCCAGCCATTTCAACAATCCGGCGGAGTTGATATTCACCCCATCTACCTCGGACGGTTGGTGATTTGAGTGCTTCTTGAAGGCGGGTGGTGACGCGTTGCAGTTCAGTATGAGCTTGTAGCAAGTCTTTTATCCTAGTATCAAGGGCGCGGTAGGAGCCTTCCCTCTGTTGTTCAAGTGCCCTTATATGTCCCTCTAGTTGTTTTAAGTTTTCAGCTAGAGGTTTAATAATGCTCTCAGATCGATTGATTAGGTCTTGGGTGTTAAACCTCAGAATTTCAGAAGCCAAGGATTGGAACGTTTCCCTTAGCCTCGCCTCGCTTTGCTCAAGCCATTGTATTTTTTCCTGGTCCTTTTTAAGCTCGGCATTTTCTTTGACGAGGCGCAGGTACGAGTCTGATAGTTCCTGGATCTGCTGTTCTAATTTAGGGACGCGAGCTGCTGCCTCTTCAGCACGGGTTCGGGCTATTTGGGCTTCTTGTAATTGCAGACGCAACTGGCTTAGTTCTTGTATTTCTCGATCGTATTCAAGGAGTCGGGTTTTCAATAAGTTGATCCTGGTGCGGTAGTAAAAAATTGCGAAACCCATCACTATTGTGCCTCCAATTATAACCCCAACGCTAAAAGGCAGAACTAAGTTCACCAATACAACATTTTCATCCATAGGTATATTGATAGCATGAAGGGCGGGCAAGTCATAGCTGATTATTTTATCACACTTGGCCAGTCGTGTGGGGATGCAGAGGCGACTTGTCGATTTTATGCTGGTTTATAGATTGTGTACATGCGGCGCCATTGGTTATCTCTTTTTGGCCGCCAAAGCAAACCACCTCCTATTGCGGAGTTGATGAATTTGGCTTTAACGCAGCCTGGGCTAATTTATTTAGCCGCAGGGTTTACTGACCCCGATACGCTACCAATAGAAGAGGTGCGTATCATAGTTGACGATGTATTGTCAGACGAGAATTGCGGTAAGTCGGCTTTGCAATATGGCAGCACAAAAGGATTACCAAAGTTACGAGAATTAACAGCGGAACGTCTCCAAAGGGTGGATCTTGGGCTTCCTCCTGGGGTAGCTGATGCGGACCGGGTAGTTATCACGCACGGGTCTCAGCAACTGTTGTATTTATTGATAGAAGCCCTTTGTGATCCTGGGGACGTGGTATTGGTTGAAGATCCCACATATTTTGTGTTTCTTGGGCTTTTAGAGGGTCGAGGTGTCAAAACTCACGGGGTGAAGCTGACCCCAGACGGGGTGGATTTAGATCACTTCGATTATGTGTTAAGGAGGTTGGTGTCCAGCGGTGAGATCAAAAGACTCAAGCTTTTTTACATTGTTACTTACGCGCACAACCCAACCGGCATTGTCTGGTCTTTTGTGAAGAAGGCAGCGGTTTTAGAGCGGCTTCTTCGGATTGAGAAACTCGCGGGTCATCCAGTGTTCCTTGTCGAGGATGCAGCCTATAGGGACCTACTTTTCGAGAATCGCCATGAAAATTCAGCGTTAAAAATTAGTGATTCGAAAGCTAGAGTAATTTACGTTGGCACGTATACTAAGCCGTTTGCGACTGGGATACGGGTCGGATTTGGTCTGCTTCCACCTCAACTTATCGATCCTGTTTTGAATATAAAGGCGAATCATGATTTTGGGACTTCTCAGTTNATTCAGTATGTGGTGTGCCGGGCGTTGGAATCAGGGTTATATGAGCGTCACTTGGGTGTTTTGCATGAGCATTATCGTGCAAAGGCCTTAGTGATGAAGGATGCGATTGAGAAATGGTTCCCGTCGTATATAGATGTGTGGCATCCGACGGGCGGCTTATATTACTGGATTCGACTACCGCGGCATCAATGCACGGGTCCACGATCTAAGCTATTCAGGACGGCTTTGAGGCAGGGGGTATTATATGTACCGGGTTGTTATTGTTACGCGAGAGATCCCTGGCGCAAAGTGCCCAATCATGAGATGCGCCTGAGTTTTGGTAGTGCTTCCGCTTCAGAAATACAAAAAGGAGTTAAGCGTTTGGGAGAAGTGATCAAATCCATCTCAAGCTACCATACTAGGCGGCAAACTTAAGCCCTGCAAAGGGCTAAATCTTGGTGCTTATTTATGCCAAGTGTTTTTAAAGGTTAAGATTTTACCCCCATGTGATTTAAGATTTGTGGGGAGTTGCGTTTCTGATTAATGACTCATGTTGGTGGCGGACATTTTTAACTAAATTGAGCCACTTTGGGTTTTAGGGGATAATAGTCCCACTTAGGGCTTTGCCATGAACTTCGTGCCAAAAAAGGGGAGATATTCAATTTTGCAGAATATCTCCCCNTGGGCGTGGTAAATTAAACTGGTCTGCGGCTATTTGGTTTGTTTATTGGGTTTCTCCGACTTGGTACCGGACAAATCGCCGGACAGTAATAGTGTCGTCTAACTGCTTGCTAACTTGATCGATATATTGTTTCACGGTTATTTCCCCGTTTTGTTTTATGTAGCCTTGGTCAAGTAGACAAACCGTTTGATAAAATTTCTCGAGCTTTGACTCGACAATTTTCTGGATGATATTAGGTGGTTTGTTTTTAACCTGNTCGGCTGCGATTTCTTTTTCCTTCTCGATTACTTTTGGGTCCAGATGTTCTCGTGAGATGGCTAAGGGGTTCCCGGCTGCTATCTGGAGAGTGATGTCTTTTACCAACTGTTTAAACTCTTCGCGTGTGGTTGTACCTGGTTTTGTAGCGCCCACTTCCACTAAGACACCAACTTTTGCCCCGGTATGAATGTAGGCTGCAATAACACCAGGTTCATTGGCTTCCATTCTAACAAATCTTGAAACTTGGATATTTTCTCTTATCTGGCCAACTAGGTTTTGGCGTTGCTCTTCGAAGTTTGCATTTGGGTCTTGTGCTAATTTTTTGGCCACTTCTTCGGCGAAATTTCTAAATAATTCATTTCGGGCAACGAAATCGGTTTCGCAATTCACCTCCACCAACACACCAACGCGTGAGTCTGGTTGAATGTACCGGGCAATTACACCTTCTCGAGTAGCTCGAGAGGATTTTAGCTGTGCTGTGGCAGCACCCTTCTTCCTGAGGATTTCTATAGCTTTTTGGAAGTCGCCATTTGCTTCTTCCAACGCCTTTTTACAATCCATCATGCCGGCGTTGGTCATTGCACGTAATTTAGCAACATCTGCAGCAGTAATTTGTGCCATACGCTAAGTCAGGTTTGAAAGTTAAGCGGTTACAGATTGTGTTTCTGAAGAGGTAGTTGTTTCAGACTCCTTAGATTCTTTTTGGGGCTGTTGAAAAGCTGGACTTTCTGCCGGTTCTTCGTCCTTGGAAAGCTTTCTATACCCACGGGCCTCGTATTCGGCCCTGGCTTGCATAATCACTTGTTCAACTGTGCCCAAAATCAGTTTGAGAGAGCGAATAGCATCGTCATTTGCAGGGATTGGATAATCAATCAAATCAGGATCCGCATTTGTATCACAAATAGCAACTATTGGTATTTTGAGCCGCTGTGCTTCAGCTACCGCAATTCGTTCTTTCTTTACATCGATTACAAATAAAACGTCCGGGAGTTTATCCATGGTCCTGATACCTTCGAAATATTTCAGTAATCGATTATATTCGCGACGCAGTGACGATTGCTCTTTTTTGCCGTAAGAGTTAATAAGGCCTTCGTTAATTAGTCGTTCTAGTTTTTCTAGACGTTGGATTGATTTGCGGATGGTTTGGAAATTGGTAAGTGTGCCCCCAAGCCAGCGTGCGTTGACATAGTATTGTCCAGTATCTTGGGCAACCTGCTTTACAATTTCTTGGGCTTGCTTTTTTGTCCCGACAAACAATATTTTCCCCCCGCCGCGAACTACGTCTCCTAAAAACATACAAGCGGTTTCGAGCAGTGGGAGAGTTTTTTCCAGATTGATTATGTGGATCCCATCCTTTTCGGCGTAAATATATGGCCGCATCTTCGGGTTCCATCGTCGTGTTTGATGCCCGAAGTGAACACCAGCTTCAATTAGATCCTTTAATCCGATGTTTAGCACGATCTTCTATGGTTGAGCTTTGGCCAGAATGTTGTTCTGACCTTTTTATCCCGCTGTAAAGTGCGGGATTGTTTTTTGGATTTACATTTTGGCCACCCAGTCCCACCCGAGACTAGGCGTGTGCTTCCGCACTTTAAGGCCTTACCACAATTAAGCTGTGTTAAGTAAGGCTTAAAACTTAGCAGCGAATTGATTTAGCGCAATTCTTTTTTCAACATCCAAGAAAGGTTTATGTCAGATCATGCAGCTTTTAGTGGTACGTTGGGGCTCCCCTTGCGGAGTACGGCAGGGTGGGATACATTGTCGAAATTACGAGGCTTATGAGTGGATTAGTTGCCATAGTGGGCAGGCCTAATGTGGGTAAATCCGCGCTCTTCAATCGAATTGTGGGGAAGCGGATAGCTATAGTTCATGATGAGCCGGGAGTGACCCGTGATAGGATCACAGCCGAGGCGGAGTGGCGTGGAATGCCGTTTACCGTTGTCGATACGGGTGGCATATGTATTATGCCAGGGGAAAAGGTTGAGGATCCCATTTTGCAGAGGACTATTGAGCAGATCAAAGTAGCGATTGACTCAGCCGATTTGCTTGTTTTTGTAGTGGATGTTAAAGACGGTGTTGTACCTCTGGATATTGAGGTGGCAAATCTTCTGCGGAAATGCGGCAAACCAGTACTTGTGGTGGCGAATAAAGCCGACAACCAAGAGTTGGAGGCTGGAGCTTCCGAATTCACTAAGCTTGGATTTGAAGAGATATTTCCCGTTAGCGCCATACATAACCGGAGGTGTCTCAAAGCTACTAGATGCAGTGGTGAAAACCCTGGGTAGGCTTAAAAAGTCAGAAGCCAATGCTAAGGAACAAGAGCAAGGAGACACCGACTCCGAGGAGCAGCCATCTGAACCTATAAAAATAGCCATAGTAGGCCGCCCAAATGTGGGGAAATCTTCGCTTATAAATGCTATTACTGGTTTGAACAGGGTGATTGTTTCTCCAATTCCTGGTACCACTCGAGATAGCGTAGATGTACCTTTTGAAATAGATACGGAGGGGCGCCGGGAAAATTTCGTCTTTATTGACACCGCTGGTATAAGGAAAGCGCGTAGTATTTCTACCTCAGTGGAATTCTTCAGTGTTACCCGGGCCAAACGCGCCATAGAGCGTTGTGACCTTGCAGTACTCGTGTTAGATGCTGAAACAGGAATCGTAGAGTTGGATAAAAAGATTGGTGGCATGATAGTCGACGCTCAAAAAGCCTGTGTTCTGGCAGTGAATAAGTGGGATTTATTTGAGGAAAAAGTTGAGCAAGCATTAGCTGATAAAAAAACGGTGGATAAGCTTTCGAAACTTATGGGGGGCCGTTCCAGTGATTTCCCTTGTACGATGGAGGGTTTTGCTGCGTGGGTACATCAAAAATTGTTTTTCCTGGATCATGCCCCGGTCATTTTCCTTTCAGCTAAGACTGGCCGTAATGTTGAGCGATTGCTGGATTCGATCCGGTATGTTGCTGGGCAAATGCGGCAGAAAATTCCAACTAGCATTTTGAACAAAACTTTGCATGCTGCGGTTGAATCGCGACAGCCTCCGAGCTCAAAGGGGCATAGACTCAAGTTCTTTTACGCCACCCAAACATCCCAAGCCCCACCAACCTTTTTGCTTTTTGTGAACCGAGTGGATCTGTTTACCGAGCCGTATAAACGGTACCTCGCGGACCAAATCCGTCGAGCGTTTGGTTACGAGGGGTGTCCAATAGTACTCATCCCCCGAGAACGACCAAGGAAGTAAAATGGACGACTCCCATTTCGACTCTAGTTTGCATTATTAAACCCAAATTAGTTTGCTACTGCTCAAGTGGTGGGAATTTGTCCTGGTGTNCAATTTTTGCTGAAATGGAAAGCTAATTATTTGCCCAGGTTCGGGTCCAAGGTGCCATGAAAACGCATCAATTATTGGCCTTTGGAGTTCTACTATTCCGGCAAAGTGCAGCTTTAGCATAAGCATCCGTGTGTATTATCCAACTCACCTCAAAAGGGGTTAGGGGAGTTTGTGAGTGTAAGGAGTAAGTAAAAGGTTGTGTAATGGGTAAAAGCGTTTGTGCACTCGAACCAGGTGTGCATGAGATTGTATTTCCACGCAAACCTGCGAGGACGCCTTTTAGCATAAGATTGGCGCCTTGAGAAGTAGGCATAGGGCGAGAAGGTGAGGCTTACCCGATTAAATAAAGGCGAATTTAAACTTTCTGGAGAGCTGTTTGTGCAGCGTGGGCATAAGACTTGCCTTTGAATGGCTTTTGTGACGTCCAATACCCACCATTTACAAAGAGCGAAAAGGAAGGACTAGGCATTGCAGGTATTGGTTTGCGCAATGAACGTAAAAGACTTCGCAAAGCGTAAGGGGGATTACACAAAAACTTAAACCCAGGCTGGGCAAAAAGGTTAGGTTTTAGTTGAGGACTGCCAGTTTCAAAATCGGCGTTCTTTAACCTAGAAAATTCAGCTTAACTTGCCGCGGAGTCTTCGGCTTAGCTTTTTAGGTGCTTCGAGAGATGCGGTGGACAAACTTGCCGCTTCTGTTGTTGTAGTGAGTTTTACGCGTAAACCTGTAGCCCAACTGTGCGCCAGTTCTAGTTTCCATCTAGTACCCACTAATTATCGTATTGCGATCTTTTTTATTTTTGGAGACGACGTTTAGCTCGTTCACGTGCCTCTCGGAACGTATCAAGAGAAGTTTTTTGGATACGGGTTTCTTTTTCGTCTGAAGGTTGCTGACTGGTTGTATCTGTGTCTACCTTGTAAGGCATGGGTTGTGGTGTTGGAGGGGGAATCAAAGTTTTCTGCGTGGTAGCCTTTTGGTGGGCTTTGCGGAAGAATTGGGATAGTAAGGGGGTTTTTTGAGGCGCGGATTCGAGTTCGAGTGATACGGCGTCAGGTTTACTTACAACTGGTATTCGAGCCATTAGACTGTGCAGTAGCAAGGTTCGACGCTCTAAAATCTCTACTAGGAAGAAGGCAATCGCCCCTACGAACACCCAAGGAGTCAGGGTTACAAAACGAGTTTTTGTGGGGAGTTCGTCCCATATGTGCGTTATTTGAATTCGTTCTTTCCCCCCAGTCATAGCTGCTATTTGCGCAAGGGTTGCAACACCGCGGCCGGGTTGCTCTGGTGTAAACTCTGGTGAGTACGGTAGGCAGACGGGTGACAGGGTTGCAGTTAAGTTGGTGGCTAACTCGACTACATTAATGAGAGTTTCGCCACTTGTTAAAGGGATGACTNCTTCAAGTAAGTCGGCGGATTTCCATGTCATTGTTGTTGTAGAGATTTTCGGGGGCAGGTTTGGGAATCCGTGTAAAGAACGTACGCGCGGAGTTTCCAATACCGCATCCCATTTTTGTTGTGGGTCCAAGTGAAGTTGGATATGACAAGCTCCATTTCGGACTTGCTGGGCCAAGACCATTCCATTGGGCAAAGAAGAAGGTTTGCCGGCAGTCCAACGGGCTAAAGTGGCGTAGAAAGACCCCACGTGTTCCCATGTGGCGAACTGTCCGCTATGGCTGCCATCCGCTTCCCCACAAAAACATAGGACTCGTCCAGTGCCTGCGTTCCAGAAAGCTACAATTGGGGCATTAAATTCATCAACAGTGATTGCGGCCAGGTTTGCCCCTGGTCGTGGATAACACAGATTATATCCACCTATTGGTGGAGGATCGTTTGGAAGCGGCATTCCAATAGCTATGTAGTTGGGAGTTAACTGGATCTGTGTTGGTTCAGTTACAAAGGTGTTTCGCATTACAAGGAATGTGTCTTGAGCAAAAAGTGCTGGGAGACTCTCAGCGTTCGAGCTAAAGTAACATTCGCCTCCACCACGCTGCGCTATATCTTTTAGCAATTGTGCGTCCACATCGCTTTCAGTTCCTAGCCCGATTACGCTTACTGTAATATTGGCTTCCCGGCATTTTTCAAGCAGTTCTCGGTATTCTCCTGGTTCTTCGGAATCAGCAGCATCTGCAAATAGGATGATATGCTTGGATTCTGCTTTTGCGGAAAGAATCATTTTAGCTGCGGCTGAGAGCGCTTGGTAAATGAATATACCACCACCTGCGGGTTTAATGGAAAGAATTGCTTTTCGTTTCGTGGCATTTCTTTCTACGGTATCGAGGGGCAGAACGATATGGGGGGAAGTATCCACAGCAATAACACCGAACTCATCCATTGGTGAAAGCAGGTCAAGGACTTGTGCGGCGCCTAGATTAGCGAGGTCCATTTTACACCGACCCCCACTCACAGGAGCAGCCATACTACCCGATCGATCAAGTGCAACAACAATTGCAATCGGAAATTTACGGTGTTCCCGTGGCGCTTCCATGGACACTGGCAATATCGGCTCGAGCGGCGATTTAAAGTAACCGCCCTGTGCGTAGGACATTTTGCCGCCAGTCATCATCAAACCACTACCTGTTTCCTCGACCCAGGTTGCTAACGTGTGGAGTGCCTGGGAGCCAATTTTAATGGCCGGCACGTTTTCAAGTATCACTGAACTGAACTGGGCGAGTTCGTCGATACTCCATTTAAGTTGTTCAGGGTGATAAGCTGTCACAGCTAGTCCAGCTTGGCGGAGGAGCTTTACCAGGCCAGAATTTTCTCCCGCCGATGACACAGCCAAAATGGATTTTTCCCCACGGACAGCAATTAGTACACGAGCTTTATTATTTTCCAAGGTTGGGTCGGTCTCAGGACTTTCAATTGTAAGTATGTATTCGCACACACCATGTTGGGGAGCTATGTCCCGAAACATAAGGGGAGTTAATCCCGTCCCGACATCTTTAGTGCCCATACCAATGATGGTATTGCCGCGGAAAAGCTTGTATTGGATGGGCTGACCCCTGGGTGAGTAAACCCACGCCGTAAGTAAAAAGCCTTCCCCAGGTTGGACTTCATTTGGGGCCGAAAATGAGTGTATAGCCAGGTCATTAACTTGTGGGCGTGCGATTAACCGGTAGTCTATCGGTATGCTCCGGGCGGCAGCCCGCCCCGCCATGGGAATGGGATCGCGACCGGTCCATTTGCCATCGGAGAGGATTAAAATCCTAGAACTTGTATTTGGCGGAATCAAGGAAAGTGCAGTTTCTATAGCGTCAGCAAGCGCAGACTGATCTGGGTTAACATCGGCTGAGAAGCCAGGGAATCCACCGCTTTGTGGTGCACATTCGACTACAGCTTGTTGACCAAAGGAGACTACCCCGAGCAGGCTACGTTTGGGCATTTTTTTATGGAGGAGATCAATGATTTCTTTTTGAGAAGTGGTGGCGTTTGGGGGCATAGATGCACTTCGATCCGCTATGACGACTACGATACCTGCTTTCCCTGGCAGTTTCAGGGCTATTTGTGCCATCCCAAAAACTATTAAAACAAAAGTAGCGGCCCGTAACAGTTGCAATAAACGGTTTGGAAGCGGCCAAAGCCACAGAGCCACCAGGAGCGGAATTAGCACCAGCAACCAGATAGGTTGGAAAAAGGTGATCATTACCGAACTCCTTTTCCAGTAACTACCAGGATTAAATGTGCCAATAGCAGTATCAAGGTTAGAAGTCCCACCACCCAAACCAGTGAGGCCTCAGTAAACAAAGTATCAGTTCCATTGGACCATTTGCCCCATCTGCCGATCTGGGTTTGGGTTAGATCCGATTCATCAGGTGCAAGCAGGTTTACTGCAAGTTGATTTGTGGTTTGCCCGATTACCACTGTGTATACACCAGGTATCGTTGTTTCGAGTGAGAATTGCCCAGTTTGGCTTTGAAAAATTTTAGTGCTCTTATCNGGGTAAGTCACTATGATCGGTTCACCAGCTGTGTTGATTAACACTTCTGAACCAAGTGGCACATTATTTTCCGTGGGACCCGGTAGGTACGATGCTCGCCAATGCAAGATATTCCAGAACAAAATTGGCCAGTTAGGAGTGTTTTGGAGCGTCGAGAGAGTGGGATCGAAATTCAACGTAATTCTTTGGCGTCCAAATAGGTCCGTATAAGTGGAAAGGAGAGGCACGTTTCCAGCCAAAATTACGGGGATCTCGCTCGTTAGGTTTGTGGTCGGTTGTGCAGCCCAGATCACGCCGTGCAGGGATAGACCTTCTGTTAACGGATGCGTCGGATCGATTATATACGGTCCAATGTACGGGATTGGTGTATCTGGTTGGATTATTCGGAGGGTCCAAGTTGTTTTACTTACTGGAAATGAAGGCGATTGATGAATCACGAGGTCTGGGTTTTCTGAAGTTGTGGCACGGAGGCCTGTAGATTCAAGGGCGTGGTCAATAAAGGATGCTAAACTAGAGTTTGTGAGGGCTATGAGTACTCGGACACGCTTCCGGAGCGGAGGTAGTAGGTTTACCACATTATCGTCGGCCAACGCGTCGGGAGCTAGCTCCGCTCTTACCAGTGGGATTGACGCAGGTATGTCAAAAACCACTCGGTGGTACTTGCCTGGTCCTAACTCAATTGACGTAGAGGATATAGTATTTGATCCGGCATATATCGTTAGGCGGGTTTTTTGTGATGTAGATGACCCATTAAAAATACTCGAGCATGCACTTATCTTGATCTCCACAATTGGAACGTGTTGCCTTGCTGAATCCAAGGTTTATACTGGGCGATCCGAAGGCGTGCCATCGGACATTATCACTTAGGTTCTTGGGATCTCTTGGGGCGTGGTCGGTGACTACTAGAATATTTGCACGGCCCCGTCCCTATAGCGTTGGCAAGGCCAATTGCTTCTTCAATTGCAGCCCTTGGCGCATTGCACTGCCACCGTTGAAGTTGATACTCTAAATCACTATGCGTATGGATTGGTTCGCTAGTGATGCGGGGTTCTTTACCGGCCAGAATTATGCGTGTGGAAGGTGACCGTTGTGTTTGTAGAAGTTCTCGGAGAAAGGCCCGGGCTTGTTCTTGTGGGGTGCCAGTCTCCAAAACAGCCCGCATAGAGTAAGAGTCGTCAAGGATTATAATCAGGGGACGGCTATGCGCGGCTAGTTTGCTTACTGGTCCGCCAGCCGCTAGGCCCAACATCGCTAGTGCGGCTAACTCGATGAAAAAAATCAACGGTAGCTGGAGCCGCTCGCGTTTTGATCCGCCTACCCGGGGCTGCATGGCGAAACGCCAAAGCATTAAGCTGGAAACTGGATATCGTTTGAACTGGCTCCGAAAAATATATATGACCGCAAGCGCCAGTACTGATAGCAAAGCCAGTAAGGCTGCGATGGGATATAGAAAGAATGGTATCATGGCGCTATCGATGTAGCAGTTTCTGAAAAATTCCCTTGGTCCTTGGAATTTATTAAGCTTGGGGTGGTTATGTTCCGGTTGCGGGGCCGGCGCGGTTTGGAACGGGTGTTCTTAATCGATACATTCATATCAAACTGGTATTACCAGTTGGATCTTTTGCAGGTTTACAATGGAACTTTCCAATTCCTCAGCCACCAGTGTGGTTAGTTGCGCTCCATATTGGCGACACGCCTCTGCCCATGATTGTTGCCACTGTGTGAGGTTTCGCCGGTACTGCTTAATGGTTGTCTCATCAACTAGAAGATCTGCAATTTCGTCGGTTTCGCTGTCCACTAGGCGTACACTGCCATAAATGGGAGGATCGATGTCATTCCTTGCAAGGAGTTGGAGGATAAATAGCGCTGCACCGCCCGATTGCAATCTTTGGACTGTGTGAATTGGGGTTGCTGGCCAGAGTAGGTCGCTAATCAAAACGCGGATGCTCAGAGGGCGCAGTGTAGGTGGCATAACCTCAAGCGCATCGTCGATAGAGTGTGGGCTATTAAACTCAAACCCGTCCCACGCAGTCGGCAAAAGAAAATCGTTGATGACTTTACGGAATCCGTTGTCTGAAATCCACACTGCATGGGAACAATATGCATTCTCGGCAGCCACAGCCAAGATTGCCGCCAGTTTGAGTGTGGCAGCTGCTTTGGTGGTGTTGCCCAGGTTCATGGAGCGTGAGCCATCAATCAATATGTCTAAATGTGGCGTGACTTCTTCCATGTAAAGTTTGACTGTTAACCGGTCTGATCTNGCGTATACGTTCCAGTCCACGAACCTGATATCATCCCCGGGCTGGTACTCACGGTAATCTTGGAAATCGATGGATGTGCCAGTTCGCCATCCCAAGCGCATTCCGACCATGCTTCTGTGAATTGTATGTGGGACTAAAAGGGTGTATTGCTGCCCGATGTTTTCACCTTCATTTAATGCATGACGGAGTTTTTTATCCATAAACTCTCATTCTTCTAATATTTATGAGTTTGGTGTTGGGCAGTGTGCCTCTGCGAGGGCAGGAGAATCGTCAATAGGACGGAAGCTCCGCACTTGGTTGATAAACCACTTCAAATTAGCGAGGAACGCTATTAGAACCCACGACATTGCGAAAATCAGATGTGCTAATAGTTGGTAATAGTATTCGACGTATAGCGAGTTGAAGAAGTTGCCGAGTTGGATTTGGGTGAAGGCAAGCTTGGGTGATCTTTTGAGAATTAGCATTATAAGAGTTGGGAGTAAAATACTCACGAAGATAACCATTGCCGCGCATACTGAAGCTGCCATTGGGGGGGTTTTCGGCAGAAATTGTCGATGAACGAAAAGCCCCGTGAGCACGTAAGCAAACGCATATGCGATTGCTATTAATGTTTGAAACACAAAGTATTCTTCTGAAGACAAGGTATGACTGATTATGGCGCCTTTAATCGTGTACGTTAATGTGGGTTTAGGACTGGGTAATAAGGTTGCAAAAATTACCCAACTTGTGAGGCTGAGGATTATCGCGGTCCAGATTAGTCCTCCTGCAGCCCCATTGAAAAAAAGGAATGCTAGAATTCGTTTGAGTCTGCTGCTGGGGATTTGCCGCCGTACACGTAAGCTGAGCTTGTCATTTTGACTAATTATGACGAACAAACCTGGGATCATGATCATGCACGTGGTAAATCCCCAGAATTTTATAAGGGTAGAGTTGGTTTTAATTAATAGCCATGCCAAAGCGAGCAATCCTTCCACTACCCAAAACGCTGTAATAAACACTCGGATTGGCAAAGCCCTATTTGAGGAGCGAGGGGATATTAAGGTGGATGCGCCGACGTAAAAAAGGCCAAGGAAACCCACGTAAGTCAGGAAGAGAGTGATACTATCTAGCCATCGTTCAACTGTGCTCTTGATTGGTAGTAGTTCTCTATAGCCAAGAAAGAGCACCAATTGGGTAGAGGTTCCCATCCACAAACCCAATCCTAAGTTTAATCCGATTATCCCTTTGAATAATCTACCCACGGGAAGTACAGCAACAAAAATTGCCGCCATTACTGCAAGGCCAACAACTGCAAAAAGTATAAACAAGGTGTAAAAAATGGCAGGGAGATCCACTCCTCGGAGGAAGTACGAGAAAGACATGAACGGCATGCAAACGCTAAAGAGCAGGACTGCCATGTATGCTCCGGCAAAAAACTTGCCTCTTACGATGGCCCAAGGTGAAAGTGTTGTATAGTACATTAGCTCTATGTTGGATGGGTTGCGTTCTGTGAGAATCCCGAACGCAACATAAAATGGGATTAAAATAGTGCTAAAAAGGACGAGTATAAACAAATGCATCTCAAACATTGAACTGCCCAAACTCTGTGGAGTATGGGTCGTGTAGTCCCAAACTATAATATATGACCCGCCAAAAAGCACCGCCAGCAGCAGTGCAAATGCTCCTAAAAATGCTCGACTTCGCATTGCCTGGCGCAGTTCTTTCACAAGGATGGGGTTAGGTTCCCATCCTTGCAAAGTTGCAAGGCATGACTTAACTTTCAAAACCAATGTTTTCATGGGGGTGTGAGTCGGTACGGTTGATATGCATTTGTGCATATACGGCTCAGTGAGTAAGGTAGGCTTCCCTCGCACTTTTTCAAGGTGTAGATTCCGAGGGGTTGCGCATTTGTAGGAGGGAAACCCGGGGTTTTGCTATTCCTAGTGGAGTTTTATTAATGCAGCGACTTTGCATAACCAAGCTAGACAGGGCATGTTCATTGGACCTCACCTTTGGTTATTTTCATAAAAACGTCTTCCAAGTCGGCTTTGCAACGTCGGATTTCCATGATTTGGAAGTTCTTAGCAGCTAAGGTGGAAAGTATAGTTGGAACGGAATTCATGTTTCCCAACTGTATGTCGAAATGCACTTCATGGTCGGCAACAATGCGCGGGTTTTCTACCAAAGGTGTTTGAAGTAACTCGCGGATCAGTCGGTTAATCTCCATATTGTCATGGTTAAGCAAAACAATTGCGAAGGTTTGCCGAGGGGTGGTTTTTCTGAGTAACTCTTCCATAATGCCCATTTCAAGAATTTTGCCTCGCTCAATGATGATAGCTCCATCACAAATTTCAGTTAGCTCCGTCAAGATGTGTGAACTGATTAAGATCGCTTTATTCTGCTTTGCCAATAGTTTTAACAGTTCTCGGAACTCAATCCGTGCCCGAGGATCCAACCCTGCGGTTGGTTCATCAAGCACTAGGACTTGAGGGTTGTGAATCAAAGCTCGGCCAAGGCTGACCCTTTGTTTCATTCCTTTGGAGAGTGCTTTAAGGGTTTTNTTACGAATAGAAGTCAAGTTAGTGAATTCTTCGATCGTTTCCACTGCTTGCTTCCGATATTTACCCTTGAGCCCATAAGCGCGTGCGTAAAAATCAAGATATTCGTGGACAGTGATGTCGTCATGAGCAGGTAGCGTGTCCGGGACGAATCCAATCAATGGACGCACTTTTTCGGGGTATTCCCATACCGATATGCCGTCGATAAACACGTCCCCATCGGTTGGTTCGTCTAGGGTTGCGACTAATACGCATGGTAGTGGTTTTGCCAGCGCCATTAGGACCAACAAAACCGAATATTTTCCCTGACTCGAACCAAAATGAGATTCCGTCTAGGGCGACCGTCCGACCAAATACCTTACGCAGGTTTTTAACTTCGACTTTCATGGGGAGTCAACTTCGGTCTTCGAAAATGCTCGGTTTTTACATTTCCTAGCTTTTGTTTGTGGGCGTTTCTAAAATACCAAATATTATGTGTCGACCGGGTAAATTTATCACTTTGGTGTAAGGTGGAAAACCGTCTTCCAAAAATGGATTTTGCTCTGTTTCTGCTACGTAAGTGCCAGGACGCAAATGGGGGCTTGGTGCATTGGTGAAAGATTGCGTAATTCTCCCATATCCACTTTTGATGAATATGGAACGAAGATCTAGTGGGTTTGAAGGTACTGTTTGTTGCGTATCCGTCAGGGTTGCGCGTGCGCCCGGCTCTATTTTCCCGGCGCTATATACCTTTCCTTTAGCATCAACCAACCATAATGAATTGATGGGGACGCCTAATCCGTTAATCACAGCAAGTTTTCCATCCTTAAATTCTACCTGTAACCGTTCGCGGCGTATTTCTGATTTCCGGACGAAGAAGTTCGCTGGTACACGGGCAATTACCCAACCACCTACTAAGTGTTGCCCCTGGGTCCAATCCACTTGAGCTTTATTCCCAGGTAGGTAACGACGCACTTTGGCCAAAATAGGATATAACTCGGTGTCATAGCTGAATTTTAATCCTGCCCGTGGTGCCCAAGGACAATAATAGGAAAGCGATGCCAACACTGTAGCCCGCCGATTGACCTGGTCTAAAATGGTGACACTTTCGGTGCGTATTATAGGTTTTGTGCCTTCGGTTATTATGCTATAGAAAAAGATGAGCAACGATGTTAGTAAAGAAATTGCTGGAACCGTCCAAAGCATCCAAGTCCGCCGTTTCAAATATGAGAGAATCACGAAGTTTAGCGGCCCGATCACAAGGACAAATACTAAACAAAGCAAGCATGAAAGTATGCAGAGGAACGTTTGCGTCTTTTTCGCTTTTGAAACTAGAATCGCTAGAGGAAGCGAGTGTGTTCCAAAACTCAGAAGTCTCTTGTGTCACGGAGTACAATTCCCACCCCCAACTCATATCTTGTTGAAGTGATTCAAGTGGCTTGTCTCGAATTACAAAACACTTACCGAAACCGACTGTGTACTCTGTGAATTGGGGCATGTCAACTCTAGCACGAGACTGCCATGGTTCTGGAATTTTTGGTGTTTCCAACCACTATTAAGTTACCTCCGCACTCCACGTACCTCCAAAGAGCGTCTAAAACACCATCAGGTGCAGAGCCCAAATCAGCCGCCTTAACAAGAATGGTATCATACGGAGTGTAAGCTAACCAATGGTCACTCCAATCAGAGATAAATAACGATGCTCGAGAGTACCAATCCAAGGCTGTCTTTGGTTTAGGGCTCGACCCTTTCTCGGTAGCGGTAGCGTTTTACTGCCCATGCGTTTCCTGTGGGACCTACTAATTCAACTGCGTCTATCCCACCGTGGTTGGCGGAAAATTCAATTTGTAGGCTTTTTATGGGTTCAATATTGGAAGGGATTGAAATTTCCTCTACAAGGGGAGCATTGGTTGAATCTGCTGACCCGGGGATTGGAATGGTCCCAACTGGATTTCCCGTCGCTGAATACAAAGTAATGGATCCCCCAGCTAATAGGTTTGGTGTGGTTTGATAAATTCGGATGCTATTGGCTTTGATAGGTTGCTCGTATACGAGCGTAATCTGATGTGGCGGCCAGCCGTCTGGCACCCAAGCGGTAGGCGGTTTGCTGCCTCGGAACCAACTTGAATCCGGAGTGCCTGTAGCCATTTGTGGGGTAAATGCATTAGCTATGTGTGAAAAAAGGGATTCTATAAAAACGGGGTCCAGGCTCCGACTACAGAGTACCGTAGGTGGTGGAGGTAAAACAGAATATCTGACGGTGTGTTCCGCTCTCCTTGGCAGGGGGGAGAGTTCCTACACGAGTTTTATTTACTTGTACTCGCACTTGGCTGTTGCCTGACATTGGGATGGGTGGTTGAAAAATCGATACTTTGGCGCGACCACCCGGTGGCAAAGTAATTGTCCTCCGCAGCGCTGATATTTCACCGCGATGAGAATCCCAGGATTGATCTGGAACCACCAATGTTACCTGATGTGTTGCTGTTGAAGAATTATTTTGTACTAAGAACCGGTATTCGCAGTATCCGTGAGAAGTAACGGTTTCAGAAATTAGAATGGGTGTCACAGCGATGTCAGCGAACTGCTCGGCTTTCTCTACACTTAGGAAAAAGGAAAAAGAAAGGAATCGCTAAATATGCCATCCACCACCTAGATTTCTGATATTGAAAATCCTGTTTAGTAGTGGCCACACCCAAGCACAAACTGAACTTAAGTTTGAATTGTAGATCGCACATACAATGCTGCGAATTGTTATTTACGATGAGTTGGAATGGTAGCTGTGTTTGTTATAACTCTCACGGTACAAGATTACATGTTGGGGTACAAATGGATTTCGTATTAAACAGCTTATGAGACCGAGAGCTTGACATCCTGTGGCAGACCGAGTTCAGCTTCATCCAAATGATTAAGTAGGTCGGATATCACTTTTGTAGTGTTAACCCGATCTAGCCGAGCTTGGTAGTTCAGTATTATGCGATGGTTCAGGGCAGGTTCAGCTACTGCTTTAACGTCTTCAAATCCCACTGTAGGCCTGCCTGATAATAGGGCATGCGCGCGAGCAGCTTCAGCGATTGAGATTGCGGCTCGTGGAGAGGCCCCGTAAGCCACATAGCGGTTAACGGACTCTGTTGCTTCTGGATTCCCAGGGTGCGTAGCTGAGACAAGACGCGCTATGTACCGTGCAACCGGTTTAGCTAAATATATGCGATTCATCGTTTGGAAAAGTAAATTGAGTTCTGCCTGGCCCATTTGCCAGGTTGGGGGTGGGAGTTCACCCCTCCTACGCTCAAAAATGATTTTCTCAATAACATCAGTTTCCAAATGACTAAAGAACAGCCGAAACATGAATCGATCGAGCTGAGCCTCCGGTAGGGGGTATGTTCCTTCGAGTTCGATTGGGTTTTGCGTGGCCAGTACGAAGAAAGGTTGTGGTAGCATGCGTGTAGTGCCTAGCAAAGTAACTGAGTTTTCTTGCATAGTTTCCAGAAGGGCCGATTGTGTTTTTTGGCGAGGCACGGTTTATTTCATCAGCAAGTAATATATTGGTAAAGATGGGGCCAGGGTGAAATACCATTTCACGTTTACCAGACTCAGTTTGTTGCAAAATGTGTGTCCCAAGTATGTCGCTTGGCATTAAATCGGGCGTGAACTGAATCCGTTTAAATTCGAGCTTCAAAATTTGTGCAATCGTTCGTACTAAAGCCGTTTTGCCTAATCCAGGCACACCTTCTAGCAATATGTGTCCTCGACTGAGTATCCCGATCAAAACCAGCCTGTGGATTCGGTTGCGTCCAATCAAGATCCGATCGAGCTGTTCAAGTGTTCTGGTTATAAGCTCGGTAGCTGGTGCGAGTTCTTCAGGCTTAAGAATCTCCTGTGACATTTTAGAGTTAAATTCGATTTGTGTGGTTTGCGTGTTCATTGTTTTTCACGTTGGAAATACCGTTGTACGGCTTGTCTATGTCGAGGAAGGATCATCGAAACATGAGCTGTGTGATCTGATGTTCCTCGACCGGTCAGTGTGCCTCCAGTAGTAGAAGCTATTTTCCTCGGGTTGAATTTCAACTGGGGGACCTATGCTAACTCCGATAAATTGCGCAGTTTCAATACGACCTGAGGTTGGCAGCGCAATCTCTTTAAACTTTGCGCCTTGTTCCGGAGATTCTTCGCCCCAAATCATTGGTGCATTTCCCGGCCCACGATCAACCCCACCGGTCAAAAGTAACAAGGCTAAATTCTGATCACATCCATTAGTGTTTTGGCACAAATAAGCCAGCAAATTGTCTAGATTTGTTTTTGTAGACAAACATGCTTTCTGGCATTGGGCCAGAGTTTTTGCGTCTATAAGTTTTGCATCGGCAAGTCGAGCTACGGCATTGCTTATATTACACCTTGTGCACTGGATTCCATTGAGAAGGCTCTTTAAATCTGCAGTAGATAATGCGTTTGAAGTAAATTGCAAATTGAGTAGAGACAAATTTGTGAAGAAGCCTTCGGACAATTTACCAGAGTCCAGCATTGCAGTAAACACATGCGCAATTGAGCTTGTGATTTCAGGGGCCAGGCTGCCATCCTCCATAGCTTTCTGAAGAGCCATCGCTAGTGATTCGACTGTGGCAAGAGTATCCAGTTTGGCTAGCGCTTCCTCCGCTGCTTGCCTTGCTAAATCAGAAGTGGATTGCTTTAGGTGATCGAGGGCTTCCCAGGTTTTATAAGGGTCGAATCCAGATGATTCATTTTGTAACTTTGACAATTGGTTCAACAGTTCTATTGCCTTCTCCTCCTGAATAAGCTTTTCCTCTTTTAGTGTGTCCACTTCCATTTTGAGTTCTTGAATGAGCTGTCCAATTTCCAAAGGCTGTTTTGCCCCAAACTTAATATAACGCACAGGCAACAAAAGCGAAGTTGTTGCAAATCCGATCGCTAGGCAAAGCAGAATGAGGTTGCGAGTTGCATGCCATCGTAAGGATGGAACGCGTGAAGGTACCCGTGTTTGCCAGACAGTTGTATCCCCAGCTTCTTCGGCCATAATGATGCCACCACAAGAATTTAAGTGATCGTATGCAGCACGTATGGCCGATGCTGTAGGCAGGCGTCGCACTTGAAAAACGGCTGCGCCAATGCCGGCAACCACAAGTCCTAGGATCCCTATTGTCGACAAGGGTACTTGTTGTAGGCCTAAACCACGCGCAACCAAAATACCCACGCCGTAAGCGAATAGCCATATTGTGATCCACAAGACTGCACGCCGAATCATCAATACCCAAATGAGCTTTCGCGCAAAGGCTTTTTTTGCTCGAGTGTGGTCTATATCTTTGGTTATTTCACCCGTGGCGTGCCTATGACCTCGCATTGGGAAATCCTTCTTGAATCAGGTTACTATTGGGAACCTTTGGTGTCATCTCAAAAATGCCCCGAAATTTTTCCTAAGAAGGGTTCCACTTGATCCCAAATGGTGAATTAATTCTTGCTGCTGTTGGGTTAGGCCAAAACAAAAGGATATGGCATTCTTTAAAAGTGGCAGGCAAAAATTGTTAGAGGGGAGAAACGTGGCTTTTGGTTGGCCATGCAAATTTTCGCGGAGATATCAAATGAAGTGTTGATGCACATGATTTGCACTTTTTAATTGTTGTGGGGTGAATGCTAGAGCGTGGCTAATAGAATTGTTGGAATGGCGAGTTAAGAGTGAAGGCGTTGCAAATGCATAGGATTGGAAAGGAAGGGGTTGTTGACAGCGAGTTTTTGTTTGTTATATTACGCCCGGTTATTTATGAAAATTGCCGTACCGAAAGAGACCTGGGTAGGCGAAACACGTGCGGCTGCTACCCCCGAAACAGTAGCAAAATTCGTTAGACTAGGCGCAGAGGTGGAAGTGGAAGCAGGTGTAGGCGTTAGCGCAGGTTTTACAGATGAGGCTTACATCAAAGCGGGGGACTAAAATAGTAACTGATCGGAGCCGATTGCTATCGGAAGCTGATATAATTCTGCGTTTGCGTAAACCATCCGTTGAAGAAGTTGTTTTACTTAAGCGCGGTGCCATTCATGTAAGCTATCTCGATCCGTTTAACGAAAAGGCTCTAATTGAACAATTGGCGGAGAGGGGGATAACGGCATTTTGCATGGAATTTATTCCAAGAACCACCCGGGCCCAGAAGATGGATGCCCTTTCTTCCCAGGCAAACCTGGCTGGATACGTGGCGGTAATACTTGCAGCTGCGCATTCTAACAAGGTTTTCCCAATGATGACTACTCCCGCGGGAACAATAGCCCCTGCAAAAGTCTTCGTAGTAGGAGCGGGGGTTGCTGGATTGCAAGCGATTGCCACTGCTCGGCGGCTGGGTGCTAAGGTAACTGCGTATGACACTAGACCAGTGGTTGAAGAGCAAGTTAAGTCACTCGGCGCGCAATTCTTGAAAATAGACCTTGGTGAGACTGGGCAAACAAAAGACGGTTACGCAAAACCTTTGACTGAAGAACAGATAAAGATCCAGCGTGAAGCGATGAAAAAGGTTTGTGTGGAGTCAGATGTAGTGATTACTACCGCTCAAGTGTTTGGTAGGCGTGCACCAATTTTGATTACCCGCGAGATGGTTGAGGCAATGAAGCCAGGTAGTGTTGTGGTTGACGTTGCTATTGAGAGCGGGGGTAACGTAGAATGTGCGCAACCCAACCAAATCACAGAAATTAATGGCGTCAAAATCATAGCTTTGTTTAATTTGCCGGGCCGGGTGCCATACCATGCAACCCAAGTTTATGCGAATAACCTTTACAATTTCGTCGAAGAATATTGGGACAAGGCAAACAAACGGTTTATCCTAAAATTGGAAGATGACATTGTGAAAGCCTGTCTCGTCACGCACGAGGGGAAGATCATTAGCGATCGGTTATTGGAGGCGTACGGACAGGCAAAACAATAGCTTATCCATTTAAGCGGAGGGAAACTATGAGTGCCGAATTACTTACGTTTTTTGTTTTTGTATTGGCAATATTTTTAGGCTTCGAACTTATATCGAAGGTACCATCCATGTTGCATACGCCGCTTATGTCTGGGACCAATGCGATCCATGGAATAATCCTATTAGGCGGCATGATTGTCCTTGCAGATGCCGAAACCACATTAGCACGAGTCCTCGGATTTATCGCTGTAGCCTTCGGTTCAGCCAACGTTTTCGGTGGTTTCATGGTGACCGATCGGATGCTTCAAATGTTTAGACGGAGGAAGTCATGAGCACGGGTTTAGGTTTGATTTTTATTGGTGTAGCGATTTCTTTCATTCTTGGGATCAAGTTTCTTAGCTCACCTCGCACAGCGAGGGTGGGAAATCTATTAGCCGCGGCAGGTATGTTGGTCGCAATTTTAGCGACCATCCCAATGTTACGAGGTATTAATACGCCGCCGATTCCTCATGGACAGAATCTGAATTATTGGTTGATCGGTATCGGTATATTGTTGGGGTTAATTGGTGGGGCTATCGGGGCGTATACGGTCAAAATGACTGCAATGCCCCAAATGGTGGCTATGTTTAATGGGTTGGGTGGTGGTGCAGCGGCTTTGGTAGGCATCCTCGAATATTTAACTCGATACCATGCTGGATTAAAAATCACCGTTCCTTTGGCTGCAGCTGCTTTCTTTCCTGTCACTATTGGATCAATTTCCTTAAGTGGAAGCATGATAGCCTTCGGCAAGTTGCAAGGGTACTTAGAAAGACCGGTTACGTATAAAGGACAGCACGTGGTAAATGGGTTAATTCTAGCAGTAATTGTAGCGTTGTGGGTGTATTTGCTTGGGTTCAAAGACAGCGCTGCAATGGCTTGGGTTTTGCTCGCAGTCGCATTGGTTTTTGGCGTCCTTATGGTTTTACCCATTGGCGGGGCTGACATGCCCGTGGTGATATCGCTATTGAACTCGTTTACGGGATTGGCAGTAGCTGCAGACGGTTTTGTAATTAACAACATTTCTATGGTGGTAGCAGGGACTTTAGTTGGTTCCTCCGGCACCCTGCTTACTTTGCTGATGTGCAAAGCAATGAACCGACCAATAACAAACGTTTTGTTTGGAGCATTTGGCAAGGTTAGTGAAAAAGCCGCTGCAGAAGCTGGTACAAAGACAGTCCGGCCAATCCAACCTGACGAAACCGCCCTGATCCTTGCCAATGCAAAGCAGGTGGTAATCGTACCAGGATATGGAATGGCAGTTGCACAAGCGCAACACGAGGTAAGGGAACTAGTCGAGAATTTGATAGCTCGTGGTGTAGAAATTCAGTTCGCCATTCATCCGGTGGCTGGACGAATGCCCGGGCACATGAATGTGTTGTTGGCTGAGGCGAACGTTCCTTATGACTTTTTGAAGGAAATGGACGAAGTTAACCCGAACATGGACATGGTGGATGTATGCCTAGTGATAGGGGCTAACGATGTGGTAAATCCAGCCGCAAAAGAAGATCCGTCAAGCCCAATTTATGGGATGCCGATTATCGAAGCGTATCGAGCGCGNACAGTGATAGTTATGAAGCGATCGATGGCCACTGGATTCGCAGGAATAGACAACAGCCTTTTCTACAAGGACAACACTCGAATGCTTTTCGGTGACGCTAAAGCTACTTTGAAAGAAGTGATTGCCCAGCTAAAATCATTGTAATTTCGGCTAAAACAGCTTAAAACTTTTGTTCTCCCCTGGGGTTCACGCCTATTTTGATAGCTGTGACAAGGAAAAAGGCTGTTTTGCGTTGCAGGGCTGAGTGTTCACATTTAAAATTCATTTTTAGCAATTTAAGGAGGGAATATGAAAACAACCAAAAACAGTCTCTTGTGCAACATAGCACATTTAGCTTTATTGCTAGGTGCGTTTGCTCTGGCTGGGTGCACGACGACCCAACAGGAACGTGTTGGAGGTGGAGCTGATACTGCTACTACACCCACTTCAACAACTATAGTACAACAAACTACCACAATCACGGTTGATACGAATCAATTCCCGCCCCCACCGGTGCGAATTAAAGCCGGTCCATCTGAACCATTTGTGGATGCAGATGGGAACCCATGGTTGACTGAGCGGGGGTTTGTTGGGGGCAATTGGATGGACTGGGGAGAACGAGAAATTGCAAATACAAAAACACCGAGAATTTATTGGAGCGAGATCTACAGCATGGAATCGTTCTCCTACCCTCTACCCAATGGGAAGTACATCGTGAAACTACACTTCTGTGAAAACTACGACGGCATAATGGGCCCTGGTGACCGTGTATTCTCTTTTAATGTGGAAGGGAGGGAATTTAAAGATTTTGACGTGTGGGTGAAAGCCGGAGGGCCTCAAAAGGCCTACGTTGAAACGGTGGAAGTGGAGGTTACCGATGGGAAGCTTGACATCACCTTCACTCCGCAAGTAGAAAATCCTGAAATTAACGGAATTGAGATCCTGCCTGTGCAATAGGCTTTAGGAAGTTGAATCTGGAACGTCTGGTTGCGCCTTTGTTTTTTTTGGGTGCAACCAGATTTTTTTGCACAATATCATCGCCGAATTATAGAGCAGTTTGGGGAAGGGAAATTATCGCTGTGAAGGTAACTACCCGCTGATGAAGCGGTAAATTTTACGCTGCGGGTTGTGGAGGAGGTTCCTATTGAATATTTAAGCTAGGGTAATCCCAGGGTTCAAAACTTTCGCATTTCTCAAACCCGGAGCAAATCCAGCGCTTCCTATTTAGTCTTCAGGTAGTGGTGGTAGGGTAGAGTGTGGCTTTGGCCGCGCGTGTATGGTATTACACTTAGGATCCGGGTTTTAAAAAATTAGTCCCGTCGTAGGGTTGACTTCAATGAGCGGTCAATCCTAGTGGGTATTTTTTGGACTTTGCACATTTACAATGAATCAAAGTAGATTTGCTGCGAATAGGTCGTATTACCATCCAAAGGCATTACCCTTTTAAGTGGGGCTGAGCAATAAAATGACCAATGATTTATGCTGGTGCTGGAGACTTCTGACACGCCCCGGGTCCCCGGCAAAAGGGGAAGCGCTTCGAATCTTGGGTAACTTATAACTGAAGAACTCTTTATTTGACTAAACGGTAAAACTTAGTTTCGGTGTTTGTTGAAACTGGAATTGTGATAATCCATTTACCGTTGATGAGTTGTGGTATTGCCGAGGTTTCAGTGACCCAATCCCCGATCAATAAGTTTGTGCGGGATTGGAGGATGAAATCCGAGTAATGACTAGGCCATGCGAGTTGTAACACCGAGTTTTCGGTGGTTACGGTGAGCATGGGCGGAGGAAGGGGTGTAACACTTACTTGCGGGCTGGGCGAGCTTTCTCCGGCAGGGTTCACAGCCGTTACTACATAGTAGTANGTGAGCCCATTGGTTACTTGAGTATCTATGAAGTTCGTCGTACTAATATTAGCGATGTGTTTATAAGGGCCTCCGTCAGTAAGTGACCGCTTAACCCTGTAAGTGGTGGCGTTATTTATGGGAGTCCACGTTAGGTATACCTGAGCGTCCCCAGCTTTTGCTGAAACGGAGGCGGGCGAATCTGGCACTGTCCAATTGGTCCAAAGTGAGAACTGGGTTCCGCCAACTGTGTTTGTTACACCTACTGCCTCGAATACAGCCATGCAATTTGTTGATGTATTGTGGGCTGTGACTGCCAAGCCTATATAGACCGCCGATGGCATGCTAATTGTAGCTGACCCGTGGGTTGTCCAAGTTTTGCCGTCGGCCGATCTATAACCGGTAAATGTGTTTCCGCTGCGGACTAAGCGAACCCAATATGGTGCACTTAGGCCAGTGATGTTGTTGTTATAGCTCCCGCCTCCCTTAGTACTACGGTATTGNAAGGCTACTCCATTGCTAGGAGTCACGCACATAAATGCATGAGCTGAGTCAGCATCAAGACTTGCTCGAATCATTACTCCCGCTTTTTGCCCAGGGATCGGTAGGGGCAACAGAAACCACCTTGGTAACAATTGAACAGTTGCCAGTGACAGGGATGTAAACAAATCGAAACGAATCGCTGTTTCCCCATATATCAGCCCCAGATCCATTGACAATAAACACACCATTACTGTACGTTGCATTACCTCCTCCTGCACCAATTTCACGAGTCATCCATGGATAAGGAGGGTTGATTACAACCTCAGCTGAATCCGGGCTTTCACCTCCAGCGTTTATTGCAGAGATTACGTAGAAATAAAACTTCTTACCATCCATCTGCTCCGGGTCCACAAACGTATTGTGCACTAAATTAGTTGCGACGACAGTATAAGGCCCGGCACTGAGTTCGGACTTTTTAACGATGTATGTATCGGCACCGCCAGGGAAGTCCCACCATAATTTCACGCGCCACAGATCTAAGGAGGCGGTCACTCGAGTCGGTGCGCTGGGTGGCATTATGACTTCCCTTTCTGGTGAGTCTGCACTCTCGCCGTTTGCATTAATTGCTGAAATTACGTAGTAGTANCGCCACGTATACAATGTGTTCGTGGGTAAGGTAAGGTCAATGCAGCTAGTCCCACTCACATTAGTAATCGGCGTATAAGGGCCGCCTTTTGTGGTAGACCTTTTGACTCGGTATGCCGTGGCGCCAGCTGAGGGTTCCCAATGTAAGTAAGCAATTCGATTGCTTAGGTAGACTGTGAGATCGCTCGGAGGAACAGGTGGTGGGTTTGGAGAATTGGATGTCCAGAATTCCACCTCTGCCACGTTACAATATCCATTTGCTGGTCCAATATAACGAACATATCGGAATGCGTTCGCGTTGTTTATTGTCCTACTTGTTAGTACGCCTTCAGGTGGTGTAGTGGTTATTGTGAGCAACGTGACTACCCCGGTACTAAAATCGGGGGCATTTGCACCTTCGAATCGACCCCNANCCATCCGGCCTGCATAGCCTCTTCTGGGGCAATATTTGATTTGGGTAATGACGAAGGGTGCTCCTAAGTCTAAACCAACCCAGTGGCCACTAGCTGCAGTTGCATCATAATACGTTTCGAGATCGCCATCGAAAACATGGTCAATCGTGTTCCCACTGTTTGCCCAGGAACCTGGTGACCCAATAATCATTCCACTGAGCTTTCCCCCAATAGTTATACTTACCTCTGGAGAATTGGGGCTTTCTCCGGCTGGGTTTATAGCAGAGACCACATAATAAAAAGTTTTTCCGGAGGGCAAGCCTGAGTCGATGTAATAATTTTTCTTTGTATCAGCACACACAAGCTCATAAGGCCCACCCGGGTTTGGTGCCCTTTTAACGTTGTATCCTGCTGCAATGCGGGAATCTGTCCATGAGAGTTTTACTCGGTTTCCGCCCAATGATTGTGCAACCAAGTTAGTAGGTGGCAATGGAACTGTAGGTAAATCCGAACCAGTAATAATGAACCGAACGTCACGCCCCGTATCTATTCCGTTTGTGTACGCAGCGCCCCGTGGGTACAAGTCGTCTACCGTTCCTGTATGGGAATCGCTCAGACTCGAAATCTGAACGAAGTAGCTATTTGTTGATTCGGTTGTGAAAAGTATGTAGTAGGTAGTTCCGGCGGCAAGCGGACTTATCGGGGTAGGGTATACAATATCGTAGGTTGCAAATGTGGTGCCCCCAGAACTGTCTGGGATGCTGTTTGGTTGTATTGAAACCAGGGTCCCAGAAATCGGACCACCTGTGAGATTGGTGCAGATAGAAACTAGAAGATCGGCGTTAGGTTGAGAGGCAGACTTTGATAGGAATATCCTTAGTTTTGTGTATTTTGAAGTTAGGCCCCCCCGATTTGGGGCCGTACATGAAAGATTGAGCTACGGTTTGGTTTGCGTTGACCGCAAGTTTGTCGCCTACTTTCAAGCTTTGTTCCAAAACAGCTTCGGTGCCGATGGATGATGGCGCGCACCATGTGTAACTTGGGAACCAGTCAAATGCAGCTTGACCGCAAGCAATTGTCGGGAAAGTATAGTTTGTGCCTCCGGGGGGATAGTCCAGATTTCCAATAACCTCGCCATTCATGCCCGCCATCCAACTAATATTTTCTGCTGTGTCACGAATATATCTTTGCGTTTTACCAAATCCTTCTGTGGTGCCACGGCGTAACCCTTGGTCTTCATCCATTGTATGCCATGAACCTTCCGTCACAATTATCGGGGCAACATCAGAACATTTTTTCCAATCGTTTGTATATGAGCGTAGAATGTTGGTTGGGTTATCTTCACCAATTGGATACCAATGGCCAGCGTACCCAATGTTAATCCCGTGAATGGGATATTTTGCAAAATTTTGCAGTCTAGCTTGCCAAATGAGGCCAGGGATCCAGATCACGTTCGTTGCGCCAGTACTCCTGATTGCGTCGACGATATCCTGCATGAATTTCTGGATGGCCTTGTCTGCAGCTGGCGTGTCTGAAACCCAATGGCCATTGCCAAGTTCGCTTTCGATAGCCACCGGCTCATTGCAAATCTCAAACATGACGTTTGGCTTGTTTTTAATTCCAGGGTGTCCAGCGATCCTGCGAAAATATTCAATCAAATTTGCTTTGTGTTGGGCACTCATCCAGTTAGTTGTATTAGCTCCACCTACAAAACACACATACACGCCACGCGTGGCACAATAGTCCACGTAAGGTACCAATAGGTTGTTGATGTACCGTTCAAAGCGCTCCGGATTCTGGAGGTTATTCACTGCGTCCCAGCCCGGAGATTCACCAAACCGAACGAAAGTATGATAGCACCCGTGGCTTTTCCCCCAGATTGGATTTGTCGTTGTAAGGACGTCCACTTGCAATTTATAAACTTGTAAAGCGGGTGCACATTCTTCCGGTGTATATTCCACAGGGTCAGGAAACGCCCTGCCATTCCAATACCATCCGGAAGGTTGCATCCAACCATGCAAAATTACGATTTTACCTTGGTCGTCCTTTAGGTAGCGTCCAACAACCTGAAGTGGCCGAATCGGCATACCTTGATACGCGGATACCGTGTATGTGCTTAACAAGAGGGCTAGTCCAACTATTCTTATTCGCTCCCGTGTCATCGCAAATTAAACGTATCAGAACAACTATCCGACATCAAGCACGGTCCTAAGCGATAGCTTTAAGTGCGGAATGGGTGCCTAAGTAAGTGAGAAAGGCTAAAGGCTTACCCGCTCGCGATACTCTTTTACCGTTTTGAGTACTACATCGGATCGACCTTGTTTGAATAGAGTTTTGAACTGGACTGAAAATGCTGCTTGGTTAGTCGGTGCATTCTAAGGTAAAAAATTTACATACACGGTTTATTGTTTGCATTCATGTTTAAGGCGGAATTTTCCTTTGAAATGAATAGCTGAAAGTTAGCGCTAGTTATGGTTTATTGCTAAACGCAATGCGCTTTGTGGCACCGCTTTACTCCACCCTAGCTTAATTGACGTGTGTAAACTGGTACGAGGGTTTTATTTTTTGGTATAGAGGTAGCAATACAAATTATTTAAGCCAATGCGCCTAGTGGGGAGTCCTAGCACTTTCGACGGGTGAATCATACTTGTCTGTATTCTGGGAAACTTTTGCTCGCTAAAGTATCATAGTTGGTGGTTTTTTTTAACAGTTTTAAGGGGAGGTGTGGTGGAAATACCAGCAGGTCGTAATTGGGAGGACTTACTCACCTGCGTGGTGGACGGTATAGACTTTTATGGGGTAGAGCCTGCGCAATTCTTTGATTTTGCATGCACCGATCTGATTTGTTGACAGGCTACATATGGACAAAGTCGGTAGGCCTATGACATTTGTCATATTGACGGTAATCGAGCTTGGCGAAAGAATGGATCTCGCGAAAAAGGAAACTAGGAAAACTATGAAAACATTCAGACCTACCGCTGTGATAAAGCGTGCCACAATTGGAGCCAGTATATTAGCATTGTATGCGGCTACGTGTGGCCAAATAGGCAACGCAGCATCTTATCGTGATGCAGTTTTAGCCCTGCAACCCCACGCATTCTGGGAATTAAACGAAACAGGGGATCCTTCATCGGGCACGTTGGAGGCAGTGGACTCTACAGGGAATGGTTACAATGGAATTTATGGCCCCACTGCGTATAATGCTTATTATGGGATATTAGGTCCGCAACCTCCCACTTTCAAGGGATTCGCTACTGGCCAAGGCGCTGTGCAATGCAGTGGTGGAGACCCAAATTCAACTGTGAGTCTTCCCCCGCTGAATCTAAGTTCCGAGGTAGTGGATACAACAATCATTATGTGGATTTATCCTAATGACGTTCCTCCGGCGGATACAGGGTTGTTCTTCGATCGTAGTGGTGACACCTCAACATGTGGTTTTGGTTTCCACAATCAGAATGCAGACGGGACCGCTACCGAACTGGGTTATAATTGGAATGACAATTCGTCCACTTGGGGATGGAGTTCTCGCCTATATCCTCCGCTTTGGAAATGGTCATTTGCAGCTTTGGTTGTTGAAACTAATCGCGCTACAATTTATTTGTTCTACTTAGACGACAATGGTCAGCCTGTTTTGTTGTCAGCAGTAAATAGTGGTGTAACACACCGTGCGTACAATTGGAGCGGTTCCGGTGGCCGTTATATCGGTCGAGATCCTTTGAATGATCAACGAATTTTCCCAGGCATAATTGACGGAGTGGCGATATTTAATCGTGCCTTAACCCAAGACGAAATTTTAGGTTTATTTGCGGCGGGCGTAGGTGTGCAAGGATTTGCCCCTATGATTGGAACCCAACCACAGTCATACTTTGTATACAATGGGGCAAGGGTAACACTAGAAGTGACTGCAAATGGTAGTTCACCTTTGCAATATCAATGGCAACTAAATGGAGTGAACATCGATACACTGCCAAATGCTACGAATTACATCGGGATTAATTCGAATGTTCTGACAATTTTTGAGTGCCACCTCTGCAGAAGCTGGTAGCTATAGGGTCCTTGTGTCAAATCCTTACGGTTCCGTTTATAGCAGCCCGGCAATTTTGACCATCCAACCAAAGGCCTTAGTTGGGAGGTGGTTTACTGATGATAGTTTAGCTGATGTTTCTGGATTTACACCCGCTGGGACTCATGATGCGGTACCAATTGGTGGAATGATGTACGAGTTTACAAACGATGTGCCCGCTGGGAAGACAGGGAAATCCGTGCTATTAAGTGATGGTGCTTCAGGTTTTGCAATTACTAATTCCTCAGCTTTGGACCCCGGTTACACTAATACGTTTGACGCGCGCATCAACTATGCATTTTCGGTTGTAGTATGGGCAAAAGGTTGGCCGGGGAACTGGGATCCGTTTGTGTCGAAATATGGGGAATCAGGACAAGGTTGGCAAATCCGTCAAGCGGGTGATAACAATCTTGAACCATGCTGGACCATCCGAGGAACAGGCGGGACACTTGTACAAGGTAGAGTTGCTTATGGGAATCCGGAAGATCTTATTGGAGCTGGTTTTGTACTTTCTTCAGATACAAACAATTGGCATCTATATGTAGGCACATATGACGCTGGCACAGGTGAGCGGTGTCTATATGTGGATGGTCAGCTGGCAGCTAAAGAATTAGATAATAAGGTCTACACTTTGGCTACGAACTCGTTCCTGTGCATTGGCGCTCGGGATAATGGCGGGCAGAATTTTGGTAACTGGTTTGTGGGACAGATCTATGATGTGCGGATTTATAACTATGCTTTGAGCTACGAAGAAGTGCTCGCGATTTATGGTGTAAACCCACCGAGTATTTCGGTTGNANCGAACGACGTTACAGTTGTTGAAGGAGTACCGGTACGTTTGCAGGTAACCGCTGCGGGAACACCACCATTGAGCTATCAATGGCAGTTGAATGGCACAAATATCGATTTGCTTCCAAACGCAACCAACTTTGTTGGAATTGATTCCAATGTGTTAACCATTTTACGTGTGACTGCGAGTGAGGTGGGTAGATACCGGGTGGTTGTAACAAACCTTTATGGGTCAGTGACTAGCCGCGAAGCGGTTGTATCTATAAAACCGCGGGCCTTAGTAGGTCGGTGGTTTGCAGGAACGCCTTCTTTAGCTGATGTTTCTGGGTTCAGGCCGGCGGGAACTCACGACGGATATGTAGTAGGCGGAAATTATTACTTTACCTAATGAGGCACCTCCAGGTTTGAGTGGGCAATCACTAGTTCTTAACAGTGGTGTCTCAGAGCCAGATACAGCAATTGTTATCAATAACACCTCCATCTATGACCCTGGGTATACGAATACGTTTGATGAGGAGATCGATGGGTTGTTCACTGTGGCATTTTGGGCAAAAGGAGGTTTAAGTGATAGATGGCTACCATGGGTGTCTAAGTACGGTGAAAATGGTCTAGGATGGCAGCTTCGAAACGGTGGATGGGTTCCTGCAGGTACAACGATCCCGTGTTGGACTGTGCGTGGCGGTGGTTGGGGCGGAGGTGAATTCTTAGTTGGATGTGGTCCTACTTGGTCTAAAGATGCGGACCGTGAGGATTTACATGCAGCGATATCAGGGGCGGGTGAAGATGCCACTTATTACTATACTGATAACGATTGGCATTTGTATGTCGGGACATTCAATGTATACACAGGTGAGCGAAAACTATACATTGACGGCATATTGCGTGGGTGGATGATTAACAACCCACCCAATACCTTAGCTCCTGAATCTCACATAGTAATTGGAGGACGAGATACCGGTGGTGGAGCAATTGAGGCGTTTACCGCATGCCAGGTCTACGACGTGCGAATTTACAATTACGAGTTATCAGAAGAAGAGATTAGAGCACTAATGCCAGATCCAGTGATTTTCTCACAACCACCTGCATCAGTAACTGGGTATGTTGGTGGTAAGGTCACTCTTGCTGCGAGAGTAGGTATTACTGAGCCAATTACTAATCAATGGCAGCTTAATGGGGTAGACCTTGTGGATGGGGAATATAATGGGACAATCATAATTGGTGCAAAGTCGAACGTACTAACGATGATTAATCTTACTACTAACATGGCCGGTGTATACCGACTAGTGGTGTCAAATCCCAAAGGGATATACGTTGGAAGCAACGTTGTCCTTTCAGTTGTCCCTGTTCAAACGCCACCAGCGAATGCGTTGGTAGGTGCGTGGTTCTGTGGCGAGGCTACCTTAGCAGATGTCTCAGGATACACACTTGCAGGTACGCATGACGGGTACAAAGTAGGTACGGGCACGTACGTGTTTACAAATGATGTGCCACCTGGCAAGCCTGCGGGTTATTCATTGGCGCTGCTAGGGAATTGTGCGATCGCGATTAGCAACTCATCCACATTAGATCCGGGGTATGTCAACACATTTGATGATGGACTGTCAGCTATGACGGTGATGTTTTGGGCGAAAGGTATACCTGGCAGTGAGTGGAATCCATTTGTTTCGAAGTATGGTGAAAGTGGTGAGGGATGGCAGTTGCGTCGGGATGGTGCTTCGCCCGCACGGCCGTGCTGGACGCTTCGTGGTACGGGTGGTGCCGAGGACATGTCAGGAGTAAATCCATTCCCGACAGATGGTGAGTGGCATCATTATGCTGGCACGTTCGATCCTATCACGGGCGTAAGGTGTTTGTATGTGGACGGTGTCCTTGTGGCAATGCAAACAGGACAAGGTCCGTACACGCTAGCCCAAACTTCGCATCTTGTGATTGGTGGCCGTGACAATGGTGGAGATAACTTTGGCAACTGGTTTGTGGGTCAATTATATGATGTGCGAATTTACAATGTGGCCTTGACAGAGGCACAGATTAACTCCGCTGTGGTGCCTGAGGTGGTAGAACGGCCTGCGTTTGTTGGCTTGCCAGTGTTGCAAGGTGACAAACTTATTATTAACTGGACGCGTGGCACACTGTTGCAGGCTACCAATATCTTTGGACCATGGGTACCGGTTACGAGTACCCCGCCCTACACGAACGACATAANGACCGCGCCGCAGCTGTTCTTCAGGTTACGGTATCCATAAGCTGAAGACGAAAAGGCGTAGGACCCGAGGGGAGTAAGAATGAGGCGGAAATCGAATGGTATCTTCGATTTCCGCCTCACGTTTTTTATGGCGCGGTATATTTGTGACCAAAGGGGAAAAAGCTGAAGCAAGGCCGGATTGTTCGTTTTCAAAAGGAAAAAGATTTTTTCCGCGGGATAAAAGGTCCAAAAATAAGGGTTGAAAGGGAAGCTTTATATCCACATTACTTATTTTGAGGCGATGTTTTTTAAGGGATACGTCAACTGTTGTGGTGAAACCCCCAAATTGTATGAACTATGGGCCAAGTCCTAATCGGTGTGAGAGTGATTTGAAGCGAAAGACCTAAGCAAGTGGCTTGGATCGGCACGTTTACGAAGGTCGTTTTAAGGAAATTAGCTGCGACGGATTTTTTAGTAGTTTGGCCTCAATGTATATGTAGTGCCCAGGGGGAGGTATTGAATCCACGGTCTAAGTTCGAGGTGGTATTGCGAACCCATCATTTATACGCATACTTTTTAAAAGCGGTAATGTTCAATCGAAAGGTGGATTGTGGTCTTCGGGAGCTTTAGGTCACAACGCAGAAAAGCGTAGGCATTTATTGCCCCTTGTGTGGTGACCAAGCGTGATGTAAAGCGTTGAAACGAGATTCGATAGCATACTTGTTGTTGAAGAAGGTAATATGGTTTTTGCCCGTTTCAAAAGCTTTCTCAGTCGGAAAGCTATAGATTTAGAGGAATATCCGGCCTGCCATTTTAATTTACGCCTAGCACCAGCCGATTTTGATGAGTAGGAACGCCGGAGGTATAACTTTGTTGTTTGTTGGGGGCTTTTTTCTATGAAACGTGGTTTAAGTGGCAACCAAATTCAAACGCATGTGGGGGGTAGACGTTTTTAGTACTCGCGACTTGACTATTAGTTATTGTTTGGTTGTTTTATAGGTTACTGTGTACACGCAGGTGGTTGTTGGAATGTTTTTAGCCCTGACCGTTTTGCTTGTCGCTGGCCCACTTGATGAGGGAATGGAAATTGGAATATCCGGCCGGGGGGAGGGGGATATAACAATTACCAACCTTGCCCAGTTAAGAGCAGCGGCGATTCGAAAACCCCATGTTGTTAGACCTATTCGGATAGTGGCTGATGTTTATGATGTGGATGCGTCTTGTGGAATATTGGTTTTGGGAGATGGGACAGGCATAGAATTCGTGAAAGTGGAATCGGGATTTGGCGCTGGGATTACGCGAGGCTCGAAAATTTGTGTGGAAGCGGTAGGGTGTGGGGTAAGGAGAAAGAATTTCGGATTAGCGATAATACCTGGTTTAGTGGTGGAAAACGACGGTGTACATCCGATGACGGTTGAGTCAGGAGTTGTGTATTTGCGGGCAGGTTTAAACCCTGTAGTAGTACGTTGGTTCAATCGGACAGCCGATTACGCATTGACCGTTGAGTACGAAGGGCCTGGAATCCCAAGGCAACAAATTCCAAGTTCGGTATTATCAAGGGCTTATTATGACGCAAACATCAAGAAGACGAACTTTGTTGGTGGTTTGCAATATCGGTGCTATGAAGGGTTTTGGGTACGGTTACCAGATTTGATCCACTTGAACCACGTAAAATCTGGTGTGGTCCCAAATTTCGATCTTGGAGTAAGAACTCGAGATGAGGGGGTTGCAATTGAGTTTGTTGGGTACATCAACATACCGCGTGATGGGTTTTACACATTTCATTTAGGGTCTGATGATGGGAGCCAATTGTTCGTTGGTTATCCACAAATAGGAATACGACCATTAGCAGGGAGAGAAATTGGGAGTTATTATGGTGGGCGGACTTTTGGAAAAAATGGGGACGAGGACGAATCTCGGTGGGTAAGTGTTGAAGGCACTGTAGTTTTTCCAGCTTTGTTATCCGATGGGGGCGAAATTATTTTACGAGTTGGAGGTAACGATTTTCGTGTGATGATCTTTGAAGATTGCGGCAGACGTCCGCCTGTTAGGGCCCACTCACGCGTTCGTGTTTCAGGGGTTTACGAAGATGTAATGCCTGGAAATGAGGTAGGTTTACCAGGGATTTTGAAAATCGCTACGTGGAATGATGTTGAGTTAGTAGGAGTGGATATGCAGAAGACCCCCCAGGTGACCAATGTAGTCTCTGCCTGGAGCGAAACGAACGTGTTGACTACTGCAGCAGAGGTAAAGGAACTCACAATTGAAGAGGCAAAAAAACAGCTACCTGTACGCATCCGGGGAGTCGTAACAGCAACGCTCCCCCCTTACGTTCATGGTGCGGTGATTCAAGATACAACGCGTGGGATCTTTGTGTCGTATCTTGGATTAAACTTGGAGGAACCTTTGCGTTGGGGAGAGGTCTATGAAGTAGAAGGGGTCACGGGACCAGGAGATTTCGCCCCAATAATTATCGCGAGGCAAATAAAGCACTTAGGCACTGGCAAACTACCAGAGCCTATACGACCTGCTTGGAAACAATTATTCAGTGGTACATTGGATACGCAGTATATTGAGCTGGAAGGCGTTGTACTTGGCGTAGACAACCAAGAAGTGGATCTGCTTACTGTAGATGGGGAAGTAGTTGTGATTATGGATGATTTTCAGCCGGAAAGATTAACAGAGTATGAGAACGCCTTGGTTCGAATACGGGGGTGTGCTTTTGCAATTTTCAACATGCAGACGCGGGAGCTCAATACCGCCGCGGTACGAATTTTAGGTGGGGCTATTGAAGTTGTGCAACCTCCACCAACAGATTTATTTACCGCTCCGTCAAAAAGGCTAGGGGATTTGTTGCTTTATGACCCGAACGCTGCCCCACTAAGATTTCTGAAGATCGAAGGACAAGTCGTGTATAAAGTGAGGAACGAGTACTTTCTCACTGATGGTACTAATACAGTGTGTGTAAACCTAAGGGACAGGCGCAATGCTGATTTTTCTATTAGGGACGTTGTTGAAGCGGTAGGTTTTCTCGATTGCAGTGGACCATTACCACTCCTCAAAAAGGCCGTGATGAGAAAAACAGGACGAGGAACCCTGCCTTCGCCAATCCGAGTAGAGCGTAGAGATCTTTTGTCACGATTGCACTGTGGGCGCTTGGTAAAATTTGAAGGGAGGTTGTTAAACATGTGGTGGAACGGATTTGAATACGTTCTCGAGTTGCAGTCAGATTTTGTAGGGTACCGGGCTCGGTTAGTTGCTTCACCAAAACAAGTGCAGCGTCTTCGAATAGGGAGTTTATTGGAGCTTGCAGGGGTTTATGTCCCCCCAAGGACTTTCTCCCAGTGGAAATGTGACTGGTTTTGAGTTGTTGCTGTACTCGCCTAATTGCGTACAGGTGTTGGCTAACCCACCGTGGTGGACTTTGAAAAGGGCACTTTATGCAATTGGATTGCTCTCAGTATTGCTAATCGGCGTTTTGATTTGGAATAAACAGTTGCATCGCAAAGTCCAAGAACGCACCCGAAGGTTGGAAAACGAAATTCGAAAACGCGAATTAGCTGAGCTTCAACATGCTGCGGAGATGGAGCGGACAAGGATTGCGCGTGACCTACACGATGAACTTGGTGCCGGGTTGACAGCAATTAGCTTAATGGCCAGTGTTGGTTTTTCTGGGTATGAGAGTAGGGATGCTGTACACCAGCGACTGGTAAAAAATCGCAGAAAAAAGCACGAACGCTTGTCGAGTCATTGGATGTGATAGTATGGGCGGTGGATCCCAAACGGGATTCGTTACAGTCGTTCATGGATTATATCGCGAGCTATGCAAAGGAAATTCTGGACGCAGCTGGTATTTTTTGCCGGCTGCGCTTACCGTTTGATTGTGAGGGTATAATGCTAAGTGGCCCTGTGCGACACAGTTTGTTTTTGGCAGTAAAAGAGGCGTTGAACAATATAATTCGGCATGCAAAAGCCACCGAAGTAGAGTTGGTTATGACCGTACAATTTAATCAGTTGGAGCTTGTAATTAGGGATAATGGGCAGGGATTCGACCTAAATTCGGCACGTTTAGGAGACGGATTGCGTAATATGCAAACTCGTTTGGTTGCATTGGGTGGAAGCTGCGCAATTATCTCAAAAGCCTGGAGAAGGCACAACGGTTAGATTCTTACTTCCTCTTGGTAACTCAAGTCACGGGTTGAGCTAATGGTATCGAACCGTCAACGGATCCAGAGCAGCACTGAAAGGTTGGATGGGGTGTTGCCCCCAACCCAACTCAGCAGAAGATTTAAGTTGTTCTCATTTGAGAATTCAGCATATGACTACCGTCGGGATTGTAGAAGATGACGATGCAATGCGTAACATGTTGGTTGAGCTGTTCAATAGTACTCCAGGGTACAAATGCATATGTGCATGTTGCACTGTTAAAGACGCGCTTATTGAGATCCCCAAGGCTCGACCACATGTTGTGTTGATGGATATTTATCTTCCTGATGGATCTGGCATTGTTTGTACAGCGCGGCTAACGGAGAAATTACCAGAGTTGCAGATAATTATAATCACTGTCTACAGAGACACGGAGCTAATCTTTGATGCCCTCAAGGCGGGAGCGTGTGGGTACATTCTAAAGCGGTTTAAGCCTGAGGAAATTATCCGAGCAGTTGCAGAGGTACGAGCCGGCGGTGCCCCAATGACTCCCGAAATAGCGCGTATGGTCGTAAGGTCGTTTCAGACGTCCACCCCAAAATCTGAATTGGAAGGCCTGACTGCAAGGGAAGCAGAAATTCTCACTCTAGTGGCAAAGGGCTTATCTAATAAAGAAATCGCAGCTAGGCTCGGAGTTTCCCATGGTACGGTCCGGAACCATTTGGCCAATGTGTTTAAGAAATTGCATGTACAATGTAGAACAGAGGCAGCAATGAAATACTTGCTCCTTAAGTATGAGGGGAAATCCATCAAGAATGTGGATTAGGATTAGTGCAGGTGACCGGAAAGGAACGCGGTTTATGGCAAGCTAGCGTGTGCATGTCTGAATCTAATTCCAGCATGTCTCCGGTGTGTAAGGTGAAAGCATTTCGGAATTACTAATGTCTGATAAGCCTTTTAAGTCCCTCGAAGTGAGAAAGAAGGGGCAGCAAAAATTCAAAAGCACTCAGGTATTCCCTCGTAGAATCTTGTTTGATGAGAAAACCCGTGGCTTGAACACAAATGACAGGGGAGTTAAAGGTGCTTGCTTAATGGCAGAAGTATTGGGCAATTTTAGCTTATGATCGAATGTAGCAGGCGAGAATTCTTACGTTTGTCGGGTGGGTTTACTTTGGCTGCTCTGTTGTCGCCTCTTGGACGCGAGAAGGATGAAAATGCAGTAGAGGAAGCGCGACCTAGTAAAATTGATCGGAAGAAAGTAGTCCGGCGACATAACCCGCGATTTACGAGGTTTGATCCGTTTCACACGCTTTCAGTTGGTAATGGTAGGTTTGCCTTTAATGTTGACATTACGGGCCTGCAGACATTTACGGCTGAGAGCCAGAATGATTTCCCTCTTTGTACCGTTTCGCATTGGGGCTGGCATAGTACGCCATTGCCTGAACATTTGCTAGGGCATGTGCTCCGGCCCAAAGAATATGAAGTATTGGGGCGAAAGCTTTATTTGTATACAGATTCCACTGGTCAGGAAGAACTTTTTGCTTGGCATAGGCAAAATCCCCATAGGTTTAATTTGGGGAAAGTGGGTCTTCATTTGGAGCTGCCGGATGGAAGACGGGCCACGCCCGCCGATTTGAAGAATTGCCATCAAGAGTTAGACTTATGGACTGGGGTGGTGCGTAGCAAGTTTGAATTCATGGGGAAAGAGGTATGTGTAACTACAGTAGCTGATGCTGAATTTGACGGTTTTGCTTCGAGGATAGAGTCAGTTTTGCTTGAAACTGGTGGGATAAGTGTAATTATTGCATTTCCTTATGGGAGCCCAGATTCTGCAATGGGGCGATGGGATAAACCAGAATTGCACGTTACTGAGGTGAGGTGCCTAGGAAAGAATTTATATGAGTTTGCGCGCGAGATGGACACCGTAGTGTATAGGATGGTCTTAGCTTTTAATGGCCGAGCAGTTATAAAACAAGTTAATGCGCATGAGTACGTTTTAACGCCTCGGGGGCAACGAGAATTTGAATTTGTATGCTTTTTTAAACCTGACGATGGTTCCACCTCAAATGTGCCAACTTTTGCTCAGGTTATGGCGTCGAGTAGTCGGATGTGGGAACAGTGTTGGAAACGAGGGGGGATGATTGATTTCGATGGTAGCACCGATCCTCGGGCAGAAGAGCTAGAGAGGCGGATAATCCTTTCCCTTTATCAAACTGCTATCCACTGTAGTGGCCCCTTGCCATCTCAGGAGACGGGATTGTTGTACAACAGTTGGTATGGAAAATTTCATTTGGAAATGCATTGGTGGCATTCAGTCCACTTTGCAGTGTGGGACAGGTTTGAACTTTTTACTCGATCGTTGGGAATTTATCGTGAGTTATTACCTCTGGCGCGTGACGTAGCGAGACGGCAAGGATTTCTGGGGTGCCGCTGGCCGAAAATGATTGGTCCTGATGGTATAGATTCGCCTTCCCCCGTGGGCCCGTTACTTATTTGGCAACAGCCTCATCCAATTTATTACGCTGCATTGTGTTATCGGCGAGTCCCTACTCAGGCGACTCTTCTGTGGTGGAAAGACATAGTGTTTGAGACAGCGGATTTTATGGTTTCGTTTTTGTATTACGATTCCAAACAGGACAGGTATGTGATAGGTCCGCCAATTAAAACGGTTTCTGAGAACAATGATCCGATGGATACTTGGAATCCAACGTTCGAACTGACGTATTGGCGATTTGGGCTCCGTGTTGCTCAGGAATGGCGCAAGAGATTAGGGCTAAAGCCTAATGCACTATGGGAAAAGGTTTTGGCCAAGCTAGCCTTACCGTCTGTGTCAGAAGGGCGGTATTTGATGCATGAAGGATTAAAGGATACTTACACTCGGTGGAATTGGGAGCATCCTGCATTAGTAGGGGCTTATGGGATGTTACCTGGGGATGGGATTGATACAGCGATAATGCGTGAGTCCGTAAAGGAAGTGTGGAAGACATGGCAATGGGGACCGGAGTTGGGGTTGGGATTTTCCGTTGCTGGCTATGGCTGCGGCTAGATGTGGTTTACCTGAGTTAGCAGTCGATGCATTATTGTTGCCTGTAGAGAAGAACCGCTATTTACCTAATGGGCATAATTATCAACGCCCAGGGTTGACTGCGTATTTACCAGGCAACGGTGGATTGCTCTCAGCAGTAGCTATGATGGTGGCAGGTTGGGATGGGGACCCTAGATGTGATGCGCCTGGCTTTCCGAAAAATGGGAAATGGAAGATTACATGGGAGGGCCTTGCCAAATGGATGTGATAATCCCAGAATAGTTGTAGTTCTTGACAATTTTTGCCAAAAGGATGATTCTTGAAGCATAGGGCGCAAGATACTTATGACTTTGACGAAGCGCGATTTGGTGGTTCGGATTAGCAATGAGACTGGTCTGAGGCAACCCCAGGTTTACAAGGTGATTCAAAAGACCTTGGATTATATTACAGAAGCTTTAGTGAAGGGCGACCGGGTGGAACTGAGGTCTTTTGGTGTGTTTGAGGTCCAGATTCGGAAACCACGCGTAGGACGCAACCCGAATAAACCTGAAATGGTGGTTCCTATCCCCGAGCGTGCTGTTGTAAAATTTAAAATGGGCAAAGAAATGAGGGAAAAGATCGAGAAATTGCATTTGCAACCGCCTTCTCAATAAGGGGATAGGGTTGGCAAGACCTTCCAAGTAGAGCAGGAGTCCTTCGTTTTTTCGTCTTCAAAAGGTGCGGGATTGCTATTAGGCTAGGGAACCCAAATTGTTTTTATGGAACGGTTACCTGGCTTTAGGGATTTTTATCCTGACCCAGTGCCACACGAAAATGCATGGAGTGCACGGGTCAGACAATATGTGTTTGACACATGGAGGCGGATGGCAAGATGCTACGGGTTTGTAGAGTATGATGGTCCGCCATTAGAGCCACTTGAATTGTATACATTAAAGAGCGGGCCTGAAATCGTCCGACAGCTATTTGATTTTGTAGATAAAGGTGGACGGCATGTAGCGTTGCGCCCCGAACTTACTCCCACGTTGGCGCGGATGGTGGCCGCACACCATAGAAATTATAAGAAACCTTTGAAGTGGTTTGCCATACCACAGCTGTTCCGGTACGAGAAGCAGCAACGCGGTAGGCTACGAGAGCATTTCCAGTTCAATGCCGATATAATTGGTGAGCCCGACGTAGGAGCTGAAGCGGAGCTCATAGCCCTAATTATTGACACTTTGCGTGCATTTGGGCTTACGGAATCAGACTTTGTAGTGAAAATAAGTAGCCGCGCAGTGTGGGATGTAATTTTTTAACCGAGTTTGTAAGAAAGCAGAATTGCGAGAGGTAGTTTTATTTGGCTGTGGATAAATTGGATCGGGATCGTGCTAATAGTGAGGAAACATTGAGATCGATGGGGATTCCCCCAGAAACTGTGTATGCGTTAACGGAAAAGGCTGAACCTACAGGCGATCTTATACGATTGCTTAGAAAATCTTCGTGCACGGGGCATGCAAGAGTTTGTAACTGTGGATTACAAGATCATCAGGGGACTTGCCTATTACACAGGGATTGTGTTCGAGGTTTTCGACCGTAAAGGACAGTTTCGTGCAATTGCTGGTGGAGGACGATACGATCGATTGGTAAAGCTTATCAGTGGAGGAAAAGTGGATTTGCCGGCCGCCGGGTTTGGTATGGGAGATGTTGTGCTAACTGAGTTGTTGACTGAGCGTGGATTGATACCAACTTTCGAACCGACAGTGTTAGTGTATGTAATTATCCAACATGAGTCTGTTCGCGAATATGGTTTGAGCATAGTGCAAAGATTGAGAGAAAAAGGATATTCGGTTGATTATCCGCTTAGCCAAACTAAGTTGGACAAACAAATCAAGGTGACGCGTGATTTGAATGCTCAGGTGGTTGTTGAAGTGGCATTGGATTCCCAGAGTGGGTTACCCTACGCAAGGGTCCGACTGGCCAACCTTCCAACCGCGGAGCAACGAGTGGCCAATGACCCGAGTTCGGTTTGTCAGATCGTAGGGGATTTTTTGAAAGAACAGGTGCATTCGATAAGAGATTAAATCCCAGTCGCTTTTAGTAATCACACCCTACCTTTGTTTACGGGTGGTTTTTGAGTATGTATTAGCTGTTTAAGCATTGGCCGCTTGTTTTTGGGACCACTCATTTGGGAATTAGATGGAACGGAAAAACAGCGTTCAAATGGGAATGAGTTGCATTTGGCTTTGTCGCTAAAGTTTATCTTTCTCGCCTTGAGTGGGTAAACTATGTTGTCGTTTTGCAAAGTTGCTAGTTTGCTTGTTGGAGCGTAGCTTTGAAACTTGCTTTTTTGTGTAGAATCGATATGTAAGTCGTTACATGCGGACAAGAGAACTTNCGCAGGTCAGGTGTAGAGTGTTGATGTGAGGTGGCAAGATGTCGAACATTTCNCAGATTTTTTTATATTCNCCCCTNGTAGAAACGCTTCGGTATCCGGAGGAATGTCCGTTTAAAACAGAGCGAGCTTCAATTGCACGGCGGAGGTTGTTGGAATTTGGTTGGTTAGTTGGGCCGGAAGCACGTGAGATCCACGTTGAGCCTGCAACGATAGACCAGCTGCTACAGTTTCACACACCTGAATATGTTGAGGAATTACAACGAGCGGATGGAGGCGAGCTTACTGTAAGAGGAATAGAAATGGGATTAGGCACTCCTGATACACCTGTGTTTAGGGGAATGTTTGCGTATAGTGCGTTGGCTTGTGGTGCATCGGTTATAGGGGCACGATTAATTGGGAAGGGTGAGGCTAAAGTGGTTTTTAATTTAATGGGTGGGTTGCACCATGCTAGACCAGCGCGAGCCGCCGGCTTTTGTTATCTTAATGACGTGGTTCTTGCGTGCTTGGAGCTGGTAAAATTGGGGCACAGGGTATTGTATTTGGATTTAGATGCCCATCATGGGGATGGAGTGCAAGAGGCGTTTTATAGTCGAAATGAAGTGTTGACAATATCCCTGCACGAGACTGGTAAGACCCTGTATCCTGGAACAGGTTTCGAAGACGAAATAGGGGAAGGATCTGGTGTTGGCTACTGCGTGAATATTCCATTGCCTCCAGGCACTTATGATGAGGCATATCTTTTGGCGTTTAAGGAGGTAGTTGAACCTTTGGCTCATAAATTCGATCCGGATACTGTAATCGCGGAATTTGGAATGGATGCTCTGGCGGGTGATCCGCTTACACATTTAAAACTTACGAACCGGGTGTTTTTGCAAGTGGTTGAGTTTTTGAAGGCGCTTAATAAACCTGTATTAGTTTTAGGCGGGGGTGGATATAACGTGGAAAATACTGTGCGGGGTTGGCTTTTGTGTTGGAAGGCCTTTGGAGAGTTTGGACATGAGATGGATTGGAGCGTAGGTATGGGTGGAGTTTTTCTTGGAAACAGCGAGTGGGTGGGCGGCCTTGAAGATGGAGAAGTTCCTGTTTCTCCCGATCAGAGGCAAAGGGTTGAGTCAGAATTGATTCCCGTGCTCCAACGGCTGAAATTAAGATTGTTCCCTCAGTGGGGGCTCCCTGTGGAATAAGTTTGTGGTCAAACTAGCATTCCCGCAACGCTAATTATTAAACGCAAGGATGTTCGAGTCTTTGCGGGTTGCTAAATGTTCAGATGGGAATTTTAGGGAATTGAAAGTAAGCAATTCTTCGGTGATTGCGTGTGCGGGTCAATTGCCGAAAATTTAGTGGTATCCATGGCTGCAGGTTACCTTCATTGCAGTGATAAAGTGGAGACATTATTGGAGTGGTTTGTCCAGGTTATTGACAAGCCCGTGACAAACCCATTGAAACCCATCCTAACTGTTGTGCCTAATTGGACCCTCTCCAGCTGGTTACGGTACCAATTGGTAGCGCGTTTGGGTGTACATGGAAATTGTCGATTTGTGTCCCCAGAACGGTTCGTGTGGGAAATAGCCATAACTTTAGTGCCCGAACTCGCCATGGATTACCGTTATTCAAAAGGGGCACTAGCACTAGCAATTTTTAAGTCATTGCCAACAATTTTAAATGATAACAGAAAAGGGGTTGTTTTACCGTTGGATCTGCAAGCGGCATCTCCTCAACTGATACATCAATTTGCACGAGTAGTTGCCGATTTATTTGATCAATATTGCATCTACCGGCCAGAGATGATCAGGGGTTGGCAAGCTGAAAGTTCTAATTGGCAAGCGGAGTTGTGGAATAAGGCGGCTTCTAACTTATTAGGTCGAACGCCGGTGTATCTTTGGGATACGCTAAAAACAAAGTTAGAAAGCATGTCTGGCGAGGTAGAGGGTTTGCCTGAACGGGTGATCTGTTTCGGGGTTTACATGTTGCCCCCAATTTATCTCGAGCTATTAAATGCACTCGCCGCACTGACTGAGGTGCATCTGTTTGTTTTTATGCCAGCAAAGAAAATTTGGGAAGTTGTGACGAAACCATTTGAAGGTAATTACTTTACAACACCACCAGAGAAAATAGCCAGCCGGATTAAGGATCAGATTAATGTTCAACATGGGTTTGTGGGTAGTTGTGTGGAGTTGGGGGTTGAACATGCGGCATTGATTGCGTATAGGTGTGGAAGGTGGGTTCATAAGGAAAGATTTTCGGAGCAGTGGCCACACTCATTGTTGGGCGAGGTCCAACGTAAAATTTCAGAAATGAGTACTTTTTCTGGGGGAAGTCATTCCTTGGTAGACGACTCGATTCAGATCCACGTGTGTCATAATAGGTTCCGAGAAATTGAGGTCTTACGGGATCACATTTTAAAGTGGCTTCAAGAAGACCCGGATTTGCGTTTAGATGAGATAGGGGTTTTTGCGCCTGACATAAGCAAATACCAACCGTATATTGAAGCGCTTTTTGGTGAAGGGAGTGACCAGGGTGGGACAATCCCGTTCCAAATTATTGGTGGGGGCGAGGGGAACCGCTCCCCCGTTATCCATGCGTTGGAATGGGTTTTGAAGATGTTAGACGGGCGGGCTACTGCGGGGGAATTTATTGGGTTTTTGGGTATGGAACCAGTGCGGTTAAAATTTGATTTTTCTTGGGATGACGTTTCGACAATTGTTCAATGGATTATCCGGACAAATATTCGATGGGGCTTGGATGAGATTCATAAGGCGCAAATAGGATTTCCAGGCCATGACTATAATACATGGCGCAGTGGTTTAGATCGCCTTTTGTTGGGATATTCGGTGGCTTTCAATGGCGCATTTGCCAAAATTGTACCAGGGGATCCAATAGAAGGTGATCGGGTCGAGTTATTGGACAAGTTTTTAGCGTTTGTGAATGCAGTAGCCGAAATAATAAAGCGGGCAAAACCTGAAATGACAGTCCCAGAATGGTGTGAATTAGTGCAAATGGTATTGGATAGGTTACTTGTCGACCCTGATCCAGCAGGCCTAGGCATAAGACGAATACGTGCCGCAATACGTCAAATGGCAGAAGACGCGGAAGCCGCTCAATTTGAAGATCCTTTACCCTTGGTGAATTTGCGCGAAACATTTTTGCTCACGCTCTCGGACCCGTACGAAACGCGAGTTGGACATCCCGCTGGAGTTTTATTTGGTTCGTTTAAGTGGACACATACAGTGCCCATGAAGATAATCTGCCTGATTGGGCTTAATGATAAAGAGTTTCCGAGGATAGAAGAGCATTTGACATTTGATTTGATGAGCAAACACCGGCAGGTGGGTGACAGATCAGTGGCAGCGGAGGATAGATATGTATTTCTGGGGGCTATTTTGAATGCGCGGCAAAGGCTTTATCTGAGCTATGTCGGAAAATCAACTCCGTGATAATTCCGACGTACCGCCCTCGCCTTTGTTACAGCAGTTTATGGATTTTATTTGCGAGAGCTTCAATGTACCTTTGGACGCGCTCGTTAGAAGGCACCGGTTGCATGGGTTTTGTCATGTTTATTTTGACGGGCGGGATGACCGGTATTTCAGTCTTTTCGAGGTCTAACTATAGCGCTGCTTCTGCGCAGCCGGATCGTTCTGCGGGACTTGCGAAAACGTGGTCCAGGCAAAGGCAAATTAGGGTCCCTAAGTCTGTTTCAGTGGATAACTTGGTAAAATTCTTCCAAAATCCAGCCAAAGTATTTTTACAGGATACTTTCGGTATAAGCCTTCCGCCGGAACCAGTAGAAATATTAGAAAGCGAGTGTTTTTGGCCGGAACCTTTGGTTGGTTACGAAATCCGTAAAGCGATTTTTGACGGGATCATAGAAGGGCAGGATATGGATACGGTCGCTGAACGTTTGTATGGTTCTGGGTTGGTGACCAAAAACTAATGCTGGTAAGGTCGTTATTGAATCGGAAAGAACCAAGGTGGAACCAATCGTTGAACGGGTTAAATCAAAGTTTCCAGACTCTGTCCGAGCAAGTAAAGAGTTTATAGATTTTGAAATTAATGGGTGGCGTATCACTGGAGAAGTAGGACCTTTATTGGGGGACAGAATTGTCCTGGGCAGGGTAGGCAGGATCCGGGCCAAAGATCTGCTGGAAGCGTGGATTAAGCATCTAGTGTTAGTATGCGGGAAGGGGGGAATAGGTGGAGCTACTTTATTAGGGTTGGAAGGAAATAAGATCTCTACTATAACTTTAAACCTTCCAGAGAGCCCACAGGCTGTATTGCATGAGCTATTGGAAATCTATGCGGTGGGTATGACGTGTCCGATCCCCTTCTTTCCTGAAACCTCATTTACATATACGGAGCATCTTATCAAGGGAAGCGAGGATGGCCTACAGGCGTTGGAAAAGGCGCGCAAAAAGGCTATGGATGTTTGGTTAGGAGGGGAAGAGGAAAGGCAAATTGCCGAGTCGGATGACCCCTACTTTGATCTTTGTTTTGCTGATTTTGCTCTGCCGAACGAGGATTTTGAAAGTTTAGCGATAAGGATTTATAAGCCATTGTTAGAATCCTGGCAAAAGTTAGACGGCTAACATGGAATTTGATCTGATCGAAACGCCTATTCAACCTGGGACTATCCTAATAGAAGCCAGCGCTGGGACAGGGAAGACGTTTGCCCTGTCGATCTTGTATTTGCGTTTACTTGTAGAGGCAGGATTATCCTCGGACCAAATTCTTGCGGTAACTTTTACTGAAGCAGCTACGCGGGAACTTCGAGCGTCGTTTAACAAAAGGTTATTGGCATGGCGGTAAGAGTGCAACAGGGGATTGTGTCTCAGGACCCCATGGCGCTATATATCCAGGCAATTCTAAAAAAAAATACGGTTAATGTAGAAGGGGCGTATGAAAGGCTTCGATCGTCGCTAGATTCCTTTGACCAGGCCCCAATTTCGACAATTCACAGTTTTTGTTACAGTGTGCTTACTCGGTTTCCTTTTGAAACTGGGCATGTGCTGACGGCCCAAATCATTCCAGATGTCGAAGTGGTGTTAAACTCTTTGGCCGAGGATTTTTGGCGATCCTATATTTCGCAGCAGCATAGTTATGTTGTTGCTGCGGCTATTGAACTCGAATTGACTCCCCAACGCTTGGTTCAGTTTTGGAAACGGGTATTATCCCAGCATGGGCTTAAGATGGAGCATGAACTGAGCAAAGAAGTTGCAGAACAGCAAATCAAGGAGGCCTTAGGTAAATTGAAGGTTTTAGAAAGGGAATGGGTTCGGATCTTGGAAGATCTTTATAAGTGGTTCGAGCAAAACAAAAATTTTCTGAAAAAGGAGTGGGGGGATGGGGAAAAAATCTCACTAATTTTCGACATAGTGGGTCGGGCTGTAATGGGAGAAGCTTTTACACCGCAGGCGATAAAATTGTTAGCTGAACTAAGGCCGGAAAAGATTGTTGGGGCGGTGGATAAACGTTTCAAGGCGAAGACGACACCGGTTCCCGAGTCTTTAAAGTTTGTTCAATACGTAGTGGAATCACAATACCAGCTTGGTCGTGGGCTTTACATTATAAGTTTAGCGTATCTAAAAGAGAGGTTGCCCGAGTTTAAAGAGCGGAGCGGGATATTGGTGTACGATGATTTACTTTTGCGAGTCGCAGAGGCATTGGAAGGTGACCGGGGTAAAGATCTCATCCGGCAACTTAGGGGGATTTACAAAGCAGCATTGGTAGATGAGTTCCAGGATACGGACCCTCTCCAGTACGAGGTTCTTAAGAGAATATTTGAGCCGGCGAAGGGTAGTCTCGAAAGGTATTTGATTTTGATTGGAGATCCNAAACAGTCTATTTACAGCTTTAGGGGTGCGGATGTTTTCACATATCTTAAAGCCGCAAAGCAGGTATCTAAGGTATTTACGCTCACTCGCAACTGGCGATCTACTCCGGATTTGCTTCGCGCGATTAACACATTGTTTGGAACGCATTCCAATCCGTTTGTCTTTCCGGAAATTGGATATCTACCTATTTTTGCGGGTGATCCAGGGTCTAAAAGGAGATTGGTCATTTCTGGCAGTGGGGAGGAACCTGGTCTGGAAATTTGGTTTTACAAAGGNGAGGATGAAAAACCACTTACTAAAAGTGAAGCGCGGGCAAGGATTTACGAGCATGTTGCATCCGAAGTAACTCGGTTACTCAACTCAGGGGCTTCTATCGACCATACCCCTATATCAGCAGGTCACATTGCCATCTTAGTTCGGGAAAACCAGCAAGCTAAACGAATGCAAAAGGTTTTATCCCGCTACAATGTGCCTTCCGTTTTGCATACAACAGAAAGCGTTTTTTCATACACATGAGGCTTGGGAACTTTTGGTGTGTTTTGAGTGCGATCCTAAACCCGGGCAAAGAAGCCCAGCTACGCGCTGCTTTGTTAATGCCGATGTTTGGCAGAAGACTTGATGACGCCTTTGAGCTAACCACCAATGAGGCTGAATGGAGTGAAATAGTTTCGCGATTTAAAGGGTATTTGCAAATATGGGAACGTAGAGGGTTGTTTCCGATGTTTCAAGCGTTGGTTGAGGTCGAGGGCGTAAAACCAAATTTAATGCGGTTTGTTGATGGGGAACGGAGGATTACAAATCTATACCAAATTGTTGAGTTGCTGCACCAAGCTGAGAGCGAAACCGGCCCAGATCCGCTTAGAACAATGAGTTGGTTTGCTCGTAAAATGTTTGCTCGGGAAATCCCACCCGAAGAGTACCAAACACGGCTAGAAAGTGATCGGGATGCGGTCAAAATAGTGACAATTCACCGAAGCAAAGGGCTAGAGTACGATATTGTCTTTTGCCCATTTTGTTGGGAGGGGATCGGCGGTGATCGAAACAAAACTCTGGTCAGACCTATGATTATCCGAGATCCAGTGAAAAAGGAGTCGTTGCTTTGCTTTGACACTCCCGGTACGAAGATAAATGAAGATGCTTTTGCAGTGGCAATAAAGGAGAGTCTGTCTGAGGAGGTTCGGGTGGTTTATGTAGCCTTGACTAGGGCAAAGGTGAAATCATACTTGATCTGGGGCATAATAGGGGGTAGTGAGACTTCCCCACTTTGTTGGTTGTTCATGCCACCTGAGACTCAAGCTAATGACAAGCAGGCTTCTTATTCATTTACAACTGATGTGGTGACGAGAGGTTCGAGTAAAAAAAACTGGCTTATTCCGTGGTCGCCCCAGGCTGGAGTTGAAATGGTGCAAAGTAAACTTTTAAGTTTAGAAAAACAAAACAAGGATGCCATCAGAGTAGTGATTAACCCAGACCCACAACCGTCTAAACTTTTATCCCAATCAGACTCCCAGATTCAACTGCCGGTGTTGAAGTCAATCTGGCGCGTGCCCAAACCAAGCTGGGAATCTACCAGTTATTCTTCACTAATAACAGGAGAGGATTTGGACTTAACCGATTACGAGATTTGGGCTGAACCACCTGTGGATGAAGGAATTGAAAATGAGGAACTTCCTCGGGGCGTGATTGCAGGCGAGTGCTTACACAGAATCCTAGAAAAGATAGACCTTGCCCGACCTGAAAGTGAGCTGAATCTAAGGATTATTAAGAAGGAGCTGAATTATGCGGCAATTTCTGAAAGTTATGTGCCAAAAGTTGTGGAAATGGTAAAGAGACTGAGTGCAGCAAAGTTGGTTCCTAGCCCTGGCCTGATATGTAAATCTGTGCCTGAAATTCCAATTGATATTAGGCTAGGTGACATTCCCTTGCATAAGAAGGTTTGCGAGATGGAATTTGGGTTTTCCGTTCGTAGGTTTGATTTCTCAGAGGTGATAAAAGTGCTCGTTTCCTATGGCATTAATCGGGCATGTGAACTGGAAGCAAGGACGCCACCCGGTTCACCTACTGTTGTAAAGGGGTACATTGACATGCTGTTTGAGGCAGGAGGCAAATTTTATGTGGTTGATTGGAAGTCAAATTGGTTAGGAGATACACCTTCTGATTATACGCCTGAAAAACTAGCCAGAGAGATACTTAGGCAGCATTATTATTTGCAGTACCTTATTTATACGATTGCAGTTGAAAAGTTTTTGCAGTGGCGAGTACGGGACTACCATTACGACCGATGTTTTGGGGGTGTTTGGTTTATATTCCTCCGTGGTGTATTTCCAGAAGTGCCAGGAAGCGGAATATACTACGATAGAGTGCCGGGAAAGCTGATCGATGAAATTGGGAAATACTTGGTTGTAGAGCCCATTGTTGCCAAGAAATGATGATGGAATGTATGCCTATTGAACCGTATTTCCTTGGGCGCTGTGTTACCTGTTGGGAACTTAGCACATTGGACATGGAATTTGGTGATTTTATATGCCGGGTATCTGGGACGAACAACCCGGTAGTGAAATATACCTGTGCAATCCTCAGTTGCTCGCGTAGGTTTGGAAGCCCGTGTCTGCATTTGGAAAAAATTTCGGGGAAAAGTATCGAGCTAGGCAGCACTGGTTTGACGTTCCAATTCCCTGATTTAAATGAGCTAGTTGATAATCTGATTAGGTGTGATGCTATTGGTAGCCCTGGCGAGCAGAAGCCTGTGATCCTTCATGAGTCAGGGCGGCTTTACTTGCACAGGTATTGGGAATACGAACAGCTAGTTGCTAGAGAGATTGCTTATCGGGCTCTGGGGCAAGAGCATAATTTTAATGAACCGGAGTTGAATTTGATATTGTCCCGATTTTTCCAGGATCCTACAAAAAGAGACGATGCACAGTGCTTAGCTGCTAAGGTAGCAATTTCGAAAAATCTGTGTGTTATCACAGGTGGGCCTGGTACTGGCAAGACGCACACGCTCATTCGCGTAATAGCTTCAATTATCGATTCACGAATTAAACCACGACCGCGAGTGGCTTTGGCAGCGCCTACAGGCAAAGCGGCAGCGCGACTTGTTGAGATGGTCAGATCGGCTGATATAGTCTTGTCAGATGGTTTACGATTAAGTGATTATTTAACTGAGTCCATCGGCACTTTACACCGTTTGTTAGGAGCCTCGGAAGACCTTACAACATTTAAGTATAATGCAGCTAATTTACTTCCCTACGATGTAGTGGCTGTGGACGAGGCGAGTATGGTAGATCTTGCGTTAATGGCGCGGTTACTGGCGGCTTTGCCGCGTCACGCAAAACTAATTTTATGTGGTGATCGTAACCAGCTAGCTTCGGTAGAGCCTGGATCGGTGTTTGCAGATATCTGTGCTGCTTTGTTGGATGCCGACCGATTTTCTGATTCGGTACCTAAAAGCGTGGTCCAATTGACAAAAAATTATCGTTTTCGTGAGTCTAGTCTCATTCACCAATTTAGCGAAGCTGTGGTACGCGGAGACGTGAAGTTGGTAGAAAAAATCTTGGAAGAGGCAAAATCTGGCAGAAACGATCTAGTATGGTTTCCAATGGAGGAAATGAGTCGTTCCCGTGATGTTTTGCGGGAGGAAATAGTAAAAGGTTACCATTCGCTTTTTAAGTCGCTTGACTCTCCCAAGGAAGCCTTGCGTACCTCGACTCAGTTTAGGATATTATGTCCATTCCGAGAGGGACCGTTTGGCGTGGTATTTGTAAATAGATTTGCGGAATGGGCGTTAGGTGAGGCTTTTGGGGTATCAACTCATGCATCATGGCTGTCTGCGCGGTATCCAGGCCAATTGATTATTGTAACGCGGAATGATTATTCATTACGTCTATTTAATGGCGACTGCGGTGTGATATTGAGAGCGAGTGCAGTAGGAAGCTCGCATTCAAATCGTGAATTGGTTGCGTGTTTTCCATCAGAGAATGATGAATATAGGATGATCTCCCCAGTCAGATTGCCTTCTAATGAGACTGCGTTTGCTATTACGATTCATAAGAGTCAGGGGTCGGAGTTTGATGAAGTTTTAATCCTCCTGCCCAAGGAATCTACGCCCTTATTGGGTTTAAACAGGGAATTGATTTATACTGCTGTAACCAGGGCAAAAAAACAGAGCAAAGCTTTGGTCAGAGAAAAATGCTATCTTACGCGCGATAATGTCACCAACCAGCCGTGAATCCGGATTACGGGAAGCTATCTTTCGGGAGTTCCAGGCTTAGCTCAAAGGAATTTAGTTCGCAATGCAGATGTGATTGGCCTAATGAAACAAGGCTTACTTACACCGCCTCTGCCGTAACATGTAAGCTTTTTATCGGCTTTAAGAAACAGCTTATGATTGCTAAGGTTTATTTGCATCTGAGTTTGAGAGAAGGTGGCTCACGTTTTTGGTTGGAATGTGTACTTTATTGGGCGCTTTGTTGCATTATACGTTGTATATTGGCTGGGTTTGAGAAGAAACGCCTGATTTTTTCGAACTCGGCAAGGGCGTTTTGGTATAGGGGTGGAATAGTTTGGAGTTGATTGGCTCGGGCGAGTTTTTCAATTTCGCGCAGAATTGGGACTATTGATGTAAGACCTAAGGTTGCGCTAGCGCCAACTGATGTGTGTGCAAGTCGATAAACTGAATCACCCTCTCCCGCAGCTAAGGCTTGCTGCAATTTGACCATTTGTTCTTGTGTCTGGGTTAGATAAAGCTCTACCAACTCACGGACCATGTCTTCGTTGCCATCGGCCATTGCCAGGAGTCTTTCGACGTCAATTTCGGGAGGCTCTTCAGCTTCTTTATCGGAGGCAAGCGAAGGTTGTGTAGGTTGTTCGACAGCTGAGTTTTGAAGTTGTTCTTGGGGTAGGCTAACCGGTTCAGGGGGTGCTGGTGCTTGCTCAAAGGTTTCTTGTGGTAGATTATTCAAGATAAGGGGTGCCCATTTTTCTATCATTGCACGTATATCAGCAGGTTTTATAGGTTTTGCAAGGTAATCGTCCATTCCCGCATTTAGGCATCGTTCTCGGTCTCCTGCCATTGCTATCGCTGTCATAGCAATAACGATTAAGGGCGGATAATAATTAGGATGGGCCTGGAGATTGTTTTGCCTTTGCCGAATTTGACGGGTGGCTTCAAAACCATCCATTTCTGGCATCAACACGTCCATGAATACCAAATCGTACCGCTTGTGATCGAGCGCTGCGAGTGCTTCTTTCCCATTGGCCACAACATCAGGATTGTACCCCAATTGTTGGAGTAGTTTAACCGCCACCTTTTGGTTAATCACATTATCCTCGGCGATAAGAATTCGTATTGGGTACATATGCGCTAGTTTTTGGTCGGTTTTTTGATGACGTAACGGTTTGGATGCGGTCCAGCTTACGAGCCGGAGTAGTTGCTACGACCTGGCTCAGGACCTGTTGTAAAATTCCGGGTTTAAGTGGTTTGGTTATGCAGGCGGCGAGGTTTAAACCGGTGAGTTCTGGGCTGTCGGGTCGCGGTGGATTGATTGATGTTACCAATATAAGCGGTAGGGAGCTACCATTGGGAAGTCGTCGGATCTCTCGTGCTAGCTCGACGCCATCCATTTCGGGCATTCTGTAATCCAGCAATGCAAGGTCAAATTTCTGCCCTGATTGTAGTAGTTTAATTGCGTCGTAGGCGGAGGCTACGCTCTTAGGGATCATCCCCCAACGTGTGGTTTGGAACTCAAGTATCCGCCGGTTGGTTGGGTTATCATCTACTATGAGAACACGTTTTCCTGTGAGTTCAGGCAATTTACGATCGATTTGGGTCTGTGGCACTCCTTCCACAATTTCGAAAGGCAGGTAGAAATAGAATGTTGATCCTTGTCCTTGTTGGCTTTCCACCCACATTTGCCCTCCCATTTGTTCAACTAGTCGTTTGCTGATAGCCAAACCGAGGCCGCTACCCCCGTATTTACGAGATAACCCGCCGTGGACTTGGGAGAATGGTTTAAAAAGTTTGTCAAGTTTATCTGCAGGGATACCAATACCGGTATCTCGAACTGCAAAAAGTAATTTGCATGTTTGGTCAAGGGGATTCACTTCATCCGGAGCCCTTTCTTTTGGCATGCGTTTTACCCATACTACGACTTCTCCGTGTTCTGTAAACTTAACCGCATTGCCAATTAGGTTGACTAAGATTTGGCGAAGTCGAGCTGGGTCACCCTTTAAAGCTGTCGGGACTGATTCTTCGATTTCGTATGAGAGTTCCAGGTCCTTTTCGGCAGCTTTAGGGGCAAGCACATCCAGTGCATCTTCTATGCATTGGCGCAGGTCAAACGGTTGGATGTCTAGCTCAAACTGTCCGCTATCAATCTTGGAGAGGTCCAGAATATCATTGATGAGAGCTAACAACGAATCCCCGCAAGAACGTATGGTTTCTACATAACCTCGTTGTTCCTGTGAGAGAGGCGTTTCTAATAGCAGGCTGGCCATTGCAATGACCCCATTCATTGGGGTTCGAATTTCATGACTCATGCTAGCGAGGAAATCAGCCCGCGCTTTGGCGGCAGCTTCAGCCGCGGCTTTTTCCGATTCTGCTTTTGCCCGTTCCGCAATTAAGTTGTCAATCCACCGTTTTTGAATTATCGCGTTTTTTATCCGAGCTTGGAATTCATGGTGGTCGAAGGGTTTGACCAGGTAATCCGAGATGCCGAACCCAAAGAGTCTGGTTTTATTTACTGCCGTGTTGGAATCGATAATCGCAATTACAGGGATGTGTCTGGTTGCATCGGTGGACTTAAATTCTTGGATAGCTGCTAGTATGTTCAGGACTTGGGTAGTAAGGCATGCTACCACAGCGTCGATTGCGTTCTCAATGGCAAATTCCGCCAGGTCCTCGCCCGTGGGGAGGGATATTATTTCATGCCCGTCTAGCATTAAAACCCCGCTAAGGAATTCATGGGAATGCGCATCTCCACCAACCAACAGAATTTTTCCTTTTGCATCCATACGGCCCGATTCACGGTCTCACATCAGTTTATAGGTTTTGTTTACGAAGTGCCACACCCAAATTTTAAGCAATTTAAGCACCAACGGTCGTACGGATGGGCTTCTTTACCCATTGCGGGTGGCTTTTGTCTAGGTTTGAGACAGCTCAAGTGTTTTTCTTTTATGAGATAGGTCCATTAATTGAGCACTATCTGGATAGGGTGTCCCAATTTGAATTTTGGGAGGGGCTACACAGGGTGATAATGAGCCAAGGGATGTGGATAACGTGAAGCACATTTGAAGTATTGCCCTTATGTTTTGGTTTAGACATTATACGCTGACTATGGCGAACGGACGTCGGATATATCCGTTTCATTTGATCGAACCCAAATGGCAACGGTTTTGGGATCGCGAAGAAACGTTCCGGGCATTTAATCCGGGAGAGGTGGTTCCTGCGGGCCATCCATTTGGAATTAGGCACGGTTTGGAAAACAAGACGGTCAGTGAAGAAAACCTGCCCCCAAAGTTATACATTTTAGACATGTTCCCTTACCCTTCGGGTGCGGGTTTACATGTAGGGCATCCTGAAGGTTACACGGCTACCGATATACTTGCGCGGTATTTCAGGTCAAAGGGGTATCATGTGCTTCATCCGATGGGATGGGACGCGTTTGGCTTGCCTGCGGAGCAATACGCAGTAAAGACTGGCCAACATCCTCGGGTCTCGACCGAGAAAAACATCGCGAATTTTAGGCGGCAAATTAAAAGTTTGGGATTCAGCTATGACTGGCGCCGCGAAATTGATACCACTGATCCAAGTTACTACAAATGGACCCAGTGGATCTTTCTGCAAATATACAATAGTTACTTCGATCCGTATTGGAAGAAAGCCACGCCCATTGCGCTATTGCAAGATGCGCTTTCCGAAACTCCTACGATGAAAGAGAAATGGAATGGGAACCCATTTCTTTGTGAAATGCATAGACTATGGACGAAGCAGACCCCACCAGAGAAGAGAACAGACTCTTACATGAGACACCTAATTGATAAATATCGGTTGGCATATGTAAGTGAACAACCAGTTTGGTGGTGTGAGGCTTTGGGCACCGTGCTTGCAAACGAAGAGGTTTCAGAGGGTAAAAGCATAATTGGTGGGCATCCGGTAGTGCGCAAACCGATGCGTCAATGGATGCTCCGAATTACTGCTTATGCGGAGCGCCTCTTGGAGGATTTGGATCTGATAGATTGGAGTGAGTCATTAAAAGAGATGCAGCGTAATTGGATCGGGCGTAGTGAAGGTGCAGAGGTTGATTTTAAACTGACCCATTTACCGGAGAAAGTACAGGTATTTACTACCCGGCCTGACACATTATTTGGGGCGACCTACATGGTATTAGCACCCGAACACTTCTTGGTGGATGAGTTTTTGGCAATTGCAGATGGTAAGTATGTTGTAGATCAACACATAGAAAGTGCAGTAGTTGAAGTGGTTGATTCCGACACAGGGCAGTGTGAGGTGCTTCCCACTGATGCGGCTATCCAAAAAGCCCGGCATGCTGGTTTAAATCTGATTGCTTATAACATTAGTGTTACGCCCCCAAAGTGTGTAATAATGAAGCTCGAAGAATTTGAAAAGTTTGTGTCAGCACTGCGAGAGTCCGCCCACCAAATTCGCAAATACCGTGAAGAAGTTGCTAGAAAATCTGATTTGGAACGCACAGACCTCGCGAAAGAGAAAACAGGAGTATTTACAGGGGCGTACGCAATTAACCCAGTAAACGGTGTTAAGCTGCCCATCTGGATTGCAGACTATGTATTGATTAGTTATGGTACCGGGGCAATAATGGCAGTCCCTGCCCATGACACCCGGGATTTAGAATTTGCGACGAAATATAACCTGCCAATAATTCAGGTTGTTCAACCACTGGATCCCTCCACTGATTGGCGAGGGTATACTGGGGACGGCATTGCAGTCAATTCAAGTAACGATGAGATTAGCATCAATGGTTTGCCCACACCGGAAGCAAAAAAGAAAATAGTTGAGTGGCTTGAATCCAAGGGGTTTGGGAAACGGGCCGTTAATTATAGATTGCGTGACTGGTTATTTAGCCGGCAACGTTATTGGGGGGAGCCATTCCCCATAATTTGGAAACGCGATAAGGATGGCACCTGGTATCATGAGGCTTTGCCCGAAACTGCTTTACCTGTGATCCCACCAGAATTGACAGATTTTAAACCGACTGCAGATGGGAAACCTCCCCTTGCTCGAGCGGTAGATTGGGTAAACCTGCCTGATGGGTCACAACGCGAAACTAATACTATGCCGCAATGGGCAGGAAGTTGCTGGTATTATCTGCGTTATTTGGATCCGCAGAATCCAAATAGGTTTGTGGACACCAACGTTGAGAAGTATTGGATGGGGGCTAAGTTTGTCTCGAGATACGGTAAAGCGTACGCATCAGAAAAAGTTACTGGCGTGGAAAAACCCGGAGTTGATCTCTATGTAGGTGGGGCTGAACATGCAGTCTTGCATTTGTTGTACGCCCGGTTTTGGTCATAAGGTGCTGTACGATTTAGGATATGTGTCGACCCCAGAACCGTTCTTTAAACTTGTGAATCAGGGGCTCATCTTGGGAGAAGATGGGCAGAAAATGTCCAAAAGCAGAGGGAATGTTGTAAACCCAGATACAGTCATACAACAATACGGTGCAGATGCATTTAGGATGTACGAAATGTTCATGGGCCCCTTACAGGATACAAAACCTTGGAGCACAAAAGGGGTAGAAGGCATCTATAGGTTCTTGGGCAGAATCTGGAGGATGTTTGTGGATCCAAAGAGTGTGACTGAGTTTAACCATGCAGAGACACTTAACCCGAATGATCAATCGTTGCTGGGTATCATTCGACTTTCACCAGAGATCCAGGACGTATCTCCAACTCAGGCTCAGCTAAAGGCGTTACACAGGTGCATTAAGAAAGTTACCGAAGATATCGAAAGCTTGAAATTTAACACAGCCATTTCCGCCTTAATGGTTTTTGTCAATGAAGCGATTAATTGGAGCCCCAAGCCAGCAAGTGTGATGCGAGTTTTTCTGCAGTTACTTGCGCCATTTGCACCACATATAGCCGAGGAGTTATGGGAGAAGTTGCATCAAGCAATTTGGGGTAAAGCAGCTCCGAGCCTGACATACGAACCATGGCCACAACATGATGAGAGGTATATCGTAGAAGAAATGATTGAAATACCGGTCCAGATAAATGGCAAGTTACGAGATGTAATTACGGTGCCGTCTGACATAAGTGAAGAGCAATTGATACAGACTGCCTTAAAATCTGCAAAGGTCGCACAAAATCTCAGTGGGAAACAAGTCAAACGGACCATTGTTGTGCCAAAGAAGCTCGTAAACATTGTAGTACAATAGAGCTTTTCGAGTGAGGTTGCGGGGCTGGAAATATTAAAGTAGAATATAAAAGGCGTGCTATTCAGGCGATTGACAACCAAAGAGGTTTTGGCATTGTGCATACTAGCAATGCTTCTGCTGGCTGGTGTGTTGACTAAGACCGTCAAAAAACATTTACTCTTAGGCAGTGGAAGCGTTGCGCCGACGGTTGTAAATGAGCATGTACCAGATTGAATTTGACGAAATAATTGATCGAATAGTTGCAACTGACCCTCGGTATGATCGGGAGGCATATTACTTTGTTAGAGAGGCTCTCGATTATACCCAGGAAAAGGTATGTAAGCGTTCGGGGGGACGCCCCCCGTCATGTAACTGGTAAGGAACTTTTGGAAGGTATTCGTGAATACGCTTTAAAGCAATTTGGCCCGCTTGCAATGTTTGTACTGAATGAGTGGGGGATACACAGGACCGAAGATTTTGGCGAGATCGTGTTTAACATGGTGGATGCGGGATTACTGTTGAAAACCAAGGACGACAAAAAAGAAGACTTTGCTAACGGGTACGATTTTGAAGAGGTTTTTAAGAAACCATTCCTTCCTGAAAGCAAACAGGTTAAGGGCTTGCCGGTGCCCAAGGATCAAAGTCAAAGATAAGGGTTGGTTCGATTAAACTTACGAATTTTCAGGCAAGGATTAGCCGCAGATCAGATGAGTAACAGTTTCATTGCCTCGCTTCCGACGCATATCCAAAAATTGGATAACGGATTACACGTAATTGTCAGGGAAGATCATTATAACCCAGTAGCTTCGGTCCAAGGTTGGGTCTGTACAGGAAGCATTCATGAAAGTAAATGGCTAGGATCGGGTATTTCACACTTGCTAGAGCATCTTTTGTTTAAGGGTACCACCACGCGTAAAGGGCAAAGGATAGACCATGAGATTCAAGAAGCAGGGGGCTATATTAACGCCTACACCTCATTCGATCGCACGGTTTACTGGATAAATTTACCTGCAGAAAATGTTAACATTGCGATTGATGTAATTTGTGATGTGTTACAAAACGCCATTCTCCCGGAAGAAGAGTTTGTTAAGGAGACCGAGGTAATTCGGCGTGAAATGGATATGGGGGAGGACGATCCCCACACAAAATCCAGTCGACTGCTCTTTGAAACTGCCTACACGGTAAGCCATTATCGATATCCCATAATTGGGAATAAAGCCCTATTTGATCAACTCACACGCGATGATGTAGTGGAGTACTATAGGGCCCGGTATGTGCCAAACAATATTTTTCTGGTGATTGCCGGAGCTGTAAATCCGGAGCCCGTATTTGAGAAGGTTCGGGAAACAATCGGAAAGGCTATTCCACGCCCACTACCGACTGAATATTTGCCAACCGAACCGATTCAACTTTCCCCGCGGGAATGCGTAGTAAGTGGACCTGTGGAACTGACTTATCTGCATGTTGCTTGGCATATTCCAGATTTCAGGCACACCGATATGCCCGCTTTAGACGTGTTGGCTTTGCTTTTAGGTGTGGGGAGAAGCAGTCGACTGGTTGTAGAACTTCATCAAAAAAAGGCGCTTGTATTAGCAATTGACGCATGGACATTCAATCCTGGTGCCGAAGGCTTATTTGGAATTTCGGCTGTTACTAGGCCTGAGAATTTTAAAAGGACGTTAGAAGAAATTCATGCACAAATAGAGGGCCTTAAATCTAGACCCGTGACCTATGAAGAGCTTCAAAAAGCAATTAAGCAATGCATAGCAGCTCGCCTTGCAAGTAGAAAAACGGTCGAAGGCCAGGCTGCTGAGCTTGGTAGTAGTTGGATACTCGCAAAGGATTTAACGTTTCTGGATACTTACCTGGAAAAGATAAAGGCTGTGACTCCAGAGCAGATTTATGAAGTTGCGCAACGGTATCTTCGCTTGACAAATCAGACCACATGTGCGCTTACGCCAGAAGTGAGTAGAGTCNTTAGTGTAGGTACGACCCCACGTGGTGAGGTGAGCAGACCACAATTGTTTAAGCCCCGGAATGAGATGCGGGTTATTATAAAGGAAGATCGACGGTTGCCATTTGTAAACCTGGTGGCCGTGTTTGGAGGGGGTACGCTTTTCGAAACACCAGAGAACGCAGGAATTACCCGGCTTTTGTCTAAAATGCTATTACGTGGAACAAAATCACGCAGCGCAGAACAAATTGTGGCAACAATAGAAGGAGTAGGGGGGCACATCAATACCTTTAGTGGCAATCATAGTCTGGGGATTACAATGGAGGTTTTTGGTGACGACTTCGAACTTGCTTTGGAAATATTGCACGATTTGATTTTTAACTCCGTATTTCCTGCTGAGGCGTTGGAGCAGGAAAAGACCCTTCAGTTAGACCAAATTGCGGCGGAACGAGACGATTTACTTACCCACGGCCTGAATGTAGCGAAAAAAAGCTTGTTTGGCTCCAAGGCATATGGATTAAACATTTTGGGTTCTGAGGAAAGCCTGAAGAAAATTACCGTCGAATCATTAAAGGAGTTTTGGATGCGATTATGTGCACCGCGTAATTGTGTTTTCGCAGTTTATGGAAATTGTGATTTTGATCGCGTGACGCGTGCAATTGAGAAGTATTTTGGGGCTTGGTGTGACACAAGTAAGATGTCAATCCATGAACTCATTAGCCAGTTGCTGGTCGACTTTAACACCGGGTCGAAAGTCGTAGAACCTCACGATAAAAATCAAGCTGTGGTTATAGTAATTTTGCCTGGCACTACTGTGTTTTCCGTGGATAAATATCCGGTTGAGCTTATACAGGAGTCATGTAGCGATATTGGGTCTCGTTTGTTTATACGAATCCGGGAATCGTTGGGCTTGGCTTATTATACAGGGGCCATAAATTTTCCAGGGCTTGTGCCTGGTTACCTTGCATTTTATGCGGGTACGGCACCACGCTATGCCGAGACAATTGTAAAAGAGATCCTAAATGATTTGGCAGAACTTCGGCAGACTGGACTTCAACAAGAGGAGTTAGATCGTGTAAAGGCTAAGGTGTTAGGACAGCGTAAACTTAGCAGGCAAGACCTAGGTAACCAAGCTCGGGCGGTTGCTTTAGACGAACTTTTGGGCCTTGGATACCTTAACCAAGAGGCGGAGGACAAGCACTTCGAGGCTATTACCAGGCAAGACGTGGTAAGTGTGACCCAGCGGTACATTGACCCTGAAAAGGCGGTAATTGTTGTGCTCAAACCGGAACCTTCATGATTCAGACATTCCAACACCCTGGGGACAAAAATTGATTGATTGGGTTTTGATTTAATGTAATTTAAAAAATGTGCCAGGTGCGCGCGTAGCTCAATTGGATTAGAGCGTCGGCCTCCGGAGCCGAAGGTTGTGGGTTCGATCCCCGCCGCGCGTACCATTTTGTTAGCAAGGGTTTGAATTTTCTTACAAATTGTTACTGACGCGTGGGCAACGCAGGTTGAGTAGTCTGATTAGTGGCACCTTTTTCCACGTTAGAAGCAGCTGTATTTGCCATGCGCGCCCGCTTTTCGTCTAAATTATCGAGTTCCCGGGCAGTAGCCCGCACTATGCGTGATATAGCAATTTTAGCAGCTGTTGGATTACGTTGGTTTGCTTGGGCCTCTTTTTGGATCCTGGTCAGCATTGACCGCAGTGTTTCTTGGTACTGTTGGATTAAGGAACCCACTTCTGGGGTGACGCGCCATCTTAACCCTTCCAATTGGGCAAGCTTTAGCTTAACCAATTCCTCTTGTGGTTGATTGGTCCAGTTTATAATCAAGCTTTGCAACGATACTATACGCCATTGAGGAGTAGAATTCGTAGCTTGGTCGTCCAGCACTTGGACAAGCATGATTTGGCGTAATTTCTCAAGTGCATCCGGTGTGTTATATCGCGCTGCCAAATCGCGGAATTGAAATGCGGATGTCTTTAACAACCACCACTGTTCCATTTCCTTAAAACTTGTAAAGTATTGATTGAGTGCGGCTAATAAGGCTTCTACTGGGTCGCGGTAAAATGCAAACCTGTCTAAGTATGCGCAGAGAGCTACTGACCCGCCTCGTAATTGTAAGAGTTCGTATACGAGCAATTGGGAGCTGTGTCTGAACGCTAATGCATCACTCCCGATTAAATTAGTTGGTTGTGGCGTAATAAGTTCCGCTAAAGAGAACACTCGGTTAGTGGAAAAAAATGCATGAGCCTTGGCTAGTAAATGCGGCTTAGGGCCTTGCCGTGTGATGCTAGTAATTGGAAGGTCGAATTGAGGGGTCATTGCCATTGCTGGCACTAGTTTTTCCAAACCCGAATCAGCAATTATGAGTTCAGAAAGACCTTCAACAAGCCATGTTGGAGGGTAAACCTGTTCCTGGGTTTTTCTGTTAATCCATTCCAAAAGCAAAACATGAACAGTGGTTCTGACAAATCGGTCGGGGTCAATCACCTCGGGCATTTCAATCTGATAATACCATTTGTCAGCTATCTTGCCCGAGACGATTTGAATTACTTGGTCGGGGCTGACTGCCGAGCGCAGCATTACGTAAAACTTCCCACTCCATTGATCAGGTGCACCTAACTGCCACAACATCGCTTGTTTGACTCTTTCACATGCAATGGCAGTTGTTGATGGGGTTAATCGGACCCAATTTTCGAACGCGGGTCCGGCAAAAGCCGGAGGCAGCGGTCGTATTTGTTGGTCGCCGTACACGACAAATTGTCCCGAGCTACTTCGCACCGGTGGGGGTAATTGTCCTTGAAAGAGGTTTGGTGTCGGTGATGAGGTAAGCGACATNGGATTCTGACTAGTGAGTTGTGCCGCGTTCTGTGCAAACAAGTGCGTGGTTACCAGCGTAAAAATTAATTGTACTAATGTCCGCATGAGTAAACACTTCTTTTGTAACCTCGTTAGCCTGTAAAAACAATAAAATGATAATCCCTGCTCGCTCACTTTTCACCAGAGATTTGGCCATGGCCTAGGAAAGGCGGTTCGGCGGCGCGTATTGGGTTGCCAAAACGTAGGTGTGGTATTGCTGTGTAGATTGACGCCCTTCGTTACCTAAGTTCTTCCTTACAACTACGTTGGATTCTGGATGTTTAATGTCTCCGGCAAAAACAGGATATATGTAGGGCCAAAATTGAAGTTTCACCCCTTAAGGAAAAAAGCGGGGAAAAATTGCTTTCTGGTATGGGGCAATTAACCACTCCAACCCTCCCCCTCCTTCCGTAAAAACCTTTTATGAACCCGGATTCCAGAGGGGATGATCCGACTTTTTGGGATGTTTAGCCTGTTTGTTGTGCGGTAGCTTTACCCTTGACCGCTAGGGCGTTGCGTCCAATCCGTTTCCTGAGGTAAGTAAGCTTAGCTCTTCGGACCTCGCCGCGGCGTTCAACTTCGATCTTTAGGATCATTGGGGAGTGCAAAGGGAATACGCGTTCCACGCCTTCGCCGTAGCTAATTCTACGAACCGTAAATGTTTCATTAATCCCTCGCCCCCGCCGACCAATTACAGTTCCAGCAAAAACCTGAATTCGTTCTTTGTCACCTTCGCGGACACGAACATGCACCCGGACCGTGTCACCCGGCTTGAAATCTGGTAGATCCTTACGCAAATATTTTGATTCGATTTTATCCAGCAATGCCTGGTTCATAGTTTTAGAAGTTAATTTTATCCGGGGCATGTCGCCCCGCAGTAATGTTTAGCTCTTATAATTTGCCTATTAGGGTTTTGCTGGTCAACTCTTGATTTGTGTTGGTGCGAGTGGTTCGCATACACGCCTCTTTACAAGGGTACTACGTTAAACCTCTGGGCTAGTAATTGGGCGAGCTTAATGGGAGCAGAGTTGGTGTATTATAGATGTATGGGGTTTGGCTAACCGCCTGTTTAGGTGCAAGTTAAGCTAAAAAATGCATTTTCGTCGTCGAGGGTGTGGTAAGTTAAATAGTCTGCTCTCCAAACCTTGGGATTTATCTTAGGGCGGGGCCTTGGTCTGATTTCTTGTACCGTAGATTACGGGTTAGGCCGGGGCATATCCGAAATTACCTTCCTGTTCGTTGTTATTCCTTATTATGAGGAGGGCACAAGCATTCTTAGACAGATTGGCAAGGCAGATTGGTTGCTTCAAACTTAGGGCAACATGGTAACCGGATAGGATTTATTTAGTTTCTGGTATAGGTAACAGTGTAAATGGATCTCGCAATGGCAAGTCGACGACTCGACCCGAAACAAAGTTAGTTATGTGAACGTTGTAATCAGGGTGTCCACGGAAAATTTCGGGTTTATCCCCCACGATTAGAATCAGAGCGTGGTTTGTATCAAGAACCCGTTTCGCAACGTTTAGGACGTCACTTGCTGTGACCCGTTGAATATTGGAGATGTAATCTTTCCAGTAATTAGAATTTAACTGGAATCTTCCGGAGAGTTCGTCTTGGGCAAAATCGTAGAGGCGATTGCATGGGGGGTAGAAAATGCGTCTGATAATCGACCTATAAGGTATTCTTTGGCCCGTTGAAGTTCTTCGTTTGAGACACTGCGTTTCCGGATTTCTTCAATTTCTTCGAACACTAATGCTAGAGCGCGAGCTGTTGTTCTTGATTTTGTTTGGAGTGAGATTTCGAATGGTCGGGGGAATAGGGGATCTACTAGCGCAAGATAAGAATAAAACTGAATAAGCCAATCCTTCATCTGAGCGCACGCGATTGAAAAGACGGGAGGTGAGTCCGCCCCCGCCAAAGATGTGGTTCATAATGATGGCTGCGAAATGTTCGGGATCGCCCCATTTTTATGGAATTTGGCATGATAATCCTTACCCGGGCTTGATTGACTTGTTTGTGAACCATGTAAATTGCGGGTGGGGCAAAGGTGAAATTGGTGGGTGGTAAGGGAGGTTGTTCTCCTCTGAATGGCCATGAGCTAAACATAACCTCCAGCATGGCCAGGATTTGGTTACTTTGAAAATCGCCGCTGACTGCGACGACAAAGTTTGATGGCCAGTACCAGTGCTGATGGAATTTAATCAAATCATCCTGGGTAATTGCCTCAATGGTTTGGCGGGTGGGTAACCGGCTTACCCATGAGTTAGTACCGTAAGACCAAAAACATGGCCTCGCGTGACTCAATAGATGAACTGTTATCGTTACGCTGTGCCATTTCTTGGATTACTCGTTGTTTGACAATTTTTAGCCTGTCTTCCTGGAATGCAGGGGTCGCTAATATTTCTCGAAGTAGCTCCAACGCATTGGTCAAGTGTTGTGATAAGATGTTTAGCGAGACTGTGGAGTAAAGACTACCGCATGAGCAAGTCAAGATTGCTCCCAAGAAGTCGACCATTTCGTCTATTTCGTCAGCGCTATGTTTAGATGTTCCGCCTTCGACTAACAGTGTTGAAGTAAGTTCTGCAAGCCCAGTCAGATTAGTTGGTTCCAGGTATTCTCCTGCTTTAACGAAAATGGTGATTTGGACAATTGGAATAGTATTGTCTTGGACGAGGTAGACGGTTGGACCTGATTTTAAAGTAAACCTGTGTTTAAGGGGGTCTGGAGGGGTGTAGTTAAGCGGTTTAAACTTAAGCTGTTCAGGGCGTTTCGGAATAGAGGCCGAGTTTGTAGTTGTACAAAGGGTCAAAAGTATGCAACAGGTCAACAACCTAAAAGTTAACATGCGTATTTTCATGACACCTTAATTATCCGGGTTTTTCCTGGTAAAGATTCCTACTAACCTATTTTCGCGTTTGAAATACGTTTGAGCCACTCGTTGCACGTCGTCCGAAGTAACAACCTGGAGTTTTTGAAAGCGTTCATTGACCTCACGCCAATTACCTTGCCCTTCGTGAATAAGTAGTGTCAACATGATCTGGAAGTTGTCCTCTAGTTTACGGTATTGAGTGGCCAGGAGCTTGTTTTTAGCTTTTTGCAGTTCGTACTCTTGAACACCTTCTCTCTTTATACTTTCGAGGATTTCGTAGATTGCTTCTTCTACTTTTTCCGGGGGGATACCATCTCGGATCTCAGCCCCGATGTTAAAGGCTCCAGCCCAACGTTGAGATGCTTGGTTTACCCAAATGGAAGTAGCTAATTGGTCTTTCAACACTAGTTTACGGTGTAGTCGTCCGGATGGACCAGATAACAGTGTGGCCAGTATACTGAGTGCGTAAGAGTCTTTGTGTGCGAATGGTACTGTATGCCATAGAATTTCAATCTGTGGGTTGCATTCGGCTTGGGCGTACATTCGTTTTTCTGCTACTGAGGGCATTTCAATTGTCACGACATCGGGTGGATCTATCTTACCCCGAGGGATTCGCTCAAAGTATTTTCGCGTTAGGCGCTCAACTTCACGTGGATTAAAGTCACCCACGAGGACAAGCGTAATATTTTGCGGCGTGTAGTAGGTGGCAAAAAATTCGTCTGCGTCTGCCTTTGAAATGGAGAGTAAGTCTGAAGGCCAACCAATCACCGGCCATTTATATGGCACAGAATTCCAAAACCATTGCCCCAAATTGCTCATAGTGTCTCCCCAAGGGGGTGGCTTCGACTCGGAGGCGTCGCTCTTCCATGACCACCTCGCGTTCCGAATAAAATTCGCGGAACACAGGATGGAGAATTCGCTCAGATTCCATCCACATCCAAAGTTCAAGTTTGTTCGCCGGCAGGGAAACAAAATAGACTGTCATGTCTTCTGTGGTAAATGCGTTGAGTTGAGTCGCGCCAGCTTCAGAATAGATTTTGGAGAATTCGTTTTTTACCAGGAGCTTACGCTGTTCTTCCACAAGCTTTTGGAACTTAGCATTTAACTCACGCCAACGCGGTGTCATGTTTTCCGGGTTTATCATGTCTGGGATTTCACCCCTGCGAAGCATTTCTCTGATTTTACGTTCTTCTTGCCGCATTTGTTCGCGAATAGCCTCTTGCTCTGTAATAATCTGAAGATCTCGTTTAGGGTTCTTGCTACCGATGGAGCGGGTTCCTTTGAACATCATGTGCTCAAATAAGTGGGCTATGCCAGTTATTCCAGGTCGCTCGTTGGCGCTTCCGACTTTTGCTACCCAACCTGCAGCGATGCGAGGTGCGTTGTGCCGTTCAACCATCAAAACGTCGCATCCCATTTTTTTAAAGTCACTTCCTGGACGGGAATGTTTTGTGCCNGGCAAACCTGCCAGAGAGCAAGGGTGAGGATGCAGCTTGTTATATGTTTCGCTATCACGCGCATACTTTAAACCAAAAGAAAAGGGTAAGACAATCATTTGGTTGTGAATGAATGCGATTGGATAGCCGAATGGATATCACACCATGGCCAAAATGGCTTGCCATTTGGATTTTAATTGCCCCCATTAAGCCAAAGATAGTGCATTGCCACTAGGAATTGAGTTTCCGTATGACATAGGAAGGATATTGGTGTTAGGCGGAAACTGTTGCGTTGAAAGGTTCGTTGGATAGTTAAGGCTGCGTACCGATTCATTTTTGCTTCGGAATAGGGGAAGAGCCGGCAAAAAACAGATTCACGCTTGACGCGGTATTAACGCATAGAGAAAGTGTTTGTATGCGCGGCCAAGGACAGAAAACCCGTGGCGTAAAAAGAATCTCTATCTCACTGCCGCCGGATCTTCAAAAGGAATTAGATCGAATGATCCACGAAAAAGGCTACACTAATCGTTCATTAGCGCTAGCTGACATGATCCGTGATCACCTGGTGGAGCATAAGCAACATCTGCCAGACACAGTTATAGCGGGTAGCATTACGCTTGTGTATGATCATCATTCCCATGCTGTGACAGATCTGCTGCTGGACCTTCAGCACAAGTACAGGCATTTGATCATTTGTACGATGCATGTGCATTTGGACAAAGACAATTGCTTGGAGATCCTTGCTGTCCACGGTAAGGCAGGCGAAGTAAAAATGTTAGCGGATCGACTCATCTCTGAAAAGGGAGTTAAACATGGCAAGCTTACCATAACTTCTACGGGGCGGGATTTACCAGCGTAAGGTGCGGCTAGTAGGTAGTGGAGCAAGTGGGTCAGGTGTCCTTCGGATGCGGATTATCAAACATGTGTATTCTACAGAACGGCGAACAGTATTCGAGTATCTAATTATGATCGGGTCTGGATTGGATGTAATACTCCTTTGGGGCCAACTTTGAATTTTTGGCCGGCCCAGATCACCGTGTTACCTAGGAAGGAAGTTACCCAGATGGATACGGCTAACAGGTCGCGCAGTGGTACCAGAAACCAGTTTTTCCAGCTTAGTTCACTGCGAACAAGGTCGAGATTAATGAAGGTCGCGTTTGAACCGGTTGGTTTACAGTAATGGTCTGGGTAAATCGCTGATGGAATATACCGGAGCAGTTTTGTAGCGAGATCTCTCGCTACGAATATCCGCAGTGTGATTATAGCAATTGCAGTAATGAGAGCCTGGATAGTTTGGGATGTGATCCCGAGGAGGACAGCCCAGAACGTTGTATTGGCCAGAATGCTGAGTGTGTAGTTTATGGGTTGGACAGATTTGATTGTGCGGGCCCAACGCAATTGGTGTTGCCAAAGGTGTTTTAGTGACTGGCGCGATATAAAACATTCAACTGGCATGGGCAGCATCTTTACTTTTAGACCGTGGTCATGCACTAGTTTGGCAAGGTAATAGTCATCAGCCAAAAAAATTCCCAATTCGCTCAAATCCACCTATTTTTCCCCAAGGTAGTTTTCTTAAAACCGATTAGGGCGCCGAATGCGAAGCTTTTGTTGCCGATTGTATGGGCTAGAAGTGCTTGGGCCCAGAAATCAGCATTGGTGCCAATTTTTTCCAGGATCGCAGGAATGGAATTATCACCTACGATTGCGTATGGGCAAAATACCAGTCCGGTTTCCGGATTTCGGAGTTCTTGCACAACGAGGTAAAGGATATCTGGCGGGACTCTCACGTCTGCATCGCTTAAGACATAGATCTCGTTTTGGGCATGCTTTTGTAACTGGATGAGGGTAGACACTTTAGGATTATTAGCTGCCTGTTCCGGGCAGATAATGTATTGTACTTGGATGTTTTGGTGATTGGCTGCAAGGGTTTTGACAAGATTTAGTGCGGGGTCAGAGGCATCTTTCACTCCGAACAAGATCTCAACCCTATCGGTGGGATAATTTAGATGGAAAAAGCTATCTATTGTCACTTCCAAGTGAGCGTCAATGCCTCTGAGTGGTTTGAAAATGGTGATTCCTGGAGGTGTGGGATGTTTATCTGGGTGAAAGGGTTTAAGAAACCTAAATTTTCGGCCAGATACCCACTGCCAAAGCAAAATCCCAGTGCTTATAGCAGTCAGAATGGCACATGCAGTTACCATTGTAATTTTCGGGGTATTGTAAGGCTGATGCCTTGCAGTGAGCAAACGTGAATGACAAGTAAAACTGCGATGGCACGCCCGGCGCGATTCGAACGCGCGACCCTCTGCTTAGAAGGCAGATGCTCTATCCAGCTGAGCTACGGGCGCACCCTTTACAGCTTAAACTTTATTCATGCTCGTCCAATTGTGCAAGCTTTGAAATCGGTGCCAATTAATCGCTTTTAGGTGGAGAGGTCTGGCAACTAGGAGAGGGATTTAAAGATATAGCCGTGTTATGTACATGCGTGATTGCAGATTGGAGAGGAGCTAGTATGCTTTTTGGATATGGAACTACTTTCACAGTTAATGGACCGGCTGCAACGGCACCCAAAACGGATAGTTTTCCCAGAAGGCGACGATATACGTGTTATTCAAGCGGCCCGTCAATTTCAAAGTTTACGTTTAGGGGCACCAATTTTGTTGGGGAAACGCGAAAAGATAGAAAGGATCGCTTCTGGGGCGCGAATTTCTTTGGAGGGAATAAGAATAATTGACCCCCAACACAGTGAGGACCTGGAAAGATTAGCCCGTGCTTATCGCATGCTTGTTGCTTCCCATGGGATGAAACTAGTGGAATGTAAACATGCAATGCTTAATCCGAACTATTTTGGAGCCATGATGGTTGCTTTGCATCAGGCCGATGGGTTTGTAAGTGGGGCTACTAGTCCAACTTCGGTGGTATTGCGACCTTTAACGCAAATAGTGCGATTGGCTCCCGGAATCCGTATACCAGTGGGATGCGCTGTGGCAGAGTTGGAAGACCGAAGCGTTGGAGCTCGTGGAGTATTATTTCTTGCGGACTGTGCTGTTTCTGTTGATCCTTCCATGGATGACTTAGCAGATATTGCTGTTGCGACTGCTAAGTTTGCACATCATATATGTGGAATCCGGCCGAAGGTTGCATTTATTTCCCATGCCACACGGACACGTACAAGCCCGCCTGGTCTGGGTAAGGTTAGCGCGGCTGTCGATTTGGCAATCCGAAAGGCCGAAGAACTCAGTATTGAAGCGGATTTCGATGGGGAAATGCAGATAGATACTGCTTTAGTTCCGGAAGTGGCTTTGCGGAAACTGCCTCGCAGCAAAGTCGCCGGCCAGGCAAACGTCTTGGTTTTTCCAGACCTGCATTCTGCCAATATAGCAGTCAAACTGATAATGCATTTGGTTCATTCGAGGGTTTATGCCGCATTATTGCTGGGTCTCAATCGCCCAGCCGCTTCCGTTTCACGTGGTTCTACTAGTACAGCCATATTTAATATGGCGGTACTGGTAGGTGCACAAGCCATCAACTACCATGAACTATATCCAGGTGCTATTTAACTTTGCCCATTAAAGATTATCATGGAACTCCAGTTGCAATTCAGTAGTGTGGTACGGGATTTGCCGGTATACATTCCTGGGCGCCCCATTGAGGAAGTAGCCCGAGAGTACGGTCTTGATCCGAAGGAAATAATTAAGCTCGCTTCCAATGAGAATCCGCTAGGCCCTTCACCACTTGCTGTAAAAGCGGTACGAGCTTTCCTCCGCAAAATACATTTGTACCCTGATGGGAACGTTTTTTATCTCAAAAATGCCTTGGCTCACAAACTTGGGATGAAACCAGAGAACATTGTGTTTGGCAATGGATCAAATGAGATATTGGAACTTGTGGGACATGCTTTTTTAGAACGCAACGCCGAAGTGGTTGTTTCCCGGTACTGTTTTGCTGTTTATCCAATCGTAGCGCGCCTATTCGGAGCGAAATTGGTCGAGGTACCTGATTTAAATTATGGGCATGACCTCACGGGAATGCTAGCAGCGATCACCCCCGAAACGCGGGTGATTTTTGTGGCTAACCCGAACAATCCCACTGGCACACGAGTCCCCAACGAATCACTGGTTAAGTTTGTCATGTCTGTGCCAGATCATGTGCTAGTAGTGGTGGACGAGGCTTATTTTGAGTACTTGGAAGATCCGCCTGATCTGATCTCGATTATCCGGGAAGGTAGACGCACGAACCTGTTATTAGTACGGACGTTTTCGAAGATTTATGGGTTGGCTGGGTTGCGCATTGGGTACGGAATTGGTGATGCGCGCGTAATTGCTATGCTGGAAAAAGGTGCGTGAACCATTTAAGTGTGAATGCAATTGCCCAGGTTGCCGCTTTGGCTGCGTTGGATGACACTAAACACGTTACACGGACGCGTAGACTTAACAACAGGTCGCTCCGTTTCTTTGAAAAGGAGATTAAGCGTCTGGGGCTGGAGTACGTGCCATCGGCAGCCAACTTCGTTCTTGTAAAGGTGGGTGCGGGGGCAAGAGTGTGCCAAGAAATGCAACGCAGAGGAGTGATTGTCCGTCCAATGGACAGTTACGGATTGCCCGAATGGATTAGAATATCCACTGGGACAATGGCAGAGAACCGGCGGTGTATCGACACGCTTTCTGAGGTACTTAGGCTTGCAAAAATGAAGGAATGTCGAGGTTTATTCGCCAATAACTTTTGACAAGCACGCGTTTGGGGCGTCTACCATCGAACTCGCCATAAAAGATTTGTTCCCAAGGGCCTAAATCAAGGCGACCATTGGTTACAGCAACGACGACTTCGCGCCCCATTATTTGCCTTTTCAGATGGGCGTCGGCGTTATCCTCGCCCGTTTTGTTATGATGGTACATGTTAATTGGTTCGTGGGGAGCCAATTCATCAAGCCACCGTTTGAAATCTCGATGTAAGCCAGGTTCGTCATCGTTAATAAACACACTTGCAGTAATGTGCATGGCGTTTACCAGGCACAGGCCCTCTTTTATCCCGCTCTGTGTGACGAGATCCTGCACCTTTTCGGTGATGTTAATAAACTGGACCCGTTCGGGTGTGTTAAAAAGTAGGTAGTGGGTAAAGGATTTCATAGCCAGCTTGTGTCCCTGGTGTAGTGAGGGTTTGATAGATTGCGGTGTGGTACCGCACAGGTGCTATTTTTTCGGTTTAGGTAGTGGAATAATTGGTGTGTTCATTGGCGAAAAGCTTACGAATGATGTCTTCCACAGGCACTTCCTCTATATCGATGTCATGGACGGGTAATTCGTCGAGGACTTTTTTGCAAGCATCTATTACACGGTCCTTTTTGACTTTTAAGGTGATTTTGCCTGGTTCAACCCGTATGATTTCGCCTAGTTCGTTTAGCAATGGTGGGATGGGTTGTTGGGATGCACTTCTGAGATACACGGTAATGACTTTTGCGTCTGAGAACCTTTCAATGACGGTGGCAAGGGGACCGTCAAACACTATTTTCCCGTGGTCAATAATGATCACGCGCTGGCATAGTTCTTCAATATCCGCCAGGTAATGGCTTGTGAGGATTATTGTGGTTTTTTCTTCTTTGTTATACCGTGCGATGAAATCGCGGACTATTTTCTGCGAGACGACGTCGAGACCAAGTGTGGGTTCGTCCAAGAACAAGATTTTTGGTTTATGTAGCAGAGCTGCAATTAGCTCTAGCTTCATCCGTTCGCCTAAGGAAAGTTCGCGTATGGGCACATGAAATTTCGAGGTGACGCCCAGAATGGTACCGAGTTCTTCTACGCGGTTGCGCCATTCTGGAGAAGGGATTCCATAAATTTTTGCGTTTAACTCGTATGTTTCCATTGCCGGTAAGTCCCACCATAACTGATTCTTTTGCCCGAGGACGAGGGCAAACCGTCGTCGGTATTCTGGATGTCGTTCCCATGGGACAAACCCCTAGGTACTTTTACTGACCCACTAGTGGGATAAAGTAGACCCGCGAGAATTTTAAGGGTAGTTGTTTTACCCGCGCCGTTTGGTCCCAAAAAACCTATAAGTTCACCTTCGGAAACCTCAAATGAAATGCCGTCGACAGCGCGAATATCTTCAAACTCTCGCCTAATAAGGTAACGAAGTGTGCCTTTCCAGCCAGGGTATTTCCGGTAGACGCGATAGATTTTTATCAGGTCCTTGACCTCAATTGCAGGCATATACTTAAGATGTTAGGAGCACTGGGGCTGGCTGGGTGGTATTATTTTAGCACTTGGGCTTCCAAATATTGCACAATTTCGCGGACCTTCGGGTCCACAGACATTCTATCTTGCACCAGCTTACATGCGTGTAGGACTGTGCCGTGGTCACGCCCACCAAAGGCTTCACCAATGGCTGACAAAGATTTTCCAGTTAAACGACGTGCTAAATACATTGCAATTTGTCGCGGGAATGCAATATTTTCTGGACGGCGCCTGCCTGTAAGGTCAGACACTCTAATGTCAAAATGTTCAGCAACACGTTTCTGAATCAGTTCAATCGTGACTGTGGGTTTAGCTTCTTCGTGTAGCAAGTCGCGTAGGAGCGATTCCACCGTCTCGATCGTGGGAGGTTTCCCATGCAGCGACGTATAAGACGTCACCCGGACCAACGCCCCCTCTAACCGGCGGATGTTCGACCTGATTCGCGAGGCGATGAATTGTAAGATCTCTTCGGGGATGTTAGTAGCGTTCATTAACTGGGCTTTTTTCCTGAGAATGGCAAGCCGGACTTCCATATCGGGTGGTTGCAGATCTGCCACTAGACCCCATTCAAACCGGGATACTAGCCTTTGTTCGAGGCTTTGGATCTCGCTTGCAGGCCTGTCACAGGTGAGAACAATTTGTTTGCGGGCTTCATGCAGGGCATTAAACGTGTGGAAAAATTCTTCCTGGATCCGCTCTTTGTTCGCCAAGAATTGGACGTCGTCTATTAAAAGCACATCGGTTTGACGATATTTTTTCCTAAATTTAGCCAGCTGGTTGTTTTGGATTCCGTCGATGAACTCGTTGGTGAATTTCTCGCAGGTAAGGTAGACCACCTTTAATTCGGGCTTATTTTTGCAACACGTATTGGCCTATTGCGTGGAGCAGGTGGGTTTTGCCCAACCCTACACCGCCGTGTAGAAACAATGGGTTGTACGACTTGCCAGGAGATTGGGCCACAGCAACCGCCGCAGCATAAGCCATACTGTTATTGCTACCGACCACAAAAGTCTCAAATGTGTAATTAGGGTTAAAGTTGTTCTCGTGCTCAAACCCGCGATTGGATTCCCGTGGTTTAGCCCGGTGAACCCGGGGTTGATGGGGCGGAATAAGTTCTGGATGCGAACCNGCTTGTTCACTCACTCGATATGTAATTTCGCAAAACTGGCCAACCACGGAGGCCAGAGCGTGACCAAGCAAATCAGAATAATTCTCCCGGATCCATAGCTCGGTAAATTCATTTGGGACTTCAACCACAGCAACGTTGCCTGACAGGCTAAGAAGTTTAACAGAGGCAAACCAGAGCTTGTATGCCTGTTCGTTTAATACGCTCTGGAGCTGTTCTTGGACTTTCTCCCAAATTGCTTGTATATCTTGTTGCGCGGCTTCTGGTTTCATGTTTATAAGCTGCTTTTATTCACCACTATGTAAACTCAATATTTCAGAAAAAGGTCCGAAATAAAGTGCACTCGCTGCTGGAGATTGTGTTCTCCAAGCCCCAGCAAACTTCTTGCAATCCTTGTCGAAAATAAAAAATTTCCGTACACAACCCTAAGGTTACCAAAGACTTATAAACTACAGTAATCTTCTCCCGCGGACTGTTTCGTAGCCATTTTGTCCGCAGGCTGGCTTCTTCTTTTTGTCTGTTCTTTTTTAAGCAGCCTTTTGTTTGCGTGCCAGAGGAACATATTCACGGTTATTCACAAGTTATTCACAGTTTGGTCTCCTGTGGTTGTTGCCGTAAAACTAGCTTGTCAGTGTGTTCGATCTGCATCCAACTGGCAACTGGATGGCATGCTTGGGACAGATTATTAAGCACTGGGCTAAGATTGTTGTAAGCCTTTTGTTTGTTAATCGTCACCGATGTTTAACTTTTGGTTGGGGTTTTTGTTTTGTTGGCAATTGCACAGCAAAGTTGGAGTTGGCCGCCACTTTCGCTGGGTCATACCGGAATTTTTCTTGAAACTCTGGGCATTCTAAGAGGTGGTGATTTGGATGAGTTTTGTGGTGTTCGAGGATGAATTTTAGTTCATCTAAGTTAGTGGACCACTGGAAACCATTGAAGAACTCGGCGCCTCGGAACTGTGTTTTGTACAGGGCGTTTTTTGAGTAACAGGTGCCAAGGTAGATGTATTTGAAGCCAGTGTCTGCGAAGTATTTCACGGCCCAAGTCATCATGTAGATCCCCAAGTTTTGCTTGTAATAATTCAGGTCATAGAATGCGTAGTAGTAGTAGGCTAGCCGAGGTTCTTGTAGAAAGAGGGTTACGGTTCCGATTTCCTGGCTAGTGGCTGGGTCGTGGAAAGTCAGTAGGTGAGATATGATTGGAGCTTCGAACAAACCGTCTAGTCGTTCGTATGTCATAACGTCTTTGCCGAATTTGATATCGGCGTAGACTTTAAAGAACTCCCGGCGTTCGGGGGTATACTGGTATTGTCGGCGGGGTACCAGTGTAGCCGAGATATGTGAACATTTCTTTAGAATGCGCCTGTTTTCGGAAGACGGCGTAAAACGGGCCAAGTTAATTCTGATTTGCCGACAGAGGTAAAACCTATCAAGAAACCTGGAAGATGGGAGGAACCCAGCCTCAAACAAATCTGCCGGTGTTTCGCCTGGTTCAGGGAAGGCCCATACTGCGTAAGGAAACTGGTAGTGGTCATAATCCGGTTGTGCTTCTGAAAAAACCAGTTTCATGGTGGTCTTCCATCAATAGATTAGCAGCTAGGGAAAGAGTACGAATGCTAATTCTTAGTAGCAGCCTTTTTCCGGATAAGTGTTATAAGGAATGCGAGACTTGCAAACCCCGCTACAGTGGGTTCAGGAATTAGACCGAAGAACGCGGCTTGACCGGGAAGTAAAGTTGGAAAGCCTGCTGACCAAGCGCCGCCTGTGAAAACGCTGATATAGAAAGTTTGCGTGGCTGGGTCGATCCATTTGATCCATTCGGATTGCATAGGTGCACGCCCGATGATATCGCTAAACTCCGGGTTTTCGATTGGTACCACGCACGACCGCAAGACGATGCCTGGCCCGAGCACGATTGGTGGCATAAAAGATCCAGTATCCGGATCGAAACCGGCCCACATCTGGCCAATGAACATGTTTGTAAATGTAGCGGGGGAATAGACAAGGAAGCCTTCCCCGAGTTCAAAAATGTACTCTATGCTCCAACCTGAGATAGGTGAATATTGGGAAGGTGGCAGAAATTGTTGTGTAGCGACGTCCCATTTATACACTAACGTGCCGGCGGGTGCTTCCGGCATTATTTGGCTTAGTTTGTTCTCTTTGTAGATAAGCTGATTTGCGATCAGGTTACTGCCTGGTTGGATAACCACCTGGTACGCCACTGTCATTCCTTGGGCGAAAAGGCACCCNGCCCAAAAACAGCAAGTTAATGNCAAAAGTGTAAGAACTCTGAAAATTTTCATCGTTTCGCGTAATTAGATTACCACACTGGTGGGGACCGTCAATTAATCTACACTCATGCGTGGAGGGACAGCGTAATTTTGCTTTTTTGTTTTTTGATGCATGGCGTGGGTAGACCACTGCCAACCACAGAGCAACGTTAAAGTTGGCTACCACTTTGAAAATCGAGATTTGTTGGTACCTTAGTCTTCGGAGAAGAGGTATTCGAGGTCCTGTTTAGTCAAGTTTTTAGCAAAGGCTTCTTCGCCTAAAACATCGGATATGGTTTGTGCTTTTCGTTGTTGGAGTTCCCAGATTTTGTCTTCGACGGTATTTGGCGCGATAAGTCTGTATGCGTTGACGGTTTGGGTTTGGCCGATGCGATGAGTTCTATCGATGGCTTGTGCTTCGACTGCTGGGTTCCACCATGGATCATATAGGATCACGTAGCTTGCGGCGGTTAAGTTTAGGCCTGTGCCAGCTGCGCGGAGGCTTAGCAGGAATACACAGGGATCGGGATCGGCTTGGAATGCATTGACCACTTCCAACCGTTCTTTGGTTTGGCCGGTGATAATATATGTTTTGATGTTTCTTTGGTTGCATTCGGCCCGGATGATTTCAAGCATTTGGACGAACTGGCTAAAGACGAGCACTTTTTGGCCTTCAGCCAGGAGTTGATCGACCAACTCGAATAGCGTCTCGGTTTTACCGCTGGGCACATTGCATCCTATCAATCTAGGATGGCAGCAGATTTGTCGTAATCGGGTAAGGGCTGCCAATACTTGCATTCTGGCTTTGTTAAGGCCTTTTTCACGGATTGATTTAAAGACTTCCTCTCGGGAGTGGCGCAACTCGGCTAGGTAAACCTTACGTTGTTCCTCGGTTAACTCGCAATCGAGGCGTTGCTCGATTCGTTCTGGCAGATCCTTAGCTACCTGAGATTTTAACCGTCGCAAAATTAAGGGGCGTACTTTTGCAGCCAATTTCTTGCGTGCGATCCGTTGTTCGATTTCGGCATTTTCACCGTGGGGGTCATATGTGTGCAGGAAATGATCGCGTGACCCAAGGTAGCCTGGTTGGACAAAGTCGATAATGCTCCACAGATCCAGCAATCTGTTTTCCAATGGTGTGCCAGTAAGGGCGAGACGATATTCCGACTTAAGTTCTTTTACTGCCTGGGTAATTTGGGCATCAGGGTTTTTGATGTATTGAGCTTCGTCGAGGACAATAGCTAGGTACTGGAACCGTTGGAGCTCTTCCAAGTCGCGTCGTAGGAGCGCGTAGTTGGTGACAATGATGTCGTGTTCGGGGATGAGTTTGCGCAACGCGTGTCTGGCGGAACCGCTTTGAAGAAGCAACACTTTAAGGGAGGGGACAAAGCGTTCAGCTTCTTTGCGCCAATTTTGTAGGACTGACGCTGGGCAAATGACAAGAGATGGGCGTGTTAGTCCTTTGTTTTTCTCTTTTAACCAGGCGAGCCAAGCCAAGGTTTGGACTGTTTTACCCAAACCCATATCGTCGGCCAAAATCCCTCCAAGTTTTAGTTCGCTTAAATGGCACAGGAAATTGAAGCCATCTTTCTGATATGGTCGGAGCTGGGCCTTTACGGAGGGTGGGACCTGGTATGAGGGTGTGGCTTTAAACTTTTTAAGATATTCTCGGACGGCGCGGCCCTGTGGTGAATCTGCTAAATTTTTTGTAAGTTTTTCCTCGTCGAAGTGTGCGACGTTGGCGTAGGGGTAATTTTTTGTGGGATGGGTACCAAGCCGTCCACACCCAATTCAGCCATCATTTCATGGGCTTGGATTAAGGCGTCTTGGTCGAGCATGACCCATCCTGCATCAGGCAGTTTAACAAACTTGGATTTGGCTGTTGCGAGCCGCTGTAAATCAGCCGGGGTAAGTTTTAAGCATTCTTGTTGCCATTCGGCGCAAACGCTTAACCAGTCGATCCCGCTGCCACGCACTGTTATTTGAGGCCTTAGGATGATGGGGTCTATGAACAGGCGGGTAAATTCTGGGTTAGCCAGGTACTCAGCGTCGCGTGGGCGATCGTCCCACACGGCGGCTAAGGATGCCAGGAAATGTTCGTTTGCATCGCTGATCCATAGTCCCGGTTCTGGGGTAAACCAATCAAGTCGTTTTAGCCATTGAGTGGCCGGTTCGAGCCGCGGGTCGTCTAAAATTTCTGGTTGGTCGNCTGAACGTGTGTGNTCTGGATGTCGTTGCCATTCGTGGCCTGTCCAGATCCACAGGCTTCCATTAATTTCGCTAACTGCAAATAGCTGGAGTCGTATGACATCATCATGGAGCTCGAATACGAACCGTGGTTTGGCGCGGTGGACCACACACAGTTGGAGCTTTTCGCGTAGTGTTTCGGGACATGTCTTATGTAGATGCAGTAGAAGTCTGTGTCCGAGTTTTCTCAATGGTATTGCTGTCCTAGTTTTCCAGAACTCTAAGATCGTGGGGGGTGGCACATTCGGCACTAAATAAAACTCATGGCCTACTAGTGCCAAACCCGGTTCGGTGTTCAACAATCGAAGCTGAGTTGGTTCGATTGATTTACCATTTGGCAGTCTGAAAGAAGGCACAAAAAGTGTGTGTTCGCCGTCTTGTTCAAAGTTGGGCAAGAACTGGATGGTTTGGCCTAAGAATGTGTAATAAGCGTCTGAGTCAATAGCTTTGAGTCTAGGGATCGACCCCCATTTTGCCAGCCAAATTAATAGTTCTAAGCCAGACAGCGTGAGCGTAGCTCGCAAGTTAGGCCCGGGTTTATAATTCTCGGCCAGCCATTGCAGGAATGTGATGTCTTCCGGCGGAAACAATTCTATTTCGTGTGTGTTTCGTGTGGTGAGTTCTAGCAATTCAGCCAAGGTTTTTTGTTTGAGCCCGAGCCTAGGACGCTCCACATGGAACTCGACTTGGAGTGTCCATAGGTATGGCTTTTTTTCGTCTGGTTTCGGTTGGCAAAGAATCATCAAACGGGCCCGAGGCTGTTCGAGATGTGACGGGAGCGGTGGCAAAAGCCATTTTTCTAGTTCCTGGATGTATTGTTGTTCATGTTCGACGGCCCTGGCCTGTGCGAACTTTTCTTTATTAGCGAATGGGGCAAGTTCGGGGGGTACTGTGCGGCCAGCCCGCATGAATAAGAAGGCGAGCTGCTCAATCCGCGCATCCCCGCGCAAAGCCACCATTTGTTGCCACCAATCAGTCTCGGGGAAATCCCGCCTGGATAACGAAAGCCTTTCGAAGTAGTCTTCCAGCAGTAACCAGGCCTTCTGAGGATCGATACAATTTGCGAACTCGCGTAAAATGCGTTGGCGGTCTTCGACAACAGTTTTTGATTCTGAGAGTTCGCGGCGCAGGTCGGCCAGTGCTCCATAGGCCTGGGCTAGGACCTCCATATGTGCGTCGTACTTGCTCGCGGTTTGCCGTCGTTTGTTGTTTTTCTTTTCTGCCATTCGTTGAAACTCTTGAACGAGAGAAAGCGGTTTCAATGTATGTTAACACCAAGTTTACGGCTTGTGGTCAATAGTAAACGTGTATGGCAATGTCGTAACATTTACTGGTGGGAGCGTCAGTGGGTAGTGGGAAAGATCTGTTAGCCGCCGACGTGAGTCGGCGGATAAATCCGCCGCGTTGCCGCGGCAGCTACGCAAAAGTATGGTCCGGACCCTTAATGGGTGCGGATAACTATGACGGACAAACTCAACTCTTGGGAAACGCCCATGCCGGTGCCGCACGTGATATAATGGGAACATCGGTGTAAAGTGTGGGAAGATCATCCACCAGCTCTTTGGGCTCTTTTTAAGCAAGCTTAGTCCTGGGACTGTTGGTCCCTCTTAAGATTTGGTGGGTGAGTCTTGAGCCGTAATACCTCTTCGATTTGAGCCACGCGCTTGAGCAGGTCTGGCAGGTGTCGAAGGGCCATCAATTGACGTTTAGCTTGTTTATCAGGAATGGCGGGTGAACCTAGCACGTGTTGACCGTCGGGAATATCTTTGGTCACGCCGGATTGTGCTGCCACAATCACCCGGTCACCGATTTTTAGATGTCCAGCGATGCCAACTTGTCCGGCTAGGATTGTATAGTTGCCAATCTTAGTACTGCCAGCAATACCGACTTGAGCGATTATTATACAATGCTTTCCTATCTGAACGTTGTGGGCTATTTGGACCAAATTATCGATTTTAGTCCCTTGTCCGATCAAGGTTGGCCCGAGGGCACCCCTATCAATCGTTACGTTAGCACCTATCTCAACGTCGTCGCCTATTTCCACCCAACCTACTTGAGGTATCTTGCGATGGATCCCGCCGTCTTGAATGTATCCAAAGCCGTCTGATCCAATCACACTTCCTGAATGGATCCTGACCCTGTTTCCGATTTTGGAATTTTGGTAGATTGACACGTTTGGGAAAATCCGTGTTTGTGCGCCGATTCGAGATTTTTCCCCGACCCATACATGGGCCATGAGGATTGTACCAGGACCTATTTCTACGCCTCGTTCAATTACACAATACGGGCCTATATAAGCGGTGGGATCAATTTGCGCAGTGGGATCAACCACAGCCGTTGGATGAATCCCTGGCGCCGGATTAGCCTCCGGAAACAATTGGTCGAGTATCTGGGCTAACGCTACTCGCGGATTCGCTACGCGAATTATGGTTTTATCGCACGGGCCATAATTATCACCAACAAGAATCACTGAAGCGTTGCTGGTGATTGCCTTTTGAAAGTATTCCTGGTTTTCCGCGAAGGTTAGATCGCCTTCCTGCGCAGACTCAGCTGGAGCAACTCCACGTATTTCAGCCTCGGGATTCCCAATCACCGTCCCGTTAACCAATTCCGCCAGTTTAGCTGCTGTGAGTCTCATCGAGCCTGAGCCTACTTTGTAGAGTGTTTGGGACCGGTAATATGCACGGGGCGATTGTTTTCGTCTAGTACCACACAAGTGGGTGTCCAGTTTTTGGCTTCCTCCTGTGAAATTATAGTGAAACACATCACCACCAATCTATCCCCGGGTTTTCCTAGAAGAGCTGCCGGCCCGTTAAGTATGACTTCGCCCGATCCAGGTGTAGACGGTATGGCATATGTCTCAAAGCGTTCACCATTACTAAGGTTACTACAAAGCACACGTTCATACGGCAGAATACCCGCTACCTGTAACAGGTGACTATCCACACTCAAGCTGCCCTCATACTCCGGGCGTATTTCGGTCACCCGGGCCATGTGCAATTTGCTCTTCAGAATCTGGATTTGCATCGCGTTTGTGTCTGTTTTAACCAGTCGAATTTAAACGATTGAATCCCAGTATACCTGTGCATCACCAGGGTTCAACACGCAATATTATACCTTGATGACGTCCATATGCGCTTGTGAACTAACCTAAACAAAGCTAACGCTTAATGTTCGAGATCACAACGGGCCATCGCCCACGTATCTGAGTCTTCAGAATAAAACCTGTGCAATCCTTTAGTTACGTATGCCATAAAGCACGAATTGCCCTTGACCTATTCGGTCTACCCATCCTCAGTGTGATGCTCTGGATTCAATTAGGTAAATTTGGACTCAAACCCAGTTTAGCAAGGAACCAAGTCGCACGACTGACCAATCTCCTCAACAAAACCCGAGGGGGTTAATCAGCGGGATTATTTAAACTTGCAGGCGCCTTTAATCGTGGGAGGACTGGATGAAATATACTTGAATTGGCTGATAGCATGAGGATACCGCATCAGTGCTTTTACAAGCCCCTTACAGTAGATCCATTTTGCAAAACTTCGAAAGCCGGTGGACTGGTGTTAAACCGCTACCTTGGTAAACACCGGTTTTGGATATCCGTTGTTTTGCATTTGATGCAGTATGGAATGAGGTTCTCCCAAAACAGGCGCCGGGGCTCAATTGAAGCACAGGGCTGGATTTGTTCATAGGTTAAGGTGGAAGATTCGAGTAGGGGGGACGTTTGTTTTTATGCCATGGTGGCTTTTTGTGCGAAAGTGTGGAGTTAGGTGTAAAACTTTAAGTCCGGACGCAATTTTTGAGCTTTGCGTTTACATGTCGGCCAGCGTGACACCGGACGTCAAAGTAGTAGTTTTCCTGCACCATCAACCGTGAAAAACCGGACCTAACTGTACAAAAGTTTGTGGTTGATGTAGAAGGGGTTATGACGAAAAAATGTAGATTAGAGAAGTGAGTAATGAGCGAGTTTGCGAAATTGTGGGAAAGTCAAATGTGGATGGGGCCTAGACGCAAATTGGGTTTAGGAAGTTTGAATTTGGTATGAGCGTGGCTCGGAACAAGGTACGGAAGAGGGATTGGAAGGAGTGCATTGGGGGCCGGAATCTTGGCGACGGATCCCTGGTCCCAAAGTTTATTTCTTCCTTAATCCAAATTATAGACACTATGTGTCTACATATGAGACACGTTAAGTGTGGATACTACGTACGGGGTTTCGGGGTTTGCCATATTTGCATGTTGGCAAGTAGTTTGCTGATTTGCGATTTGCCAGTCGTTTGGTTCCGATAAGGAAAGCGACCTGGGTAGCTTTCCTATAAAATTTAAAAGCGCGGGCCCAAACGATTGGTATGCTAAAACTAATAGGAGGACAAATAGTATGAGACTAGTTCGTAATAGAAAATCAGCGTTCACGCTGGTCGAAATCATGATCGTCGTAGCGATCATCGGGTTGTTAGCTGCGATAGCGATTCCGAGTTTCGTAAGAGCTCGGAAGAGCGCGCAGGCTAACGCATGCATCAACAACCTGC
>Ga0065718_1000447_pt1 | contig 95491 bp, 105 predicted proteins | sample GBSCel77sediment_2_FD_59105 | JGI IMG/M metagenome (GOLD analysis project Ga0065718, IMG submission 59105) | Hot spring sediment microbial communities from Great Boiling Spring, Nevada - cellulolytic enrichment CS 77C v3 (version 3) | ecosystem: Environmental > Aquatic > Thermal springs > Hot...
GGAGAGAGGGGGGNNGGTGCCGAAGGTGTGCCTGGTGAGGGGGGTGAAGTCGTAACAAGGTAGCCGTAGCGGAAGCTGCGGCTGGATCACCTCCTTTCTAAGGAGACTTTAGGTGTTAGAGGTACGCTATTTTCTCTCAAGCTGATTTATTAGTGGGCCTATAGCTCAGTTAGGTGAGAGCGCACGCCTGATAAGCGTGAGGTCGGAGGTTCGAATCCTCCTAGGCCCACCAATTTATTAATGGGGCGGTAGCTCAATGGGAGAGCGTCTGGTTTGCAACCAGAAGGTTGGGGGTTCGAATCCCCTCCGCTCCACCAAAATATGAACTTTGGAGAGAGGGGGCTGGAAGATAATCTCTTCCAGCCTTTTATGTTATTATGCGATTAGATAAGTTTTTAAAAAAGAGCGGTATAATAAAAAGAAGGACCTTAGCTCAGGAGATGATAGAGAGGGGATTGGTTTTATTGAACGATAAGGAAGCTAAGCCCTCCTCTTCTGTTAAAATAGGAGACAAAATAAAGGTTTTCTTTCCCTTTAAGGTGTTGATTTTTGAAGTCAAAGCTTTGGAAGAGGGGGATCTCGTTAAAATAGAGGGGATAGAACAATTATGATTTCTATTAAGGATGCTCTTTTTGATGAGGACTTAAGAAGAATAAAGGAGAGCCTTTGTGAAATGGCAGATTTGGTTAGTGAGTCCCTAAGAANCGCTATCTATTCTCTTGAGAAAAAGGATAACTATTTGGCAAAGAGGGTTGTAGAAGAAGATGATGCTATTGATCTTAAAGAGATGGAGATAGAGGAGAAGTGTCTTCAAGTCATAGCTTTGAGGCATCCTATAAGGGAGAGGTTAAGGGAGGTTTTTACGATACTTAAGATAGTGACTGATCTTGAGAGGATGGGTGATGAGGCAACTAATATAGCGGATTTCGCTTTAAGGATCATGGACGAGCCTGACTTGATATCTATTGGAGATATATCGGCTATGGCCAGAGTTTGTGACGAAATGCTTAGAAATAGTATAAGGGCTTTTTTAGAGAAGGATGCAACTTTAGCTGAGGAGGCCTTTAAAAGGGATAATGTAGTTGATGGTTTTTATAGGAAGATTTTTAACGATCTTCTGGTCTTTATGCTTTCTGACTCGGGTATGGCAAAGGGAAGCACGAGTTTGATTTTTATAGCTCGTTTCTTGGAGAGATTTGGAGATCATGCAACCAATATTGCTGAGAGGGTTTACTATATGATAACTGGTAAGAGGATAAAAGTCGAACTTGGGNTAAAAAGGGGGGTATCAAGATGAGTAGAATAGTAAGCCTTTGGGGGAGGGAAGTCCTTGATTCTCGCGGAAATCCCACCGTTGAGGCAGTGGTTCTTTTGGAAAGTGGTGCCATAGGAACTGCTATCGTTCCCTCAGGAGCATCGACCGGATCCTTTGAGGCTCTTGAGCTTCGAGACGGAGAGAAAAGATATGGCGGAAAGGGGGTTTTAAAAGCTGTAAAGAACATAAATGAGGTCATCTCCCAGGAGCTCATAGGTCTCGATGCTGAAAATCAAGCTGAAATCGACAAGAAGCTTATAGAGCTTGATGGGACATCTAATAAGTCTAAGCTTGGAGCAAACGCTATACTTGCCGTATCCATGGCTGTGGCTCGTGCTATGGCTAATGAGTTAGGAATTTCACTTTTTAAATACCTTGGTGGGGTTAGAGCTAAGGTCCTTCCAACACCTATGTTGAACGTTCTTAACGGTGGTAAGCATGCTGATAATAACCTTGACATTCAGGAGTATATGATAGTTCCCATTAAAGCCCCATCCTTCAGAGAGGCACTGAGAATGGCTGTAGAAGTTTACCAGACCCTGAAGAAGATACTTAAGGAAAAGGGACTTGTTACATCAGTTGGAGATGAGGGCGGTTTTGCTCCTAGTTTATCCTCTAATGAAGAACCTCTGCGTCTGCTTGTAGAGGCTATAGAGAAAGCCGGCTATAGACCTGGTGAAGATGTGGCCCTAGCTTTAGATTCTGCTGCTACGGAGTTTTTTGAGGATGGAAAATATCATCTTAAAGCTGATAATCTTAGCCTTACCTCCTGTGAAATGGTAGATTACTATGAAAGACTGATCGAGAAATATCCCATAATATCTATAGAAGATGGTTTNGCGGAAGAGGATTGGGAAGGGTGGAAGGTATTGACCGAGAGGTTAGGAGGTAAGATTCAGCTCGTCGGTGATGACATATTTGTGACCAACCCCGAGAGACTTGGAAGAGGAATTAAGGAAAGGGTTGCTAATGCTATATTGATTAAGTTAAACCAGATAGGGACTTTAACAGAAACCCTTGACGTTATAAATCAGGCTTATGATGCTGGATATGCTGCAATCATATCTCACAGGTCTGGTGAAACCGAGGATACATTTATAGCGGACTTAGCTGTTGCTGCCTTAACCGGTCAGATTAAGACTGGGGCTCCTGCGAGGGTAGATAGGGTTGCCAAATATAATCAGCTTCTAAGGATAGAGGAAGAGTTAGGAACTGGCGCAATATACGCTGGTTTATCCAAGATAAAATTTAAAAGGTAATACTCTTAGGAAATGCAGAGGTCATTAAAGGGGGAGCTTTCCGAAAGCTCCCCCCTTTTAATTAATTTATGTTGTGTTGTCACTATCGTGTGAGTCTGAAGAGAGCGCGATGTTTATAAACCTCATCAACATGCCTTTGAACTCCTTTTTGTATCTACTTTTTTCTAGAGTTCTGTTAAGTTCCTCGAAGAAGGGTTTTGGAACGATGTTTGTGGCAANGTTCCAGTAAACCCCAAGTATAAGCGGATGTATCTGCCAGCATCTCTTCCAATAGTTTAGAGTCTTGGACATATTCCCTTGAAGTAGGCTAATTAGTCCTGCTACGAAGTATAGTAGAGCCTCTTCTTTAGGTATTAAGAGAGCATATTGGACTATGTCAAAAGCTGTTTCTACATCTCCCTGGTATATGCAGCATATAGCGAGATTGGCATAAGCGTAGGTATCTGTTGAGTCTATGTCTATGGCTTCTTCCCAATATTCTATAGCTTGGTCAAGTTTTCCAGTTTGTTGGCATAAAGCAGCTAAGGTTAGTATTATCTTTCTATCTTGGGGGCGGAGTTCCTTTAGCTTTTGAAAGCAAGCTAAAGCTGATTCATAGTTGCCTTGTGCCATGTAAGCTTCTCCCAGATTCTCTACGAGGGTGAGATTTTCATTGCCCTCCTTAAGCAGAGGTTCCCAAACTTCTATAGCTTCCTTGCTTTGTCCTTTCTTATGATAGAGCAGCCCCTTTAGGAACTTTACTTTTGAGTTCTCCGGTTCTTCAAGCAAAAGCTTATCTATTATCAAGGATGCCTCTTTCAGATTTCCCTTGGTGATCAAGTACTTTGCTGTGCTGATTAAAACTTCTTTATCATCTGGGAATAGGGCGTAAAGCTCTTTTAGTGTATTTCCTATCACTCCGTCTTCGGTTATATATTCGAGTAACTTAAGGAGCAGAAATCTTATCTCTTCCCTTCTTGAGCTGTCTTCCTCACTTCTTATAAGTTGGAGTAGGAGAGAAACCGCTTCTCTTGGTTTGAATATGTTTATATACACTTCAGCAAGGTGATAAGCTACCCTTATGTCCTTAGGGTGCTCTTCTTTCACTTCCTCCCAGAGCTTATAAGCCTCTTTTTCTCTGCCATCCTCGTATAGTATCTTACCTAAACTAATCTTAGCCTCCCAGTTGGTAGGGTCTACTTTTAGAACCCTTTCATAGTATTGCTTTGCTTCCTTTGTAGCCTTTCTTTCCAGATGATATTCAGCCAACGCTAATAAGGTTGGGATATAATTGGGATTTTCCTGAAGTATCTCCATCCATTCTTTAATGGCATTGCTACTTTTTCCCTGTAATCGGTATACGAGTCCTAAGTTATGCTTCGCTGGTAAGTTTTTTCTGTCCATCAATAATATCTGCTTAAAACTGAAGCTCCGCTCTGTAGAAATCTTTTATTATCGTATAGGTACGACCAAGCTCGAGGTGAGCTTCAATATAGGTGGGATCTTCCCTTATGGCTTTCTTGAGAAGCTTGATAGCTTCTTCATAATTTCCTTTTTCTTTTTCCTACTTTTCCCTTCTTTAACAAAAGTATCTCTTTCATCTTCTCACCCGTCAACTTCTTTCAGGAAGATTTTAATCAAGAAACATGCTTCTTATATTCTATCATATCTCCCCAATTTTTTCCCACTTTAATACTAACTTTTATCGGAACAGAGAGTTTGATTACACTCGTCATTATACTTTCTATCTTTTCTATATCTTCGTGAAGCTTTTCTTCAGGTCCCTCGAAGAGGAGTTCGTCGTGGATTTGGAGAAGTATCTTAAAAGCATTGAGTCTTCTATGTAGCTCTATCATCGCAAGCTTTATTATGTCTGCTGCACTACCTTGCATTGGTGTATTTATAGCACATCTTTCTGCTTGCTCCCTTAGCTTCTTATATCTACTGTTTATCCCCTCTATCTTTCTTTTTCTTCCTAAGATGGTTTTAACGAAACCATTCTCTCGCGCTTCATCAAGGAGTTTTTCTATGAACTCTTTAACCTTAGGATACTTCGAGAAGTATCTCTTTATATACTCTTCAGCCTCTCTTTGGGAAATCCCTAATTCTTGAGCTAATCCATGGGGGCTCATTCCATATATTACGCCAAAGTTTATGACCTTTGCCATTCTCCTTTGCTCTTCAGTTACCTCTTCTTCCCTAACTCCAAAAAGCTCGGAAGCCGTTTTTGAGTGTATATCCAAGTTTCTCTCAAAGGCTTCCAGTAGCTTTGGATCCTGAGAGAAGTGCGCTAAGATCCTAAGCTCTATTTGGGAATAGTCAGCAGAGATGAAGATATTCTTCTCATCCCTTACCCTAAAGGCTCTTCTTATCGCCTTTCCTAGAGGCGTTTTAACTGGTATGTTTTGTAGGTTAGGATCGCTCGATGAAAGCCTGCCTGTGGCAGTTATAGTTTGATTGAAGCTAGTATGTATACATCTTGTTCTAGGATGGATTAACTTAGGTAAGCTCGAGATATAGGAGCTCTTGATCTTCGAAAGCTGTCTATAAAGAAGGATTTTCTCTATAGCATCGCTGTAAGGATTTTTTTGTCTCATCAGTTCTATGAGCGTTTGGGCATCTGTCGACAGCTTTTTGCCTTTGCTTGGTGAATCTATCTTAAGATGCTCAAATAATACCTCTCCAAGTTGCTTTGGCGAATTGAGGTTAAATCTTAACCCTAGGCGGGAAAAGATATCCTCTTCCAATTTCTTTATCTCTTTTTCCATCTCCGCTTCAAGCGAGAGCAAGGCGATATCATCTACCATGATTCCTTCAATTTCCATATCTGCAAGTACGTTCATTAGAGGAAGCTCAACCTTTTCAAAAAGGTTGAGAAGCTCGTTCTCTTCAAGTTCTCTTTTCAATATAGGCTTTAAAGTGAAGGCGAGTTCTGCTTCTCTTGCGAGTCTTCTAATCTTATCTCCTTCCGAAAGATATTCTCCCAAGTAAGATAAGGAAAGGTTTTCTAAAGAGTGAGAGTTTCTCTCAGGATCTATAAGATAGGAGGCTAAGGCCAGATCAAAACTTATTTCTTTCAAATCAAACCCCTCTCTCTTGATAATGGTTAGGTCCCTTTTTAAATCACAACCTATTTTAGGTATATCCGAGGAGAAGATGTAATGAAGCTGATTTAAGAGCTCAAATATGGGAAAGAATTTCGTAGGAAATATGAAAGCCTTGTGAGGTGTTGACAAACATATACTTTCTATGCTTGCCCACATAGGGGGATGCTCACTGGTTGAAACTTTAATGTAAAGTTCCTCTGCCTCTTTAAGCTCCTTTAATGCATTTTTGAGGTCTTGGTTCGTTTGAACTAAGGAAAAAGGCATTTTAGGTTTTATTTCAACAATCTCTTCTGTTAATCCCAATTCGCTTATAATGCTTTGAAACTCTAACCTCTTTAGGAAGCTGAGCAGCTTGACCCTATCTGGCTGAGATATCTTGAGGCTCTCTATATCTATATTGAGAGGGAGGTCTCTTCTTATGGTTGCTAAGGACAGATAGGTTTTTAAACGTTCTTTATTTTCCATTATTAAGTCCAGTCCAGATTTCGATATGATCTCCTCTATGCTTCCGTATTTCTTCAGGAGCTCGATAGCTCTTTTGGGACCTATTGATGGGATTCCGGGGATGTTGTCTGATTGGTCTCCCTTTAGTGCTATAAAGTGCGGTATCTTATTTGGTTCTATTCCATATTCCCCTATAACTCTTTTTAGGTCATAAACTTCGATATCTGAGATTCCTTTGATGGTTCTTAAAAGCTTTGTTTTATCACTCACAAGTTGAAGAGCATCTCTATCTCCGCTTACAATGAAAACTTCGTATCCTTCCTGTTCTGCCTTTAGCGATAGGGTTCCTATTATGTCGTCAGCTTCGAAACCTTCAAATTCGAGGGTCTTTATACCTAAGGCGTTCAGGATCTCCTTAGTTATGCTTATCTGTGGTTTTAAGTCATCTGGCATTTCAGGTCGAGTTATTTTATAATCTGTAAACTCCTTGTGTCTAAAGGTTGGTTTTGGTGTGTCAAAGGCTACCCCGCAATGGGAAGGGTTATACTCCTTGAACAGCTTTATTAGCATTTTTAGTAAGCCGTAAGTAGCATTCGTTGGAAAACCATCTTTAGTTCTTAAAGGGGGTAGAGCGTAGAAAGCTCGATATAATAAGCTGTGGCCATCTATCAGAATTAACCTTTTCAATCTAGTTCACCTCTCTTGATTTTTCTTGAACGTCTTTTTCCTTTATTGTAAAATAGAAGCAGCTAAAAGTAAATGGAAGGAGGTTGTATGTGAATGATTACCGTTTCCTTAATTAAAGCTGACGTTGGTAGCTTTCCTGGTCACACACAGGCTCCTAAGAAGCTTGTTGATAAGTGTAAAGAATTTTTAGAGGAGGTTAAAGGTCAATTAATAGTAGATTATTATGTTACGAGGTGCGGGGATGACCTTCAATTATTGATGACGCATCACAAGGGAGTGGATAATGAGGAAATTCATGCCCTAGCTTGGTCTGTATTTGAGAGGGTGGCTAACATAGCAATAGAGGATAAGCTTTACGGAGCAGGACAAGATCTTCTTGCTGATGCTTTCTCCGGGAATATAAGAGGGTTAGGACCGGGATGTGCCGAAATGGAATTTGAGGAAAGAGAAGCCGAATCGATCGTGACTTTTATGTGCGATAAGACTGATCCTGCTGCTTTTAACCTGCCCCTGTTTAAGATATTTGCGGATCCCTTTAATACGCCAGGCCTGGTTATAGACAAAAAGCTAACCCAGGGTTTCGTCTTTGAGGTGCATGATCTTTTAGGTGGAAAGAAAATTTCCCTTAAGACGCCAGAGGAGATGTATGAACTTTTAGCATTGATAGGAAATCGAGATCGCTACGCGATAAAGAGAGTTTATAGGAAGGATGGCCTTCTTGCTGCTGTTGTTAGCACTGAGAAGCTAAGTCTTATAGCTGGTGAGTATGTGGGCAAGGATGATCCTGTAGCATTGGTCCGCTGTCAGGGAGGGCTTCCTGCTGTTGGAGAGGTCTTGGAACCTTTCGCTTTCCCTCAACTCGTTGCGGGATGGATGAGGGGGTCTCATTGGGGGCCACTTATGCCAGTTTCGGAAAAGGATGCCAACCCAAGCAGGTTCGATGGCCCTCCTCGCATTATAGCTCTTGGTTTCCAACTTAGGAATGGGAAGCTTTTGGGGCCTATTGATCTGTTTGCTGATGTTGCCTTTGACAGGGCAAGAGCTTTAGCGAACGAGATAGCTGATTATATAAGAATGCATGGTCCCTTCCAGCCTCATCGACTTTCGGAGGAGCAGATGGAATACACTACTTTGCCTCATGTGCTTGAGAAACTAAGTTCACGCTTCGCACCTATAGAGTGAAGAGAAGATTCTCGCGGGGGCTTGATATCAAGCCCCCGGCTTTTATTTCTTTCTTATATTGATATCTCCTTCGGAAGTGGTTAACTTTACTAAGGCCTTATATTGATTTAGAACGCCTGTAAGCTCATCTCTGCTGCTTTGGGTAACTATGAGGGGTAGTTCGCAGGTGATAATACCCTTTATGGTCTTGGCCACTATCGCTGTAGAGGCATCTGTGGGAATTTTAACGTTTATGGTGCCCTCTGAGGTTTCAACTATATACCTGCCGTTTTCCTTAATCACCGTATCAAGGTTTATATCTCCTGTATTAGATGAAAGCTCTATGCGGTAAGAATGCTTGTTTCCCAAGGTTAAAGAGCCCTGCTTGAAATGTACAGTAATGTTCCCTTCTATATCATCAAGGAGCATATCTCCTTCTTCGACGACTATGTTAAGGTTTTTCTCTATATGTTCCCCTATTATTCTGGTTTTAGTAGCTTTGACTTCCGCGNTTCCCTTAACGTCAAAAATGGATATACTGCCCTTGCCAACGCTGACGGTTACGTTCTGCTTTGAATGAAACACCTTAATGTTTCCTTCGGAGCTCTCTACATCTACATTGCCGTTTATGTTCTCTGCATGTATCTCCCCCTTCTCAGTTATTATGGTTACGTTTCCTCCAATGTTACTAATGAGTACGCTTCCAGAGGAAGTTTGAGCGTGAACGTTTCCCATGACATTTCTTATAAAGACGTTCCCTGAGGATGTTTTTACCTTTAGGTTTTTATTTAGATCACTTATGAAGACATCACTTTCTTCCGCTTCTATAGCTATATTTAAGCTCCTTGGTATGAAGATTTTGTAGCTGACATAGCCTCTTTTCCCGTTAGCTTGCGGGAGGAAAGTTTCCAAAGATATGTTCTCATCTCTTTGTATTATCCTGATCTCAATATCTTTGGATAACTCTTGAGTCTTCTTTTTTGTTCCTTCCCCAGGTATGCTTTACCGCTGTTACCTTTAAAAGCATTTGATCCCAAGATTTGACCACTATATCTCCAGCCTTATTGGTACAGGAAAAGTAAAGCGTTTTCTGAAACAAGCAGCAGCTTCTCAAAAGGTTCAGTATGTTCTATAAGAGCTTCACTCTTCTACCACACTTNNAGTTACCATGAGCATTCCTCCCTTGGGGGGTAATTTCTTCTTCCTTCAAAGATCTATATGTAAGGTCACCCTTAAGTGGGGTAACCGTTTCTGGGGTTTTTGGTTTGAAGAACTTAAATATCTCACCTATAAGTATGGCCATCTTCTTTTTCCTCCTCAAGCTTATGGAGAACATAAATATTACCACTTGATGTCTTTAAGGCTAAGGAACTTTCGCCCGATCCTAAGCGCATTTCATTTCCTTCTAGGGTAAAGGGAGGTTCACTAAGAATTTTACCACATTTTGTTTCCAATCTTACATGGCAGGAGGAGTGAAAAGGAAGCTTAAGCTTTATGTACCCTGAATAGCTTTCGAGATCATACGCTCCTTCCTTTATTGGATTGATATCGGCTTTTATGTTTCCGCTCGAAGTTTTAACGCTAAGCAGGAGCGCTTCTATTCCTTTTAATGTTATGTTGCCGCTTTTATTTCTAACATATATGGCTCCAAGGCATTCTTCTAAAAAAATGTCTCCGCTTTCGTTTTTTACGTTCATCTCTCCAGAAAAGCCCTTTATAGTTATTCTACCGCTTGAGCTCTCCACCGATATTTTCCCCTCGGAGTTTTTAATCTCTATATCAGCTGGACCAGATAGGATGCTTAAGCTTCCCTTCACATTTTGTATCTTCGTAAGGAGCTTATCTTTGTAAGACAAGTTTATATAACCTTCTTTTCTGCTTCCATTAAGCTTTTGTAGACCAGTGTCTATCTCTAAGTTAATATAGGGTGGAGCAAAAACGTCAAGGTCTACACCTATCTTCACGTCTGGTGTTAATATAAACAGAGGTACGCTAACCTCTAAGCTTAGCCCTTTTTCTGATTCCTTTTCTTTTAACTCAATATGCTTAAGTCTTTTCTCAGCTTCCTGTTCAGAGAAATCTCCTGTAAGATGTTTAGTTATCGTGAGTTTTAATCTATGGGAGTTCCATGTTTTAAGTTTCGTATTTCCATATAGGTTTCTTATAAAGATCCTTTTCTCTTCACCTATAACTATCTCTTTTTCTTCAACTTGGGCAAAGGATCCCTTCATTTTCCTTCTCTCCTTTTAAACTTTCGAGAAAGTGGTATAATCAGATAGGAGGGGAAGATGCGCATGCCTCAGGATAAGGAAGAGCTCCTCGCTGTACTTAAGGAGTTATTTGAGCTCTTGGTAAATGAATTGGCAGCGCTTAACAAAAGAATGGAAAATATCGAAAAGGAGCAAGCTCTTTTGCGTTCCTTAATTTCTTCCCTTCTTGAAAGAGAAAACACCCAAACCTCACCTTCCTTAACGGCTAAACTAAAGGCGCTATTCGCAGGAAAGAAAATTTCAACTTTTGATCCCTATCTTCTCTTTCTCAGGGAGAACCCTGAGAAGATCCCCATTTCCGGATATTTTAAGAGATCTTCCTTAAACAAGGGAAGCAATTCTTAGTTTTTACCCCCCCTTTCTTTAGGGTATTTCTCTTTAAGGATAGCATAAATCTTTTACTCTGAAAAGTCAGAAGATCACTAAAATTGCAATCCAAGATAACTTTAAGAGGTGAATGCAATTTGGACTCGTTATTGAAGATCCCTGAAGGTGTAATACTTATATTGGGGAAAGTTGACTCTGGTAAAACTACCTTTACCCTTTTTTTAGTCAATGCGTTTATATCTGAAGGTAGAAGGGTGGCTGTAGTTGATGCAGATCCAGGTCAAGCGGATATTGGTCCACCTGGAACGCTAAGCCTTGGTTTTCCAGAGAGAGAGATTCAAAAGCTATCCGAGATTTTACCTGTTAGGATGGCCTTTATAGGATCCACATCGCCTGCCGGAATCTTCATGTGGCCTACCGTTTGGGGGGTTTATGATCTGGTGAAGTTTGCACGCGAAAGAAGGGAAATAGTCATTATAGATTCCTCTGGTCTGGTTTTTGGAAGAGATGGCTATACCTTAATAAGGAGTAAAATCTCTCTCATAAGGCCTGATCTTGTAGTTTTCTTAGGTGAGGAAAGGGAATACATTCACCTTATAGAGGAGGCTTCAAGATATAGCGTTGTTAAGCTCTTTCCTTCTTCACCTAGTGTAAAAAGGAAAAGCTTTGAAGAGAGGAAAGCCAATCGCATTAGGAGATGGAAGAACTACTTTACCGGTTCCTTTGAGGCAGAGCTTTATTGGGATAGCCTTAAAATAGGGGGGTTCCCTCACTTTGGTGTAGGAATCCCTTTCCCGAGAGAAAGATTAAGGGAACTTTCTTTGGAGCTTGGTACGACTATTCTTTGGGCGGAGGAATACAATGGAATGTTAAAATGTTTAACCTTTTCTTGTCCTAAGGGTGATTTTGAAGTCAATTTAGATTGGTTATCTTTAGAATCTCTTAAGCATACCTTGGTTGGGCTTGAGGGAAGAGAAGGATTGATAGATGTGGGGTTAGTTCTGTCTGCAGATGGAAATGGGGTTCTAATTAAGACTCGCTGCGTTAGGCTGAATGAAGTAGAAAGGGTTCTCTTGTCTAAGCTGAAGGTTGATGAGGAGGTATTCAGAGATTGAAGCTTAGCAGGCCGATTATCCATACAGTGGATAAACGACGAGGTGGTATTAGGAGTCTTTTTAGAGTGGCAAGTATTGAAGAGAGAGCCGTTTGGATGTATAATTTGGTAGGGTGTCGGAGTGGCGGAACCTGGCAGACGCGCTGGACTCAGGATCCAGTGGGCTTTCGCCCATGCGGGTTCAAATCCCGCCTCCGACACCTATTTTTTTTAAATCATTCTTATTCTCCTTAATTGTCCGCATGCAGCTTCGATGTCGTTTCCCTTTTCTTTTCTTATTATTGCGTTTATTCCTAACTTAATTAGGGTTTGGTGAAATCTCCTTATCTCTTCTAAAATCTGGTCTTTCGAAAGGACTTCCTTTAACTGGATTATATGGTATGAGATTTACGAAAGCCTTTATGCCTTTGAGGAAAATTTTAAGGGATATAGCATCTTCCTCGGATGTATTAAATTCCCTAAGTAAAACGTACTCTATTGTTATTCTTTTCCCTTTTTCCTTTTGTAAAGCTTAAAATCGCCTTTTTAAGTTCATTGAGCCTGTATTTAGCAGCTATGGGTATGATCTTTTCCCTTTTTCTTTGTTGGGTCAGAGTGCAAAGAAATAGGCTAACCTATAGCTGCCGGTTACTTTAGCAAATTCATAAATCTTAGGAACCATGCCTACCGTTGAAAGGGTTATGCTTCTTGTGCTTATGTTTGCTCCTGCAGGATGGCTTAGTATTTCGAGGCTCTTAATGACTTCATCATAGTTCAGGAAGGGTTCTCCCATTCCCATGTATACTATTCTGTTAGGGGGAGTTTTAGAATCTGCTTTTAGTGTTAAGACTTGATTGACTATTTCGCCAGCATTAAGGTTTCTTTGAAATCCTGCCATTCCTGTAGCGCAAAATGCACATCCTATAGGGCAACCAACTTGTGTTGATATGCAATAGGTGATNCTGTTTGGATGAGGTATTATCACGCTTTCTATACAGGAGCCATCTCGGAGCTTCAAGAGATATTTGGTCGTACCGTCTTGAGCGATTCTTTTCTCAATTATGTTTAAGGGGGAAAGGAAGAAGTTTTCCTCTAGATATTTTCTAAGCTCTTTGCTAAGATCTGTCATAGCATTGAAATTCGAGACTCCCTTTCCATAAATCCAAGAAAAAATCTGAGAAGCCCTATACCCTTTTTCTCCTTTTTCAGATAATATCTTTAGTAGATCCTTGTATGTAAGGCTCAATATGTCTTTCATGGCGATAAAGATTATATCACAAGGGGGAAAGCGTTTTGAGGGTTGGTGTTATAGATGTTGGAAGTAACAGTTTAAGAAGCCTCTTCGGGGAGATCTTGGAAGACCAGAAGTTTAAGAAAGCAGGGGGAGAGCTCTTAACTACAAGATTGGGAGAGGGGTTGTCGTTTAAAAAGGCTTTAAGTGAAGAGGCTATGAGAAGGACTCTCAAGGGACTGATTGATTTGCGCGAAAGGATTAATAATTATGGCGCTGAAGATATCTACGCTTTTGCTACAAGTGCGGTTAGAGATGCTGAGAACGGGGAGGAATTTCTGAGGAGGGTTTTCGAGGAAACAGGAATAAGGGTGGAGTTGCTCTCTGGTGAGGAAGAAGCCCTACAGAATCTACTGGGTGTTGAAACAGGTCTCGGAGTTAGCGATAACTACCTCCTTTTAGATATAGGAGGGGGGAGTACGGAAATTGCTGTAAAAAGGGGAGGTGAGGTTTTTTTAAAGAGCTTCCCTATAGGAGCTCTCAAGTTAAAGGAGAGGTTTAAGGGGAATCTTGAGGATATGTTATTTTTCCTTGAGAGGTTCTGGTTTGAGGAAGCTTCCTTATTAAGATCATTATCTTGTAAAGCCCTAAACTTTATAGGTATGGGTGGAACCCTTTCAGCCCTGGTTTCTTTTAAGGAGGGAGCCAGTTTTTACGATATTAAGGTTGTCCACGGTAAAAAGATAGAGGCGATGTGGTTATATAGAACCGTAAGGTTTATTAGTGAGATCAGTACTGAAGAGCTTAAGAGGCGTCTGGTTTTCGAGCCTGATAGAGCTTACATACTTCTTGAAGGAAGTACCATACTTTTATCACTGATGAGCTTCCTTTTTATACCGGAGATTCTGGTTTCAGAAACCAACCTTCTTTGGGGAGGACTAGTTAAAAAGTGGAAAGTTAAAGGTTTTGTATTTTAAGTTTATGCCTTTTATGTTAAAATTATGTCAAAATACTCAATGTTTTTAAAGACGCGGTTTGTAATATTAATTTTTATAAGGGGGGTGTTCCTGAGTATGTATATTCTCACATTAAATTGTGGGAGCTCTTCAGTCAAATATATGCTTTATGACTGGGAGAAGAAGCTCCCTATGGTAAAAGGTATAGTTGAGCGAGTGACGGTGGGAGGATCTTTCTGTGTACACTCTCCTCATGGGAGAAGTAGCGTCAGGGTTGAGCATGATTGTCCTACTCACAAGGAAGCCATCAAGCTTATAATTGAATTACTCGTCCATCCTGAACACGGGGTAATAAGCGACGTGAAGGAAATAGACGCGGTAGGGCATAGAATGGTTCATGGGGGGAGAGGAGTTCGCTCGCTCTGTTCTAATTGATGAAAGGTTCTTGGATACTTTTAGAAGACTTTCAGATCTTGCTCCTCTTCATAATCCTCCAAATATGATGGGAGTTGAAGCTGCAAAGGAACTTCTGCCTGACGTTCCTCATGTGGCAGTCATGGATACAGCATGGCATCAAACCATGCCGCCAAGCTCTTACATTTACGCTCTTCCTTATGAATGGTATCAGAAATATAAGGTTAGAAGATATGGTTTCCATGGGACATCCTTACTTTATGTGGCCAAAAGAGCAGCGGTTCTTCTTGGNAAGAANCCATTTGAAACCAACATAGTTTCCCTTCATATAGGTAATGGAGTTAGCGCAAATGCTGTTAAGAATGGCATCTCCTTTGATACGAGCATGGGATTCACCCCCCTTGAAGGGTTAGTTATGGGAACCAGGGCTGGTGACCACGATCCAGCCATTGACCTTTATGTTATGGAGAAAGAGGGGCTATCTCCCAAGGCTATGAGTGACATATTGAATAAGAAAAGCGGAATCCTAGGTATTACGGGAAAGTATATAGATAGAAGAGATGTGTTAGCGGCTATGGAGGCTGGTGATGAAAGGGCGAAACTTGCATTTGAAATTGAGTGCTATAGGCTTAAGAAGTACATAGGTGTCTTACTGTTTTGCTCTTGGCAGAGTTGATGCTATAGTTTTTACGGCTGGTGTTGGTGAGATGTCCCCTGAAACGAGGGGGAAAGCTTTGGAAGGGCTTGAGTTCTGGGGGATAAAGATAGACCTCCGGAGGAATCAGCTCTCAAAGACAAGAAATGCAGAAACTTTCATTCATGCTGACGACTCTAAGGTTAGAGTTTTCGTTATACCTACTGATGAAGAGCTTGTTTTTGTTGAAGATGTGGTTGCCATCTTGGAGGGGAGATATGATGTTCACACCAAGTTTAGGTATTCTTTTGAAGATCCTAACTTCGTTAATCCACTAAGAGCTGAGGAGTTTAAGAAAGAGCTTGAGGAAAAACCCCAGCTTAGGGAGATAGTTGCCATTCCTCCTAATGGAAGATCTATAGTAGGGATTTAATGAGAGCCTAAGATGAGCATAATTATCTTCCTTTTAGGTTCTGTGGTAGGAAGTTTCTTAAACTCTTGCATATATCGGTTGCCTCGGGGGGTGTCGATAGTGCACCCCCCTTCTTTTTGCCCTTCCTGTAAGCATAGGCTTCATTGGTATGACCTTATCCCCATACTAAGCTATATATTATTAAGGGGAAAATGTAGATACTGTGGAGTTAAAATTTCCTATAGTTATCTATTAGTTGAGATCCTTACAGCTTTCTTGTTTCTGTTATCTTATTACCATTTTGGATTGACATTAGAATTTATCTTTTCTTGCTTCTTCCTTTCTTTGTTAGAGTTTATAGCTATGGTTGATTTAAGGACCTTTGAAGTTATGGACTTCGCTGTTTACATCGGCATTATTATTGGGGTAATCTTCTATTTCGTGAAGTTTGATTTTGAGGGGTTTATCTTCTCAATCAAGGGAATAATATATGGCGCAGGTATAATGGCTTTGATATTCTATGTTTCAAATGGAAAGATGGGAGAGGGAGATATAGGCATAGCTGCGCTTATAGGAGCTTGGCTTGGGGACATTAATACTATAGTTGCTATCTTTTTGGCTTTCTTAATCGGAGGGACTATAGGAGCTTTTTTGATTATTCTTAAGCTACAAAAAACTGGGAGATAAACTGCCCTTTGGTCCCTTTTTAGCAATTGGGGGAGGTATAACTTTTCTTAAGGGCAATTTTTTGATAGAATTGTATTGGAGGTTTTTAGGGTGAGGAGAGGGCTCAGTTTATTAGAGTTGCTTATAACTGTAGTCCTTGTCGGAGTTGGAGTTTTCGCTCTATACTCTCTCTTCTACAGCATTGAATTTAAAGGGGAAAGGATGAAATCTCGCTTTGTTATGCTTAAGTTGGCCGAAGGCAAGCTTGAGGAGTTACAATATGGTATTTCTGATAGCGATCTTCCCTCTTCCCTTCCAACACAGGTTGTGTTTTCTGGTCTTGAGTTCAACTTAGCGAGACTTCCGTCTTACTTGTTCCCATCCCTTCATGAAAGCTCCTACAATGGCGTTTCCTATTCCTGTGCTGTTGACCTTTCATCTCCCTCAACAGGAGTTGTGATGATAAGGGTTAGGGTGTGGGAAAGCGCTCGCCCTAACAGGTTTGTTGAGCTCGTTGGAGCGAGATTAAGGTGAAGATCAGAAGGGGGTTAACCTTAGTTGAAGCCTTAGTTACCATAGCTATATTTGCCGTGGTTATCTTAGTGCTTATGGAGATCCTCTTTGGTGGATTAAGGCTTTATAGACATGGGGTTTCTCGGGAGGACCTCGTTCAAAACGCTCGAGTCATCCTTGAGAGAATAAGGTCGGAGATGATTCCCGGAGGGAAGAGATTGCTATCTTCGACACACCCTTTGTTGATATCCGATGAAGAGCACAATGTACTACAGGTTCTGCGTGACAATGACAGTGTTTACTTCGGATGCTATAGGGGAAGAAGTCTCCCTAGTGGTGAGGATGTGTATATCCTGGGAAGGGCTACGGATACGGGAAGCGTTCAGCCCCTAACCGATGGGTATGATGGAGGAAAGGACCCGTATTGGGTGAGCGTGGAGATGTTTAAGGTGGTTCTGCTTACGGCAGGTAACTCCTTCATGTATGGGCTTACGCCTGGGTCAGTCGCTTCGAATAAGGGGGTTTACATCTACCTTAAGCTTGCTGGTCCTGGTGGCGTTGAAAGCAAAAGATTCAGCAAGAGCAAGTTTTTTGTAGGTTTCGTACGATAATATATCTAAGAGAATGAAAAAAGGGGTTTCCATTCTAGGTTTTACTTTATTAATAATGTTGGTTTTGGGTGTAATAGGGGGAGGCTTTGCCTTCCTTTATAATACGCAGGAGGTTATCTCGCGCTCTGAGCTTAGAGGGGCTCAGAGCTTCTTTGCGGCGGAAGCTGCTATTAAGAAGTCCCTTGCAAAGTATAGAGAAGATAACCCTTCCATCTCTCTTTCCAGCCCGGTTTGGTATTATGGAAGAGATGCCTTATCTTTGTCTCTCCCGTGGACAAACTCTTCCTATTTGCCTGATCATGATCTTGCATCCGAAGGCGCCATAACCTTTAGAGCCGAAAGGTTCAAACTCTATGATGGAGTTAACGAGGTTTACTTTTACGCTGAAGGGGTTTTAAGAGAGGGGGGAAAGGACGCTTCTCGCTTCCCCATAGCCTTAAGGATGAATAAGTCATTTGCCCAGGAGGGCATAGAGTTGGAATTGGGTTTAGGTGTTGGAGAGGTGTTGATAAAGAGGGGAGGAGTGATATGGAAAAGATTGAGTAATGAGGGTTATCGTGGGGGGCAAGCGTTAAAAAGAGCATTTACCCTTGTCGGCGGAGGGCATGATTATGAGATAGTTCTCGGGCCGGGAGTTTACATGATTCCCATGAGAAGAGCAGGTGATTATTGCTTCGGGCTTGAGTTAGAGGGAAACAAGACCGTGGTTTTAAGGTCGGCTAGGGGACTTGGGCCTCATTGGGTTAAAGTAGTAGGTATTTTACCCTATAAATCAGCAGGGCAGCCTTATATGGCAAAGTATTGGACGACGATCTTGTTAAGAAACGGAGCTAATTTAACTATAGAGGATCTATGGATTTCGCCACCTATTGAGAGAGGCCATCTTGAGGGTGAGGTTCAAAGTGATAGAGATTTCTCAGCTATCCTCTTAGACGATGTTAATACGAGCTTAACCTTGGTTAATTCTATCTTGAAAAACAGGGACTTAGTTAGGTATCTTGGCTCCTCTATTTCCGGAGTTAGGGTGCTTTTGAAAGGAAGAGGCGTTTCCGACTTAAGCGTTAGGAATTGCATATTAGATGGCGGAAGTTTTCTTAACTATGAGACTGGTTCAAGGAGTTATGGGATTTGGGCCTCCAAACTTTCAAATAAAAGCTTTACCCTTAATGCAATTGTGGAGAGAAGCGTCATCATTAGACATGATGTAGGCCTGTCTAACGAGATCCCGGGAAGCGCTTTGGTTGCTCGGGAATCTCTGTTTTTTGGTAATGCCACAAATTCTATCGGAAACGTTAGTCAAGTCAATATACTTCAGGAGAATCCAAGGTTTAAGACCTTTTACAGTTTCCTAAAAGGAGAAGATGATCTTATAGAGTGGTTTAGGCACTGGGATGCTTACGTTCCGGATGAGGGTTCCATACTTGAGGAAATGGGAATAGGGCTGACGTCGCTTTATTGGAAGAGGACGGTTCCCGTTCCTAAGGGGGGTGAAATAGTTTTACTTTTAGAGAGAGGAAACAGCAGATATTCCATATCCTATTTTTATGATGTTGATTCGGCCTTCAATGTTCTTAAGGATTATTACCTTCTTAACCCTAACGGTTCTTCGATGCTTNTTTTTGGAAGAGGGNTTTGGTATATCAAGAATCAACACGATTTGACCGGAATCAAGAAATTTCATATGGTTTCTGCATGGGGGCCTTTGTTCACACCGATATTTGTCTTTTTACCATCTGTCTGGGATTCCTCCTCAAGCACAAGGGCTNTCCTGAACTTCATGAACTGTGATGAAGTGAAGATAAATGGTTTCTACTTTGCCTTAAGCGGTGGAAAAGCTACTGATGGTGGAAAAACTTTTATTCACTTTTATAGATCTAATTCCATCGAGGTAACCGATTGTGTGTTTAAGAGAGCTTACGGTGGAAGAGGATATTTAGTTGAAATTAAGCTTGAAGATTGTTCTGATGTAAACATCTACAACAACGTTTTCGACCACAAATATAGGAAAGTAGTGGCTGATTCATCAGGGGTTCCAATTTTATACGAAAGCGAGATTGTATTAACTACGGGGATCCAAGGGATAATGGGGAATTTCAAAGTAAGTGGAAACCTGTTTTGGGGAGAAAGCCCGCAGGGCGGTTTCAATGAGGAAGTCAGGCCTCAAGATGAGGTTAACTTCATTCAAGATGGGGACAGCAGGGTCATAAACTCTCCATTCAACCCTCTTTCTTACAGACTGGTGCTTTCTAATACTAACAGGTTTCTCGAGGAAAATTTTGATGGTGGAGATATAGGATTGAGGTTTGATCTTTATCCCTATGTTAGATCTTTTTGAGGGAAGGACTCTTTCTTTCGTTAGGCTTGAAAACCCAATAGAGGAAACGGAAGTAAGCAATTTGAAGTTAATTGTTGAGAAGTTGGAAGAGGGCGAAACTTTAATTCTAGGTAAAGGAAGCTACAGCATGAATGATCAAACTTCTGTTGCTCAGAATGGAGTAGCTCTACTTGGAATGTGGGGACCCTATTATACTAAGATTAAAGCTTCTTCATCTTTGAACTTTTTGGGAAGGGGAACCCTTCTTTATGGGCTGGGGTTTGAACTATACGGCAATTTAAGTGGAGGTGCTTTTCTTTCTCTCGAAGGTGAAAACTCCGTCATTAAGGATATATCTGTAACTGTGAAAGAGATTTCTAAGTTTTACAAATATGGCATTAAAGCCAGTTTTGCTAATGGTTTGCTTAAAAACATCTACGTTAACGGGGGCTTGCTTGAAAACGGTATATGGATGGCTAAATGCGATTATGGCATTTACATTGCAGGGGAGAATGTCCTTATCGATCATGTTAACAGCCTTAAACACAAGATTACAGGCGTAAAATGGAGTCAGTGGATTTATGGCTGTAACTCTTACTCCTATGAGGGAGGAGAAATACCGCCAGGTTATAGAGCTTACGATCCAAATAACGTGGATATTACTAACCTCAGCGTTCACCCTGAAGGGGGGAATGACTCTAGATATAACTGGCTTTGCTTTTCCTACTTTTCACCTTGCTATTGGTGGAATAACCCTGGTGAAGCTAATACGGGCTCTTATAGGGGTGTTGATTGGGCTAACTTTCCTATAAAGCCCAGATAGAACTTGAGGAGTGAGGTAAAGATGGTTCCAGATGAAAGGATGCCTAGAAATTATATGGAGAAGCTGGTCAGGGAAACCTTGATGAGGTTACTAAAGGATAAGGAGGGTATTTGCAAGTGTGAAAAGTGTATATCTGATATGATGGCTTACGCTTTGAACAGGCTTCCTCCAAGGTATGTGACTACGGACAGGGGGTACATCTTTTCTAAGTTAAGGGAGATAGAGGTCCAAACTCAGGTTGATGTTTTGGAAGCTGTTCTTGAAGCTATTGATGTAGTTTCCAAAAACCCTAAGCACTCTTGTTAAGGAATAGAGGTCATGGGCAAAGGTGGTTCTTGGATCGGTATCGATATTGGAACCATGGGAATAAAGTTCGCCAAGCTCAGTGGGTATAAACTTGAGGATTGGGGAAGTGTTCCACTTCCTCAGGGGAGTATAGCTGCTGGGGTTATAAAGGATTTTGCTGCGGTTTCAAAAGCCATAAGTGAACTGTTTAATAAGCGCGGTATCAAGAGGAGAAGAGTGGTAAGTTGCGTTGGAGGGCGAGAAACCGTTATAAGAACGATGACCCTCCCCAGGTTAGAGAAAAAGGAGTTTGAGAAGTTCTTAGTGTGGGAGATAGAAAGGTTTCTTCCTTTTCCAGTGGAAGACGCAGTCTATAACTATCAAATATTGCGTAGTTTTAGAGACGGAGAGGGAGAAAAACTGGAGGTGATGGTGGTTGTTACGCGAAAGTCGCTTTCAAGAGCTATATATGAAGCCTTTAAGGGAGCCGAAATTGAATTAGAGGCTATCGAAGCCTTACCTTTTCCTCTTTTGAGGAGTGCAGAACTTTCTAGAATTAAGGATGGATTCATGATTATCGACATGGGAGCTGGAACCACGGATATGGCTGTTGTTCGAGAGAATAATATAGTGCTATTTAGGTCTATTCCTATAGGGGGAAACTCCTTTACGTCAGCCATATCTGCTTCGGCTAAACTTGATTTCTCTACAGCTGAGAAGCTTAAAGTGGATAGCTCCTTTGCAGAAATTAGGGAATATGTGAGTGATGTTTTAAGCAACCTTACAGATGAGNTAAGGAGATGTTTCGATTACGTTATAGGCCAATTTAAGGAAAACATAGTTAGCGTGATTTATCTAACAGGAGGAGGATGTGCTTTCAAAGGTTTTGATGTATTTCTCGAAGGCATGTTTGGTATCTCCACAAGAAGGCTTGATCCTTTGAAAGGACTTCAACTTAGAACCCCTGTTGGTGAGCTTGACGAACTTAAGAGTCGTTGGAGTTTAGCCATCGGTCTTGCCCTTAGAGGTGTTCACTGATAATGGAGATTACGAATTTTAGGGTTAATCTGTTGCCACCAGAGGTAATTAAGCTCAGAAAGAGGAGGCTATTATTCACTGCTATGCGGATAACTTTACTCCTTTTATGGATAGTGACTCTCTTTTACACTGGCTGGATTTATTACCACTATAGGTCTCTTAGTGAGGCGGTTTCTGAAAAAGAGAAAGTCCTTGATGCTTTAACTAAGCAGCTACAGAAAGAGGACCTCCTTAAGCTTTTTAAGGAAGCAGAAGCGTTCGTGAACGACTTAAGGAGCTTTACTTCTGATCTTATACCGGTCTATGAATTTTTACTTCATCTTTCTTCTAGCTTGCCTGAGGGGATAAAATTGAATAAACTAGAAACCCTGAAAGGTAGAGAGCTAAGAATATCAGGATTGGCTGACTCGCCTGAGGCGATGGCAGAGCTTTTAAAGGTGCTTAAGGACGCGGATTTTGTGGAGGATATATCTTTGCCAGGGATTGAAGGGGAGTTGGAGAGGGGAATACCTTTCAATTTCACTTGCCGGCTTAAAGGTTGGTGGTGAAGTTTTGGTTGAAGTCTGGAGAGATCTGCTAAGTAAGTTTAGGAGCAGAGATTTTATATTGATCTGGGGTATAGGTGTTATAGCGTTAGTTGTTTTTTTCTTTATTTTAACGCTGAGACTTAGTGATGCTTTAGAGAACATGAGAGCCAAGGATCAAAAGCTTTCCTCGGAGATAAGAAGATTAGAAGCACAGATAATCAAGGCTAAAGAAGTAAAAGAGAAACTGGAAATCTTGCTTAATCTTGTTGAAAGATACAGGGCTTTCTTGCCTAAGGCAGAAGACGCTAACAATGTGGCTATCCTCTTGGGTAGTTCAGCGAGAAACAGCGGTTTTGAGCTGGAAAGGTTAGTATTTAGGAGGGAAAATAGGGTAATGATATTTAACTTGAGACTCAAAGGGAGCTTTTCATCACTAATTGACTTCTTGGACAAGATTTGGGGTTCTACCTTTTTGATAGGTGTTAGAGATATTAAGGTTACTGCTTCAAATGAAGCGCCTATACTGAATGTGGAGCTAGAGCTAAGGTCTTTGGAGAGGTAGATAACCTTGAGAAGGGGCTTTCTAGTAGCTTTGGTTTTGGTGCTTGGGTTTGGGGTACCTTATCTTTACTATAGTGGTTTATTCGATAGATTTGTGTTTGAAATGCCTTCCATTGAAAGTCGCAATGATTCCAAAAACTTTCCCAAGCTTTCTTTACAAGATATAGATAGGGTTTTAGACATCCTTCAAGACTTTCCTAAAAGTGAGCGTTACCTTAAGCACCTTGAGTCTAAAGTGCATGACCTAAAGGATCCCTTTTTTTTACCGTATGAACCTCCTATTAGAAAGCTTGAAGTTGACGTTGCTCCGGCGCGGAGCGCAGTTATGGAGGTTCCTCCTCCAATGAAGCTTGAGGGAATAGTTGATGTTGGAACCAAGAAACTAGCAATATTAATGATCGGTGATGAAAAGGGGATAATTCTTTCTCAAGGNGAGAGCTGGAAGGAGATCAGGGTTATAAAGATCGAGAAAGGAAGTGTAGTCTTAAGCTGGAAAAATCAGATGAAGTTTTTGCGTCTTTCAGAGGAAAGGTAAAAAAAACGAGGTGAAAAGGGGTATGAAGAAGACATATATTGTTTTGGCTTTATTGCTGAGCTTATGTTTTATAGATAAGTCTTTTNCGCTTGACAAAAGTATAGAAAAGGTTGAGGTCTATCCCTCTAAGAAAGTGGTAAAGCTCATTATAAAGCTTAGCTACCCTTTCAAACCGAGGATAAGCTGGCTTCCCGGAGATAGGGAAAGGATGATAATATCCTTTGATGGCTTTATTTATAGAGCCACTCTTAGGAAGCTGTCTATCAGGAGAGAGGATGTATGGGAAGTGAGAGGAGGGCAGTATACTAAAGGTGAGGCCAGAGTAGTGGTTGAGTTTTTCTCAGAAAGGCTTCAGTATGAAAGTGCAGAGAGAGACGGTGGCAAAACGATCGTGTTTTACTTTTATCCTGTACCTCCCAGAGGGAGAGAACCGGTGGTTTCAGAACGCAGGCTATTCTATATAGAGGATATAGATGCAAGTTTGACGAAGGATGTTTTAAGAGTTGTAATAAGCGGGGGTCCCCCCTTTAGATCCCAAGGTGAATTGGGTTAAGGGAGACAAGGGACCTGACAGCCTGATTTTAGATTTCCATGGATTTGCCCTAAGGAAGCAGGGGATAAGCAAGGATATTAACACTTTTGGGGTTTTATCCCTTCGTGCTTTTCAGTTTACACCAGAAATAGTGAGGCTTGTGGTTAACCTGGAGGGGGATAGGGTGAACTATAAGCTTGAGCGAGACCCATCAGGGAGACAAGTTTTGCTTTACTTCTTCCCCAAGCACAAGGAGAAGGTGCCACCTTTACGTAAGCCTGAGAAAGTTGAACCAATCGCCCCTCAAAATTGGGCCTCTAAAAAAGTTAGTCTAGAGTTTAGAGATACTGACATAAGGGATGTCTTTAGGGCTCTTGCAAAGGCCGTAGACTTAAACATTGTTCTTGACCAAAGCGTTTCTGGAACTGTAACGGTGGGTTTTAGGGATGTCCCATTCGCTCAGGCTTTTGATTGGTTACTTAAGATATCAAATCTAAGCTATAGAAATCTCGGAGATACAATCATTATAGGAAAGGAAGATAGACTTAAAGAGCTTTTCGATAAAAAGGAAACCAAGGTTTTCGTACTGTCCAATGCTTTGGCTTCTAACGTTGTTAAAGCAGTTTCAGATATCACAGGGATGGATAGTATTATAGTTGACCCGAGGATGAACGCTCTGATTGTTAAAGCCTCACCATCTGATCTTAAGAGGGTAGAGGAGGTAATTAAGCTTTTGGATCAGGAGGTTCCTCAAGTTATGGTTGAAGCTAAGCTAGTTGGGATCACTCTGGAAAGAGGGAAAAGTTTGGGATTTATACTTTCTAACATATCCAAGGGAAAGTTCTATAACATAAACATAACTCCTGGCTCTGAAATAACTATAAGCTATAGCAGCGATGAGAAGGCGTCAGCTGCTTTTGATGCTACCATAAACGCGTGGGTTTCCTCTGGTAGAGCAAGGGTCTTAGCAAGCCCGAGCGTAGCTACCTTGAGCGGTATGAAGGCGGTTGTTAACTTGACTCGAGATTACAAATATTATAGTAGAGTAGAAGAGATCTCTGATAGTGAGAAAACCATAACCCAGAAGTGGGAGACCATAACTTATGGGCCTCAACTTGTTATAACTCCCTATGTAGGTGAAGAGGATAAGATAACTCTTGATATAGATATAGATGTCAGTATAGTTACAAGATGGATAGAGTATAGGGATCAGAGAGTTCCGGAGATCGGCCATAGAAAGGTTACGACTAAATTAAGGGTTAAGGATGGTCAGCCCATAATTATTGGTGGATTGATAACAGAGGAGGATGTCAAAAACCTGCTTAAGGTTCCTCTTTTAGGTGATATTCCGTTCTTAGGGACTCTTTTTAGGAGCGAGACATCCTCCCGTACGCGGGAAGAAGTTGTTCTTATAGTTACTCCAAGGATATTAAAGGATTAGGTGATAATAAATGGAAAGGAAAAAGTTGGGGGAGCTTCTTTTGGAAGCTGGAGCTATAAAGAGTGCTGATCTTGAAAGAGCTCTTGAGGAGCAAAGGGTTACAGGTGAGCGTTTGGGAAGTATCCTTGTGAAAAAAGGTATCTTAAGTGAGAGGGAGATAGCATCAGCAATCGCAAAACAGCTTAAAATTCCAATGATATCGCTTAGGAAAGCTAAAATAGATCCTAAAGTTTTAAGCTTGGTTCCAGAAAGCCTCGCCAGAAGACATCTTCTTATCCCTATAGAGTTGAAGAACGGGAAGCTGGTAGTAGCAATGTCTGATCCTCTAAATGTTCCTGTTCAAGATGAGCTAAGGCTTTTAACAGGGTATGATGTAGAGGTAGTGGTTGCTCCAAGTAGCGAGATCAAACAGGCTATAGAGGATCACTACAGTATGAGAGGAAAGGTTGAAGCCTTAATTCGTGAACGTGAAGTAGTTAAGGAGGAAGTTACCCCAGTAGAGGTAGCTGAAGAGGATATAGCGCCCATAGTTCAGGTTGTTAATGGTGTTATATCCCAAGCTATAAGGGAAAGGGCGAGTGATATTCATATAGAGCCTAAAGAGGAAGAGGTACTTATAAGGTTTAGAGTAGATGGTGTTTTAAGGCCGGTAACGACTCTTCCCAAGAGCGTCCACTCTATTATCTCTACCAGGATAAAAGTCATGGCTGGTATGAACATAGCTGAGAGGAGACTTCCCCAAGATGGAAGGATCCTGGTTTCAAGCGACGGTAGAGAAGTGGACTTGAGAGTTTCAACTTTACCGACCATCGTTTGGGGAGAAGATAGTTATGAGGATACTTGATAAGGCGGGTATCTTAATAGGTCTTGAGAGTTTGGGTCTTTTGAGTGATTCCCTTGAAAGAGTAGAAAAATTAATATTAAAGCCCTATGGTATGATACTTGTAACAGGCCCTACTGGTAGCGGTAAGACCACAACACTTTATTCCATATTGAAAAGGTTAAACTCAATTGATAAAAACATCATTACAATAGAAGACCCTGTTGAGTATCAGCTTGAGGGGATCAACCAAGTGCAGGTTAATGAGAAAATAGGTTTAACCTTTTCCAGTGCCCTTAGGTCTATATTAAGGCAGGACCCCGATATAATAATGGTTGGGGAGATAAGAGATGTGGAAACAGCTGAGATAGCGATAAGATCTGCATTGACAGGCCATCTGGTCCTTTCTACCCTTCATACTAATGATGCTCCAAGTGCTATAACGAGGCTTATAGATATGGGGGTAGAACCTTACCTTGTTGCATCCTCAGTTATAGGGGTTTTAGCTCAGCGACTCATAAGAAAGGTTTGTGAGCATTGTAAGGAACCAAAATTAGATTGAAGAGAAGAGCATATGGATTGCAGAGGGATTCGACGCAGGCACAACATATTACATTGGTAAGGGGTGCGATGAGTGTGGTGATACAGGATATAAAGGAAGAACTGGGCTCTTTGAGGTCATGATTATGAGTGAGGAGATACAGCGCCTTACGGTTGAGCGATTCCCCACTTCTAAGATAAGAGAACAGGCGATCAGGGAAGGCATGATCACGCTAAGAGAAGATGGCATACGGAAGGTTAAGATGGGTATAACTACGCCTGAAGAGGTAATAAGGGTGACGTTCTAATGGGTAGACTAACGGAACTGATGCTTAAGATGATCGATCTTGATGCTTCTGATCTTCACCTAGCTGTTGGCACGGAGCCGACCTTTAGAATAGATGGAAGGCTTCAGCGAGCTTCAGGATGGTCACCGCTTAGAGGTGAGGAGATAAGTTCTATTTTAAGTGAAATATTAGATCCTAATCATAAGAGAGTTTTTGAGGAGAGGAGAGAATGTGATTTTGCCTTTGAGATTGAAGGAAAAGCAAGATATCGTGTGAATCTCTTCTATCATCAAGGCTCTCCTGGAGCCTCTATAAGGCTTATACCTAATAGGATAAGGAGCATAGAAGAGCTAGGGCTCCCACTCGTATTAAAGGACTTAGCTATGAAGTTAAGGGGATTAATTTTGGTTACTGGTCCTACAGGGAGCGGAAAGAACACAACGTTGGCCGCTATGGTTGATTACATAAACGAGAACGCTTCCCGCAAGATAATTACGATCGAAGATCCTATAGAGTATGTTCATAAGCATAAGAAGAGTCTTATAGTTCAAAGAGAGGTTGGAGTAGATACTCACGACTTTGCTTCAGGGGTGAAATATGCGTTAAGACAGGACCCAGATGTGATTCTTATAGGTGAGATGAGAGATTTGGAGACCATCTCCGCTGCTATTACGGCTGCGGAAACAGGACACCTTGTTATGACAACCTTACACACTCCAGATGCTCCGCAAACGATAGATAGAATCATAGATGTTTTCCCACCTCATCAGCAAAATCAGATCAGGGTTCAACTTTCCAACGTAATTCAAGGAGTTATATCTCAACAGCTACTTCCCAAAAAGGATAAGGGTAGGGTTGTGGCTGTGGAGCTTATGGTAGCTACTCCTGCGATTAGAAACCTTATAAGAGAAGGAAAAACTAGCTCAAATATACTCGGTGATTCAAACAGGCGCAAAACTGGGAATGCAGACAATGGATCAAGCTATAGCTAAGCTTTATAAGAAGGGGCTCATAAGTAAGGAAGTGGCTATGGAGTTTGCTCACAATCCTGACATTCTTGAGAAGCTTCTTATTGCTTGAGGGAGGTCATAAATGCCCCTCTACTTTTATAGAGCTCGAGCCTCTAATGGAACTATAGTTGAGGGAAGATTAGAGGCCGGAAGCGAAAGGATCTTATTTTCTAAGCTGAGAGAAGAAGGATTGTTCCCAATAGATATAAGGGAGGAGAAAAGCCAAACTCGGGGAGCCCCAAAGGATACCAGTTTTTTCTTAAGGCGCGTATCCTTGCGCGATCTTGCGCTCTTCAGTAGACAGTTTTCCACCATGATTAAGGCTGGCATAAACATAGTAGCAGCGTTGGATGTGCTCATTCAGCAGGTATATAATCGTAGGCTTAAACTAACTCTCGTAATGGTTAAGAAAGATGTGGAGGAGGGAACTACCCTAGCAGAAGCGCTGTCTAAGCATCGAGATATATTTGATGACCTTTACACTAGCTTGGTAAAGGCGGGAGAGGCAAGCGGTGCTTTGGACGAGGTTTTAGAAAGAATAGCTTTTCACCTAGAACGGGAAAACTCCCTTATTCAGCGTGTCAAAACTGCAATGCGTTACCCCATCTTTGTCTTATCAATGGCTATCGGTGTCATTATTCTTTTACTTACATTTATTGTTCCAAGGTTTATAATGATCCTTGAGGGAATCGGTGTTCCTCTTCCAACTCCAACTTTACTTTTAATATACATAGTTAGTTGGATCGAGAATAACTACTATCAACTTTTGATTATTCCACTTTTAGTTTGGTTGTCTTTAAAACTTTTAAGGAGATCTGAGAATGCATCCTATTTGATGGACAAGATTAAGCTTAGACTTCCGATCGTAGGTCATATATTATACAGAGTCGCTATAGTTAGGGTTTCTAGAACTCTGGCAACCCTAAGCTCTGCTGCTGTTCCCGTGCTTGATTCCTTAGAGATGGTTTCCAATGTGGCTGGGAACAAGGTCATAGGTAGGGCACTTAAGCTCGCGAAAAACGGAGTTCAGGAAGGACGAAGCTTAGCGGAGTCGATTTTAGTGAGTGGTGTTTTTCCCCCCATGGTGACCCAGATGATAGCTGTTGGTGAGGAAACCGGAAAAATAGATGAGATGCTCCACAAGGTAGCAGACTTCTTTGATGAGGAGGTAGACAATGCTATCAAGGGCTTGTCTTCTATGATAGAGCCCGTTTTAGTTTTGTTTTTGGGTGGAATAGTAGGTTTTATAGCGATTTCAGTTTTCTTACCATTGTTTCAGCTCATAGGGGGGTTAGCTAAATGAATAGATGGGAAAAAGCACTTGAAGCAGCTGAGACTCATGATTGTGAAGCCTATATCATATCTAATCCAGTTAACATAAGATATCTAAGCAGTTATAGAGGGGAGGCTTCTCTTCTCCTTTTGTCTAGCTACGGTATTGAGCTCTTTACCGATTTCAGATGTTTGGAAGATGCAGAGAGGGAGGCAATAGGGGAGTGTAAGGTTTATGAAGTTCCCGATAACTTTACTCTGTTGGACTATGTTTTGGAGCACATCAAGAGAAGATCGATCAAGAAAGTTGCTTTTGAGTCAAAGTATATATCTTATGAGACTTACGAGCGTATTAGGTCAGCTTTTGAGTGTTATCCCATACCAAATGGCATAGAGAAACTGAGGATGATAAAGGATGAAAGTGAGATTGATAGTATACGTAAAGCTGGTGAGATAGTATCTCAGGGCTATAGATGGATCATCGAGAACTTGAGGCCTGGCGTATCTGAAAGATTTATGGAGATTCAGCTTGAGGCTTTTTNAAAAACCGTAGGAGCTGAAGACAGGGCTTTTCCTTTTATAATAGCTGCAGGTGAAAACGCTGCTAAACCTCATGCTCGTCCATCCAACAGGCTTATTTTGAAAGGTGATCCTGTAGTATTTGACTTTGGAGTTGTGTATAATGGATATCACATTGATGTTACAAGAACATTTTTCATAGGGGAAGTTTCCTCTAAAGTGATGGAGGTGTATAAAAGAGTTAGGGATGCTCAAGAAAGGGTTCTTGAGGAGGTTAAACCAGGGGTAAAAGTTAAGGAGCTTTGTGAGAAAGCCATAAGCCTTTTGGGTGAGTGGGCCCAATTTTTCAAGCATTCACTTGGTCATGGAGTTGGCTTGGAGATACATGAAGCTCCGCGGCTTTCTAAAAGTAGCGAAGATTTTCTTGAGGAGGGAATGGTTATAACCATAGAGCCTGGTGTATACTTGAGAGGTAGCTTTGGAATTCGCATAGAGGATACAGTAGTGGTTAGGAGCGGAGGAGTGGAGATCTTAACGCCATTNTCGAAGGAGGGGATATTATGTCTTTAAAGGAGAAAGTAGCCTACATAAAGGGGTTTATTAAGGGAGGAGGGGTTAGTGAGAAAAATTTTGAGGAGGTGATAGAGCTTATAGTTGACGCTCTTGAGGAAATTGCTCATGAGATCGACGAACTTGAGAAAACGCAGATTGATCTTGAAGAGTATGTGGAGTCGATAGACGAAGACCTTGCGAGCTTGGAGAAGGAGGTCTTTGGGGAAGGTGAAGAAGCTGAGGTTGAAGAAGAATTTGAAGAGGTAGAATGCCCTAGCTGTGGGGAGAGTGTTCTTTGTGCCAGCTCAAGACTACTATTCCGGAGAGGAAATAAGGTGCCCGGTTTGTGGTAAAGTTGTAATTTCTGAAGAGGGGGAGGAGGAGGGTGGAGAGCAAACTTCCAGAGATAAAGGGAGAAATTAAAATTAATGAGGATGTTATAGCGACTATAGTTGCTATGGCTTTGGCCGAAATTAGGGGGATAAGGCCGGCTACAGGCGGTAGCTTTATAGAGGAGCTCGCTGAGAAGCTTGGTAAGAAGCCCATGCCTCGCGGAGTGAAGGTAGAGTTGGAAGGGGATGAGGTTAGCGTTGATCTATTCCTCACTGTTGAGTACGGGATGAGGATTCCAAGTTTAGTTTGGGAGGTGCAAGAGAAGATAAAGAACACCGTTGAGGAGATGACAGGTTATAAGGTTAAGGAGATAAACGTTACGATTCAGGGTATACATTTGGGTAAAAGAGAGGAGAAGGTAGAAGGGGAGGAATAATTAGGAACCTTGAAAAGAAGAAGGGGAAGGGAGTTAGCGCTCCAGATACTTTTTCAGTTTGACTTTAGGCCTATGCTTACCTATGAGAAAGCTATAAGGAGCCTGCCTCTGGAGCTTGAGTTTCCTGAGGTTAAATGTTTCGTTGAGGAAACGGTTAAAGGAGTCTTGACTCATAAGAATGAGATAGATGAAATAATAGAGAAACACACTGTAGGATGGAAGCTCGACAGAATGGCAAGCGTTGATAGAAATGTTTTAAGAATAGCCCTTTATGAGATACTTAAGCGGAAGGATGATGTTCCTCTATCTGTTGCTATAAATGAGGCTGTCGAACTCGCTAAGAAATACGGTACTGAGGAATCTGGGAAGTTTGTGAACGGTGTTTTAGNTAAAATAGTTCGTGAAGAAGGGTTAGATGAATAGATATAAAAGGGAAAGCTTAGGTAGACTTAAGTATAGATATAGCCTTTGGAGACCTTTAGGACAAGCAATGGATGATTTTAAGATGATCCTTAATGGGGAAAAGGTGGGAGTGGCGGTTTCTGGAGGAAAGGATAGTTTTGTTCTGTTGGACCTCTTATGGAAATTATTGAAGTTCGCTCCGATAAAGTTTGAGCTCTATTGCTTGACCTTAAATATGGGATGGAAGGGATTTGACCCCACTCCTATAGCCAGCTTCTGTAAGGCTCGAGATATCCCCTTCTTCTATATGGAGACGGAAATAGCGAAAATCCTTGAACTTAGGAGAGAAAAAGATCCCTGTTCTTTGTGTAGTTCTATGCGCAGAGGTGCTCTTTATGAGCTTGCTGAGCGAGCAGGCTGCGATAAGATAGCCTTGGGTCATCATCTCGATGATCTTATTACGGCTTTTCATGTTAAGCTTGTTTTTCGTCTGGCTCTCTTGAAACTGGAAGACCTTGGGTTAGGTCAGAGTGTGGAAGGTTTGTGATAATAAGACCCCTCTCTTATGTAAGGGAAGAGGTGATAGCATCTTACCATAAGGAGATGGGACTTCCCTTGGTTGAGAACTCTTGTCCTTATGCATCGTCCAATTATAGGTTGAAGATGAAGGAGATTCTTAGGGAACTTGAAAAGATGAACCCAAATGTTAAAAGCTGTATTCTTAACGCTTTGAAGAAAGGGGGGCTATTGAACCCTATTGAGCGTTGAGAGATTGATCGAAGAGGCTAGAAAAAGCCTTAGCGATTGCGAAGTTGTGGTTGCGCTTTCCGGTGGGATGGATAGTTCTTTAGCCCTACATATAGTCTCTTTAGCTATTCCTAAGGATAGGGTGAAGGCTGTGACTCTGGATTATGGGACTTACACCTATCGTATATCTATAGCTTCGGCTAGGATGGTTGCAGAAGATGTTGGCGTTAAGCACTTTATAATAGACGCTCGTGATATCTTTGAGAAAGTTCATAAGAGGGGTCAGGCATGTAATAGATGCGTTAGAACCAAGCTCTCTATAATAAGAGAGCGTTTCCCTAATAACGTCATAGTTACTGGTGCTAACCTTGCTGATAGTTGGAGCAGAATTGGCACTAAGCGATTCAGGGATATTTACGCTCCGCTATTAGATCTAAGTAAAGCTGAAGTTAAAAAGATGGGGGAAGAGCTTGGAGTAAGGTACCTCAGGATAGGAGAAGGGGTTTCAAGGGAAGGTTGCAAGGTAAAGCATCTTTGGAAACCTTTAGTAGCACCTAACTACCACGGAGTTGCTGTCGCTTTAGCGAACGACCTTGTTTTAGACTTCCTTAGGAGGGAAGGGTGGAGCTTTAGCTTTGCTAATGTTAAGGTTATAGGTCCCCTGAGCAAAAACATAGGATTGGTTAATGTTAGTCCAAATCTTCCGTCCAGTTTGAAGGAAAAGCTTTACAATGAGCTTATATCGATAAAGGAGATAGAGGAGGTTCACTTTCTTGAGGGGAAATACCTGCTCAAGGTTAAAACTAACCCTTCGGTTTACCTCGTAGAGAGCTCTAAAAGAGATTTGGAGATGGGTAAATTTAAGAAGGAGATAGCTTGTGATATTTCGGTGGAATGGTTGCTTTCGGGAAATAGGAGATTGTTAACTTTCCATGTCGTTGATGCGATAAGGGAGGTGTGAGGGCTTTGCTTCCTCCAGCTTTAAGGTGGGAAGATGATATGCTTCAAATACTTGATCAGCGAAGACTACCTTGGGAAGTAAAATATGTCCTCTGTAGGGATCATGAAGAAGTGGCTTTCGCTATAAAGAACATGGTTGTGAGAGGGGCCCCTGCTATAGGTATAGCGGCTGCTTATGGTGTGGTTTTGGGAGTTAAAAATCTATCTTTAAGCAAACTTGACGAGATCATTGAAACTCTTTCCAGGACGCGACCCACTGCGGTTAACCTCTTTTGGGCACTGGAAAGAATGAAAAGGAGGGCTCGCTTATCCTCCTCCTGGAGGGAGCTACTTGAGGAAGCAAGGGCTATACACGATGAAGATATTAAAGCTAATGAAGCGATGGGACTTTATGGTGCTGAGCTTGTTCCGGAAAAGGCTTCAGTCTTAACCCATTGCAATGCAGGAGCTCTTGCAACTGGTGGATTTGGAACAGCTCTAGGTGTTATAAGGATGGCGATACGCCAAGGGAAAAGTGTTAAGGTTTTTGCTGATGAAACGAGACCAGTTCTTCAGGGAGCAAGATTGACTACATGGGAGCTTATGATGGACGGCATAGACGTAACTCTGATAACGGATAACATGGCAGGATACCTTATGTCTAAGGGAGAAATAGATTTAGTTATAGTTGGAGCTGATAGGATAGCGGCCAATGGTGATGTTGCTAACAAGATAGGGACCTATAGTATAGCCGTTTTGGCCAAGTATCATAATATCCCATTTTATGTAGCTGCTCCAACTTCTACTATAGATCTTGGGGTATCCTCGGGCAAAGATATTCCCATAGAGGAAAGGAATCCTGAAGAGGTTAAGGAGATAAACGGAGTTAAAATTGCTCCGGATGGTGTAAAGGTTCGGAACCCTGCTTTCGATGTCACTCCTAACCAGCTTGTAAGCGCTATAATAACTGAAAAGGGAGTCATAAGGCCTCCCTTTGAGAAGGAAATTCCCAAGATTTTAGGGAGGTAGATGAGTTTGAAAGTGAAAAAAATAAGCGGTCATGAGCTTAGGAAGCTATTTCTTCAGTTTTTCGAGGAAAGGGGGCATAAGGTTTTTCCAAGCTTTTCCCTGATACCTGACGATCCCACGATATTGCTTACTATAGCTGGCATGGTNCCCTTTAAGCCTTATTTCCTTGGGGAGAAAACTCCTCCTGTTAACAGAGCAGTCACATGCCAAAAATGTGTGAGAACTAACGATATAGAGAATGTGGGGTATACAGCTCGGCATCACACCTTTTTCGAAATGCTAGGGAACTTTTCCTTTGGAGACTACTTTAAGAGAGAGGCCATAGATTGGGCCTGGACTTTCGTAACGAAAGTTCTGGGATTACCTGAAGATAGGCTTTGGGTGACTATATATAGGGATGATGATGAGGCCTTTGAGATATGGTCCAAACTTGTTGGTGTTCCGGAGGATAGAATAGTTAGAATGGGGGAGGAAGATAATTTCTGGAAGGTTGGGCCAGTTGGGCCTTGCGGACCTTGTTCTGAGATCATTATAGATCAAGGCGAGGAGTTTGGCTGTGGTCGGGATACTTGTGGTGTTGGATGTGATTGTGATAGATATTTGGAGCTATGGAACCTTGTATTTATGCAGTATAACAGGAAAGAGGATGGGAGCTTAGAACCATTGCCCAAAAAGAACATTGATACAGGTATGGGTTTGGAAAGACTAGCTTCTGTTATGCAGGGTGTTAGAAACGATTTTGAAACCGATCTTCTTTTCCCAATAATAAAGAAGATCGAAAGTTTATCAGGCCTAACATACGGAGGCAGTATAGATACAGATAGATCCATGAAGATAATAGCGGATCATATAAGGGCTTTGGTTTTCATGATTTCTGACGGTATAATGCCCTCTAATGAGGGAAGAGGATATATTTTAAGAAGGATCCTGAGAAGAGCTGTAGTTAGCGGTTATAAATTGGGGTTTGAGAAACCCTTCTTGCACGATCTTGTTCCTAAGGTTATAGAGATAATGGGAGATATCTATCCGGAGATCATCGAAAACAATCGAATTACTTCTGAGGTGATACTCCTTGAGGAGGAAAGGTTTAGAAGGACGCTTTCTTATGGCTTAAACCTCTTTGATGAGATTGTCTCATCAGCTAAGTTAAGAGGAGATAAGCTTATCTCGGGAGAAGAGGTATTTAGGCTTTATGATACCTATGGCTTTCCCTATGAGCTGACCAAAGAGATGGCTCGTGAGAACGGGCTTGACGTGGATGAAGAAGGCTTTCGCAGGGCTATGGAGGAGCAAAGGGAGCGAGCGAGACGAGTTACAAGGAAGGAAGCAAAGGAGGAAACCTATAGAGAGATCAAAGAAGATGTAGGAGATACCTTTTTCGTTGGATATGAGAAGCTTGAATCTCAAGCCAAAGTCCTCAGGATTTTAGAGAGTGATGGCTTAATTGAGGTGATTCTTGATAGAACGCCTTGCTATCCGGAAAAGGGAGGGCAGATCGGAGATAGGGGGAAAATAGTTTCCACTAAGTTTGAGGGAGCTATAGAGGATACTTATTCTCCAATAGAGGGGTTAATAGTTCACAAGGTTAGACCACTAAAGGGAAGCCTATCCGAGGGAGATTTAGTAGAAGTGATAGTAGATGCTATGTGGAGAAGAGAAATAGCTAAGCATCATACTGCTACGCATCTACTTCACCAGGCCTTGTGCGATGTTTTGGGTCCTCATGTCAAGCAGTCTGGATCCCTAGTTGCTCCTGATAGATTACGCTTTGATTTTACCCACTTTTCTCCCTTAAGACCTGAGGAGACTGAAATGGTTGAAAGGATAGTTAATGAAAAAATATGGGAAGACCTTAAGGTAGAGGTTCTTAAGGTGGACTTAGAGGAAGCCAAGAGGATGGGAGCAAAGGCCCTCTTTGAAAGTAAATATGAGGAGAAGGTTAGGGTCTTGAAGATAGGGAACTATAGTCTTGAGCTATGCGGGGGGACCCGATCTTGAGAGAACAGGTTTAATAGGTGTTTTCAGGATCATTTCTGAAACTGGTATAGGAGCGAATTTGCGTAGAATAGAGGCTGTTTGTGGTAAGGCAGCCTTTGAGTACATCAAGAAGGTAGAAAGGGAGCAAAAGGGAAAAATCTTAAGCCTCGAGGAAGAAAAAGAACATCTTCAAGAGCTTTTAAGGGAGAAAAGGCTAGAGATTGGAAGGCTGAGGTTAGAGAAGGTATCCGCTAAGGTTGTAAGGGGAGCTAATGTCTTCTCAGCCTTTCTACCCGAGCTCGACGTATCGATGATGAGGTTTCTTGGAGATGAAGTGAAGGCTCGCCTTAAAAGTTGTATAGTCATCTTGGGTAGNGCGGAAAACGGACGCGCTCAAGTAATAGTCATGGTTACTTCTGATTTAGTTGATACTGGTTGGGATGCCTCAAAAATCGTTAAAAGCATAGGAACTCTGATAGGTGGAGGGGGTGGAGGTAAGGCGGCTTACGCTCAAGCGGGCGGTACCGACGTTAGGAAGCTTGAGGAAATTTTATCTAATATAGAAATTTATCTATGAGGTACGTGGGATTAGACTGGGGAGAAAAACGAGTTGGAATAGCCATAAGCGATCCCCAAGGGAAAATAGCTATGCCATTAAAAGCAGTGAATAGAGAGATTTTATTGTCTGAAATAGAGAAGCTTAAGGAGATGTATGGAGAATTTGAGATCGTACTTGGTTTACCAGTCAGAACGGATGGGGTTAGGGGAGGGCGATCGGAGTCAGAAGCTTTAAAGCTCAGGGAAGATCTTGAACGTATGGGTATAAGGGTTAATGTATGGAAAGAATGGTTTTCCTCAGTTGAGGCTGAAAAGATACTTAAGACTGGCGAGACGAGCTGGAGGAGGAGAAGGGGTAAGGTAGATAAGGTTTCTGCTGCTTTGATCCTTGAAGCCTTTTTAAGGAGTGTTTCTAAAGGTGATAGATAAAGAGGAGCTCACTCCTGCTTTAAAGCAGTATATGGAAATAAAGGAAAGATATCCAGATGCTATAGTGTTCTTTAGGATGGGAGATTTCTATGAGATGTTTTATGAAGATGCTTACATAGCATCTCGAGAATTGGGTCTTACGCTTACCTCAAGAGATAAGGAAAGAAAGATTCCTCTTGCGGGTGTTCCATATCACTCTGCTTCCTCCTATATTCGTAAAATGGTTAAAAGAGGCTATAAAGTTGTTATATGCGAGCAAGTTGGGGAACCGAAGGGAAAGAGATTAGTTGAAAGGGAAGTCGTGAGGGTTATCACTCCTGGGACGATTGAAGATGAAGAAGGAGAAGCAAACTATATCGCTTCTATATATCCGGCGGGGAGCGCCTTCGGTTTAAGCTATGCAGATCTAATTGATGGAGAGTTCTATTTAAGCGAGCTAGATAAAAAAGATCTTTTATCCGAGATAGAAAGAATCTCGCCAGGAGAGATATTACTGCCTGAGGGTGTAGATATAGAGGAGATTTCTGGGGATATCCCTCGCACGTTTCTTCCCAAATCCGATTTCGATTGGAAATCAGCCGAGGAGATATTAAAGAAACATTTCGGTGTTAAAAGCCTTGAGGTATTCGGTTGCAAGGATAAGCTTATGGGAATCTCCTCGGCTGGGGCTCTCCTATCTTACCTTTACAGAACTCAACTCGTTGACTTAAAGCATATAACCCAGATAAAGGTTGAGTACCCCAAGGATTACCTAGTCTTAGATACTACTACTCAAAGAAATCTTGAGCTTGTTAATAGCTTGCATGGTGATAGCGAAGCAACTTTATTCGCTGTTCTTAATAAGACGCGAACCCCTATGGGTAAGAGGCTCTTAAAGAGCTGGATATTAAGGCCTCTTAGATCTAAGGCGAAGATAAACGAGAGGCTTGATAAAATTGAGTGCTTCTATTATAACTTTGAGCTATTAAAGGAAGTAAGGTTCGCTTTAACGGGTATATGCGACATTGAGAGGGTATTGGGTAAGGTTAGCCTGAAAAGCTTTGGCGTGAGAGATTTAGCGATGCTTCGCGACTCTTTAGGCAAGATACCACATATAGGAAATCTATTAAAGGAAGTTTCGATCTTCTCTGGGATTTTATCCCTTCTTTTTGAAACTCAAGAGCTCTTTGAAATATTGGATAATGCTATAGTTAATATTCCACCCCATTCTATCAACGAAGAGGATTTTGTGAGGATAGGCTATAATGAGGAACTCGATGAGCTTAGGGAGCTTCTGCTTAAGGGAAGGGAATGGATAGCTTCTTTTGAGGAGAGGGAAAGAAAAAGAACGGGGATAAAGTCCCTTAAAGTTGGCTATAATAAAGTTTTCGGATACTACATAGAGGTTACGAAAGCGAACCTGAACATGGTTCCTGAGGATTATGAAAGAAGGCAAACTCTGAGCCAAGCGGAGAGATTTACAACTAAGGAGCTAAAAGAGTATGAGGAGAAGATCCTTACAGCGGAGGAAAAGATACTTGAAATCAATTTAAAGACGAAGGAAGATCTTAGAAGCGAAGTATTAAAGAGAGCTTCCCTACTAAAGAGTCTTTCTGAAGCTATAGCGGAAATAGACGTTCTCTCGACGCTGGCTTTCGTAGCCCTTGAGAATGATTACGTTAGACCAGAGATTACCGATTCAAATGTAATCATAATAAAAGATGGAAGACATCCCGTTGTTGAGCGTTTCGTAGGCAAGGAGAGGTTCATCCCCAATGATGTTAGATTAGACCCCTCAAGATGTAGGATAGCTATAATTACGGGACCTAATATGGCAGGAAAATCAACTTATTTAAGGCAGGTAGCTCACATAGTTATTATGGCCCAGATGGGTAGTTTTGTTCCAGCTGCTTCCGCTAAGATAGGTTTAGTAGATAGGATATTCACTCGTATAGGGGCTATTGATGATCTATCAAGGGGAGAAAGCACCTTCATGATAGAGATGTCTGAGACCGCCAATATACTTAGNAACGCTACTCCTCGAAGCTTGGTTATCTTGGATGAGATTGGAAGAGGAACAAGCACATATGACGGCCTTAGTATCGCTTGGGCTGTTATAGAGTACCTATATAATTTCATAGGGGCGAAAGTTTTATTCGCTACTCACTATCATGAGTTAACTGAACTTGAAAAATACTTGCCAGCTCTCAAAAATTACCACATGGCAGTTGAAGAAAAAGATGGGGGGATAGTTTTTCTCTACAAAGTTAGGAGCGGTAGCATGAACAGGAGTTATGGAATAGAAGTCGCTAAAATAGCTGGTTTGCCCTTGGAGGTCATCAGGAGAGCAAATGAGATACTAAAGAAACTCGAAAAGAAAGATGAAAAGATAGAAACTCCGAAGCAGCTTAACCTTTTTGCATGAGGGGCGAAAACTTTGGGAAAGATATTCAAGTTACCTCCTGAAGTCGTTTCCAAAATAGCAGCTGGGGAGATAGTCGAAAGTCCCGCTTCTGTTGTTAAGGAGCTTGTAGAGAACTCTATAGATGCGCTCTCGAGCAAGATAAAAGTTTACATCGAGGAGGGCGGTAAAGATCTAATAAGAGTAGTAGATGACGGTCTGGGAATATCTCTGGAAGATGTGGAACTGGTTTTTTGAAAGGCATGCTACGAGTAAGATAACGAGTTTTGATGACCTTAAAAATCTTTACACCTTTGGTTTTAGGGGAGAAGCCTTACACAGCATAGCTGAAGTCTCGAAGGTTGAGCTCATAACGAGGGCTCAAGGTGAAGAAAAGGGTACGAGGATAGTTGTAGAAGGAGGGAAGAAGATTTTAAGTGAGTTAGGTTACTTTCCTCAAGGTACGAGTATAACAGTCCGTTCCCTGTTTTATAATATTCCTTTAAGGAGAAAGCTTCTTAGAAGTCCTTCAGTAGAGTGGAATAAAATCTTGAAGGTAGTTCTATCCTATATCTTAGCCTTTTCAGAAGAGGTGGAGTTTTATCTTTATAAAGATGGTGAGCTTTACCTGAAGAGCGTTAAAGATATTAAAGAGAACTTAAAAATCATCTTTGGAGTAGATTTCGTAAAGAACGCTAGGGAATTAAGCTTGAGAAGATGGGATTATGCTCTGTCAGGCTTTATCGCCCTTGCGGGAGAAGGAGCAGGAGATTTTTTTCACTCTTGTGAATAGAAGACCCGTAAGAGATAGCCTTATAAGGCGAGCGATTATAGACGCTCTATTTATCCCTCCTGGTAAATTTCCCGTTAGGGGATTTATCAGGATTGAGGTTCCTCCCTCTGTAGTTGACCAGAACATCCATCCCGCTAAACTAGAGGTTCGGTTTCTTAAACCCGGTGAAGTTTACTCTCTGGTGTATGATGCCGTTAGAGAAACTTTTTCTATCTCTGAGCCTACTGCTGAAAGCTATAGAGCTTCACTTCCTAAAAACATTGCTGAGGAAGTACCCACTTTAAGGGAAAGCTTGTTTGAATATGACACATTAGAGGAAAAGAGGCAGAGAAGTTCTATCAGGGTTCTTGCCCGCTCATCAAAGGGATACTTTATAGCTGAAACCCCAGATGGAATNGCTATATTAGATCCTCACGCAATCGCGGAAAGGCTTCTATTTGAAAAACTAAAGTTTTCCAGAAACGTTGTTCAGCTACTTCTGCCTGTTGTTATCCAGCTTGATATGTATAGCTTTTCCATTCTTAGAGATAGGCTTCCATTCTTAAAGGATATAGGTTTTGAGATAGAAGAGTTTGGTAGAAATGCCTTTATTCTAAGAGGTGTTCCTTCTCCTTTAGCAGACTTGAATATAAATTGGGCAGAAGCTATAAAATCTATGGTGGAGGAAAACTCTTCAGAGTTAGTGAAGGCTTGGGCGAACCTTGCTTGTCATGGAGCTCCGAAGCTTGGTGATGTTAGGGAGCCGGCGGAGCTTCAGACTTTGTTGGATGAGCTTGCCTCCTATGGGGAATTTGAAATCTGTCCCCATGGTAGACCTTTATTCTATCTGTTAAGCTATGAAGAGTTAGAAAGATGGATAAGAAGATAGTTTTGATTCTTCTTGGTCCTACGGCTGTTGGTAAAACTGAGATATCTCTTAAAATAGCGAAAGAGTTCCCATGTGAGATAGTTTCCGTTGATTCAAGGCAGATTTATAAGCTTATGGACATAGGGACAGCTAAGGTCCCTCCTGAGATAAGAAAGGAGATACCTCATCACCTCATAGATATAGTTTTCCCTGATGAAGTATACACCGCTGGTGATTTTTGCTCCGATGCTAAAAATATCGTAGAGAACATATTAAGTCGTAATAAGATCCCATTTCTCGTAGGGGGAACAGCCCTCTACTATTGGCTCTTTTTAAGGAACCCCTTGTCCCCCCTTCCTAAGGGCGATAGAACCTTACGAAGTGAGCTTCTTACGAAGAATAGGTTTACGCTTTATGAAGAGCTATTAAAGGTCGATCCTATAAGTGCGAGTAAAATCCATCCAAATGATCTTTATAGGATAGTGAGAGCCTTAGAAGTTTACAAGTTAACTGGTAAGCCTATGAGCTTTTGGCATAAAGAAAGTGAGCTTAAAGAGAGTTATGAAACTTTATGGTTGGGGCTGTTTCGAGATAGGGGCGAACTATATGAGCGCATAAACAAGAGGGTTGATGATATGATTTCTCAAGGTTTAGTGGATGAGGTCAAGAAACTGCTTGATATGGGTTATTCACCTGAGCTTCCAGCGATGAGGGGGCATGGGTATAGAGAGCTTTGCGACTACTTTCAGGGTAAAATATCTTTGGAGGAAGCTATCGATGCCATAAAAAGGGATACGAGACACTATGCAAAACGTCAGATGACGTGGTTTAAAAAGTGGAAGGATGTAGAGTGGTTTCATCCAGGCGAAGTTTCAAAGATTCTAGATAGGATAAAGAGGTGGTTATATGCAAGCCTTGAGTAAATTTGTCTCCTTAGCTCTGGAGTTAGGAGCCCTAGAGGCTGTGCTCGCTCCTTTAAGCAAGCTCGTTATAGATTATCGGTTCTATCTTAAATGTAGGTTTGGTTGCCCTCACTGGAATAAATACTGGACATGTCCTTCTGCGCCAGATTTTCCCAAGCCGTGGGAGTTTAAAGGAATCCTTGATTCTTATACCATATTCCTTGCCATTCGTACATCCAGCGATGGGGATAGCCAAAGAGTATCCTATGAGGTTGAAAGAGCTGCCCAGAAAGATGGTCTTCTACTTGCCTTTAGCATATCTAATTGCGCAGTTTTATGTAATTACGAGTGTACCTATCCCAACTTTCCTTGTAGATATCCTGAGAAGGCGAGACCATCTCCTTCCGCTCTTTGTATAGATGTTTCTAAAACAGCACATAACCTTTCAATGAAATTCGAATTTAATAGCAATGATTGGTATAGTTATGTTTTTCTAATATGAACGTAGTCTTGTCTTCTGAGATAGGTTTCTGTTTTGGAGTTAAAAGAGCGGTAAAAATGACAGAGGATCTTTTAAGTGAGNTTGGTAAAGCTTACGTGGTTGGAAGTCTTATTCACAACCCTTTAGAGATGAAGCGCTTGTCTAAAAAGGGTTTAATAAGCGTTAGCAGCGTAGAGGAGATCCCACCTAGATCGGCTGTTATAATAAGATCTCATGGTATTCCTAAGGAGGATAAAGAGAAGCTCCTGGAGATGGGAGGAAGGGTCGTTGATGCAACGTGTCCTTTTGTGAGGAAAGTCCAAGACATAGCCAAGGATCTTGTTAAAGATGGATACAGGCTGTTAATTTATGGGGATCCGAAACATCCTGAGATTAAAGGAATTCTGAGTCATTTAGGGGAAGAAGCCTTAGTTATACATAAAGAAGAGGACTTGGATTTTATTTCTCCATCTGATAAAATAGGCTTAGTTTCTCAGACTACTCAAGAATTAGATGCCTTTTTGAAAATAGCAGCTACCTTGAGCACAAGGGTTGATGAGCTCAGGGTATTTAATACTATTTGTGACGCAACTATTAAAAGAAGAAGAGCTCTGCTGGATTTAGCATCAAAAAGTGATATCATTATAGTTGTAGGGGGTAAGAATAGCTCCAACACTTGCAAGCTTGTTGAGTTAGCAGCTAAGCATATGAAGAAAGTATACCACATAGAGTCTCCAATTGAGATTTCAAGGAGGTGGTTTGAAGGGGTTAAGGTTTTAGGCTTAGCCAGTGGGGCCTCGACGCCCGATTGGCAGATAAGATCTGTTTTAGCGATCATAAGAAAGTACGGGGGTGAAGTAAATAATGGAGATAACCCAAACGCAGGAGGGAACAACTTATCATATTGAAATACGCCAGCCTCAGAAGGGGGATATTATTGAGGGGAAAATCGTTCAAGTTAAACCGGATGAAATAATAGTTGATATAGGAACAAAAACCGAGGGGGTGATACCTAAATCGGAGTGGAGTGCGCCTTTCTTAGTAGACAAGGATAAGAAGCCTGAAATAGGAGATAAGGTCAAGGTTTACGTTCTAGATGTCGGTAAGGGAGAGGATGGATTGATAAAGCTTTCACGGTGGCGTGCCATATTTGAGGAGGCATGGGACTATATAAGAGAGGCAAAGAATGATGATAAGTCTATAAAAGTAAAAGGAGTTAAGAAGGTGAAAGGTGGGCTGATGGTAGACGTATTTGGATTAGAAGGCTTTATCCCTCAGTCTCACTTNTCTTTACCAGATAAGCCTGTATCTGCGTGGAAGTTCAAGGGCAAGGAGATGGAGGTTAAGATCCTTGAGGCTGAGAGAAAAAGGAGAAGGATAGTCTTGTCAAGGAGAAGCATTCTTGAGGAGGAACTGACAAAAACAAAAGGAAAAGTTCTTCAGCAATCTTAAGGAAGGAGATATAGTAGAGGGCAAGGTAAGTGGAATAACCAACTTCGGTGTCTTTGTTGATCTTGGACCTGTGGAGGGGTTAATTCACTTAAGCGAGCTTTCTTGGAGTAGAGATGTACAACCAAGAGATGTAGTGAAGAAGGGGCAGAAGATTAAAGTTAAGGTTATAGAGGTTAAGCCAGAAGAGGGCAAACTATCTCTGAGTTTAAAGCAGTTACANCCNGACCCTTGGGAAAAGGTTGGAGAGAAATACAAGGTTGGAGAGGTGTATGAAGGTAAGATCACGAGAATTACGGATTTTTGGAGTATTTGTAGAGCTCGAGCCTGGGGTAGAGGGTTTGATTACTTTTAAGGGACCTGGACTGGGAAAACATTGAAAATCCAAGGAAGATAGTGCGTGAGGGGACAAAAGATAGAGGTGAAAGTTCTTAGCGTGAATCAGGCTGAAAAAAGGATAAGGCTTGGCAGAAAGCAGCTTTTAGATCCATGGCAAGATATAGCTGAAAAGTTTAAGGTTGGAGATATTGTAAAGGTTAAGGTTACCAAGCTAGCTGATTTTGGGGCTTTCGTTGAACTTAAACCTGGCGTGGAGGGATTAGTTCACGTATCCCATCTAGCTAAAGGTAGGATTAAGCATCCAAGCGAATGCGTTAGAGAAGGAGATGAAATTGAGGTAAAGATACTTGAGGTGAAACCGGAAGAAAAGAGGGTAAGACTGAGCGTTAGGGAGCTACTCCTGGAGAGAGAAAGGGAAGAGAGAAAGAAAAAAGAAGAGGAAAAGAAAGAACAAGAAGAAAAACTTAAGGAAAGTATGAAAGAGATTCTAGGGGAAGAACCCACCGTTACGATGGGAGACATAATGAATTGGAAGAAACTCCACAAGGCTAGATAGGGATGGAGATATGGAGAAGTTAAAGATAAGGTTGTATGGGGATCCAATCCTCCGCAAAAGAAGCGAGGAAGTCACTCTTTTTGACGCAAGTCTCTCTTCCTTCGTAAAAGATATGATAGATGTTATGTTTAGGTATGATGGTTTGGGTTTGGCCGCACCTCAAATTGGGGTTTCAAAAAGGATAGCTGTAGTTCTGAAGGATAAGGAGCCTGTCGTTCTAATTAATCCAGTTTTGTTGAAGGTTAGTGACGATCTTCAGGAGGCTAACGAGGGGTGTTTAAGCTTTCCTGACATATATGAGGCCATAAAGAGGCCGGTATGGGTTAAAGTAAAGGCTTTTGATACTGAGGGGAGAGAGTTTGAAGTTTCTGGAGAGGGATTAACTGCTAGGGCAATCCTTCATGAGTTAGATCATTTGGATGGGAAACTGCTCATCGATTATCTCTCTCCAGCAAAGAAAGCGTTAGTTAAATCTAAGATGAGGAAGTTGTGGAAAAAGTGAAGGTNCTTTTGGCTGGAAGCGGAATATTTGCTATTCCTTCTTTCGAGAGAGTATGTGATAAATTTGACGTTATAGGGGTTTTAACGCAGGTTGATAGGCCCAAAGGAAGGGGATATAGGCTATCCCCAACTCCTGTAGCTTCCTGGGCTGAAGGTCAGGGGTTAAAGGTGTGGAAGCTTTCCTCCTTAAAGGATTTTTCTCCAGAGGGAGACCTCATGCTTATCATTGACTGTGGGTTCATAATTCCTCGAAAGATTATAGAAGCTTACCCTTTGGGTGTAGTNGCTCTTCATCCCTCTTTGCTTCCTAAGTATCGGGGAGCTGACCCTATACGACGTGCTATAATTTCAGGCGAGACTGAAACAGGAGTGACAACTTTCTTTGTAAACGAGAAAATAGACGCAGGTGATATAATCTTGCAGAAAAGTACCGAAATAGGGGAAAGAGAAACATACGGAGAGTTATGTAATCGCCTTGCGCTTATAGGAGCTGATGTGGTGGAAGAAACTCTTGTTATGGTGGTTGAAGGCAGGGCTCCGAGAATTCCCCAAAAGGATGAGGAAGCTACCTATGCACCAAAGTTAAAAAAGGAAGACAGATTCATAAATTGGTTTCTTCCCGCCATACAGATAGACAGGTTGATAAGGGCCTTAGCCCCTGAGCCTGGGGCATTGACCTACTTTAGGGGAAAACTACTTAAGATATTAGAGGCTGAGGTTTTATGTGAAAGAACCGGAAAACCTGGAGAGATATTAGATGTGAGCAAAGAAGGGGTTTTAGTCTCTACGGGGAATGGTGCCTTATTGATTAAAAAACTTCAACCTGAGAGTAAGAAGTGTATGAGAGTGAACGAGTTTTTATGTGGATATAAGCCTCTAAGGGGTGAGATTTTAGGACCGTGAAGGCTGAGTATATAAATCCTTTTATAAGTGCGTTTTTTAATGTGTTAAAGCAAGCAGCTCAAACTGATGGTAAGAGGGGACAACTTACCCTGAGAACTAGTATGCTTTCATCCCATGATATAGCCGTGCTGATAAGCATAATAGGTGATTTAGAGGGGCAAGTTGTATATACTATGAGTGAAGAGGTTGCCAAAAGACTAGCTTCTGCTATGATGATGGGTTTTCCAGTAGAGGAACTCAATGATCTTGCAAGAAGCGCTATAAGCGAGTTTGCAAACATGGTTACGGGTAATGCCGTTATGCTATTAGGTTCTCAAGGGCTTAAGATAAACATATCGCCTCCTACCCTGGTTAAGGGGAAAGAGATGGAAATAACCTTTGAGATTCCAATGCTTAGTATCCCAATATCTACCCCTCTTGGAGAAATGGAAATAGACGTTGCTCTTCGAGAGAAGAGCTAAGGTTTTAACATTATAAAAGGTAGGTCTGGAGTGATTAGTTTTTCCCTCGGTTCTTTGGGAGGTGAGAGGCGGTGGCAAGAATAGTTATCGATGGGGAAAGGTGTAAAAGCTGTAGTCTGTGTGTAGAAGCTTGTCCGAGGAAGCTCATAGTCATATCTGACACCCTTAACAGCAAAGGCTATAGACCCGCTAAGTTCGTTGACGAGGATGGNAAGTGCATTGGATGTGCCTTCTGTGCCATCTCCTGTCCTGATATTGCAATAGAGGTCTACAGATAGGGAGGATGAACGGTCATGGCAGAAAAGCTACTTATGAAAGGCAATGAGGTTTTGGCGGAGGCTGCTGTAAGAGCTGGTTGCAGGTACTTCTTCGGTTATCCCATAACACCTCAAAATGAGATACCTGAATACATGTCCTGGAGACTTCCTGAAGTTGGTGGTGTATACCTTCAGGCAGAAAGCGAGGTTGCAGCTATAAACATGGTTTTCGGAGCTGCAGGTGCTGGTGCAAGGGTTTTGATATCCTCATCGGGTCCAGGAATAAGTCTAATGCAGGAAGGCATATCCTATATAGCAGCTGCTGAGCTTCCTTGTGTGATCATTAATGTAAGTAGAGGAGGACCAGGGTTAGGTGGAATCCTTCCTGCTCAATCCGACTACTTTCAAGCTACTCGTGGAGGTGGACATGGCGATTACCACCTTATAGTGCTGGCTCCTCACACTCTTCAAGAAGCTTTTGATCTTACGGTTTTAGCCTTTGATCTCGCTGATAAATACAGAAACCCCGTTATGATCTACGCTGATGGTTTTATCGGGCAGATGATGGAGCCAGTTGAGCTTAGGGACCCAATAGACCTATCAACCCTTCCTCCAAAGCCCTGGGCGATAACTGGAGCAAAGGGTCGGGAGAGAAATCTAATAAAGACGCTCTATTTGGAAGGAGACAAACTTGAAGCCCACAACTTTAGGCTTAAAAGAAAATATGACGAGATAGTAAGGAATGAGGTTAGATATGAACTTTACATGATGGATGATGCGGATTTTGCTATAGCTGCATATGGCACAAGCGCGAGGATAGCTAAAACGGCAGTAAAAGTCTTGAGAGATAAAGGTATAAAGGTAGGGGTTATAAGACCCATTACCCTATTTCCTTTCCCATACAGCGTTTATGAGAGCTTTGCTAACCAGCTTAAGTACATATTGGTTGTGGAAATGAGCATGGGACAACTTATCTATGACGTCGAATATAGCGTTAAAGGTAAGGTTCCAGTAGGTCTTTTGCCCCACGCTGGTGGTATAGCTCCAACGCACGAGGAGATAGTCTCTCGGATATTGGAGAGGGTGGAAAGCAGAGGTGATCAGAGATGAAGCTTGTTTTCTCTCGACCCAAGAGTATGTTTGATAGGCAAACGCATTATTGCCCTGGGTGTGGACATGGTATAGTCCACAGAATAATTGGAGAGGTTATAGATGAACTTGATATAAGAGAGCGAACTGTTGGTGTAGCACCCGTAGGCTGTGCTGTGCTGATATACGACTACATAAATTGCGACATGTATGAAGCTGCTCATGGAAGAGCTCCCGCTGTAGCCACTGGTTGCAAGAGGGTTCACCCAGACCTTATAGTCTTTACCTATCAGGGNGATGGAGACCTTGCTTCTATAGGCATATCTGAGATCATTCATGCAGCAAACAGAGGGGAGAAAATAACGACTATATTTATAAACAACGCAGTATATGGTATGACAGGAGGGCAGATGGCTCCCACAACCCTTCCTGGGCAGAGAACTACCACGTCTCCCTCAGGGAGAACCCCAGATAAAGAAGGGTATCCCATAAAGATTTGTGAGATGCTTTCAATTCTCGATGGTTCCGCTTATATAGCAAGGGGGTCTCTCGCTTCGCCTCAGAAGATACTCCAAGTCAAAAGATATATAAAGAAAGCCTTTGAAACCCAAATTAAAGGTTTAGGTTTNTCNTTAGTTGAAGTTTTGTCTATGTGTCCAACAAACTGGGGTTTACCTCCTGCAAAGGCTCAAAAGTGGGTAGAAGAACGTATGGAAGCTTTGTATCCAATTGGGGAGTTTAAGATGCCTAAGGAGGGGTGAAGTCGCATGTTTGAAAGCATCATACTTGCTGGTTTTGGGGGACAAGGGATACTCCTCGCCGGTAGGCTCTTAGCCTTAGCTGGGATGAAAGAAGGGAAACATGTAACATGGCTTCCCTCTTATGGTCCAGAGATGAGAGGAGGAACTGCAAATTGTATGGTTATAATTTCAAACGAACCTATTGGGTCTCCCATAGTAACTTTTCCGAATACTCTTTTCATTTTTAATCAGCCATCTTTAGAGAAGTTTCTACCCAAGCTCTTACCCCGGGGGGCTCTTAAATATATGACAGCTCTCTGGTAAACTACAATAGTTCTAGAAAGGACATAGATTTGGTAGCTATTCCAGCTACTCGCCTTTCCGTAGACATAGGAGATCAACGCGTAGCAAATCTGATAATGCTTGGAGCCTATGTTGCAAGAAAGGGTTTTCCGAGTACGGAAAAGATGTTTTCTGCTTTAAAGGAAACGCTTGGAGAGAAAAAAGCCTCTATGTTTGAGATAAATGAGAGAGCTTTCAGGAAGGGGTTAACTTATGGAAAAGAAGCTTAGCGGAAGGTTAATCTACTCCGGAAAAGTTCTTAACCTTAGGGTCGATGAGGTTGAGCTTGAGGATGGGAAAAGGGCTCTAAGAGAAGTAGTTGAGCATCGAGGCGCAGTGGTGATTATACCCGTTCTGAACGATGAGAAGATAGTCATGGTTAGACAGTACAGGTACGCTACTGGTAAGGAGCTTTTAGAGTTGCCTGCTGGAACAATGGAGGAGGGGGAAAACCCCCGTCCTCTGCGCTAAGAGGGAACTTTTGGAAGAAACGGGATATGAAGCTAATGATCTGATATATCTTCTCTCTTGCTATTCAAGCCCGGGGTTTTGCGATGAAAAGTTTCACCTGTTTTTAGCGAAGGATCTAAGGAAGAGAGAGCAAAACCTTGATAGCGATGAGAAAATAAAGGTTGAAATATATAGCATAGAAGAGTTAAAAGAACGCGTGAAGCGCGGAGAGATGGAAGATGCAAAGAGCATAGCTGGTATTCTTTACTATATAGCCTTTTGTCATGAAGGAAGAACTTCTCCAAAGGTTTAGCGACTTCCTTATAACGGAAAGAGGGATATCTGAAAATTCTCTAAAAGCTTACCTTAAAGATGTGGAGAGCTTCTTAGAAAGCTTAGAATCCCTGGACCTCGATAGGCTCGAGGATGATATCACAAAATTTGTGGAACAGCTTCGGGCCTCTCGATATAGAGAAACAACTATTGCAAGGAAGATTTCTTCGTTGAGGGCTTTTCTTGAGTTTTTAGCTATCGTGACTCCAAAAGAAAAGCTTTGCAAAGCTACGATAGCTTCTATATCTGTTAAGAAGAAGTTGCCTCTCTTTTTATCTAAAGAGGAAGTAAATCGTTTACTCGAGGTGATAGACGCTAAAAATATTTTGGGGATTCGAGATAGAGCGATAATTGAAGTGCTATACGCTTCTGGGTTGAGAGTTTCTGAGCTCATTAATTTGAGGTTAAATGACCTAGACTTCGGAGAGGGGTTGTTAAGGTGTAAGGGGAAAGGCAACAAAGAAAGGGTTGTTCCTATAGGCAAAGAAGCCATCCACTGGGTTAGGAGATATCTATTTGAGGCTACGGCCCAAGATACTAAAGGGGAAAAAGGAATCCGGGTTTCTTGTTTTTAAGCTCGCGAGGGAAGAGGCTCTCAAGAGAAGTGCTGTGGCTTCGGTTTAAGGATTACCTGCTAAAGGCCGGTTTAAAAGAGAGATTCACTCTTCACTCCCTGAGGCATACCTTCGCTACACATCTACTTGAAGGAGGGGCAGACCTTAGAACTCTTCAAGAGATGTTGGGACATGCAAGCCTTAATACAACCCAAATCTACACACATGTCGATATAAAGGCGGTTAAAGGAAATTTACAAGAAATCTCATCCCAGAGCTTAGTAAAGGGGTGATGTAANTGCCCTCCCTATTNGAGAGAGTCAAGGAGAGCTCTGACTTCTTAAGAAGCAGGTTTAAGGGAAAAAGTCCCTTAATAGGTGTGATCCTTGGCTCAGGATTTGGAGACATAGCTCGTGAAGTTGGTAGTCTGGGCTTTATACTATACAAAGATATTCCAAACTTTCCCATTCCCACCGTTCCTGGCCATGAAGGTAAGCTATGGTGGGGAGAGAGAAAAGAAAGATGCTTTGCTATTCTTCAGGGTAGATCTCACTTCTATGAGGGGTACTCTATGATTGAAATCACACTTCCCATAAGAGTTCTTGCCCTTTGGGGAGCGAAGCTTATAATTATAACCGCCTCTGCAGGAGGCGTTTCTGATAGCATTAATCCGGGGGATATAGTCCTTATCAAAGATCACATAAACTTAATGGGAGAAAACCCTTTAAGGGGCATAAATGAACCGACCTTAGGGAATAGATTTGTAGATTTATCTAATGCTTATGACCCCAAAGTGAGAAGTGTCTTAAAAGAGAAGTTTAATCTCAAGGAAGGCGTATATGCGGCTCTTTCAGGCCCATCCTATGAAACTCCTGCGGAGATCAAAGCTCTAAAGATATTAGGTGCTGATATGGTTGGAATGTCAGTAGTTCCGGAGACAATAGTCGCAAGACAAATGGGTTTAAAGGTCGTAGGAATTGTGGGCATAACGAACAAAGCAGGATGTACTGATGAAGGAATAGATATAACTCATGAAAATGTGCTTGATAGCGCTAGAAAGATTAAGGATAAAATGAGGGAAATCATTTCCTTCTGTTTGGAGGAGTTAAGCGTTGATACCATCTGAAATAATAAAGAAGAAAAGGGATGGAGAAGAGCTTTCAACGGAAGAGCTTAAGTTTTTCATAGAAGGCTATCTGAAGGGTAAGGTAGCTGATTATCAAGTTTCAGCTTGGTGTATGGCTGTGTATTTTAAAGGGATGTCCCCTAGGGAGATAAGGGATTTAGTCGAGATTATAGGAAGATCCGGGAAGCTTTTGGACTTAAGCGATTTTGATCTTCCTAAAGTCGATAAGCATAGCACAGGTGGAGTAGGAGACAAAACAAGCATAACTTTGGTCCCATTAATGGCCTCATGCGGTTTTCTGTTCCCTAAGTTAGCTGGAAGGGGACTGGGGTATACTGGTGGAACTATAGATAAAATAGAGTCTATACCTGGATTTAGGACTAATCTTTGTCTTGAAGACTTAAAACTAGCCTTAAGGAGATCTGGAGCAATTATAGCAGCCCAGACTGAAGAGCTAGCTCCCGCTGATAAAAAGATCTATGCCTTGAGGGATGTCACCGCAACAGTAGATTCTATCCCTTTGATAGTTTCGAGTATATTAGGGAAAAAGCTTGCTGTTGGCGCCGATGCATGGGTTTTCGATGTTAAGGTTGGGAAAGGAGCCTTTATGAAGGAAATGGATAAAAGCCAGAGAACTTGCTTACTTTTTTGATATCTATATACTAAAGATCTTGGGAAAAGAGTTTGCGCATTTATAACCGATATGGATCAACCTCTGGGAAATAACGTTGGTAATACAATAGAAGTTGAAGAAGCCATAGATACTTTGAAGGGAAAGGGACCAGCTGATTTAACTGAACTTGTTCTTTCTTTAGGAAGTGAGCTTTCTACTCTTGCGAATAAGCCTCTTTCAAGGGAGGAGCTTTACGAAAAGATAGTTAAAGGGGAGGCCCTTCAGAAACTTGCTGATATTATAGAAGCTCAGGGAGGAGACCCAAGGGTTTTGGAAAATTACAACCTAATGCCTCATGCTCCCTACAGTTTTGTGATTGAGGCAGATAAAGCTGGTTTCATCGAATCTGTTGATGCCGAGAAGATAGGATTAGCAGTTTTATCCTTGGGAGGAGGAAGGAAAAGAAAAGGAAAAGAAATCGACAGGGGAGTTGGAATCAGGCTATTTAAGAAAAGGGGAGATAAGGTTGAGAAGGGAGAAGCCATAGCTGAGATTCTATATAGATCTGAAAGCTCTCTGGCTGAAGCTCTTCAATTTTTGAAGTCAGCCTATAGCATAGGTGAACGCTGCTCTATAGAGGGGAAGCTCATATATGAGAAGGTGCTTTAGACCGCTTTTGAGAGGACACGATAGGCTTTGGCTTGGAGAGGACTTGATAGAGGTTTCCAAAAGATATGGTTTGGCTGGTGAATTGAAAATTTACGCTGATCCTTTTCCTCCTTCAAAACGAAGCTACCCTTTAGTTTTAGAAGAGGCTATCTCGAAGCTAAAGGAACACGAACTTTCCCCCTACCTTGAGGAGCTAACTCATGTAGCATCTAAGGTAGATGCTAAACTATACCTCGTGGGAGGAGCATTAAGGGACATCTTAATTGGAGGTTGCGTTTATAGAGAACTTGACCTCTTGCTTGAGGGAGATTTAGAAAGATTCTTAGAATCTGCGAAGAAATGTAAGTTTTCCCTTAAAGAATTAACTCCATTCCTAACTTTAAAGCTAGTTAAGGATGGGAAAGTTTTTGATATAGCCTTGGGTAGAAAGGAGATATACGAAAGGGCGGGTGCTCTTCCTAAGGTCTTTCCAGCTAAGCTTTATGAAGACCTTCAAAGGAGAGACTTCACTATAAACGCAATGGCTTTGGGACTCTCAGAAGGCATTAAGGGGTTGCTTTTTGATCCCTTTTACGGTTTAGATGATATAAAAAGGGGCATACTTCGCTTAATAAAACCTTACGCGTTCATAGAGGATCCGACGAGGATAATTCGTGGTATAAGATTAAAGGTGCGCTTCTCTCTAAATTTCGAAGATAGAACACTGGATCTCATGAAGAAAGCCATTGATAAAGGTGCTCTCCTCTGGGTTGGGTGGGTTAGAATCTGGAAGGAGCTCGAGGAGCTATTCAAAGAGGATGAATATTTAAATGGGATAGTTCTTATGGAAGATTTAGGATGTTGGCAAAGCATAGGAGTTAAGTTAAGTAAGTTGGATATGGAGGTTTTAGATAGGCTTAAAGGGGAGAAATTCCTTTCTCAGGAGAATCGTAAAGAATTCCTTCTCTTCACAATCTTTGGTTCAGAAGCACATAAACATCCTCGCGATTGGGGCCTTAGATTTCAGCTTCCAAAAACGTCTAAGGGAAGACCTATCCTTAGCCCCTTTATGGCGCGAGCTTAAATCATTGAGTTTTGAGAATAGGTACAGAAAGTTTTTGAGGGCCTCACAAAACCTGGTTAAAATTTTGGTCTATCTGCCTTGAAGAGGATTTATTCTCCCTTTGGAAGGCTTATAGGGAAGCACGTCCCATTCTCTCTCAAGAGGAAATGGAAAATATAGCTTCCCTAAAGGGAAAAGAATATGGTAGGATAAAAATAGAGGTTCTAAGGCTTCAGCTCGAAGAGGGCCTTAGATCTAAGGATGACATATTAGAAAGATTGAGGAAGGAGAGTGTTTAAAAGGTGTTAACTTCCTTCTCTGATTTGGTTTTAAGTTTTCCGGCAGTTATAATTGCATTAAGCTTCCATGAGTTTGCTCATGCTTGGGTAGCTGATAAGCTTGGTGATCTTACGCCAAGATTCACTGGAAGGTTAACCATCAATCCGTTAGCTCACCTCGACATATTAGGAACCATAATGCTTCTCTTTTTTAGGTTTGGCTGGGCTAAACCGGTGATGATTAACCCAGATAACTTTAAAAAACCTAAGAGAGATATGGCTTTAGTGGCCCTATCAGGTCCCATGATGAATCTTCTTCTCGCTTTTCTCTTTGCTATTCCATTCAGATTGGGTATCCACATGGGTTGGGCTACAGAGCGATTTTTCTTTAATGCGCTTATAATAAATATATCTCTTATGGTGTTTAACTTAATACCCTTGCCACCACTTGATGGATCTAGGATAGTAAGCTATTTTCTATCGCACAAAATTGATAAATACTATAGGGAGATAGAGAGATATGGGATGATAATACTGCTTCTACTTATAGGTTTAGGTGTNATTAGGAAGGTAATGTTGCCTTTGATTTTCTCAATACTATATATATTGATATGAGAGGTGCTTAGGAAGGTGAGGGGCCGCTTAAGAGCCAAGGTATATGGAATGGTTCAAGGGGTAGGTTTCAGATATTTCGTTAAGAAAGAAGCAAGAGCTCTTGGACTTACGGGATGGGTTAGAAATTGTTCCGATGGTAGCGTAGAGGTTGTAGCGGAAGGAGATAGGAAAGAGCTTGAGCTTTTGCTTTCGATCCTTCAAAGAGGTTCACCTTTTTCCATAGTTCAAAGGGTTGATCACTCTTGGGAAAATTATAAAGGGGAGTTTAAAGATTTTGAGGTACGTTATTAAAAAGTCTAGGGGAGGATAGAAAAAGATGGCTATACTTCTTACAAACGATGATGGTATTTACTCAGAGGGATTAATCGCCCTTGTTAATGCTCTTAGAGACTTGGATGAAGTTGTAGTTGTAGCTCCAGATAGCGAAAGAAGTTCAATAGGACACGCTATAACTTTAAGAAGGCCGCTGAGGATAAATAAGCTATGTATTGACATAGGTGGTTGTAAAAACGTGTACACTTGCGATGGAACACCTGTGGATTGTGTCATACTTGGTGTAAGTGAGGTTCTTAAAGGTAAGGAGGTAAGAGCCATTATCTCCGGTATAAACAAAGGGTTAAACCTTGGGATAGATATCGTTTATTCAGGTACGGTAGCAGCAGCTATGGAAGGAGCTCTGTTGGGTATAACATCGGTAGCTATTTCTGCAGACTCAACCAATTTAGAGGTTTTCAAAGATGCTGCGAGTTTTGTAAGAAGCTTTCTTCCTAAGCTCTTAGAAAAGGGGTTGCCCCAGCATACCTTCCTAAACATAAACTTTCCCAAAAATCCTAGAGGAGTCAGAATTACGAAACAGGGATATAGGGTTTACTCTGGAAGAGTCTTGAAGTATGAGGACCCATGGGGGGAGAAGTGTTACTGGATAAGTGGAGATGTAATAGAGAGGCTTGAGTATGATAGTGACATTTGGGCTGTATCTAACGGTTATATCTCTGTAACACCCCTGCATGTAGATCTGACAAACTATGAATGTTTAGGATCACTCAGGGAGTGGTATTTATGATAGAGATACTTGATCACACTGCTGATATCGGCATAAGGGTTAGAACAAAGAGCTTAGAGGAACTTTTCAAGGAAGCGGCCCTTGGGTTAGTTAAGATAATGTTTTCCTTCAAAAGAGACCTCTTTCCGGTNGAGGAGAGGGTCACTATCACTATCGAGGCAGAGGATGTGGAAGAGCTTCTCGTGACCTGGTTAAATGAGATCCTATATTTATTTGAAAGCAGAGAGCTAGCCTTTAAAGATATAAACTTTATGGAACTTAAACTTCATTATCTTAAGGCTGAGCTCGACTGCTTTAAGGTAAAAAACGATGAGGTATCCTGCTATATTAAAGCTGCAACTTATCACGGTTTAAGTGTGAAGAAAGATGAAGCTGGATTTTATGAAAGCTACTATCATATTTGATATATGAGGGGGTGTAGAGGTTGGAGCCTAAGGCTGACATAGGGGTATTTGGTGGTACTGGTTTCTATGAGCTCATGAAAGAATATGAGGAGGTTAAGGTCGAAACTCCCTATGGGTCTCCGAGTGACAAGATAGCCATTGGTGAGATCAGCGGTAAAAGAGTAGCTTTTCTTCCAAGGCATGGTAAAGATCATCGCTATCCTCCTCACATGATTCCCTACAGAGCTAACCTTTATGCTTTTAAGAAATTAGGAGTCAAGAGGATAATAGCTCCGTGTGCGGCTGGTAGTCTTCAAAAGCATGTTAAGCCTGGAGATTTTGTCGTGTGCGACCAGCTTGTTAATAGAACATTTAGACGAATAGATACCTTCTATGATGGTCCCATCGTAACTCATGTTAGCTTTGCTGATCCTTATTGTCCTGAGCTAAGGAAGATTGCCATAGATGTCATAAAGGAGCTTGGCATTCCGCTTCATGACAGGGGAACGGTAGTTGTTATAGAGGGTCCGAGATTTTCAACGCGGGCAGAAAGTAGATGGTACACACAAATGGGATGGGAAGTCATAAACATGACGCAATATCCCGAAGCGATCTTAGCGAGGGAACTCGAGATGTGCTACGTCAATATATCTTTGATAACTGACTACGATGTTGGTATAGAGGGGGAAGTTCCTCCTGTAACAGCTGAAGAGGTAATGAAGATATTTAAGGAAAACGTAGACAAAGCTAAAAAGGTTGTTCTAAAGATGATAGAGCGCATGCCCCTTGAGAGAGGATGCAAGTGTGGTGAGGCATTAAAATATGCTAGAGTTTAAAGAAAGGATAAAAAACTTTGCTGAGATCTTAATTAAAAAGAAGCCTGCAGTGGTTTTCACGGGAGCTGGGATGTCTACGGCGTCAGGTATTCCCGACTTTAGAAGCAGAGATGGAATTTGGAGCAAAGTTGATCCTTTTAAGGTGGCATCCATAGATGCCTTAAGAAGAGATCCAGCCGCTTTCTACAAGTTCTATAAGGAGAGACTTGTAACCCTCACCAGGGCTCAGCCCAATGAAGGACATAAGATACTTGGTAAACTTGAGAAAGCAGGCTTGGTCCAAGCAGTCATAACCCAAAATATAGATGGGCTGCATCAGAAAGGTGGTTCTTCTAAAGTCATAGAACTTCATGGGAACATGAGATACGCCCATTGTATGAAGTGCAATAAGGTAATTTCGTCTGATGAGCTTCTGAGAATTCTTGAGAAAGAGGACATTCCTTACTGTAGCTGCGGTGGCATATATAAAATAGATGTAGTGCTATTCGGTGAGCTTCTTCCCTGAATCAGCGCTGTATGAAGCGTCTAAACTTATTCTCGGTGGATACTTATGGATCATTCTCGGCTCCTCTCTCCAGGTTATGCCTGCTGCTAATTTCCCATACCAGGCGTATCTCAATGGTAGCCCCATAGTTATAGTAAATAGGGACCCCACCTATCTTGATGTCCATGCCGAGATAATCTTTCGAGAGGATATAGTCGAAGTCTTAAAAGCTTTGGAGGAAGAGCTCTATGCGCAAGGTTATCTCTCGTGAAAAAGCTATAAAGATCATGAGTGAAGCTGGAAAACCACCTTTAAGAAGCAAGATCCTCTCTTTAAGTGAAGCGTTGGGGAAGAGATCTGCCTCTAACCTTAAAGCTCCCTTTGACCTTCCTCCCCTGTCCCGNTCCACACGTGATGGTTATGCTGTAAATCATCGTGATCTTAAGGGCGTTTCAGAAGGGATGCCAGCTTACCTTAACCTTATAGGAGAGATAAGGGTTGGAGAGCTACCCAACATTTCTATTTCATTGGGTGAGGCAGTAAGAGTTTTCACGGGGTCGTACTTGCCTCAAGGAGCTGATGCTGTAGTTATGAATGAGTTTGTGGAAGAATCCCAAGGAGTTATAGAGGTTTACAGATCTGTAGCAGCAGGGGAGAATGTACTTGCTAAGGGAGAAGATTGGCCTCAAGGATCCACCATATTAGATTATGGGGAGAGGATCAATTTAGGAAAGGTTGGACTCCTTGCAGCCTATGGTTTTGATAAGGTTGAAGTAATCGAACTAAGGGTCGGAATAGCCTCTACGGGTGATGAGGTGGTTTCTCCTGGCAACGAACTCCCAGCAGGTAAGATATACGATATTAACTCCTATACTCTGTACTCTTTGCTGAAGAACTGGGGGGCTGAACCCTGGATCTACGGCGTTGTTTCTGATAACCTGGACAAGCTTGTAGAAGTTCTTGACCTTCTTTTGGATAAAAGCGATGTTGTCGTTTTATCGGGTGGAAGCTCAATAGGAGTCAGGGATTACACTAGGGAGCTCTTTCGAAAACTAAAAGGGGANCTCTTGATTGAGGGATTAAATATATCCCCTGGAAAACCCACGGTGGCAGGATGGATAAGAGGTAAGCCTGTTTTCGGTTTGCCTGGTCACCCTATATCGAGCATAGTTTCCGCCAGAGTTTTTATGATACCTGCGCTTGAATCTATGCTGGGAGTGGCAAAATCAGGAGGAGCCCTTCTTTATTAGAATAGGTACTAACCTTCCATCAGTATTAGGCGTTGAAGAGTTTATCTGTGCTTGCCTAGGGGATAAATGCATCCTTCCAATATGGGGAAAGTCTGGAGCGATAAGCAGGGTAGCGAGGGGTAACTTCCTAATAAGAGTTCCAGAAGATGTGGAAGGATACAGAGAAGGAGAGGTGGTGGAGGTCTGGAGTATTTAAGGGGAGTACTTCCAAGGGATGATGCCCTAAATTTATGGCTTTCTGAGTTAAACATCTCTCCTTTAGGTGAGGAAAAGGTTTCATTGATTGATGCAGTAGGTAGGGTTACTTCCCGCCCCATATTTGCCACAATTTCCTCCCCTTCAGTTAAGGTCTCAGGGATGGATGGCTTTCGCCTTGAGATCTTCCCAGACGAATGGGGCCACGGAAGTCAACCCGATAAGCCTGGATGACTATATGCCTGTAAACACAGGTTTTCCTGTTCCCGACAAGTACGATGCAGTCCTTCTTAAGGAAGAAGCCCTGTTTGATGGAAATAAGTTGAAACTTTTAAGAAGTATTAGAGCAGGGGAAAATATTAGATTCCCAGGAGAGAATTTTTCCCAAGGAGAGCTTCTCCTCGAATCCTCCAGACGTATAGGCTTTCAGGAGGTTCAGTTGCTTGCTGCTTCGGGAATTAGTGAAGTCTGGGTATGGAAAAAACCAAAGATTTGTTTCATTCCCGTTGGAGACGAACTTGCAGCTTTGGGAGAAANTCTAAAAGGCAAGCTAGCTTATGAGAGTAATTCTTTCATGTTGAAAGCCCTCGTCGAAGATTGGGGAGGAGAGGTAATCATACACAAGATATTACCTGATAACTTCGAGATNGTCTTAGAAGCCCTACTTGAGGAGATAGAAAAAAATGATTTAGTCATAATAGGTGCGGGGTCTTCCAAAGGAAATAGAGATTTTACAGCAGATGTCATATCTAAGGTAGGAAAGGTCATAGTTGATGGCATAGCTTGTAGACCTGGTAAGCCCTTAATACTTGGTAAGGTTAAAGGTAAGCCGGTTATTGGGCTTCCAGGTTATCCTGTTTCCGCGTGGGTTGGGTTGTACTTCTTCGTTAATCCGCTTATAGCAGCCTTCTTAAAGACTGCTCCTAGAGAGTTGGACAGGATGAAGATGTATCTGTCAAAGGGAATAGTGTCCGTTCAAGGCATAGAGGAAATCATAAGGGTAAGAGTCGGTAAAGTTTCTGGAAGATGGGTTGCAGTTAGTCTTCCGCGAGGGGCTGGGAACATATCATCCTTGGGAAAAGCTGATGGCTTCATTCTAGTTCCTCGAGAAGTTATTGAAATAGAAAGAGGAAGCGAAGTAGAGGTGCATCTTTTTAGGGTAAAAGAGCGAGTTAGAGGGAACGCTACTTTTCATAGGAAGTCATGATCTACTTCTTGACCTCATCGCAGATGAGATAAGAAAAGGTTTTCCGAGGTTTAGGTTTGTTTCTAGCCCATGTGGGTAGCTTAGGAGGACTGTTTGCATTGAAGAATAGAGAGGCTCATCTTTCTGGAATTCACCTCTTCGACGAGGTGACGGAATCTTATAACACTCCATTCATAGAAAAGCACTTAACTGGCGAAAATGTAGAAGTGTTGAAGTTCGTTTATAGAGAGCAGGGGCTGATGGTTAGGCCCGGTAACCCTAAGAAGATAAGAGGATTATCAGACCTTAGAAGGGAGGACATTCTGTTTGTAAATAGGCAGAGAGGNTCAGGAACAAGAATCCTCTTAGATTATCTCCTTAGAAAAGAGGGCATATCACCATCCGAGATCAGAGGTTACGATGATGAGGAGTTCACACACCTAGGAGTTGCTATGAGGATCGCATCAGGAAACGCTGACGTAGGAATGGGGATATACGCTGCTGCCAAGATAATGGGCTTAGATTTTATCCCGTTATTCGAAGAGGAATATGATTTAGTTACCCTTAAAGAATATATCGATTTACCTCAGTTCAAAGCTATATGCCAAATTTTGGATAGCCCCTCCTTTAAGGAGAGAGCCCTATCCTTAGGAGGATATAAATGGGCGAGGAAAAGTTAAAGGATAGTTTCGGAAGGGTCATAAACTATCTTAGGGTTTCCGTAACAGATAGGTGCAACTTAAGATGTAGGTACTGTATGCCGGAGAGGGGTATTGAGCTTATTCCTCACTCGGAAATACTTAGATATGAAGAGATACTTAGAGTGCTTGGGATCTTTAGCTACCTTGGGCTCGAAAGAGTTAGATTTACCGGCGGAGAACCTTTGGTAAGAGATGGGTTCGTCAATTTTTTAAAGGTATGTGAAGAAAAGCTTCCCACGCCTTCTTATCTCTCTAACTACTAATGGTATACTATTAACCAAATATAGCAATGAGCTTAAGAGTTTAGGTTTGGATTCCTTAAACGTGAGCCTGGATACCCTTGATCCAGATAAATATAGGTACATAACTCGTCTAGGAGATATAAATGATGTTTGGGAAGGAGTAAAACGCTTTCTAAACGAGGAGCTACTCGTAAAAATCAACGTTGTAGCTATAAGGGGTTTCAACGATGATGAAATCTTGGACTTCGTTAACCTAACCAAGAAAATGAGATTAATAGTGAGATTTATCGAGTTCATGCCCATAACAAAAAGCACATGGAAGAAGGAAGATTTTCTATCAGCAGATGAGATAAAGCAAGTCATAGAAAGGAAATATTCTTTGACGCCTCTTGGCCATAGAATTGGATATGGACCAGCTACCTATTTTAAACTCCCATGGGGAGGAGTAATAGGACTTATAGGAGCTATAAGTCATCACTTCTGTGATAGGTGTAACAGAATAAGGTTAACAGCTAATGGTAGGTTAAGAACCTGCTTGTTTGGAGAAAAGGAAATAGATCTTAAGGAAGCCATGAGAAGGGGAGCAGACGATAAAGAGCTAATTACGCTGATTAAAGAGGCCATAAGTCTTAAACCTCTTGGATGGTTTACACTGGAGCGATGGGGTGACGGGTTCATGTCAAAGATAGGAGGGTGATTTCCTTGGCTAATATGATAGATGTTTCCAATAAGGATCTGACAGAAAGAGAAGCTTTGGCTTACGGTAAGGTGATCTTGGGAGAGAGGGTTTACTCCGCCTTAATTCAAGGGAACTTACCTAAGGGAGATCCCCGAGAGACTGCGCGCATTGCTGGCATACTGGGAGCGAAGAAGGTACCAGAGCTCATACCTCTTTGTCATCCTATAATTTTAGACCACATATCCTTAGATTTTGAGCTACTTCCAAAAGAGTTCGGAATTAAGATAATGGCTAAGGCTAAGGCAAAAGAAAGGACTGGGGTGGAGATGGAGGCTTTAACAGCAGTAGCCATAGCTGCCTTAACTATTTACGATATGTGTAAGGGTGTAGATATGGGGATAATTATAAAGGAGATATGCCTGCTAGCCAAAAGAGGGGGTAAAAGCGGTGAGTATTATAGGGAAGGGTAAAGTTCTATCTGTTAATGTTAATTCCTACCGTTCTTCAAGGAAAATGCCTGCCCTTGAAGCCAACTTTCTGAAAGGAGATGAGTTGTTGGTCTTCCCTATAGAGTTTATTCCTCAAGAGTTTCCTTTCCCTTCAGAGTTTAAAAGCTTTTTTTGAGGATTTAACCATCAAAGGTATAACAGCTGTTGAGGTGGGTGATTTTTTGAAGATTGGAGAGGTTGTAAGTAGAGTGAAATCAACAGGTGATAGAGAAGCTAGCTTACCTAAAGATCGTTCTTCACTTGTGAAGATATACGGATGGAAGTGCGAGGTCGTTAAGGATGGTAAGATAAAGATAGGAGATAAGGTTATGAGATTCCTACCTATAAAGGTAGGTATAATTATAGCGAGTGATAAAGGAGCACGGGGAGAAAGGGAGGACTTAAGCGGTAAAGTTATAGAGGAGAAGATCTTAGAAATAGGAGGAGAGATTAAAAGGTACATTATCATTCCAGATGAGATTGATTTGATAGCTGAGAAGATAAGAGAGTTTGCTTCTGACGGATGCGATATAATCTTCACGAGTGGGGGAACTGGCTGGAGCAAGAGAGATGTGACACCAGAAGCAACTTTAAGGGTTATTGAGAGAGGGGTTCCAGGGTTACCCGAGATAATGAGGCTTGAAGGGTATAAGTTCACACCTGAGGCTGTTTTGTCTCGAGGGGTTGCTGGTATATTAGGGGAGACCCTTGTAGTTAACTTGCCTGGTAGCCCAAAAGGGGTTAGAGAGAGTTTAGATATAATTTTACCTGTTCTTGCACATGGAATTAATATCTTAAAAGGATGGGAGAAAGAATGTGGGAGAATTCGATAAAATTGGTTGTAGTTGACTTGGATGGGACACTTCTTTCACGAGATGGAATCCTTGAACCTCAGGTAGTAGGGGAGTTTAGAAAATTAAGAGAGTTGGGTATAAGATCTATTGTAGCTACGGGAAGGTTAACTATGGCAGCACGTGAGTTTGCAAAGAGCATAGGTAGTGATCTTCCAATAATAGCATGCAACGGGGCTTTAATAGAAAGTATTGATGGCCGTATTCTTTATACCACACCGCTTAAGAAAGAGGTCTTGGTAGACGTGCTAAACGTTTTGAAGTTAGTACCTGGTTTTCACCCTCACTTCTTCACACCTTACAAGATGCTAGCCCTTAGGATGAGCGAAGTTTTAAGATTCTATATGAATTATGTCAAGGAAGAAGTTATGGTGGCCAGAAGTTTGGAAGAAATTTTTAAGGAAAGGCTGATCCTTAAAGTTCTTCTCTTGGCTGAAACGTCTAGACTTGTAGATAGATTCTTACCCTTTATAAAGAACTTCTTGAAGGGGAAAGCTCATGTAGCCAGATCTTTCCCCACCTACGTTGAGATAGTAGATCCCAAGGCTAACAAAGGCAATGCCCTGGAAAGACTTCTTACGATGTTAGGATACGATCTTAAAAGCGTATTAGCTTTTGGAGACAGCGAAAACGACATTGAGATCTTCAAAAAAGTGGGTTTTTCTGTAGCTGTGTCTAATGCTGATCCTTCACTAAAAAAGCATGCTACTTACGTTTCTCGCGCCTCCTTTGGTGATGGTGTAATAGAAGGTCTAAAGCTATTCTTAGGGCAATGCAGTTAGTTATAGTAACTGGTTTATCAGGAGCTGGGAAATCCTTAGCCTTAAGAAGCCTTGAAGATAGTGGATACTTCTGTATCGATAACCTTCCCCCGGTTTTAATACCTAAGCTTGTGGAGTTATCCCTTCTCTCTAGAGGGTTGGAGAGAATAGCCTTAGTTATAGATATAAGGGGTAGAGACTTTCTTGATGACATAAGAAGCAGTTTGTCCTTTTTAAAGGAAAGGGGTATAGCCTTCAGAGTGATATTTCTCGAAGCTAGTGACGAGGTCATTATAAGGCGCTTTGAGGAGACTCGCAGACCCCACCCTTTACAGACAGATTTTATTACCTTAAGNGAGGCCATAGATAAGGAGAAGGAGCTTCTTAAACCCTTAAGGGAAATTGCAGATGTAGTTATAGATACATCCAATACTCCTCCCTTAGCCTTAAGAAACACCATAAAAGGTATAGTTCTAAAAGAGAAGTTTGCTCCCTCAATTTTACTTATCTCAATATACTCCTTTGGCTTCAAGTATGGCTTGCCTTTAGAGTCAGATCTTGTTTTCGACCTGAGATTTTTACCTAATCCCTATTATTCTGAGGAGCTCAGGGGATTAAGCGGCTTAGACAAAAAGGTAAGAAATTTCGTTCTCTCTAGCGAAGTATCTCAGGCTTTTCTTAAAAAGCTATTTGATCTTCTAGCTTTCGTTCTCCCGAAATATGCTGAAGAGGGAAAGAGCTACGTTAACATAGCTTTCGGATGCACTGGGGGNAGACATCGCTCCGTAGTAATCGCTGAGGAGGTGGCAAGTTATCTTCTTGAAGAAGGTTATTCAAATCTAAAGGTAATTCACAGAGATATAGAAAAAGGATGAAGGGTTGGTTTTTGCCAGGATATGGATTAAAGAGATGGATAGGCGTCATAGTCATGGGTTCTTTCTTGGGAGGGCTTGCTCTCGGACATCCAAAGGGAGGAAGCTTGGAGTTTTCTATCCTGTCTCTTGGATTTCTTTTAGTTGGCTTGGGGATTTATAAGCTAATTACAGTTATAGATAGTATACTCCGAAAGAGAGGAACAAGCATAGGAGAACTTTATCTTGAATTAGAGAAGAAAAGGGGGCCTAAGGTGACGGCCATAGGTGGTGGAACTGGTCTTTCTACCCTTTTAAGAGGCTTAAGGAAATATACAGGCAATATTACAGCGATAGTTACGGTAAGCGATGAGGGTGGATCTACAGGAAGGATAAGAAAAGATTGGGGAGGTATAGCTATAGGGGATATAAGAAACTGCATACTTTCGCTTGCTGAAGATGATAACATATGGGCTTCTGTTCTTAAATATAGATTCGAAAGAGGGGAATTAAAAGGACATTCCTTAGGGAATCTTTTGCTTTTAGCTCTTTCTGAAATGGAGGGAGATTTCCTATCAGGTCTTCAGAAGTTTAAGGAGATGCTGGGTGTGACCGCGGAAGTTTTTCCGATAACCTTAAGTGATGTAAAGCTTAGAGCCACATTTGAAGATGGAAGTATGGTAGAAGGGGAGACCGAAATCCCAAAGACGGGTAAGAGAATCACCAAACTTGAGGTTATACCTTCTAAGGACCTCTACTTTCCCCAAAAGTTCGGGATTCTATTATGAAAGCTGATATTATAGCTATAGGACCTGGTAGTCTATATACTAGCATCATACCTAACCTGGTATTTAGCGAGATAGTTGAGGCCATCAAAACGTCAAAAGCGCTCAAAGTCTACATTTGTAACATAATGACCCAACCAGGAGAGACAGATGGCTTTACTGTCCTTGACCACTTAAGGGAGATAGAGAAGTATATAGGTGCTGAAGTGATAGATTATGTTATAGTTAATACTGGTTCCTTTTCTGAGTCCGTTCTTAAAAGATACGAGAGCGAAGGGGCTACACCTGTAAGGTTGGATATACCGCTTGACTGTAAGCGTCCCATATTCATATGCTCTGATCTCGTTTTAGAGAGAGATGGAATCGTTAGACACCATCCCTACAAGCTTGCGGAAGTGATTTTAGGCTTAGTCAAAGAGGGGTGAGGGAAGTGTCTCTTTACACTTCCTTAAGAGAAGAGGTTATGGAGAAGTTAGTTTTAGACAAGGAGGCTATCAAAGCAGAGCTCGCTGGGTTCCTTTTAACTAAGTTAAGGGACTCTCTTGTCGTGAAAGTTGACACTCCCTCCGATGCTAGAAAGCTGTGTAAATATCTTGATACATTAAAGGAAAAGTATGCATTGGTTTCTGGGATAAAGGGGCATTACGAAGTTCAACTGAAGGGTTTCCCAGATTTTCTGAGGGACCCAAAGGTTTATCTTAACGATGATCTTCACTGGGGAGATTTCCTAAGAGGACTTTTTTGGAGCTGTGGAAGCATGGTTAAACCATGGAAGGGTTATCATCTTGAGATTGGAATTAGTAATAACGATCTTGCTTCACTTATAGAGAGCTCTTTGAGAGAGAGGGGGATAAGCTTCGGCACGAGGGATAAGAAAGGTAGGCATTATCTTACCTTCAGAAACCTCTTGAGCATAAAGCAGCTCTTAAGGGCAATGGGAGCAGAAAGGTCGCTAAAGAGATTAGATGAAATAAGAACTGTTAAAAAGATCAGGGAAAAAGCTAACAGAGAAGCGAATTGTGATACCGCTAACGCCGAGAGGATAGTATCAGCTTCCCTTAGAGATCTATTTTTAATAAACCTTATAGGGGAAAAATTAGACAAGCTTCCACCTAAGCTAAGGGAAGTTGCAGAACTAAGGATTAAACATCCATCTTTAAGTTTAAAGGTAGCTCGGAGCTATGCTTTCACCCCCATTATCTAAGATGGGAGTTTATAGAGCCTTGAGAAAGATAAGAGATTATTTTAACAATTGGAAGGAGGGAAAGGATTTTGTTTCTAGGAAAGGCGAAAATAAACAGCTTTGAGAAAGGGGTTTCAAGGGAATGGATCTTGGCTGACGGGAAGGGCAACTTCTCCGCTACCACCCTAATCGACGTTCCCACAAGGGGAGCTGCATGCCATCTTCTCAGTTATTAACGAGCCGATGTTAGTTAAACTCGAAGAGAAGGTCAGCATAGGGAAAAAGGAATGCTTTTTATCGACTAATAGATATTCTAGTATGGTTTATCCTGATGGATACAGGTACATAACAAGTGTTAGCTTCAACCCCTTCCCAACTTACATTTTTTTCAGTTAATGAGAGCCTGATTAAGAAAAGAGTTTTAATAGAAAGCGGTAAGCTATTTTATCAACTACTATGTGATATCCACTTCAGAACCGGTTAACTTTGAGGTTTCTCCTCTTTTACCCTCAGACTCTAATTCCATTCCTTACCAGCATGGCATAGAGCTTGGCACTATAGTTAATGTTAAAGATAATAAGCTGATGATCAGAGTAACATCGGGAGAGTATAATCCTCGTCCTCGTTTCTATGAAAATATAGAGTATCTAGGGAGCGGATCTAAAAAAGTTTTCTGGAGTCCTGGAGCTTTTTCTTTCTCCCTTAAAGAGGGGGAAAGTGTTACTCTCGAGGTTTCAGCTTATACCAATATAGTAGATATGGACTTTAATAGATTATGGGGGATGAAAGAACGGTTTTATAAAACGATTACGAATTCTATGCCATGTAAAGAGGACTTCCTTTACCTTCTTATGGCTGTTGGAGACACACTACTTATAGAAAGAGGCGAACTCAGGGGTATTATCTCTGGATATTTCTCCTTAAAAGAAAGGGGAAGGGAGACCTTCATCTCTCTACCAGGATTACTTATTGCTACAAGGAGGATAGATGATGCGAAACTTTGCTTGTTTAGGTGGTTGGAGTACTTTAGCGATAGAGGCTTGCCCTATGAAATAGATGGTCAAAATCCGATTTATCAGGGGGAGGAATCCACCCTTTGGTTCGCCTACGCTTTAACTAAGTTCTTAGCCTATACCAACGATCTTAACTTGGCGGAGGAATTCTTCCCAAAGCTTAGAACCTACGTCAATTACCTGCTGGAAAGCAAAAAGGTTGACAAGGATGGTCTTATAGTTGAGGATGACCCCGCAAACAACTGGATGGGAATAAGACTAAAGGATGAATTTATAGTTGAGAGAAAAGGAAAATTGGTAGACCTTAATGCCCTCTGGTATAATATGATTTCCCTGTTGTCTCGCCTATCTGACGCTTTAAACGTTAGGCACTCCTATGATAAGCTGCTTTCAGGGATCAGAGAAAGCTTCCTTCGCACATTTTGGCTTGAGGAGGAAGGATACTTTAAGGATACAGATGAAGGAAAGGAGCTGCGTCCTAATCAGGTATTAGCTATGTCCTTGCCCTTTACGCCTGTTCCAAAAGATATAGGGAGGATAGCCATTAATAATATCTGGAAGCACCTTTATACAACCTATGGTTTAAGAACATTATCACCCTTCGAGAAAAAATACAAGGGTAGAGAGGAAGGCGACGAAACTCAGAAACTTAAAGCCCGATGGAGAGGAATGGCTTGGCCATGGCTCTTAGGGCACTTCTTCTCCGCTTTTAGGAGATATCTTCCTGAGAAAGGCCATATCTTGGAGCTTATGTGGATGCCCTTCCTTGCTCACATGGAAGAGGGGTGCATCGGGGGGATAGCGGAGGTTTTCGATGGAAGCATGCCCTATGAACCCCATGGAGATATCTTGTACGCCCCAAGCCAGGGAGAGATAATAAGATCTTTCATTGAAGATGTAAAGGGAATTAGACCTAACTATGAAAAAGCTTGGAGCGATAGCCCCTTCTAGAGAGATCTGAACCTGAGAAACCTNCTCCAAAGAAAGCTAACGAGGAGAATAATAGGCAATAGCAACAAGGATATAAACTTAAAGGAATAGCTTATATCCCTAGTTGAAGAAGTAAAACCTATTATTAAAGGGGCTAGTATGTAGCCCAAATCCATCATTATCCATGCTACGGCAGATGCCTTAGGGCGTAAGCTTATGGGGGTTATGTCCGAAGCGATAGCTAACAGAAATGGAAAGCTTATGGCCATTCCACTTCCATATGTCAGAGATAATAGAACTAAATGAATGCTATTACTAGAGTAACCTAGAAGGAAAGTAGAAATCGCCATTGAGAGGAGGGATATTCCCAACCATCTATATCTATTAAGTTGGTTCATTATCCTATTTCCAGCTATTCTTATCATCAAGGCTACTGAGGCATTGGTGCTTAGGAAGAGAGAAGGATTTAAACCTTTTTCGTTAGATAGACTTGATACATACATCAGAATGGTTCCGTTTATCATCGAGAAAGCCAGGATAGATATTATATAAGTGAATATTCCCCTGACCCTAAAAAGCTCTCTATAACTTCCCCAGACGATAGAGTTCTTACTATTATCATCCTCTATCTTTATGTTTTTTATGTCGGTAAGAAAGAGAGCCGTCAATAAAAACAGGATAGAGAATAGGGAAAACATGAGAAGGTAGAGAACATCTCTGTTGGTTTTGAGGAAATAGCTCGCTATGGGGAACGAAAAGAAGCTGTGGGGAAACGTAAAAAACCGAAAATCCAAGCAAAGGCCCCACCTCTTATTCTCTCCGGGACTATAAGGGACTGATAAGCTGTCAGCGAAACCGTACCTATACCGTATCCTAATCCTCCTAGGAGGCGACACAGACCTATTAATNTTGGATCAATGGAGAAGGTTAGACCTATGGAGCTTATAAGGAGCAGTAAAAAGGTTAACCAAGCAGCCTTCCTAATGCTCAGGATCTCAAGAATAGTGCTTCCTACAGGTCTTACGGCCATGTTCGCCAAAATAAAAGAGACTCATCAGCATACCTATATAAATAGGATTGATGCCTATCTTAGTGAGATAAATAGGGTAAATGAGAAACATGGCCAAGTAGGAGTTCACCATCAATGTAGAGATTAGGGATACTAAAAAGGGTCTCTTCCAGCTTACAAGGCTATGAGTGGATCCCATTTCAGCTTTAAATTATAGCGTTAGGAAGATTGCTTTGTAAAGAAAAGCTTTGTATAATATCGGAAGCATATTAAAGAAAGGGAGTTCCTGATGCTGGATAAAATGGGACTTGAGAAGATAACCTCAGAAGTTTATAAGCTTTCGAAAAGGGAAGTTCTCTCAATTTTAGCCACAGATGAGAACTACGGCCTTTCCGAGGAGGAAGCCGAAAAGAGACTTAAAGAGTTTGGGCCTAATAGACTTAAGGAGGAGAAGAAAAAGAGCCCTATAGCCATATTTATAGCTCAATTTAGAAACGCCATGAGCTATCTTCTAATGATAGCAGCATTTATAAGCTTTATCATTGGAGAAAATCTCGATGCTTTAGCCATCCTAGTAGTTCTCTTGGTAAACGCACTTATAGGTTTTCTCATGGAATACAGAGCAGAAAGGGCGATCGAGAGCCTTAAAAAGATGGTTTCAGTAAATGCCCTTGTTCTAAGGAATGGAAAGCTTAAAAAGACGTCGGCAGAAAGCCTTATTCCAGGAGACATAGTTATATTAGAAGCAGGTGATGTTGTCCCTGCAGATATAAGGATTTTGAACGCTGACAACCTTGAGGCTAATGAGAGCATACTTACAGGAGAAGCTCTTCCTGTTCCTAAAACGTCTGATCCTATTGAGAGTGAAGTGCCAATACATGACAGAAGCAACATACTTTTCGCAGGCACTCATGTAGTGAGAGGCAGATGCAAGGGAGTGATTTACGCTACGGGTATGAGCACGGAATTCGGTAAAATATCTAAGGCCCTACAATCCGTTGAACCTCCTAAAACTCCAATGGAAAGAAGACTCGAAGCTTTAAGCGTTTTTATGTTGAAGCTTGTCGTTGCTATAGGCCTCTTAGTTTTCCTAATAGGTTGGTTAAAAGGCTATTCCTTACTTAGGATGCTTGAGACTTCTATAGCGCTCGCTGTTGCGGTTGTGCCAGAAGGACTTCCTATAGTTGTCACAATAACCCTCGCTATAGGAGTGCATAAAATGGCAAAGAGAAACGCCCTCATGAGAAACCTGGCTGCTGTTGAAACTCTGGGTAGCTCCAATATGATCTGCACGGATAAAACCGGAACCCTAACCCAGAACAAAATGAAAGTTTCAAGTGAATTTTTCCCTAACGACTTTTCTAAGCGTGAGGCATTAAAGGTTGGAGCCTTGTGTAATAACGCTTATATTTCAGGNGATGATGTTATAGGAGATCCTATGGAAGTTGCTCTCCTTCAATGGATTTTAGACAGTGGCCTTAATCCTAACGAGATAAGAAGTAGTTTCCCTAGGATCAAAGAAATTCCCTTTGACTCCAAGATTATGAAAATGACAACTATCCACGAAGGTTTCGTAGCTATCAAAGGAGCTCCTGAAAAGCTACTTTTGGAGTGCAGATACATCTATGACGAAAATGGCAATCTGACCGTGTTAAGCCCGGATTTTAAGGAAAAAGTGCTTAGATCCATTGAAGAAGCTGCGTCACAAGCTATGAGAACGCTTGGCTTTGCCATTGGAAAGAGCGAAGAAGAACTGGTCTTTTTAGGCTTTGTGGGAATAAAGGATCCTCTCAGGCCAGAAGCTAAAGAAGCGGTTCAAAAGTGTAAAAATGCAGGGATAGATGTGGTGATGCTAACTGGTGATCATGTCTTAACGGCCTCCTCTATAGCTAAAGAAGTAGGCATAGCCGAGGAAAACTTACATCCACTCGAAGGCAAGGATATAGAAAAGCTATCAGATGAGGAGCTTTTTGAAGCCATAATTAAAAAGCGCGTAGGAGCAAGGGTACTACCAGAGCACAAGCTAAGGATAGTTGATGTCCTTCAGAAAAAGGGTTATATCGTTGCTATGACGGGGGATGGAATCAATGACGTTATAGCCTTGAAGAAGGCTGATATCGGTATAGCGATGGGAATAGCTGGAACCGAGGTTACCAAGGAAGCCTCTGATATGATTCTTCAGGACGATAGATTCGCAACCATAGTTGATGCTATTGAAGCCGGAAGAACTATCTTACGATAACATTAAGGAAAGTTTATATTTTACTTGCTCTCTTGTAACATAAGTGAAGTAATATTAATCCTATTTAGCATACTTTGGGTAAAAGACCTCCTTCTCCTGCCCCTCCAGATACTTTGGATTAACTTAGTTACCGATGTTCTTCCTGCTTTAGGAATAGCATTCGATCCACCTGAGGAAGGAGTGATGAAGAGACCACCAAGGAGGATTAATGAAAACCTTCTGCTTAAGAATCACTACCTAGACATAACTATCTATGGATTAAGCTTCGCTTTTCTCTCTCTTATTACGGGCGTTATAGCCCTATCTTTTTCTGGTTTGGATACCCTTAAAGCTCGAAGTTATGTGTTTCATACTCTTGTCTTTTGTCAGATAGCTCATCCCCTCACTTTAAGGGACAAGCCGGTGCTTTCAAACCCTAGGACGATTTTTTTAAATAAGGTGCTTTTAGTTGGAATTTTCGTCTCGGTTTTGTTGCAGATTTTAACCGCCTATGTTCCCTTGCTCCAGGAGGTTCTAAGAGTTACTCCTTTAAGCCCTAGGGAATGGTTAATGATTACGGGGGTAGCAACTTTGCCACTCATTTTCAACAACTTCTACCGGATTTTTGTAAAAGAATCATTTAGAGGGTTGACAAGATCTTAAAAGGACCTTATAATTCTTATAAAAGGTGGGAATATAGGGATGTTTAAGAAAAAGGAGAAAACCTTAAGCTTAAGTAATCATATAATGAATTGGTGGTGGCAGGCTTATAAGCCTGCCGCGGCATAAATTATAGGTTTTCTTTTAGTTAGAAAGGGCCGCGGCATGGTAAAGTGTCGCGGCCCTTTATTTTTAAAAAAGGGGCCGCTTCTTCAGATCAATCTGAAGTGGGCGGCCCCTCTCTTTTTAGTTTAGTCTGAGGAGGTGAGCTTATGTGGAGTTGAGGGAAGGCAAGTTTATCACATCTTATCTTGCTTTACCTATCCCTCCTGGTCTATTGGAGCATGAGGGCATTCGAAGGTTACTCCATGACAAAACTCACTCCTTTATCATGACCATTGACACAACTTATAGAGGAGGTAAGAAGCATACCTACATAGGTTTAGAGCCTCAGAGAACTTTTAAGCTACTTAAGCACCAGAGAAACTTCATCTTTGAAGTAAACGATAAGGAAAGCTCCAACCTCTCATATGATGTTGAAAAGTTCCTCGAGAAGAACCTGTTACTTGATCAACAACGCCCAAGTGGGCTCCCGCCTTTCTATGGAGGGTTATTCGGTTATATTGGTTACGAGATGGTAGAAAGATGGGAAGAATTATATCACAACGATCGAGACAAAGGACTTAAAACAACCGAAGGGCTTCCAATCCTATATATGGGACTATTTGATGAGCTCCTATGCATAGATCATGAAGACGGTAAGCTCTTTCTAATCAAAACTTTTCCTGAAGAGGAAATCGAAAATGCCTTAGCCTCTTTATTCAGAAAAGCATCCTCTTTAACCAGAAGCTTATCTAAAAATACGCCCCTTAAAGTAGAACGAGAAAGCCTGTACCTTAAGGGCTTTTCGTCTAACGTTTCTAAGAAAGAGTTCTTAAGTATGGTTGAACAGGCCAAAGAGCATATTAAAGCTGGAGAAGCTTTCCAGATAGTCATTTCACAAAGGTTTTCCTTTGAAAGTAACATTGATCCACTGGATCTTTTCTTTTCTTTTAATGGAAAAGAATCCATCCCCTTACATGTTTTTCATCAACTTTCCTGAGATAAAACTTATAGGAGCTTCGCCAGAAGTTTTGGTTGAAGTGAAAGGGAATAGGGTCATAACAAGACCCCTTGCAGGAACAAGAAGGAAAGGTAAAAGCCCCGAGGAAAATGAAAGATTAAAAGAGGAGCTCATTAAGGATGTAAAAGAACGTGCGGAACATGTCATGTTAGTAGACCTGGGAAGAAACGATCTTGGAAAGATATGTGAGCCTGGGAGTGTTACTGTTTCTGAGTTAATGAAAGTAGAGAGCTATCCTCATGTAATGCACATAGCTTCACAGGTAGAGGGAAAGCTGTCTAAAGGGGTTGCTCCTTTTGATGTCTTAAGGGCTGTATTTCCCGCCGGAACAGTTACAGGTGCTCCTAAGGTCAGAGCGATGGAGCTAATAAATGATATGGAAAGGGATCCTAGAGGTCCATATGCTGGTTCTGTCGGTTATATAAGCTTCTGCGGTGACATGGAGATGTGTATAACTATAAGAACCATATATTTCTACGATGGAAGGTTTCACATTCAAGTTGGAGCGGGCATTGTATCTGACTCCAATCCTGAGACCGAATATAGAGAAACGATCTACAAGGCAATGGGACTATTTAAAGCGGTAAAGGCACTCTTTAAAAATGTCCAACAAGTTAAGGAAAGTCTCTTTTTAAAGGAGGGATAAAAAATGATATTAGTGATAGATAATTATGACTCGTTTACTTATAACCTCGTTCAATATCTTTCAGAGTTTGATGATGTAAGGGTGGTTAGAAATGACAAGATAACCCTAATGGATATAGAAGTTCTATCCCCTTCTCACATAGTAATCTCTCCCGGGCCAGGTACCCCCGATGATGCAGGTATATCCAACGAGGCAATAAAGCATTTCGCCGGTCGCATTCCTATCTTAGGAATATGTCTAGGGCATCAGTGCATTGGAAGTGTTTTCGGTGGAAAGGTAGTTAGAGCCCGAGAACCCGTTCATGGTAAGGTCTCCCTGATTTACCACACAGGAAAGGGAATCCTAAAAGGATTACCATCTCCCTTTCTAGCTACAAGATACCATTCTCTAATAGTTCAAAGAGAAACACTTCCCTCCGATCTTGAAATAGTAGCTGAAACCGATGAAGGTGAAATTATGGGAATAATGCATGTAAAGTTTCCCATCTTTGGGCTCCAATTTCATCCAGAATCTGTCCTAACCATTGAGGGAAAGAGGATACTTAAAAACTTCCTAGCCATTGGGTCAACATCGAGGAGGGAATACAGCTATGTCAGCAGAGCTATATAAGGCTTTCTTAGAAGCATTATTGAGCGGAAAGGGGCTCTCAGCAAAAGAAGCAGAAATCCTCATGGATGCGATTACTGAGAAAGCCTTTACCGATATTCAAACGGCAGCCTTACTCATAGCATTAAGAGCTAAAGGGGAAAACTCAGAGGAGATCAGTGGAGCAGCTAAGGCACTGCTTAAAAAAGCATGCAAAATAGAAGTTAATGGGGATATCTTAGTTGATACCTGTGGAACGGGAGGAGATATGCTTCAAACTTTTAACGTTTCTACAACTGTTGCAATTGTCTGCGCAGCAGGGGGAATCCCCGTAGCTAAACATGGGAATAAGTCTGTCTCAAGCAAAAGCGGAAGCGCTGACCTTCTCTTAGAGATGGGTGCTAAAGTAGAGCTTACACCGGAGGGAATAAAACGCTGTATCGAAGGTTTAAAGTTGGGTTTCATCTTCGCTCCAGCTTACCATCAAGCTCTTAAGAACGCTGCTCTCATAAGAAGGGAGCTTGGCACAAAGACTATATTCAACCTCTTGGGTCCCCTTATAAACCCAGCTTTTCCCACACATCAGCTGGTAGGAGTTTTCGACGAAAGGTTTCTTAAACCAATAGCTGAAACCCTCAGGAAGCTTGGAAGAAAAAGGGCGATGGTAGTCCACGGGTGTGGAGCTGACGAGCTTTGCGTCTGGGGAGAAAACAAAGTTGCCTTCTTAAAGGAGGATGGCAGTATAGATGAGTTTTCCTTCTTTCCTGAGGATGTAGGGATAAAAAGGAGTTCCATTGAAGAGGTAAAAGGCGGGCTTCCTCACGATAATGCTCTTATATCGCTTAGGATACTTAGCGGTGAAAGGGGTGCGAAACGCGACATGGTTCTTCTTAATGCAGGGGCGGTTTTCCTATTAGTGGGATGGGCAAGAGACCTAAGGGAGGGGATTTCAATCGCCTCCGAAATTATCGACAGTGGAAAGGCAAAGGAAAAGCTTAACGAGTTTATAAGATTTACTAAGGAGCTGATCTAAAAATGGGGTTAAATGTTCTATTCGAGATAGTAAATAGAAAAAAGCAAACGCTTGAGGCCTCAAAGAGAAAAGGGAGAGAACTATTTGAACTTCTTAAGAAGAAAGATTTCTTCTTGATAGGAGAAATAAAGATTTCATCCCCAAGCGCAGGGGTGATAAAAGGGGATATCGATGTAGTAAAACAAGTTAAGGCCTATGAGAAGGGAGGGGCAAGTGCCATTTCCGTAGTCACAGAAGAAAGCTTCTTTAAAGGAAGCATAGATCTTTTGAGAGAGGTTAGAAAGAACACGGAACTTCCCGTATTAAGAAAGGATTTCATAATCGATCCTATTCAAGTTTACGAAAGCTTTTTCAATGGAGCGGACCTTTTACTGCTTATAAGCAGGATACTTTCTTTAAGGGAGCTTAAGTACTTCATTGATCTTTGTGAAACTTTAGGGATTATTCCTTTAGTAGAGGTTCATTCGCACAAGGATATATATAAAGCCTACAAAGCTGGAGCTTATTTCATAGGAATAAACAACAGGGACCTTAGAACCTTCAAGGTTTCCGTGGAGCATACTGTGAGACTTCTACCAATCATAAGGAAGGTCTTTAACGATAGAGAAATTATAGTGATATCTGANAGTGGTATATCTACCCCTGAACACACACACCTGCTGAAGAGCCATAGGGTTGACGGAATTCTTGTAGGATATTCCTTGCTTACAAGCGATAACCCTGCAGAGAAAATCAAGGAGCTCCTACTTAGGGAGGGTGATACCGTTGATCGAAGTTAAAATCTGTGGAATTACAAGGGAAGAGGATCTTAAAAAGGCAATAGAATTGGGTTTTGACGCTGTTGGGTTCATCTTGTGTGAAAGTAAAAGACAGATTACTCTTCCGAAGGTTAAGTCATTTCTGAATCTAATACCTCCATTCATGTCAGTTGTAGCAGTTGTCAAAGATCCATCAATAGAAACCCTCACGGAAATAGTCAGAGCGAAAGTTTTCACCCATGTTCAATTCCACGGTATGGAACCACCTGAAATGCTTGTAGACTTCCCCTTAAAAAGGATAAAGGCAATTCCCATAGAGGGAGAGGAGAGTTTAAATCTAACCAGTGTATATTTTAACGTCGCTGATTACTTTCTATTCGATACAAAAGTCGGAAATAGTTTTGGTGGAACAGGAAAGAGTTTCAACTGGTCTATTCTGAAAAAGTATGATAGATCTAAGCCCTTTATACTATCAGGTGGCATTAACGTTAACAATTTAGAAATGGCAATTAAAGAGCTCTCTCCTCATGGGATAGATGTCAATAGCTCCCTGGAAAGGGAGCCTGGAGTTAAGGACCACAAGAAAATGGAAGAGTTTATGGGTTTACTTAGATCTCTAAGAGGAAGGTGAATGCCATGGTTGTTGGAAGAGAGGCCCCTGGCTATTTTGGTCCCTTCGGGGGGAGGTTCGTTCCCGAAACGCTCATACCCGCACTAGAAGAGCTTGAAAGAACATATCTAACGCTTAAAGATGACCCCTCCTTCAAAGAGGAATTGAGCCTAATTCTAAGAGATTACTGCGGAAGGCCCACTCCTCTCTATTATGCAGAAAGGCTATCTAAGGAAAATGGAAGAGCAAAGATCTACCTAAAGAGAGAGGATCTCGCTCACACAGGTGCTCATAAGATAAACAACGCTGTGGGACAGATACTTCTTGCCAAGTATATGGGAAAGAGGAGAATAATAGCTGAAACTGGGGCTGGTCAACATGGTGTCGCAGTTGCAACAGTCTGTGCGAAGTTTAACATGGAATGTTGCATATACATGGGAGAAGAAGATATAAAGAGACAGAAACTCAACGTATATAGGATGAAGATGCTAGGGGCTGAGGTCATTCCAGTATCATCGGGAAGCAAAACCTTAAAAGAATGCTACAAACGAGGCTATCAGAGATTGGGTTTCAAACGTAGATACAACTTATTATCTCATCGGTTCCGTTGTTGGACCTCACCCCCTACCCCTACCCATAGTCAGAGACTTTCAGAGGATCATCGGTGAGGAGACGAGGGAACAAATTTTAAGCTAAAGAAGGGCGCTTGCCAGACTACATTATAGCTTGTGTTGGTGGAGGAAGTAACGCAATTGGGATATTCCATCCCTTTCTGGAGTATTCTCAGGTCAAGCTTATAGGAGTTGAAGCTGGAGGGAAAGGTTTAACGTCGGGGCTTCACGCTGCATCGCTTAATGCAGGTAGAATTGGAGTGCTACATGGCTGTAAATCNTATGTTCTTCAGGATGAAGACGGTCAGATAGTTAATCCCTATTCCATTTCTGCAGGTCTGGATTACCCAGGCGTTGGACCTGAACACGCCTTTCTTAAGGAAATTGGCAGAGCTACCTATGTGACGGTTACGGATGAGGAGGCTCTTGAAGCCGTTATGATCCTCGCAAGAAGCGAGGGAATAATAGCTGCTTTAGAAAGCGCCCATGCTGTTGCCTATGCCCTTAGGCTGTCCAAAACTNTGGATGAGGAAAGTATAGTAATTGTGAATCTCTCTGGCAGAGGNGATAAGGATATGTCAACTTTAATAGACCATTTCAGAATGGGGGTAGAATAATATGAGACACGAAAACCCCTTTGTAAAGGCATTTTCTGGTAAAAAAGCTTTGATTCCCTTTATCACGGTAGGTTATCCATATTGGGATGTATTTGAAAGATTGGTCGAAGGGATGGTTCAGGCCGGAGCAGACATTATAGAGATAGGAATTCCATTCTCAGACCCATTGGCTGACGGGATAACCATACAGAAGTCTAGCCAAATTGCTATTGAACATGGCGCAACCCTCAAGAGGGCTCTTAAAGTCATTGAGTCGCTTTCCCCCAAAGTTAAAGTCCCCATAGTTATAATGAGTTATTATAACCCTATTCTTTCCTATGGGATCGAAAGCTTCGTTAAAGATGCAAAATGCGCTGGTGTATCAGGTGTAATAATTCCGGACCTTCCTTTTGATGAAAGAGAACCATTTTACCACCTCTGCAAGGAGAGGGGAATAAGCCCCATACTTATGATTACCCCCGTCACCCCTCACGAGAGGCTTGAAAGGATTATTAAAGACGCTGATGGCTTTATTTATTGCGTTTCGCTTGTAGGGCTTACGGGAGATAGTAAAAAGCCGATATTCCAATGGATATCAAGGGAGCTCCCAAAGATAAGGGAAGTTTCTCCAGTTCCAATAGTGCTCGGCTTTGGTATCGACTCTACTGACACAGCAATGAGAGTTTCTCCTTTCACCGACGGGATTGTTGTGGGAAGTGCCTTGATAAAGATGATCGAAAGAGAAATATCCCTGAGCTCTTGGACAGAAGATGACCTTCTCGATAAGGTGAAAAACTTTATAAAATCTTTTAAAAAATCACTGAAAGACTAGCACGCTTAAATAGCCTAATCCCAAGACATATTGACAAAAGCATATTAGTATGGTAGTATACAAACGGAGGTAGGGAAGAATGATGTTATTGTTTCCTCAGAGAAAAAACTCATCCACGCGGGATTACATTTATGAGACTCTTAAGAAAAACATAATTTTACTTCATTTGAAGCCTGGTCAAGTTATCACCGAAAATGAAATTGCAGAACTTTTCTGTGTAAGTCGGACTCCTGTTAGGGAAGCTTTTGTCAGGCTCGTTCAAGAAGGACTTCTTGAAACTTATCCTCAAAAAGGGACCACGGTTTCTCTGATCGATCTGGAGAGGGTAGATGAAGCAAGATTTATGCGCAGAACCCTTGAAAAAGCGGTATTACAAATGGCCTGCAATAATTTTCCACAAGAGCTATTTTTTGAACTTCGCTCAAATTTAGCGCTACAAGAGCTCTGCATCCAAGAAAAGAACTTCATTAAGCTCTTTGAACTCGACGAAGATTTTCACAGATTGATCTATAGGGGGTGTAGGAAGGAGCGTATATGGGAGTTAATATCTCAAATCAATGCAGACTTTAGACGCATTAGAGTTCTAAAACTTTCCTTGGGTATAGGTGTTGGAGAGGTTGTGAAGCAACATCATAGAATAGCAGAGCTAATCTTCTCTAAGGATGTAACCAACGTTGACAAGGTCATCGAAGAACACCTTCCTCAAAATGACCCAGATTTTGAAAATCTACAAAAGCTATATTCACAATACTTTAAATAGGGAGGTGTTAAGCTCGTGTGGAGGTCATGGAAGAAGGTTATCATGTGGATGGTTGTAGGATTTCTCATCGTAACATCCATCGGAACTAGTATGGCTCAAGAGAAAACCTATACTTTGAGGGTATCGATGGTGATCACTAAGGGTGATAACATCTATGAAGGTTATGAGAAATTCAAAGAGGGCATCGAAGTTAGAACTCAAGGGAAAATCAAAGTAGAGTTGTATCCAGGTGGAGTCCTAGGAAGAGATGAAGAGATGCTCGAGCAAGCGGTTAGTGGGGGGAGATGTATGTGTAAACACTGATGCAGGACGTTTAGGCGTATGGGTTAAGGAAATAGGAATTTTGCTCTGTCCTTATTTAACTGATAGCATTGACGATTGGATGAAGCTCTTAAAGTCTGACTTAGCTAAAGAGTGGTACGATAAGGTTCGTAAGGAAAAGGGGCTCGTTGTTCTTGCATTCAACTGGTATGCAGGGGCACGCCATTTCCTAACGAAGAAGCCTATATCGAAGCCAGAAGATCTTCAAGGGCTTAAGATTCGCACGCCTGGTGCCCCCGTATGGCAGGAGACCATAAGGGCTTTGGGAGCTACTCCTGTCGCTCTTCCATGGACGGAGGTATACATGGCTCTTCAGCAGGGCGTAATTGATGGAGCTGAGGCTCAGCACCCAGCCACATACGGTTCAAAGCTTTATGAGGTTGCCAAATATATCACGAGGACAGGGCACATTCAGCTGTGGAACTCTCCGGTGGTAGGTGATAAATGGCTTAAGAAGCTTCCGTCCGATTATCAGAATATACTCCTTGAGGAAGCCGATAAGGCAGGAGACTATGCTACCAACTTGCTTCTTAAAATGTTAACCGAGCTTGAGGAAAAAATGAAGAAAGAAGGAGCTATCATAAACGATGTAGATATAACACCATTCAAGAAGCGCGCTGAAGCGGTGTATGAGAAGCTCGGCTATCAAGAGGTTCTTAAGAAGGTTCAGGAGCTTTTGAGNAAGAAGTAATTTTGACCCCTTAGTTTACAGAGGTGGGGGGCGATTTTTCGAAATCGCCCCCTGCTTTTTACGGGGGTGATGGAATGAAACGGCTTTTTGAGATAATAGACATAATTGAAGTTAAGGTTTGCCAATTTCTTTTAGCCCTTATAGTTAGCCTCGTTTTCTTTTCCGCCTTGCTACGCTACATAGGCTATCCGATAAATTGGACTAACGCACTAGCCTCAGGACTATTCGTCTGGCTGATCTACATAGGAGCTGACAGAGCTCTGCGAAAAAGAAGACACATTGGCATGGGGTTCTTCATTGAGCGCCTTCCAGATAAACCGAGGTTTATACTGAGTATAGTTACCGACATTTCAATCCTGATGTTTCTCATATATGTTTGCTACCTCGGGATAAAAATGACCACAGCTAACACTGGTAGAGTATTTGAAGAGCTCTTTTTCTTAAGCTACGCTGTAGTCATAGCAGCTATTCCTGTAGGAACATTTCTCATGTGTTTTACTCTATTATATCAGATAGCTTTAAAGCTTAAGCATAGGGGGTGAGTCATAGATATGTCCTTTCTCTACGCTNCAATAGCGTTTTTAATTCTGCTTTTGCTAAACGTTCCAATAGCCTTCACCCTGGGAATCTCAGGAATTATTTACTTCATAACCCAATCAACCATACCAATCCCTATAGTCGCTCAGAGGCTTGCGGCAGGAACGCAGTCCTTTCCTTTACTTGCAGTTCCATTCTTCGTACTTGCGGGACATTTAATGAACGTCTCAGGGATTACCTCTCGCTTTATACGACTCGCTGACTCTTTAGTGGGACATCTACCTGGTTCTCTNGCTCAGGTGAGCTGTGTCTTGAGTATGCTAATGGGCGGCATATCAGGTTCTTCCAACGCTGATGCTGCTATGGAAACTAGAATACTACTTCCTGAGATGCGTAAAAGGGGATATGATGACGGATTTTCTGCAGCTGTTTTGGCATGTAGTTCCCTAAGCACCGCTATTATCCCTCCAAGCATAGGGCTGGTTCTTTATGGCTATGTCGGGCAAGTGTCTATAGGTAAGCTCTTCGTCGCTGGGGTAATCCCTGGCATACTGATGGGAGTCACCATAATGATCGTAACACATTGGAAAGCTATTCGTAAGGGATATGACCTTGAAAGGAGAGATCAGAAAAAGAGTCTCAAAGAAATATACGAGGCTTTTTCGAGAGGCCATATGGGCTTTAATGTTTCCCATATTCCTAATCGTTACCCTTAGGTTTGGCATATTCGCACCTGTGGAGGCTGCGGCTTTCGCGGTAGTTTATGCAATATTTGTGGGAAAGGTGATCCATCGCGAGCTTACATGGGAAAAGTTTCTTGAAGCTTTACTTGATACCGCTGAGGATAACGCTGTAATCATGTTTATAGTTTCTATGGCAGCTATTCCCATGTATGCCTTGGCCTTTGAAAAGGTTCCTGTCAAAATGTCATCCCTCATTATAAATCTCACAAATAACCCTATACTGATCATGCTTGCAATTATGGTTCTTCTTCTCTTAGCTGGCATGATTATGGAGGGAACAGTAAACACTCTTCTTCTCACTCCTATACTTCTTCCAATAGTTAGAGAAGCTGGGTTTGACCCCGTACATTTTGGTATCATCTTTGCGATCTTAATACAGCTAGGGGGGAGTTACTCCCCCCGTAGGAGTAAACATGTATACCGTTTGCTCCTTGGGAGGGATTCCTGTGGAAAGCTTTATCCGCGAAAGCATAGCTTACATTTTAGCTCTGTTAGCCTTAGTCATATTGCTTATATTCGTACCTCAGTTGAGCCTATTACTTGTCGGGTTAATGAAGTAAAATATCTTTGCACTTGACTTTTTTAGCAACATTTGCTATTCTCAAAATAGGTTAAACATAGATGCTGCGGAGCCCAAGTGGCAGAGGGGGGAGAAAGCCACATCTCAGTTTGAGGTGTGGCTTTTTATTTAACCTCNGGTAAATCTCAAAGGGGGTGGAATCTGATATGGTAGTCAAGGTAGGAATCAATGGCTTTGGAAGGATAGGTAGACTGGTCCTAAGATCTGCTCTCAAGGAGAATAGAGGTGAGGGGTTAGAGTTCGTGGCAGTCAATGATATAACAGATGCAAAAACCTTAGCGCATCTATTTAAGTATGACTCTGTCCACAGAACATGGGAAGGGAGTGTAAACTACGATCAGGAAAATATCTACGTTAATGGTAAGAAGATAAGGGTTTTCGCCGAACCTGATCCTGCTAAGATCCCTTGGGATGAACTTGGTGTAGATATAGTCATAGAATCTTCCGGCAAGTTCACCGACGGTGACAAAGCTGCAAAGCATCTCCGAGGCAGCGTCAAGAAGGTCATAATCACTGCACCAGCCAAGGGAGAGGATATAACAATAGTCATGGGTGTAAACGAGAAGAGTTATGATCCTCAAAAGCATAAGATAATTTCCAACGCTTCATGTACTACTAACTGCTTAGCCCCTGTTGTGAAAGTCCTTCATGAGAACTTTGGCATAGTGAAAGGACTTATGAGCACAGCCCATGCTTACACCAATGACCAAAGAATCCTTGACCTTCCCCACAAAGACCTTTGTAGAGCGAGAGCTGCTGCTTTATCTATAATTCCCACATCTACGGGGGCTGCTAAAGCTATTGGAAAGGTCATACCCGAACTTAATGGTAAACTAAACGGCATAGCTTTAAGAGTTCCCGTTCCCAATGTCTCGGTGGTGGATTTCGTTGCCGAGCTTAAGAGGAGCGTAACTGTTGAAGAAGTTAACGAGGCAATGAAAAAAGCTGCGGAAGGAGAGCTTAAGGGGATACTAGCCTATGTGGATGAACCCCTTGTCTCTGTAGACTTTAATGGCAATTCCCATTCTTCTATTTTCGATGCTACCCAGACCATGGTTATAGATAACATGGTAAAGGTTCTTGCATGGTATGACAACGAGTGGGGTTATGCTTGCAGAGTCGTGGACTTAACTAGGTACATTGCTGAGAGGCTATAAGAGGTGAATAGCCTTGATAAACAAGAAGACCATCAGGGACATAGACGTAAGAGGAAAGAGGGTATTGGTAAGGGTTGACTTTAACGTTCCTTTGGATAAAAAGGGGAACATAGAAGATGATTACAGGATAAGAGCCACTTTACCAACAATAGAGTACCTAATAAAGGAAGGTGCTAAAACTATACTTATTTCTCATCTGGGAAGACCAAAAGGCGTTGATGACTCTCTTAGGATGAACCCAATAGCCAAGCGTCTAAGTGAGCTGTTGGGAAAAGAGGTTTTCAAACTTGATGATTGTATAGGAGATGGGGTTGAAGCTTTTGTTAAAAATATGAGAGAAGGAGATGTAGTTCTCCTTGAAAACGTAAGGTTTCATCCAGAGGAGGAAAAAAATGACGCAGAGTTCGCTAAAAAGCTCGCTTCACTAGCTGAGATATTTGTAAACGATGCTTTTGGAGCAGCTCACAGAGCTCATGCTTCTACCCATGGTGTAGCCAAGTACCTTCCTGCTGTTGCTGGATTCCTAATGGAAAAGGAGATCAAGTTTCTCTCAACGGTAAGAGATAATCCTCAGAAACCCTACTTCATAATCCTTGGTGGCGCAAAGATAAGCGATAAAATCACAATGATAGAAAATCTTTTGGATAAGGTTGATATTTTCTTAATAGGAGGTGGCATGGCAAACACCTTCCTGAAAGCGCTAGGTGGAAGCCTGGGTAACTCATTATGTGAAAATGACAAGCTTGAGCTTGCAAGAGAGCTTTTGAAGAAAGCAGAGGAGAAGAAGGTAAAGGTATTGCTCCCCACAGACCTTAAGATCGCNGAAAAGCCAGAGGCTAAAGAAGTTAAAGTTGTACCTTCTAGAGAGGTCCCAGAAGGATATGCTGCCTTCGATATAGGACCTAAGACCGTAGAGCTTTTCAAAGGTGAGATAAAGTCAGCTAAAACCATATTCTGGAACGGTCCACTAGGAATGTTTGAAAAAGAACCCTTTGATGAAGGAACGAACGAGATAGCTAAGTTTGTGGCATCCTTAAGCGACGTTACCTCAGTTGCAGGTGGTGGGGATACAGCTTCTGCTCTAAAGAAAGCAGGTGTTGACGAAAAGTTCACTCATGTTTCAACTGGCGGAGGGGCATCGCTTGAGTTCATGGAAGGAAGAACCCTACCCGGCATAGAGGTTCTTCTCGATAAGTGAAAGAAGGGGATTAACTTGAGAAAGGTGCTTATAGCCGGAAACTGGAAAATGCATAAAACTAATGAAGAAGCAGAAGCACTAGCTAAGGAAATTCTTAGGGGCTTAGCCGAAACAAAAGGGGTAGAAGTAGCCTTATGCCCTCCTTTCACGGCTTTAGAGAGGGTTAAGAAAGTTATAGAGGGTTCAGAGATAGCCTTGGGAGCGCAAAATGTCTTTTGGGAAGAAGAAGGTGCTTTTACAGGTGAAATATCNCCTAAAATGCTTATAGCCATAGGTTGTAAGTACGTTATCATTGGACATTCTGAGAGAAGAAAATACTTTAAGGAAAGTGATGAACAGGTTAATAGGAAGCTATCTAAAGCCATTAAAATGGGATTGATTCCTATATTATGCGTAGGAGAGACCCTAGAAGAGAGAAAGGCTAATAAAACCTGGAGTGTGGTAGAAAGACAGCTTACCTCAGCATTAAATGGCTTCCAAGGTGAAGGAGAAATAGTAGTGGCTTACGAGCCTGTGTGGGCTATAGGAACAGGGATCCCAGCGTACGGGAGAGGATGCCTTGGAGGTAATCCTAAAGATAAGAGAAAGATTATCTGAGCTTCTTAACGAAAGCTTTGCATCTTCCACGAGAATACTTTACGGGGGGAGTGTAACTCCAGATAATATAATGGAGTTTCTAAAATTCAAGGAGATAGATGGAGCTCTAGTCGGTGGTGCTAGTGTCAAATCAGAAAGCTTTATAGGAATAGTAAAAAAAGACAGCTTTAAGAGGAGAAACTTAACGATGCGCTTGAACTTATAGACTCCCTCTGATATAATATTTGNTAGGTGCCGGGATGGCGGAACTGGGAGACGCATCGGACTTAAAATCCGATGGGCTTTATGAGCCCGTGCGGGTTCGATTCCCGCTCCCGGCACCATTTTTTATTCCTAATTAGAGCTTCCTCGATAGACCCCTTAATTTTTTCCTCAAGAAGTCACACTTCAATCCATTCTTACGTATATATGTTTTGGAGTATAATAGTCATACAAAACTGCTTCGAACAGCAATCCCATTTTAAAAAAGAGGAGGTGCCTCCTATTGAGATCAAAGCTTGTTCTCCTACTGGTATTCTTATTATTTAGCACTATAAGGAGCGTAGAAGCTCTAAATATAGACTTAAACAAGGCCATTGAACTTGCTCTAGGAAAAAAATGCGAAGTTGAAACAAGCTCTTGCTTCGGTTGAGGCAGCTAAAGCAAAAGTCATGCAAGCAGAAAAAATACTTTATCCTACCATAGATTTTCAGACCACCAAGACAGAGCGAGGCGGAGCAAGCAAGTCATTCCCCGAGTTTCCCTCGAGCTTAAACCCAACCCCTGAAGATATATTTCTATATAATTTTATGAAAAGCTTACTGGGAACCTTAAGTTCTTCCTCTACTTCAGAATATCAAACGAAGATCAGCCTAACTTATCCTCTATACCTTGGAGGGAAGAAGAGTTCCACAATAAAAAGTGCCAAAGAATCACTCTTTGCCGAACTGGAGAACCTAAGACAAGTTAAAAACGAGGTCCTTTACTCTGTAGCTGAAGCTTACTATAACCTCCTTAAGGCGAAAAGTGCCTATTCCATAGCCATAGATGGCAAAAAGACTTCTGGAAGCACACCTTGAGGAGGTCAAGGCTAGATTCAATGTAGGTATGACGACAAGAAGCGACCTTATAAGAGCGGAGGTCGCTGTAGCAAGCGCTGAGCTTGATGTCATAAAAGCGGAAAACGACCCTTCGAGTTGCAGAACTCAACCTTAAGTTCTCCATAGGACTTAATAGAGATGATGAAATAGAGGTGAAAGAGGAACTAGCTTACTCCCCATTAAGGGGAGAGCTCAAAGAGTTTCTTGAAGAAGCCTTTTCTAAAAGACCTGAGATCCTAAGCATATCTCACTTAGTAGAAGCGCTCAAGGCAAACGAGAAATCGGTTTTGGCAGAATATAAACCTCAAATTTATCTCTCTGGCAGTTATCAATGGAGTGGAGATTCCTTCCCTCCAGATAGGAACAGCTGGAGCGTAGCTTTAATCTTAAGCCTTAACATTTTTGACGGAGGAGAAAAGGAAAGCAAGCTTAGGGAGATCAAAGCTAACATTAAAAAGACTCGAAGCAACCCTCGAGAACCTGAAGAAATCTATAGCCCTTCAGGTTGAATCCGCTTATCTTTCGGTTAAGGAAGCGGAAAAGAGAATAAAAGTAGCAGGTGCGCAGGTGGAAAAAGCATACGAGGACTTCAAAATGTCCGAGGAGGAATATAAGGCTGGCGTCGGAACCAATTTAGATGTTCTTGATGCTCAAACAGCCTGGAAAGAAATGAAAAACAGTTATGTTCAGGCCCTTTATGATTTTAACGTAGCAGTTGCTAAGCTAATCTTAGCTATAGGGAGGGATCGATTTGAAAGCCCTTTTAAGGAGAATCATCTTGTCAAGCTTGTTTCTTTTAATTGGATGGAGCAGTTTTGCTCAGGAACAGCTTCCATCGGTCAAAGTTGTAGAAGTCAAGATATGGGAGTTTAAAAAGACCTTCACCTTTACTGCCGATGCCGTAGCATTTAAGACTATAGATATATATCCCCGAGTTCAAAACAAGATCCTTAAGAAGCTCTATGTAGACGTGGGAGAACGGGTAAAGGAAGGACAGATTCTTGCTTTTCTGGATGACGAATATGCAAGGATAAGTTATCAAGCAGCCCTAGCTGGGGTTATGCAAGCCGAAGCCTCCCTGGAGCAAGCGCGTGTCATAGCNGAGAATGCAAAGGAGAACTATCATAGAATAAAGGAGCTTTACGAGAANAAGGTAGTCTCTAAACAGGCCTTTGATAACACCAAGGCTCAATATGAGCAAGCGATGGCGGGTTTAAAGCTAGCTGAAGAAAAGCTAAAATCTGCTAAAGTCTCTCTATCAGAGGCAGAGTTATTGCTATCTTATCACAAGATATCTTCACCTATAAATGGAGTTGTCGTGAGGAAGTTTGTAGATGAAGGAACGATGCTTTTAGGAGGAAGTCCAATCTTACGCCTCATGCAGGACAACCCGATTAAGATTCAAGGGGCTTTACCTCAGGAAGCCCTGGCTTACATAAGGATCGGAGATGAGATAGAAGCATACTCTGATGTTTACCCTGATAAGGTCTTCAAGGGGAGGATAAAGATAATCTCTCCTATTATAGATCCTTCCACGAGGACCTTCTCAATTGAGGCCTGGATAGATAACCCAGAGAATATTTTAAAAGTAGGTATGTTCTTAAGAGTAAAGCTTTCCGCAGGTAGTAGAAGAGCTCTTGCTATTCCTCTGGAGTGTGTAACCTCCTTAAATCAGGTCTTCGTTTACTCTGACGGTGTGGTTTTTGAAAAGAAGCTCACTCTTGGGGAGTCTCAAGATAATTATGTAGAGGTGCTCAGCGGGCTAAAGGAAGGTGATAAGGTGGTACTTCAACCCACCACCTGGCTCAAAAATGGCATGAAAGTAAGGGTGGTGGAATAAAATGCTTAAGCTTGCCCGATTTTCAGTTAATAGACCTGTCACGGTCTTAATGATCTTCTTTGGAGTTTTAGTCTTGGGGGTATTTTCTCTTACCTATCTTAGGATCGATCTTCTCCCAGAGGTGGAACCTCCTGTGGTAAATGTCATAACTACATGGTCGGGAGCAAGTGCAGCAGATGTAGAATCTGAGATTACTAAGGTTATGGAAAATTACCTATCGACAATATCCGGATTAGATGAGCTTCAGTCCCGTTCCGTCGATGGTGTTTCTGTCGTTTCCTGTATATTCAAGTGGGGGAGGGATCTTGTGGATGCTACAAACGATATACGAGACCAAGTAGACAGGGTTAAGAGACTTTTGCCTGAGGACGCGGATGACCCTCGGATTTTAAAATTTTCCACCTCTATGTCTCCAATTATAGTGCTTGTCTTTACAGCTAAAGAAAGCTACCCTCAGCTTTATCGAATAGTTGATAAATATGTTAAAGATGTCGTAGAAAGGGTCCCTGGCGTTGGAACCACATCGGTCTTCGGAGGATTAGAGCGCCAGATAAACGTGACTTTAGATGTAACTAGGCTTGAAGCCTATAATATACCTCTCTCTCAGGTTAAAAACGCCCTAAAGGTAGGAAATGTCACTACACCTGCAGGTACGATAGAAGTAGGAACAAGAGAGTTCAACTTAAGAGTGCCTGGAAAGTATAACAGCGTTGACGAGATAGCTAATACCATCGTAGGCGTTTATAACGGTAGACCGGTTTACCTAAAGGATATAGCCAAGATCGAAGATGGATTTGCTGATGAAAACGTAAAGTCTTTTGGAAACGGTAAGAGGGCAGTTATATTAGTGGTTAGAAAGCAAACCGATGCAAATACGGTAGATGTAGCGAATGGGGTTAGAAATAAGCTTCCTTACATTAAAGGTCTTCTTCCCAAAGATGCNGATGTTTACATAGCTATGGATTCATCTGAGTTTATAGTGCTTTCCATAAAGAACCTAACTAGAACCCTCCTTCAAGGTTTAGGGCTAGTGATGTTTATCACCATCATCTTTTTGAGAAGGGTAGGAGCAAGTTTAATAATAGGTCTATCTATCCCGTTTTCGCTTATAATAACTTTCATCCTTATGTTTGCTGGAAAGTATACAATAAACTTAATATCTTTGTCCTCCCTGGCTATAGCTTCTGGTATGGTCGTTGATAACTCTATAGTCATCCTAGAGAACGTGACAAGATATATAGAGAAAGGGGTCAGACCCTCAGTCGCAGCTACAGTAGGAACTGCGGAGGTAGGTTCATCCGTCTTAGCTTCCACGCTAACCACCCTCGCAGTATTCATCCCACTTATGTTTATAACTGGGTTTTCGGGAGTCATGTTTAAGCAGCTTGCCTTCGTTATGTCTGCTGCTGTTACTGCTTCTCTCTTTATAGCTCTAACTCTTATCCCATCTATGGCAGCAAGAAGGCTAAAATCCCAGATTAATAGAGGCTTGTTTTACAAGCTGGGAGAGGTCGCTTTGGTCAGGCTTGAAAGCTTTTATAAATGGGTTTTAAGCTTAGCCCTAAAGACGCGCTGGCTCATTATAGGATTAGCTATTATGGGAATGGTATTTACCGGCCTTCTCTTTAAACATATAGGATTGGAGCTTGTTTCATCTGCAGACATGGGAGAAATCCGTATAAACCTTTACCTTCCCGAGGGAACACGCCTCGAAGTTGCTGAAGATTACATGATGAAAATCGTAAAGTTCGTAGAAGAAAAGGTTCCGGAAAAGGTGAGCTACTATAGCCGCTGCGGTTCTGGCGGCGGAGGAGCAGTGGCCTTTGGGTCAAGGGTAGGGTCAAATACCATAGAAATTGGGATAAAGTTGGTTCCAAAAGGGCAGAGAACGAAAAGCGATAAAGAAATAGCAAGACTTCTAAGAAGATACATTATGAGCTTACCTGGTATAGAGAGCTATAGCGTTAAAACGTCTTCTTTCCTAACATCCATGCTCTCGGGTAGAGGCTCGAGTTCTCTTCAAATTGATGTTGCTGGGGATAACCTTGAGGTTTTTAAGAAGCGTTGCTTACCGAGTTAAAGAGGTCGTCGAAAAGGTTAAAGGAGCAGTTGATGTCTCAATAGCCCAAGGCANACANNNNGACCCGAACTATGGATTGAAGTCGATAGGGAAAAAGCATCCCTGCTAGGCATAAACATGAGCCTACTTGGAGATACTATAAGGACCTACTTTGAAGGAACCTCTCCCACAAGCTATAGCGAGGGTGGAGAAGAGTACGATATAGTNCTCCGCCTCAGAGAGGATCAGAGGAACAATCTGGAGCTTCTCTCCCAACTGCCTATCCCAACCGCAAATGGAAACTTAGTCAAGCTTGGAAGCATCGCTAAAATAGAAAGAAGGCTTGGCCCCATTGAAATAGCGAGAAAAGAAAGAATGAGAGTATTTACAGTTGAAGCAAGCGTATTAGATAGGCCACTAAGCGAGGTTGAAAAAGAAATAAGAGATAGGTTATCTTCCATCGAGCTTCCAAGTGGTGTAACCATATTCTTCAGAGGGGAAGCAAAAACAAATGAGAGAAACATTTTCAGACTTGCTAAAGGTACTAGTCCTTGGTATTATACTTGTATACATGGTTATGGCATCTCAGTTTGAGGCCTTCCTTGATCCTTTTGTTATAATGTTCTCGGTTCCCTTTGCTTTCACCGGCGTAGCATTAGGGCTTTATACGTTTAAGCAACCTTTAAGCACACATGCTTTCTTAGGAATTATAATGCTTGTAGGTATAGTGGTTAATAACGCTATAGTTCTCGTAGATTACATAAACTTAATGAGAGCAAGGGGCTACAAGCTGTTTGATGCAGTACTGGAAAGTGGAGTTAGGAGACTTAGACCTGTTCTTATGACCACTTTAACTACTGTAGGTGGGATGATACCGATGTTGATCTCCAGANGAGAAGGGGCAGAAATATGGAAACCATTGGCTGCAGTCATAACAGCAGGTTTAACGTTCTCCACACTTGTCACATTGATTCTCGTTCCTGTCGTTTATACTGTTATTGAGCAATATATTAGAAGAAAGAAGAGGTTTGTAGAAAGTGGAGAAACGGAGTTTGTGGAAAGAATTACTGGGGAAGCTCAGGAGATTTTACCTCGCTCACTTTAGGATATCTTATGTTAACGAGCAGCTTTCCAAAAGAAGGGGNAGTTGCCTTCAATGTGGGAAATGCTGCAAGTTCTTCATAAGGTGTCCTCATCTTACAAGGGACAATAAATGCAGAATTTACAACAAAAAAGCGTCCTAAACAATGCATTTACTTTCCTATAGATGAAAGAGATTTGGCTGATGTAAAGTTTGAGTGTGGTTATTACTTTACAGAAGAAAAAGACTAGGTAATGAACATATGTATACCTATAGCTAAGAAAGCTACACCTGAAAGAATCCTGATCAAACCTAAATAGGGAGTTAATCTAGTAAAGAAACTGAAAGCGCTCTTCAGAGTTAAACCTGTTATGAATAGGGGAATACCAAAACCCAAAGCATAGCTTAGAAGCAAAATTCCTCCTTTCAATCCACTTCCAGTCAATGCAGCGTAAACTAAGATCGTTGCAAGCATAGGACCAACGCAGGGAGACCAGCCAAGTCCGAAGGAAAAACCTATCATGAAAGAACCAATAAGGGGTATGTTTTTCTTTCTAATAGTAGGATGGCCCTTGAAGCCCAAGCTAAGCAAGTATTTATCCATGATGAACTGTACTCCTAAAATTATCGCAAGGGCTCCTCCTACATATCTGATAATGTGCCTATGCTTTATGATTAAACCTCCCAGACTCCCTGCACTGTATCCTAAAAGCACAAATATCGAAGATATACCTAAAACGAAAGCCAAGATCTCTAAGATGGAGTAAAGGGGCTTTTGATCCCTCGCCCCGCTCGTGGTCAAGCCTGCCACAAAAGCTAAAAAAACAGGTATAATAGGAAATATGCAGGGGGTGAAAAAGGTAACCACTCCTGCAAAAAAAGCGGTTGAGATATCTATGTTTTTCATAGCTCAAGTTCTCCTCCCTTCTAGATTTAGATAGATTAGAGTGGGGGTGAAAAAACATGAAGGGAAAGATCTTAGCATCATTACTTTTAATAATCCTGCTGCTCCCGTCCGAGAGTAAATCTCTCCAAGATTTCAGTCTACCATCGCTAATGGACCCAGCAAAACGCTTCTCTCTCTCAGAGTTCAAGGGGAAGCTAATCCTTCTTAACTTTTGGACCATAGGGTGCCCTTATTGTAGAGAAGAACTGACTATCTTAGACAAAGTTCAATCGCTTTACCCTGAAGATGTGAAAGTCATAGCCGTGCTTTACGCTACTCCAAAGGAAATTAAAATCGTGAAAGCATGGATACAGCAAGCTAACATAAGGAATATACTAGTTTTGTTGGATTCTGAGGGAAGCATTTTCAATTCCTATGGTGTCATCGCCGTTCCTTACACGGTTGTTATAAGCCGTAACGGAGAGAAGCTAACGGAGTTCCGTGGAGCTCTGCCTGAAGAGATCATAATCTCGATAGTCGAAAAGTCTTTAAAGTAGACGTATCTCTTACGCTGACAAACTCTACAAAGGGATAGTAAAACTTTCTTCTATAGTTTAATACCGTAAGTCTATCATCTTCAGAATCGCCAATAAATACAGCATGTTTTACCTTCATCTCGTTAACTAACTTGAAAAGCCCCCTTGGATCAGGCTTTAAAAAATCTCCAGCGTTTATAACATAACCTTCGGGTAGATTAAGCTTAAGAATCCTAAGAGCCAGTGAAGTTTCCCTTGGGTTTCTTCCAGTATATATACCTATTTTGAAGATTTTTTGGACTTCAGATAGATCAAAGAGTGGCCTTTCCCTCTTCCACAATCCATCTCCCTTCCAAAAGGTAGGCTTAAAACCATAAAGAAACTCACATTCCCGTCCACCGTACATCTCCATACATATTTTTCTAATGAAACTCTTATCCTCTTGAGGAAGAGAAAGATTAAGCTTTTCCTCCAAGTCACTTAAACCAATAGGGGAAAGAGAATCTATAACCTCCAATGGTTTTCCACCCCTAACGTTCACCCACTTTTGGAGCAAGATAATAGCCATCGTAAGCTCCCAATCATCGTTGAAACCAGGGCAGGCCTTTAACCTCTCTATCAAAGCCATGTCTACCTTAAAGGGAGGTAAGCTCTTTTCGATTAGCTCCCACCAAACCTCAGAAGCTCTTATGGTAGTGGCATAAAAGGAGTTCCTAACGTCGAGTAAAGTTCCATCTATATCAAATATCAGAGCTTCCGGAAGATGTCTCCTCTTTGGTTTCTTCACCGGATTTTTTCTTAAGCCTATCAATTACTAATGAATACCCTCCTGCACCGTATTCAAGAGCTCTCTTAACCCTACTTATGGTTGCAGAACTTGCTCCCGTCTTCTCAGCTACCTTAGCGTAAGTATACCCTTCAGCAAGAAGCTTTGCAACCTCAAACCGCTGGGCGAGAGCCTTGATTTCAGCGATTGTAGCTATATCCTCTAGGAAAGCGTAACACTCCTCCATAGTTTCTAAGCAAAGGATGGCTTCGCATAGTTGATCCGTCGAGGTGTTCCTCCATTTCTCCCAATTCCCCCTAAGAGTTTTCTTTCTGCGACCTTTTTCTCCTCCTTTCAAGTTCCTTCCAGACCTCATCCAGTTTCACCTCCTTGTAGGCTAAAGTTACAAGTAAATGATACAATAAATCTGCAGTTTCTGCAANAANCTCTTTATTGTTTTTATTCTTAAATGCTAAAATTACCTCAACAGATTCCTCTCCAATCTTACGAATAACTTCGTCCTCTCCACTTTTTACCAAAGAGGCAGTGTAAGATCCATTAGGCAATCTTTTAATTCTATCCTCTATTACTCCATAAAGTTCATCAAGAATCTTCGAAGATGCAGGCATCTCTTCCTTCATAGAGTACATGACTCTGTAAAAACAAGAGTAATTCCCTGTGTGGCAAGCCGCTCCCTTTTGTTCCACCTCTATCAAAAGAGCATCCTCATCACAGTCATACCTTATATTGATGACCCTTTGAGTGTTTCCAGATGTTTCTCCTTTCTTCCATATCTTGCCCCTTGATCTACTCCAATAGTGAACGTAACCAGTCTCCAAGGTTTTTTTAAGAGCCTCCTCATTCATGTAGGCTAACATTAAAACTTCTTTTGTCTTATAATCTTGAGTGACAACTGGTATTAATCCCTTTTCGTCAAATCTAAGATTCATTAACGTTTCCCTCCTTTCTTATTACATTTTATCACTCATGTAGACTAAATCAAGTAAAGGAGGGTAGATAAATGAGAGTATCTTTGGGGATAGACATAGGGGGAACCTTTATAAAGGGCGGTGTTGTACTTGATGATGGAAAACTATTAGAATTCACTAAGATTAAAACTCCGGAAACCAGAGGAGTAAAGGAAACTATAGAAGCGGTATTAGAGCTTATCAAGCTTTTATCGAAGGGAAGGAAAATAAACTCGGTCGGTATAGCCTCNGCTGGCTGTGTTTCTAAGGATGGAGTTATAATTTTTTCTACCTAACTTTCCTTCTTGGAGAAGTATCCCTTTAAAAGCCATCCTCGAACAGGAACTTGGGATAAAGGTTATTGTAGACAATGATGCAAACGCTCATGCTTTCGGTGAACACGAAGTAGGCCATGCTAAAGG